>Ga0268298_10003319_pt1 | contig 16567 bp, 13 predicted proteins | sample WWTPWeurt_MetaG_FD_194462 | JGI IMG/M metagenome (GOLD analysis project Ga0268298, IMG submission 194462) | Activated sludge microbial communities from WWTP in Nijmegen, Gelderland, Netherland - WWTP Weurt | ecosystem: Engineered > WWTP > Aerobic digester > Activated sludge | place... | reverse complement strand
CGGGGGCTGGGCCCGCATCCTGCACCCCTTCATCGGCGTGCTGATGGCGGTGAGCTTTTTGGCCCTCTTCCTGCGCTTCAAACATCTCAACGCCATGACGCCGGCCGACAAGGCATGGCTCTCAAGAGTCGGAGAGATGGTCAATGGCGATGATCACGCCATGCCGGAACAGGGCAAATACAACGGCGGCCAGAAGGCGCTCTTCTGGGCATTGGCCCTTTGCATGCTGTTGATGACGGTGTCCGGCATCCTCATCTGGCGCGCCTACTTCGGCTTCGACATCACCCTGGTGCGCCTGGGGGCCGTCGTCCATGCCGCCACCGGCGCCGTGGTGATCGCCCTCATCATGGTCCATGTGTACGCCGCCATCTGGGTCAAGGGCACCCTCCGCGCCATGTGGTACGGGACGGTAACCCGGGCCTGGGCCAAACAGCATCACCGGGGTTGGTACCGGCAGGTGACGGGGAAGTAAAGCGGGATGGGTCGAGTTTGCGGGCTCGGCCCCCTCCTGTAATTCGCGGCCTTCGGCCAGGACGGTTCGTCCAGCTTGGCGTCGCGGGGGCGCTCCCTTCAATGGCCCCAGATACCCCTTGAATTGGCTCTGAAATTCCTACCGCCACCCTCAGATCAAATTTGTCGGCGCCTTGCTGGGTGTATTCGAAGACCGAGGAAATGGTCTGGTCAATAGGAGAGGCAAGGCCCTAGGCGTCGAATTTCTCAGGGGCGCCCTCGCCAGGTAGTAAGGCTGGCCCCCCGGGGTGTGGGATCAGCGGGCGACTTCGGCGATAGGGAAGTCGGGCACCGTGAACAACACGGGGGTGACCGGAGTTTGCAGGCCCTCGGTCAGTTCTGCCACCCGATCGGCGACGTAGGCGTCGAGCTGCTTGTAGGTAACGCGCCCGCGGCGCTTGAAATCGGCCCCGCCTCGCAGGCCCTCGATGAGCGCCTTGGTGAAGGCCCCGTTTCCCCAATCTGCGTTCTCCAGAGATTCCTGGTCTCCCGAAGACGAGGCGAAGACGATGATGTTGTTCTCGGCACTGGCAATTTCATTGATTGCCGCGGAGTTGTTGCGGGTGAAGCCGGTCGCCAACCCGCCGAGGACGTTACCCGCATGGCAGGTATCTACGAAGAGCAGATTGCGCCCCGGAAGTTCGGCCAGAGCTTGGCGAATCTTGCGGAAAGACACGCCGGTGTCGGGAAGGCGCTTGAGGTCAGCGTCGCGACCCATGAAGTAGTAGCCGCTGCGCGGATCGTTGATGCCGTGTCCGGCCAGGAAGACAAAGGTGGTGTCCTCGGGCCTGACCAATCCGACGAGACCGTCTAGCGCCTTTTCGGTTGCCAGTTTCCCGGCCTCACGATCGGTCAGCAAGTGCAATTCCACCTTTTCGTACAAGCGTCCCTGCTGACCGGAAAAAAGCTGGCCAAAATCCCGCGCATCTTTGGCTGCCAGGTTGAGACGGTAGCGGGGGTTGTCGTATTCCGAAACACCGATCGCCAGGATGCGCAGCGTGCCACGGCCGATAGCGGTCTTTTGCCCGGCGTAGCGTACCCGCACGACCTTGGGCACGGAACTGCCCCAGCGATTTTCGGCGACGATCTGGATTTCGGCATCTTCCGGCGGGATCTGCACGTGCAGCATCTGCTCTTCGCTTGCCACATTGGCGTGCAGACCGCGGGCCGTGCGGCCAGCCGATATGACCCGGCTGTAGAGTCGGGTAACGGGGGCTCCGGGAGGGGTATGCACGCGCAGTTTGATAGTCAGGCCAGGCTGAGTGGCCGTGGCTTCGAATCCGGGGCTGAGGATGTCCACGGTCGGTGGCAGCTGATCGAGCTGGGGGGCGGCGATGGCGACTGATTCCGGGGGCAATATTTCGGCTGGGGAGGACGGGACGGTAAGCGCAACCGGCGGCGGTGACGACCCGCCTCGCTCGGAGGCTATAGCCTGAACGGCAGCGGCGACATCGCCTCGGGCCAGGACTTCGCGGGCAAGCCCCGGGGCCAGAAACTGGGTCCTGAAGCGGGACATGGGGAAGAATTCGGGGAGTTGCGCTGCGTTTTGGCTCACTACCCAGCCCCCCAGGTCCTCACCTCCGGTACTGGCGTCGTAGTAGCCGTTTTCGGCGATTGCAAGCCACTTGCGCTCGTTAGGCTGCAAGTAGTACGTCAGTAGGACAACCCCATCGCGGCCGCGAATGACGCGCAGAAGTCCGTCAGCGGTCGCAACGATCACAATATCTCTGGATTCGATCAGGTTGATGCCAACCACGTCGGCTCCCAATTGCCGGACCCACATCATCAGGCTCTGTCGGGCCGGATAGCGGGGCCCGGAGGGCACTCCGGCAGTCGCCTTGTAGAGCCGCCCGGCATCGCTGCCATAGTAAAAATTATCGACAGCGGAATGCACGGTGGCCGACAGGGAGCGCTCGCCCCGACTCTTGAAGGGGAAATAGTTGCCATTGGCGGATCCATTGGCGGAATTCCGCCACGCCAGCAAATTCAGTCCGCGCCGTCCAGTCAGGGGCTCTCGCCAGCCAGAAATCGCGGATACCGGAGAAAATCGCCCACTCGGCAGATGAAAGGCAGTGTCCTGTATGCCCTCGCGGCCTTCGTAGGGAAGGCTGACCCATTCTCCGTCAGTCGATACCCGCAGACGGTCCGGCTGGGTGCGCAGGGCGACGGCATTGGCAGCGTGACGCCAGCGAATCGTTCCGTTCGCCTCCAAGAGCGCGACACTGCCGTTGTCGCTGACGTAGGCCACGCGGCCATCGGCGAAGGCGACGAGATCGTTGATCACCGCATCGGGAAGGCGGCTTTCGTGATGGAGCGCGAGCAATCCACCCGCATCATAGACGCGCAGGAACCCCGGGCCGCCTGTTTCGGCAGAAGCGGCCAGCCAGTAGCGACCCGCGGAGGCGCGGCGGATGATGCCTAGGGGCTGGCCCTCGGGCAGTTGCATACTACCTCGCTGTTCGGCGAGGTCGGCCGCCGAGTAGATCCCACTGCCGGCCAGTTCCAGGCCGTGGCCGTCCGCCGCCCAGGCCAGGCGGGAAGCGCTGTGGCGTTGAATGTCGGCCCTGGCCACACGAAGGAAGCGTCCTCCTTCGTTAGCATAGACGGCGATTTGCCCCAGCCCAGGCGCTTCCTGAGTCCCTACCGCCAAGCGCCCCCCGGGACCAAAGGCAAGGTCGCTGACGACACCGCTACTCAGCGGGTCGGCAAAAACCTCATGCCAGTCCGTCGTACGGTAGATGCGCAAGCCGGTCTCGATCGCGTTGCCCCCGACATGGGCGGAGGCGATCAAACCGGCGAGGTCGCCGACGGCGCTTTGCGTGACTTCCCTGGGTCCTGCAAATCCGATCGCCAGCAGGCTACCGTCGGGAGAGAAGGCGAGGCTGCCGACACGGGCATGGAGACGACCCAGCGCACGAACGATCTGACCGGTGCGCAAGGCGATGACGAGTACGGCGCCTTCGCCGGCGCTGCTTACGTCGCCGCCCACGGCCAGCCATTCGCCGTCAGGGGAAAGCGCCAAAGCATGGATGCGGTCGTCGCCATTCGGCAGAACCCAGCGCTGCACAGGACGTCCGCTGGCCGTTTCCCAGAGGCGCACCGTGTGGTCGAAGCCCGCGGTCACCAGATGGCGTTCGTCTGCCGTCAGAGCCACCCGCAGTATGCGTCCAACATGTGTCGGTGAGTCGATGTGGAAGAGAGGGACGCTTTCACTGGCCAAGACTGGCGTCAGCCAACTCAGGAAGAGCAGGACGAGGGTACTGCGGAAGTGCGCAAGGCAGCGTGGCATGGGTTCAGGTGACCGAAGGTTTGTAGACCGTGGCGTTGCGACACGACCATGGCATGTGGCGAACTATAGGTTGGTTCAGCGCGCCCAGGCAAGGCTGGAGCGGAGTGTCCCAATACCGGTACGCCGTAGCGAATCCGGGCTATTGCCTTGGACGGTCGGGCAAATGAATGCCACATCTGAAGACAAGAAACGCGCATTGCAAGCAAGCCCCCCAGCCCGACCCCGCACAACGAGCAGCCGCAGATCCGCCTGACATTCAAGCCGGCGCCCGGCCTTGCCTAGTTCGTTTGTTCAGCTTGCGCTCAAGGGGCGCCCGGGTCATCATCCCGGCGCCCCTTCTCCTTTCTCTGCCATGACCTCCAAAGTCTTCACCATCACTCCCGCGGGCGACGTTCCCGCCATCCGCCTGCCCGACCCGGCGCGCGTCTTCCTCGACCGCGCCGAGCGTTTCGACGCCCTGGCCAAGGACCACAGCCTGGGCGAGTGGCTGGCTTTCCTCGGTCGCCTGTCCCGGGCCCAGCACGAGGCCCTGGAGGAGGTCGCCGACGTCGGCCTGCCCGACGCCGATGAACTCGACCGCGCGCGCACCCACGGCATGCCGCCGCTCACCGCCGCCTCCTACAAGCGTCCCCCCGCCTGGCGCGCCGCCCTCGGCCGCATCGTCGAAGCGCTGCAGCAGGACGCTCCCGAAGGCCTGCGCGACACCCTCGCCACCCTCCTGGTCACCAGCAGCGACGGCCTGGAGAAACTGGCCGACCAGCTCCTCTCCAGCGAGCCGGACAAGAACGATCTGAGCCGGCTGCCCCTGGTGGCCGCCGCCGTGCAGGTGCTGTTCACCCACCTCGCCAGCCAACTCGATGCCGACCGCCTGCCGCCCATGGAAGCCCGCAGCATCTGCCCCTGCTGCGGCAGCCTGCCCGTGGCCAGCATCGTCCGTGCCGACGGCCCGGTGGAGAATCTGCGCTACGCCCACTGCACCCTGTGCAACACCGAGTGGAACGTCCCGCGCGCCACCTGCGTCATGTGCGGCGATGACGAAAAGGTCGCCCTGCACGAAATCGACGGTGACGACGGTATCGCCCGGGCCGAATCCTGCGACGCCTGCCACAGCTACCTCAAGATCATCTACCAGGGCCACAATGCCCACGTGGACCCGGTGGCCGACGACCTCGCCTCCATCGCCCTCGACATGCTGGTGGACGAAGCCGGTTTCGAGCGCGCCGGCCCCAACCTGCTCCTCATCGGCGCCGGTAGCGAGTAGACTTTCTTCCTTCCAACGCTTTCTGCCCGGTCCGGGTGAAAACGATGACCTCACAAAAGCTCCACCTCCCTTCCGTCGACCGCCTGCTGCAGCAATTGGCCGACGCCATCGATCGCCACGGCCGCCAGCCGGTCACCGCTTGCGTCCGCGCCGAACTGGCCGCCGCCCGGGAGGGGGCCCGCGGCGGCCTGCCGCTCCCGGACGATACCGCACTGCTCGCCGCCATCCGCCGTCGGGCCGACGCCACGGGCCGCGCCAGTCTGCGCCCCGTCTTCAACCTCACCGGCACCGTGCTCCACACCAACCTGGGCCGCGCGCCTCTGGCCGAAGAGGCCATCGCCCTGATGGTCGAAGCTGCCCGCGCCCCCTGCGCCCTGGAATACGATCTGGCCTCCGGCGGGCGGGGCGACCGGGATGACCTGGTGTCGCCCCTGCTGGCCGAGATCGTCGCCGGCAGCGACCCGGCCATTGCCGCCACGGTGGTCAATAACAACGCCGCTGCCGTGCTGCTCTGCCTCAATGCCCTGGCCCAGGGCAAGGAAGCCGTGGTTTCCCGCGGCGAGCTGGTGGAAATCGGCGGTGCCTTCCGCATCCCCGACGTCATGCGCCGGGCTCAGGTGAAGCTGGTGGAGATCGGGACGACCAATCGCACCCACGCCCGGGACTACGAGGAAGCCATCGGGCCCAAGACGGCGCTGCTCATGAAGGTGCACACCAGCAACTACGCCGTGACCGGCTTCACCGCGGCGGTGCCCGAGGCCGAGGTGGCGCGCATCGCCCAGGGCGCCGGACTGCCCTTCCTGGTGGACCTGGGCAGCGGGAGCCTCTGCGACTTCGCCGCCTGCGGCCTCCCTGCCGAACCGACGCCGCAACAGTCCCTGGCCGCCGGAGCCGACATCGTCACCTTCTCCGGCGACAAGCTCCTCGGCGGCCCCCAGGCCGGCCTCATTGTCGGCCGCAAGGACCTGATCGCGAAGATCAAGAAAAATCCCCTCAAGCGCGCCCTGCGGGTCGGCAAAACAACCTTGGCCGCCCTCGAGGCGACCTTGCGGCTTTACCGCGACCCGGACCGGTTGCGCGAACGCCTCCCGACGCTACGCCTGCTCACCCGACCCGCCGACGCCATCGCCGCCACCGGCGAACGCCTGTTGCCCGCTGTCCAGGCCGCCCTCGGCGCCTTCGCCACGGCAAGCGTCGAACCTTGCGCCAGCCAGATCGGCAGCGGCGCCCTGCCGGTGGAGCGCCTTGCCTCGGCGGCCCTGGTACTGCGGCCGACGGCCCGTCGCCCGGGCAAGGCCCTGCTCGCCCTGGAAGCGGCATTCCGCGCCCTGCCGGTTCCCGTCATCGGTTCCATCCGGGAAGACGCCTATCGCCTGGACCTGCGTTGTCTCGAGGAAGCCGACGAAATCCGCTTCCTCGACCAATTGCCGCAATTGGAGCTGCCATGAAGCAAACCATCAGTTTCGTCACCCTGGGGGTTCGCGATCTGGAGCGCAGCCGCCGTTTTTACCGCGATCTCGGCTGGCGGGAATCCTCCGGCAGCCAGGCGGCGGTCGCTTTCTTTCAGGCCGGCAGCGTCGCTTTCGCGCTCTTCGGCCTCGACGCCCTCGCCGAGGATGCCGGCGTCTCCGCCGCCGGGTCCGGGTTTCCCGGTTTTACCCTGGCCCACAACGTGGCGTCGGAGGCGGCGGTCGATGCCACCCTGGCCGAGGCGGTCGCCGCCGGGGGCACCCGCGTGCTCGCCGGAGAGCGGGCTCCCTGGGGCGGCTTTCGCGGCTATTTCGCCGACCCCGACGGTTTTCTGTGGGAGGTTTGCTTCAATCCTTTTTTCCCGCTCGACGCGGATGGCTTCGTCCATTTGCCGGAATAGCGCGCCATGATCGTCGGCACGGCCGGCCACATCGACCACGGCAAGACCACCTTGGTGAAGGCCCTCACCGGGGTGGACTGCGACCGGCTCAAGGAGGAGAAGGCCCGCGGCATCACCCTCGATCTCGGCTACGCCTATACGCCCCTGCCCGACGGCGGCGTCCTCGGCTTCATCGACGTTCCCGGCCACGAAAAGCTCATCCACAACATGCTGGCCGGGGCCACCGGCATCGACTTCGCCCTCCTGGTGGTGGCCGCCGACGACGGTCCCATGCCCCAGACCCGCGAGCATCTGGAAATCCTCGAACTCCTGGGCATCCGCAAAGGCGCCGTGGCGCTGACCAAGATCGACGCCGTGGCGCCGGAGCGCATCGCCGCGGCCCAGGCCGAGATCGCGCAACTGCTGGCGCCGACCGCCCTGGCGGACGCACCGGTCTTTCCCCTGTCCGCCGCCACAGGTACCGGAATCGCCGAACTGCGCGCCCATCTCGACGCCACCGCCGCGGCCCTCGGGAAGCGTCAGGCGGCAGGCAGCTTCCGCCTGGCCGTGGACCGCTGCTTCACGCTGAGCGGCATCGGAACCGTGGTCACCGGGACCGTCTTTTCGGGCCGTGTCTGCGAAGGCGATCTTCTGGTCGTCTCGCCTCCCGGCCGCTCGGTGCGGGTGCGCAGCCTACGCGTCCAGGACCGGCCTGCTGCGGCCGGCCGGGCGGGTCAGCGGGTCGCCCTGGCCCTGGCCGGAGTGGAAAAGCAGGACGTCGAGCGGGGCATGTGGGTTCTGGCGGCCGACCGGCACGAACCGATCCGCCGTTTCGATGCGGAAGTGCGCGTCCTTCCAGGACAGCCTCCCCTCCGTCACGGCGTCCCGGTCCACCTGCATATCGGCGCCCTCGACACCACCGCCCGCATCATCCTTCTGGCCGGTGACGTCATCGCTCCCGGCAGTAGCGGCTACGCCCTGATTCAGGTCGATCGCGACATCGGCGCCCTGGGCGGCGACCGCTTCATCCTGCGCGATGCCGCCGCCCGCCGCACCCTCGCCGGCGGACGGGTCCTCGACATCTTTCCTCCCAGCCGCCACCGGCGCACGCCGGAACGCCTGGCCTTCCTTGCCGCCCTGGCCGACCCCGATCCGCAGACCGCCCTCGCCCAGGCCGCCGCGAGCCGGTCTGCGGGCGTGGATCTGGCGCGCTACGGGTGCAACCGCAATGTGGACGCGGTCGCCCTCGCCGGTGGCCTGGGACTGACCGTAGTGGGCGGTACCGCGCTCGCCCCGGCCCGGTGGCGGGAACTGCGGGAGCGTGTCCTCGCCGCCCTCGCCGCCGAGCACGATCGCGCCCCCGACCTCGCCGGCGTGGAGCGCGACCGCCTGCGTCGCCTCACCTTGCCCACCCTGGAGCGGGAGACTTTCGCCGCTGTGCTCGGCGAACTCGCGGGCGAAGGTGCCATCGCCCAAACCGGCGCCTGGCTGCATCTCCCGCACCACCGGGTTCAGTTGGCCCCCGGCGACCGCGATTTGTGGCACACCCTGCAACCCCTGCTCGCTGCCGAGCGCTACAACCCGCCGCGGGTGCGCGACGTCGCCAAAACGACCGGGATCGCCGAAGACCGGGTCCGCTCCCTGTTCAAACGGGTCGCCCGGATCGGCGAAGCCTTTCCGGTCGCCCACGACCACTATTTCACCGCGGAAGCCGTCGCCGAACTCGCCCAGCAGGTCGCTGATCTGGCAAACCGGGACGGAACCGTCCGCGCTGCTACCCTGCGCGACGCCATCGGCGGAGGCCGCAAGGTGGCCATCCAGATCCTGGAATTCTTCGACCGCATCGGATACACGCGCCGGGTGCGGGACCATCATGTCCTGCGGGGCGCGGCGGGACGGAGCGCGTGGTTCGGCTGAACCAATCGGGCCGAGCGGCTTCCTAACGCTAAGACCCGCTGCGGAAATGGAGGTCGCCATGGGAACCCTCGCGGGCGAGGCCAAGGGGCTCCTCGCCGGATTCGGCGTCGCAGCGCCCCTCGCCTCCGGCGACTTGATCGTTCGCTCGCCCATCGACGGCAGCCTGCTTGCCCGATTGCAGCCCGTCGATAGCGCCCAAACCGCCCGGGCTGTCGCCACAGCCCAGGCGGCCTTCCTGGCCTGGCGCGAAGTGCCGGCGCCGCGCCGCGGCGAGCTGGTTCGCCGCTTCGCCGACCGTTTGCGTCGAAGCAAAACCGAATTGGCCCAGCTGGTCACCCTGGAGTGCGGCAAGATTCGCAGCGAAGCCCTGGGCGAAGTACAGGAGATGATCGACATCGCCGACTTCGCCGTCGGACTCTCCCGCCAGCTCCAGGGTTTGACGCTACCCAGCGAGCGCCCCGGCCACCGGCTGATGGAGACCTGGCATCCTCTGGGCGTATGCGCCGTGGTCACCGCCTTCAATTTCCCGGTCGCGGTGTGGGCCTGGAATATGGCCTTGGCCTTGGTCTGCGGCGATCCGGTGGTGTGGAAGCCCTCGGAAAAGACACCTCTCTGCGCCCTGGCCTGCCAGGCTTTGCTCGACCAGGTCGCCGCCGAGATGCCCGAGGCGCCGCCTGGACTGGCGACCGTCCTGGTCGGTGGGCGAGAGGTGGCGACGGCCCTCGCGGATCACCCCGACGTCGCCCTCGTATCCGCCACCGGCTCAACCGCCATGGGCCGCGCCCTGGCGCCCCGGGTGGCCGCCCGCTTCGGCCGCAGCCTCCTCGAACTGGGCGGCAACAACGGCATGATCGTCACCCCCAGCGCCGACCTCGACCTCGCCCTGCGCGCCATCGTCTTCGCAGCGGCCGGAACCGCCGGGCAGCGCTGTACCACGTTGCGCCGGCTACTCGTTCACGAGTCTGTGGCGGAGTCCTTGCATGGGCGCCTGAGCACTGCCTTCACCAGTCTGCCGGTGGGCGACCCGCGCCTGGACGGCACCCTCGTAGGTCCGCTGATCGACCGCGCAGCCGGCAAGGCCCATCGGGCTGCCTTGGCCGCAGCGATCGCCGAGGGCGGGGAAGTCTGCGGCGGGCAAGCGCAGGAGGTGCCAGGACTCGCCGGGGGATGTTACGTGCGTCCGGCCCTGGTGCGCATGCCGGGTCAATCCGAGGTCGTGCGGCGGGAAACCTTTTCCCCCATCCTCTACCTCATTGCCTACACCGATTTATACGCCGCCCTGGCCCTGCACAACGCGGTACCCCAGGGGCTTTCCTCGGCCATCTTCACCAACGACCTGCGCGAGGCGGAGCGCTTCCTGTCGGCCTCGGGCAGCGACTGCGGCATCGCCAACGTCAATGTCGGCCCCTCGGGCGCAGAGATCGGCGGCGCATTCGGGGGCGAGAAGGAGACCGGAGGGGGTCGCGAAGCGGGATCGGACGCCTGGAAGGCCTACATGCGGCGCGCGACCAATACCATCAACTATTCCCGCGACCTTCCCCTGGCCCAAGGGGTCCGGTTTGTATGACACGATTTAGGCGCTAGGATTTCGCACCAGAACACCAAACAACAGAATCAATGCTCGCTATCCTTTCCCAACCCTGAACCCCGATTCCTATGAATGCCTTCATCTGGGAAGACCCTCTCGACCTCAATGCTCAACTGACCGCGGAAGAGCGGCAGATTCGCGACACGGCCCGAGCCTACGCCCGGGATCGCCTCCAACCGCGCATCCGCGACGCCTTCCGCGAGGAGCGCACCGACCCTGCCATCCTGCGGGAACTCGGCGATCTCGGCTTTCTCGGCGCGACCCTCAAGACCCATGGCTGCGCCGGGGTCGGCGAGGTCGCCTACGGACTGATCGCCCGGGAAATCGAAGCCATCGATTCCGGATATCGCTCGCTCTTCTCCGTCCAGTCATCCCTCGTGATGGGGGCGATCGCGCGCTTCGGGAGTCCGGCGCAGCAGGACGCCTATCTGCCCGCTCTGGCCCGCGGGGAGCGCGTCGGCTGCTTCGGCCTCACCGAACCCGACGCCGGCTCCGACCCCGGCAGCCTGGCCTGCCGCGCGAAGGCCGTTCCGGGAGGATGGCGGCTTTCCGGCAGCAAGACCTGGATCAGCAGCGCGCCCATCGCCGATCTGTTCGTCGTCTGGGCGCGGGAAGATGGCGACACCCTGGGGGGATTCCTCCTGGAGAAGGGCTGGGCCGGACTGTCCGCACCCGCCATCCACGGCAAGATCGGCTTGCGCGCATCGGTCACCGGAGAAATCGTCATGGACGACGTCTTCGTTCCCGAGGACCACCGCCTCCCTGGAGCCCAGGGCTTCAAGGCGCCCTTCGCCTGCCTCAACGACGCCCGCTTCGGCATCGCCTGGGGCGCCATGGGCGCGGCGGAAACCTGCTGGCACACCGCCTGCGGCTATACCCGGACGCGCAAGCAGTTCAGACGCCCGCTGGCGGCCAATCAGCTCGTGCAGAAGAAGCTGGCCGACATGCAGACCGAAATAGCCCTCGGCCTGCAGGCGGCGCTGCGCGTCGGCCGTCTTCTGGAAACCGGCTCCGCCGCACCGGAGATGATCTCGCTGATCAAGCGCAACAATGCCGGCAAGGCCCTAGACATCGCCCGCCTGGCCCGCGACATGCTCGGCGGAAACGGGATCTCCGACGAGTATCCGGTCGCCCGCCACATGGTCAATCTCGAAGTCGTCAATACCTACGAAGGCACCCACGACATCCACGCCCTCATCCTGGGGCGTGCCCAGACCGGAATTGCCGCGTTCTGAAAGCGCCGGAACCGTGCCGGGCTAGAGCTCGGATGGCTCGACCGAACCGTCCATGCGTCGAATCCGCAGACCGGGGCGGAGAATAAGCACGAAACGGAGCCCGTCGCCCCTGTCGAAAAGTTTTACAAACCACTCCGACCGTGTTCGACAACCCTCTTCACGCCCTTGATAAATTGGCAGAAATCAAAGTGGCCCGAAATTTGCTTGCTAGCGTCAGACATAACAATCAATTCTCTTCTTCACTTATTTTTGGAGTTCGATCATGAAGTTTTCCCTCAAACAAGGATTGTCGGGTCTGATTCTCGGAATGGCCTTCGCCAGCATGGCCGCCCAAGCCGGCGTCGTGTTCGATAACGGCGGCCCCATCGGCGGCGGCGTTGCGAATGACGCCAGCGGCTGGATTCAAGCCAACGATTTCGCTTTCGCAGGCAACACCAAAGTGACCGGTGGCGCAATCTACCTCGAAGCGCAAGCTCCTGGAGAAACCTGGGACGGTACCCTGGACTACTTCTTCTATTCCAATGCGGGCGGTGCTCCCGGTGCGCTCCTGGCCTCCGGCTCTGCGATCAACAAGATCATCAGCGATACCGGCATTGCCGACCAGGCCGGCACGGGTACGATCAAGCGTGTCGACTTTGACCTCGTTTCCTTCTTCGATGCGATTGGCGCTACCGACTATTGGTTCGGCGTTCATCTTGGCGCAACGTTCGATACCTTTAGCAGCGCAGCTTTGAGCGCCTCGGGTTCCGGCAACGAGGCGGAGCAATTTGGCGGCGTTGGTGGATGGTCCTCCAATGGACGTGACGGTGCCTTCCTGCTGGTGGGCGACGCAGCCATTCCCGAACCCGCCTCCCTGGCCCTGTTCGGCATTGGACTCGCCGGCCTCGGATTCAGCCGCCGCAAGCGTTCTGCCTGATCGGGCCTACCGACGCAGATGAAACCCCGCCTCGGCGGGGTTTTTTATTTTCGGCGCGGTGCTGGCCCCAGGGACGACCGCAACGGTTCAATTGATCCCGCCGCAACGCGCAAGCCTGCGCTTGGGCTAAACTTCCGCAGGCGGGTTGCATCCCGTGGGCAATGGAAGGAATCGTCTCCCGGTGGGGCGGCCGGTCTTCAAAACCGGCAGGGCCTGTCAGACAGGCCCGAGTAGGTTCGACTCCTGCTTCCTTCCGCCGGATATCCCTGCGAGCCTTATCCGTCCCCAAGGACGATTTTCATGCCCCACACCCCCTTCCACGGACCCATCCCTGACGATCGCCTCTACTGTCCCCGCAGCGACATGTGGGTGCAGGAAATCGGCGACGACGAGGTACGCATCGGCGCCACGGCTTTCGGCGTCTTCCTGGCCGGGGAGATCATCGCCTTCACGGCCAAGCCCAAGGGGGCCGAGGTCGCCATCGGGCGAGGCATGGGGACGGTGGAGAGCCGCAAGACGGTGATCGCCATCCACGCGCCCATTTCCTTCGTGCAATTGGAGGGCAATGAGACCGCCGAAGAGAAGCCCTCCCTGGTGAACCGCGACCCCTACTGTGCCGGCTGGATGGTGCGCGCCCGTCCCACGGCCTGGGATGCGGAAAGGCCCCATCTGGTCGACGCCGCCGCCTACCGCCACCATGTCCTGACCGTCGAACCGGAGGCCAGCTTTGTCGACTGAAGGCCCCAGCAAGCTTGCTTTTCTCATCTGGTCCGCCACGCCGGACCGGCCGGACCTCTGCGTGACGCCCCTGGTGCATGCCCTGGCGGCCCGCGCCCTGGATTACGAAGTGGAAATCCACTTCGCCGGGCCAGCCGTGCGCTGGCTGGTGGAGGGCGTGGCGGCGGGGGCCTTTCCGACGCCGGAGGGCGAAAAGTCGATTCAGCGTTTTCTTGACGAATTGGCGGGGGAGGGCGTCAAGCTCTATGCCTGCGGCATGGCAAACGCCTCCTGGATAGCCCCGCAGGAGGCGTTGATCGCCCAGTGCAGCGGTTCCGCCGGTGCGACCGCCTTCGTCGCCCGCTGTCTCGACCCCGATTGGCGGACACAGGTGTATTGATGCGGATTGCCGGGGTCACGGGTGTCGTCCTCGCGGGGGGCCTGGGCAGGCGCATGGGCGGTGCCGACAAGGGATTGCTGAACTTTGGCGGCCGTCCCCTGGCGCGGCAGGTGGCGGAACGTCTGGCGGCGCAGGTGGACACGCTCTTCATCAACGCCAACCGCAACCGGGATGCCTACGCGGCATTCGGTTATCCGGTTGTCGCCGATGCCATTCCCGACTTCGCCGGTCCGCTGGCCGGTCTACACGCTGCCATGACCGCGGCGGCCACGGCCTTCGTCGTCACGGTGCCCTGCGATTCGCCGTATTTCCCGGAAGATCTGGTGGCGCGCCTGCATCGAGCGCTGGTCGACTCCGACGCCGACCTCGCCGTCGCGACCGCCGAAGGCCGTACCCACGCTGCGTTCTGCCTCTGTCGCCGGGAACTCGTCACTCCCCTGGCCGATTATTTGACTTCCGGCGGGCGCCGGGTCATCGACTGGCAGACCGCCCGTCGCCAAATCCTGGTCGAATTCGGCGAACCCGGCGCATTCCGTAATCTGAACACGCCGGAGGAACTGCTCTAGCGGCGATGCTGCGCGCGGGCCACGGGAGCCGGCCGACCTTCCAGATGTCGGAAGGTGATACGGCCCTTGGAGAGGTCGTAGGGCGAGAGTTCCAACGACACTTTGTCCCCGGCCAGGATACGGATGTGGTGCTTGCGCATCTTTCCCGCGGAATAGGCGATGAGTTTGTGACCGTTGTCGAGGGTCACGAGGAAACGGGAATCGGGCATCACTTCAATGACGACGCCCTGCATTTCAATGAGTTCTTCCTTGGCCATTACGGCACCTCCGGGGACACGGCAAAAGAAAACCCGGCGAAAGCCGGGTCTCGTCCGTCGGGGCAGGGCGCCGGCTGGGCCGACCCCCGGGATGCAACGCTTAGGCGACGCGGATGTTGCTCGCCTGCTGCCCCTTGGGGCCGGTGGTGACGTCGAAGGTCACGCGCTGGCCTTCCGCCAGGGTCTTGAAGCCCTGGGACTGGATGGCGGAAAAATGGGCGAAAAGATCGTTACCGCCGCCGTCGGGGGTAATGAAGCCGAAGCCCTTGGAATCGTTGAACCACTTGACGGTACCTGCTGCCATGTCTTGAATCTCCAGAAATAAATGAAAGGGGAAGAGTCCCTGGGGAGGCGACACTCAAGACGACGCGGAAAACCGGGAAGATCGCCGCAAATCTGCGGGTACTGAACCTGAGACAACATGACTTGAAAATCGCAACCGCGCACTATGCACCTATTTTCCGCCAATGGCAAAGGAAATCTCGCGGCGCCGCAGTTGGCCGATCGGGCGCCGCGATCCTCAGGCGGCCTGGCTGGTGGGCGCCATGGGAACGGACTGGCGGGTCCGGTTCGCGGCGCTGACCAGGGCCTTGATCGACGCGGTGACGATATTGGAATCGACCCCGACCCCGAAGCAGTCGCCGCCACTGGGACGCGCCACTTCGAGGAAGGCGCAGGCCCGGGCATTGCCGGCTTCAAGGCTGGCCCCCATGGAACGCTCTTCGTAACTGCGGACCTGGAGAGCGATACCGAGGCCGCGCAAGGCATGGACCGCGGCGTCGATGGGGCCATTGCCCTCGCCGGCAAGGCGGTGGGAGACGCCATCGACTTCTACCGTGAGGCGGATGCCCTGGGCATTGCCGCGCTCGACGAGATGGTGTTCCACGTAACGTACCGCCGCTTCCTGGCCCATGTAGGTATCCTCGAAGAGGCGCCAGATGTCGCCGGCGCTCACCTCGCCGCCATGGGCGTCGGTATGGGCCTGGACGACGCCGGAGAACTCCACCTGGAGGCGGCGGGGCATGACCACGCCGTACTCGTTCTCCATGAGGTAGGCGATGCCGCCCTTGCCCGACTGGCTGTTGACCCGAATCACCGAATCGTAGCTGCGCCCCACGTCGGCGGGATCGATGGGGAGATAGGGCACGTTCCACGGCTGAGTTTCTTCGCTTTGGGCCTTTTGAGCGGCGAAGCCCTTCTTGATGGCGTCCTGGTGGGAGCCGGAGAAGGCCGTGAAGACGAGATCCCCCACGTAGGGATGGCGCGGGTGGATGGGTAACTGGTTGCAGTGCTCGACGGTACGGGCGACGGCGTTGATGTCGGAGAAGTCGAGGCCGGGATGCACGCCCTGGGTGTACATGTTCAAGGCGAGGGTGACGATATCGACGTTGCCGGTGCGCTCCCCGTTGCCGAAAAGGCAGCCTTCGACGCGGTCGGCGCCGGCCATGAGGCCGAGCTCGGCGGCGGCCACCGCCGTGCCGCGGTCGTTGTGGGGATGGAGGCTCAAGACGACGCTGTCGCGGCGGGCGAGGTGGCGGTGCATCCATTCGATCTGATCGGCGTAGACGTTGGGCGTGGCGACTTCCACCGTGGTCGGGAGGTTGAGGATCACCGGCTTGTCCGGCGTGGCGCCCCAGGCGGCGGTGACCGCATCGCAAACCTCCAAGGCGAAGTCGAGTTCCGTGGCGGTGAAGGTTTCCGGGCTGTATTCGAGGATGAACTCGGTCTCCGGCTGCTCTGCCGCCAATTGCTTGATGAGGGTCACCGCATCCACGGCCATGGCCACCACCTCGGCCTTGCTCATGCCGAAGACGATGTCGCGGAACGGTTTCGAGGTGGCGTTGTAGACATGGACGATGGTCCGCCGGGCACCCTTCAAGGATTCCATGGTGCGGCGGATGAGATGTTCCCGGGCCTGGGTGAGGACCTCGATGGTGACGTCTTCCGGGATGTGCCCATCCTCGATGAGGCCGCGCACGAAATCGAAATCGGTCTGGGAAGCCGAGGGAAAGGCCACCTCGATCTCCTTGAAGCCGATGGCGCAGAGGGTCTTGAACATGCG
>Ga0268298_10003317_pt1 | contig 16571 bp, 15 predicted proteins | sample WWTPWeurt_MetaG_FD_194462 | JGI IMG/M metagenome (GOLD analysis project Ga0268298, IMG submission 194462) | Activated sludge microbial communities from WWTP in Nijmegen, Gelderland, Netherland - WWTP Weurt | ecosystem: Engineered > WWTP > Aerobic digester > Activated sludge | place... | reverse complement strand
GAAGGTTTTAGGAGCGCCGGGTTTCCCTGGCGTTCGTCTCATTAAAAGGAAAATTAGCACAAATGTTCGTTTGGCACTACCAACACACCCTCGATGAAAAAGGACGCCTGATGATCCCAGTGCGTTATCGTGAGTTGTTGGTGGAAGGCGCCTTCATTACCCAGGGCTTTGATAAATGCCTCATGGTAATGACCGAAACGTACTTCAAGCAGGTTTATGAGCGGATCGAAGCCATGAACCTGGCTGACCCCACCGCCCGCCTTTTGCGCCGCCTGATCCTTTCGAATGCCTGCCCGGTGGAAGTGGACAAGGTGGGGCGTATCCTCGTTCCGCAGAGCCTGCGTGCCTTCCTTGGTATCGAGAGCGGCGAGTTGATCGTGGCGGGGCAGGGCGAGTACTTTGAAGTGTGGACTCCTGCCTCATGGACCGAGCAAATGGCTCAGGTTCAAAATATCGAAGCCAATAACGCGCGTTTCTCTGCGTTGGACCTTTCATCATCCAAGGCGTAGCGGCTGCCAGCGGGCAGGTGTAGACCTGTCACTGCCGAGAACAGACATGAACGCGCATACACCTGTACTTTATCAAGAGATTATACACGCACTGCAACCCAAAAGCGGTGGTCATTATGTGGATGGTACATTGGGCGCGGGCGGACACGCTCGCGGGATACTGGAGGCTTGCGCGCCGGATGGGCTTTTGCTGGGTCTCGATGTTGACCCGAAGGCTTTGGCGCTTGCTCGCGAGACCTTGGCTCCTTACGAGGGGCGCATACATCTCGCGCAAGCCTCCCACATCACTCTCAAAAGCCAGTTGACCTCCCTGCGTTGGGATGCGATCGACGGTATGGTGCTCGACCTCGGGGCATCGTCCATGCAGTTTGACAATGCCGAACGCGGATTTTCATTCATGCAGGATGGTCCGCTCGATATGCGCTTCGGTCCGGGCGCATTGCAAAGCGCGGCAGACCTGGTGAACACTTTGAGCCAGGAGGATCTCGCCGACTTGATCTTTCGCTACGGCGAGGACCGCGATGCCCGCAGGATCGCGCGGGCGGTCGTTGAAAGCCGACCGATCCACACGACCCGGGAACTGGTTGCTGTGATCGAGAAGGCATCGCCCCGAAGGGGTGACCGTGTCCACCCGGCGACACAGACCTTCCAGGCGCTGAGGATCGCCGTCAACGATGAACTGGCCGCAGTGGAGAAAACCCTTCCGCAGGCAGTAGCCAGCCTCAGGTCCGGTGGAAGGCTCGCAGTGATCTCCTTCCACTCTTTGGAAGACCGTATCGTCAAGGATTATTTTCGAGAACTGAGCAAAGAGATCGTCAACCCGCCTTACGAAAGAATTTATGAAGTGGAACGGGCGGCGGTCGTAACCCTGATCAATAAGAAGCCGATCACGGCCTCTGAAATGGAAATAAAAGACAACCCGAGAGCGCGCAGCGCCAAGTTAAGAATAGTAGAGAAGATATGAACCTGCAAAATGTCAACCACCTCGTCCATGCTTATAAAGTTGCACCCTGGCGCATTCAGCGTCAATGGATCGGCAGCGCGTTTGTGTTGGTGGTTGTGCTGGCCATGGTTGCCACTCTTTACCTTGATGTGACATCCAAGGCGGCGATCGCCGGGCGCGAGATCCAGGATCTGACCGTGGCGATCAACTCCAGCCGCCAGACCAGCGCGGACCTGCAGACAGAATACGCCGCTTTGACCTCCACCGCCGTGATGAGGCAGCGCGCCGTTGACCTTGGCTTCCGCCCGATGAAGCCGCAGGAAATGGAATATTTGATCGTAGCTGGCTACACCGACCCCAAACCTGAGATTCTTTCTTCTGCGCCTTTGCCGCAGTTGAGCGCCTTGAGCATTCTGCCCGAGTACAACGAATCGCTGTTGGATTGGATGGATGAGAAGATCGCGTTATCTTCGAGAGGCATGAGATGAGACAGCAATACGCCCGCCGTACACAATTCCTTATGGCTGTGATGGGCGTGATCGCCCTTGCCATCATCGTGCAGTTGACTTTCATTCAAAACAGCCCCGAGGCGATCCTTTTTCGTGAGCAGGGTGATAATTACGCCTACGAATTGCGAACCTTCTACCCCGACCGCGGCGAGATCTACGACCGCAATGGGCATCTGCTTGCCGGCAACAAATCGGTGTACGAGGTGGGTGTTGATCTCAACATTGTGAAAGACCCGCAGTCCATTGCCTCTGCGGTCAGCGTGGAACTTGGCATTGATTATGCCAAACTCTTGGATGCGATCACCAATCCCTCTGAAGACCTGACCTATGTGGTTCTGGCTGATTTCGTGGAATCGGAACACGCCCTGCGCCTGCAAGAACTTAAGAAGACCCTGTCTGAGCAGGCTGCCGAAGGTGTGCGCGGACCGTTGACCGGGCTTGAATTCAAATCGCACCCCGAACGAAGCTATCCTGAGAAGTCTCTGGCTTCCAATATCATTGGTTTTGTTAACCGCGAAGGTCGCGGTTATTTTGGCATCGAAGAAAAATACAACACCTTGCTGGCAGGGAATCCGGTGCAGGTGCTCGTTCCCACCGACCCGAACAAGGCATCCGAGATCGCGAAAGTGCCCGATGGCACCACGCTCGTCTTGACCATCAACCGTGACCTGCAATCCGCCGCCGAAGAAGTGCTTGATGAATCGATTGACAAGTACGGCGCGGAAGGCGGAACGATCGTCATCATGGACCCCCGCAATGGTGAGTTGTTGGCGATGGCGGTTACACCCCGTATGGACCTGAATCAATTCTGGAACTACGGCGCGATCTACGACAAAGCGAACGAATTCAATCCGCCCATTTCCATGCCGTATGAACCCGGTTCTGTGATCAAGATCTTGACCATGGCTGCCGCTTTGGATAGCGGCACGGTCACCCCCGGTACAACCTATCTCGATACGAGCTACATCCTTGTTGGAGGGGCGACCATCCAAAACTGGGACCAGCAGCCGTGGGGCGTGCAGGATATGACGGGTTGTTTGCAGCACTCGCTCAATGTGTGTATGGCTACCCTCTCCACGCAGATGGGTGCAGGCACTTTCTATAGTTATATGGATAATTTTGGGCTGGGGCATCTCACCGGGGTGGACCTCTCCGGCGAAGCAGCCGGCCGTCTCAAGATCCCCGGCGATGAAGATTGGTACCCTGTTGATTTGGGCACCAATGCCTTCGGTCAGGGTATGACCGCCACGCCGATCCAGATCATGATGGCCGCTTCCTCCATCGCCAATCACGGACGCACGGTGACACCGCATGCCCTATACGCGATGGTGCGTGAGGGACGTCAATATAATGTTCCCGCGCAATTCGCCGGCTCGCCCATCACACCGCAAACAGCCGACACCCTGACGGGTATGCTCGCCGCTTCGCTCGAATACGAAGGATCGCTTGCGCTTGTCCCCGGCTATCGTGTTGCCGGCAAGACAGGTACCGCGCAGATCCCAGTGGATGGATATTACGACAGCACCAAGACCAACGCTTCCTTTATTGGCTGGGGTCCCGTTGATGACCCGCAGTTCATGATCTATGTCTGGCTTGAGAAACCCTCGGCCTCCATCTGGGGCTCTGAAACAGCCGCCCCGGTATTCTCTGAGATGGCTCAAAAGACTACCATCCTTTTGGATATTCCTCCTGACGTGATCAGACAACAACTCGTTGCAAGATAATGCTCACACTCGCCGACGCCCTTGAGGCAATCACCCGCAGCGCGATCCCCAGCGCGAACGCCGTCATCACCGAAGCGGTGATCGACTCGCGTCAGGTGATTCCCGCCTCGCTGTTTGTGGCGATCCCGGGCGAAAAAGTGGATGGACATGACTTTGTGGAGCAAGCCTTCAAGAGGGGGGCATCTTTTGCTTTAATTCAAAAAGAGATGCCCGCATCTTTCCGGACCCTCGACCTGCGCAGCGCGCAAGGCTTTCAGGCAGATTCTCCCCTCGACCTCACCCCGCCCCTCTGCCTGCGGGTGGACAATACCGTCTCGGCTCTGCAGCAGATCGCGCGTTTCTGGCGTCGGAAATTAAACCTCCGCGTTGTGGGCATCACTGGCAGCGTTGGGAAATCCACGACCAAAGAGACCGTTGCTGAAGTGCTTGGCACACGATATCGCACATTGCGCAGCCCCGGCAACCTGAACAACGAGATCGGGCTGCCTCTTACGATTTTGAAACTTGGTATGGGCTACGAACGCGCCGTGCTTGAAATGGGATTTTATGTCCCCGGCGAGATCCAATTCCTGTGTGATATTGCCCAGCCGCAGATCGGGGTGGTGACCAATATCGGCACCGTCCATGCGGAACGCGCCGGCTCGCAGGAAGCTATTGCCCGCGGCAAGAGCGAGTTGGTTCAGGCTCTGCCCGCGGATGGCGTTGCCATTTTGAACTTTGATGATCCCTGGGTTCGCAAGATGGAAGAAAAGGCGAAGGCGCGGGTTTTCTTTTACGGGCTTTCTCCCGAAGCTGATCTGTGGGCCGACCATATTGAAGGTCTTGGCTTGAACGGTATTCGCTTCCGCCTGCATTACAAAGGCGAGACGCTTTACTCGCACATCCCCATGATCGGGCGTCACTCTGTGCATACGGCATTGCGTGCCGCTTCGGTGGGACTCAACGACGGGCTGACCTGGCAGGAGATCTTTGAAGGTCTGGCGCAGGGACACACCCAGTTGCGTCTTGTCGCGGTCCGCAGCAAGACCGGCGCTTTGATCCTCGATGATACCTACAACGCTTCGCCCGAGTCCATGCTGGCTGCGCTGAATTTGCTGGATGAAATGGATGGACGCAAGATCGCTGTGTTGGGTGACATGCTGGAGCTCGGTCCATATGAAAGACAGGGACATGAAATGGTTGGGCTGCGAGCCGCCCAGGTTGCAAAGACCCTGCTCACACTCGGTCCGCGCGCCCGTGTCATTGCTGATGCCGCGCGCCGCGCCGGTATGCGGTCTTCGCACATCCTTGAATTTGAAGAGAGCGAACCCATTCTCGAATGGTTGAGCAAGAACCTGACCGATAAAGATGCCGTATTGATCAAAGGCTCACACGGGCTGCGCATGGACCGCATCACCGCCGCGCTGGAGGTTAAGTCGTGAGGAATATCGCGCTTTCGCTCAGCCTGGCCGGACTGGCATTCATCATGACCGTGATCTGGGGCGGACCTTTGCTCCGCATTTTGCGGCATTATAAGATCGGCAAGATCATCCGCGTGGAAGAACCCGGTCATCATGGCGTGAAGATGGGCACTCCCACGATGGGTGGTGTAATGTTCATTTTGCCCGTGTTATTGTTGAATGGCTTGCTCAATGCTGTGGCTCTGTTCGGTGTGACCGAGAGCGGCGTGGGACGTTCTGTGCTGGTGCCGATGGCGGTCATGGGCGGTTACGCCATTCTTGGCGCGGTGGATGATTGGGAAGGGATCTACGGCAAACGCAAAGGCGATGGCATGCGCGCGCGCACGAAGTTCCTCTTTCAGGTCATTCTTGCGCTGGGCACGGCTTATGTTTTGAAATACATGATGGATGTCCCCGACCTGTATTTTCCCGGCTTCTTCTTTGAGATCGAACTGGGCTGGTGGTATGTGCCGATCGCGGCGTTCATCATTGTGGCTGAATCAAATGCTGTGAACTTTACAGACGGTCTGGACGGTCTGGCAGGTTTGATCGCTGCGACAGCGATCGCGGCATTTGGCGGAATTGCATTGATCCAGGAGCAGGTTTACATCGCTCGTTTTTGTTTTATTTTAGTCGGCGCGCTCTTTGGATTTTTATGGTTCAACGTGCACCCCGCCGAGTTGTTCATGGGCGACACAGGCTCGCTCTCTCTTGGCTCGGTGATGGCCGTCCTCGCTTTATTGACCGGACAGTGGCCTATGCTGTTGATCATCGGCATCATCCCGCTCAGCGAGATGCTTAGCGTGGTGATACAGATCAGTTATTTCAAGTGGACAAAGGGCAAGCGCTTCTTCAAGATGACTCCCATCCACTTGCATTTTGAATTGCTCGGCTGGAGCGAAACACAGATCGTCCAGCGCTTCTGGCTCATCGGTTTGATGGCCGCCTTGGTTGGAATAGGATTGTCTCAGGTTTAACAATGACCAACTGGAATGGAACCCGCACCCTTATCCTCGGCGCGGCGCGGCAAGGCATCGCCCTTGCCCGCTGGCTCTCCCGTCACGGCTCAACCGTGACCTTGAGTGACTCACGCACCGCAGATCAGTTGGCTGCTGCCCGCGCATCCCTTGCGGATACGAACGTGCAGTGGGCAGTGGGTGGGCATCCCTTGGAACTTTTGAACAATGTGGATGTGCTTTGTCTTTCGGGCGGCGTCCCATTGACCCTGCCCATAGTGCAGGAAGCGATCAAGCGCGGCATTCCGCTCTCGAACGATACGCAGGTCTTCATGGAAGTTGTTCCATGCAAGACCATTGGCATTACCGGTTCGGCTGGCAAGACCACCACCACTACTCTGGTCGGCGAAATGGCGAAGTTATCCAGCCAGAGATCGGTTTTTGTGGGCGGCAACATCGGCGATCCGCTCATCAATTACGTGGACGATATGACCACGGATGATCTGGCTATTCTGGAGATCTCATCCTTCCAATTGGAACAGATGACCATCTCGCCCAATATCTCTGCCATTTTGAACATCACGCCCAATCATCTTGACCGTCACGGCACGATGGAAGCGTATACCAATGCAAAGGCCCGCATTTTGGATTTCCAATCCTCAAAAGATATTGCCGTTCTTGGGCATGACGATCTGGGCGCGTGGAATTTGCGGAACAAGGTCAAAGGCAAACTTCTCACTTTTAGTTTGCACGATCTGGATGAAGGATTTGACGGCGCGTACCTTCACGACGGTTTGCTGAACCTGCGCGATGGCAATGCCTACCTGCCCCTGTTGCTGCGCGAAAAGATCCAACTGCCCGGCAATCATAATGTGGCGAATGTCCTCGCGGCATTCAGCATTGGTCACGCCGCCGGTTTCAGGTTGGATGACATGCTCGAAGCCGTGGAAGAATTTCGTGGTGTGCCGCACAGATTGGAACTTGTCCGCGAGCTGCGCGGCGTGCGCTGGTACAACGGATCGATCGCGACCGCGCCCGAACGCAGCATGGCAGACATTCACTCGTTCACTGAGCCGATCGTGTTGATGCTTGGTGGACGGGACAAGGACCTGCCCTGGGATGGGATCGCAAAACTGATCCACGAACGCGTGGACCATGTGGTGCTTTTTGGCGAAGCGGCAGAACTGATTCAGAACGCCATATCCGCTGTCGGCGGTGAAAGACCGGTGGAGGTCCGCCGCGCGAAGACTCTACAAGAAGCGGTTGCTCTCGCCGCAGAAGCTGCCACAGCAGGAGACATTGTCCTGTTTTCACCGGGTGGCACGAGCTATGACGAGTTTAAGGATTTTGCAGAGAGAGGAGAAAGGTTTAGAAAATGGGTACTGGATCTTACTTAAACGAACGCCCTTATTCATCCAACGAATCCCCCGTGCGGATCATTCCCCGCGGGTTCGATCTGCCTTTGCTGGTGGTGGTGGTATCTCTGATCGTCTTTGGTCTTGCCATGCTGTATTCCTCCTCATGGGATTTTTCGCTCGGCATTTATGGCGATGCGATGTATATGTTCAACCGCCAGGTGATGTGGCTGTGCGCGGGGATCGTGGTTGCGTTGATCTTTGCCTTTATAGACTATCACCACTGGCGCAGCTTTGTGGTGCCGATCATGGTCCTGACCATCGGTCTATTGTTCGGGATCTTGTTGATGAACGAAATACGCCTGGGCGCGAAGCGCGCTTTCTTCGAAGGCTCGGCGCAGCCTTCTGAGCTGGCGAAACTGGTCTCGATCCTTTATCTCAGCGTATGGTTGTATGCCAAGAAGCAATACTTGCACGACCTTTCGTTGGGATTGGTTCCGCTGGGTATGATCCTCGGTATCGTGGGCGGCTTGATCTATCTTCAACCTGACCTGAGCGCCGCTGCGACCGTCTTCATGCTTGGTGGTTTGCTCTTCTTCCTCGCGGGCGGAGATTCAAAACAGATCGGTGTCCTGCTCGTCGTTGCGGTTGTGGCCGCCTGGATCGTGGTGCAGATCAGCCCCACCGGTCAGCAGCGTGTGGATGACTTCCTCGCCGGTATGCGCGATCCGTTTCAAGCTTCTTACCATGTGCGCCGGTCTTTTGAAGCCATTGTCAATGGCGGATGGTTCGGCGTCGGGCTGGGACAGTCTCGCGCCAAGTTGACCGGTCTGCCCGTTCCCCCGACCGACAGCGTCTTTGCCGTGGTCGTGGAAGAGATCGGCTGGTTTGGTGCGGTCATTTTGATCTCGTTGTATAGCTTCCTGGTTTGGCGCGGATTGGTCATTGCCCGCCGCGCGCCAGACATGCTCGGCACCCTGCTCGCTTCGGGGCTTGTGGCGTGGATCGGTCTTGAAGCATTGATGAACATGGCCGTGATGGTCAACCTCATTCCGTTCGCAGGCAATGCCTTACCCTTTGTCAGCGCGGGCGGTTCGAATCTCGTAGCCACACTGGCTGCGCTTGGCATTCTTTTTAATATTTCTCGCCAGACCGGCGAAGGTACCATCTCAGACGAAGAATGGAGGTCTTATAGTGCGGTTGCTAATTTGCGCTGGTGGGACGGGAGGCGGAGTGTATCCCGCGCTCGCCGTGCACGGCGCACTACTCAGCCAACATCCCAAAGTTGAAATACTTTGGGTCGGTGGTGAAGGCGGAATGGAAGAGGAACTCGTGAAACGCGCGGGTATTCCTTATCGTTCGATTCCTGCGGCAGGTGTGCACGGTGTGGGCGCCCGCGCCCTGCCGGGAAACATCGTCAAGCTCACGCGCGGCGTGCTGGCTTCGCGCCGCATTTTGCGCGAGTTCAAACCCAACGTGCTCTTCTTCACCGGCGGCTTTGTGGCCGCTCCCATGGCTGTGGCCGGCGCCAACGTCCCGACCGTACTGTATGTCCCCGATATCGAACCGGGTCTCGCGTTGAATTTTCTCTCTCGTTTTTCGGATGCTGTCACTGTAACAGCGCCGGACTCAAAGAAATATTTCTCACGCCCTGAAAGAGTCATCCTCACGGGCTATCCGGTCCGGGCGGACCTTTCAGCCTGGTCTCGCGAAAAAGCATTGTCTCACTTTGGGCTCGACGCTTCGCGTTCACTTCCCACCCTGCTTGTCACCGGTGGAAGTAAGGGCGCGCGCTCGATCAATATGTCGGTGCTGAAGCATCTCCCCAGCTTGCTCGAAGTGGCGCAGGTCATTCACTTGACCGGCTCGTTGGATTGGCCGGTGATCGAAAAAGCGGCGCAGTCGCTTCCCGCCCAGCTCCAGTCTCGTTATCATGCCATGCCATACTCGCATGAAATGGGTGCAGCCCTTGCCGCAGCAGACCTCGTGGTGTCGCGCGCGGGTGCTTCCACACTGGGCGAGTACCCCATGTTTGGGCTTCCCGCCATTTTGGTGCCCTACCCGTACGCATGGCGCTACCAAAAGGTCAATGCCGATTATCTTGTCGGGAAGAACGCGGCAGTCCTTCTGCCCGATGAATTTCTGGAGGAGAAACTCCTGCAGACCGTGAAGGAAATTTTATTGAACAAGAACAAACTTGAATCGATGCGCGCCGCAATGCAGGCATTATCAACTCCTGATGCTGCAGGCGCCATCGCCAGCCAGTTGGTTAAACTGGCAGGAGCACAACCCCTATGATGAGCGTTGTTTATATCTTCTGGATGTATGTCCTGCTCTTTGGCATTGTTGGCGCCATGCGCGGCTGGGCAAAGGAATTGATGGTCGTCTTCAGCGTGATCACGGCGTTGGCGGTCAACCTGCTGCTGGAGAAGTACATTCCTCTGGTCCGTGACCTCGACAAGACCACCAGTTCCGTTTTTTGGATCCGCACCATTATTTTGGTGGCGCTGGTCTTCTTTGGTTATCAGACCGTGAACATCTCCCGCTTTGCCGGCAAGGCGGCGCGCGAGCGCTTGCAAGACTCCATGTTCGGCGCGGTCTTGGGCGGCTTCAATGGTTATCTGGTGGCGGGTAGTGTGCTGTTTTATAACCACATGGCGAACTACCCCTACAAGAACGTCATCAGCCCCGCGACAGATGCGGCGGTCATTCAGGCAATTGATACGATGATGAAATATATGCCCCCGCGTTTTTTGGGCGAACCAAGTATATACTTTGCGGTCATTATCGTATTGATCTTTATTATTGTGGTGTACATTTAGCTTTTCGCTGTTAGCAGTTGGTCGTTAGCGAAATGCCAACTGTCAGCCGCCAAAAGGATGAGACCATGACACACGTTCACTTCATCGGCATCGGAGGTTCAGGGCTTTCTGCCATCGCGCGCCTGCTCAATGACAGCGGGTACAAAGTGACAGGCTCTGACCGCGCGCTCTCCTCTTTTGCGAGCGCCCTGCAGGGTGAAGGAGTGTCTATTTTCATCGGGCATCATCCGCGCAACATTGCCGGAGCCGATATGGTGATCCGCTCTTCTGCCATCGCAGAAGACAACCCTGAAGTGGAAGCGGCAAAGCATGCGGGCATCCCTGTTTACAAGCGGTCTGACTTTCTCGGCAGCCTGATGGCTGAAAAGACCGGTATTGCGGTGGCAGGCACGCACGGCAAGACCACCACCACGGCCATGATCGCATGGACCTTGACCGCGTTAAAGCGCGATCCATCCTTTATTGTTGGCGGCACACTTAATAATCTGGGCATCAATGCACATGCGGGGCAGGGCAGTCCCTTTGTGATCGAAGCGGATGAGTACGACCGCATGTTCCTGGGGTTAAAGCCTCGTATTGCGATCGTGACCAACCTTGAGCATGATCACCCCGATTGCTACCCGACCTTTGAGGATATGTACTCGGCCTTTCAAGAGTTTGTGAACCTGCTCCCTGCAGATGGTACTTTGATCGTGTGCGCCGAGGACGAAGGCGCGGTTTCGCTTTTGCCTCATGCGCGCCGCAATGGTGTGAATGTGATCTCGTACGGCTTGCAAAGCGAGATGACCATCAACAGCCCGCAGTGGATCCAGGCGCGCAATGTTAAACCGAATGAGCGCGGCGGATTTGATTTTTCAGCTCTGACCAATATGGGCGCGGACTCTGCATCTGTTGTGAGCGTCTCCTTGCAGGTGCCGGGCGAACATAACGTCCGCAACGCGCTCGCGGTTCTGGCAGTGATCGCCACCCTGGGGCTTCCGCTGCAAGAGGCGGCCGATGCCTTGGCTCAGTTCACTGGCACAGGGCGGCGCTTTGAGATCCGCGGCGAGGTCAAGGGTGTCACTGTGATCGATGATTACGCTCATCACCCAACAGAGATCCGCGCTACACTGGCAGGTGCGAAAGCCCGCTATCCCAATCATCGCATTTGGGCTGTGTGGCAGCCGCACACGTACTCGCGGACTCGAACCTTGTTTTATGAATTCTCGCGCGCCTTTGGCGATGCGGATGAAGTGCTCGTGACCGAGATCTACGCCTCGCGTGAAGCGAAGCAGGAATTTTCCTCAGCCGAAGTGGTCAGTGCCATGCCGCACTCGTCCGCTCGCTACAGCGGCTCGCTCGAAGCGACGACGAATTATCTGCTTGAGCATCTGCGATTGGGAGACATTCTGATCATTCTTTCGGCTGGCGATGCCGACCAGATCAGTACGGAAGTGTTGAAGAAGTTATGAATTGGAGTGCGGACCTGATACCGCCTGTGAACCTGATGACCACACCTGCGCGCCTCGTTGATGTTTTGCACCTAAAGTTCGGTGCGGCAGTGCAAGAGAATGTCTCTCTTGCACCTTACACATCCGCGAGAATCGGCGGTCATGCGGATATTTTTGTCATGGTCAAATCTGCGAAGGAATTAACGGATGTAATGACGGTACTCTGGGATTACGGAATGCCTTATTATATTCTCGGCGGTGGTTCGAACGTATTGATCAGTGATAAAGGAGTGCGCGGCGTGGTGGTTCTGAATCGGGCGAAGGAAGTGATCTTCGAAAGCGGCGACCAGCCAACGGTCTGGTGTGAAGCTGGCGTTGTCTTCAGTAACCTCGCGAACCGATGCGCATCCAAGGGGCTGGCCGGGTTGGAGTGGGCAGCCACCGTCCCCGGTACGATCGGCGGCGCTGTGTACGGAAACGCCGGCGCGTTCGGCGGCGATATGTCTGCAAACTTGATCTGGGCTGAAGTGTTGACAAAGAACGGCGTTGAAAGAATGACGGTTGAACAGTTCGGTTATGGATATCGCACCAGCTCTTTGAAACGCGGTGAAATAAAGGCAATAGTACTTTCGGCTATGTTGAGATTAAAGAATTCTACAAGGGAAGTAGTGTCTGCTAAAATCGATGAATTCAGTGAACGCCGCAAGTCCACGCAGCCGCCTGGCGCGAGCATGGGTTCAATGTTCAAGAATCCGGAAGGCGATCATGCCGGACGTTTGATCGAAGCCGCGGGACTAAAGGGAACGCGCATCGGCAACGCTGAGATCAGCACACGTCACGCAAACTTTTTCATCAATCATGGCGAAACTCTGGCGGAGGATGTCCGCGCATTGGTCCGCTTGACGCAGAAGACAGTGTTCGAGAAGTTTGGTGTGAACCTTGAGTTGGAAGTAGAGTTGGTTGGAGATTGGAGCGTTGAACGGTGATCGTTCAACAAAGAAGATTATGAAGAAACTACGCGTTGCAGTACTATTCGGCGGTCGTTCAGGTGAACATGATGTTTCACTGATGTCCGCGCGCTCCGTGCTTGCGGCGCTTGATCCGGCGAAATACGAAGTGACACAGGTTGGCATAACGCTCGATGGCGAGTGGTTTAATGGCGAGAATACCCTCGAGTCTTTTGCTCAAAACGATATGCAGGATCTGAATCGCGTTGTCCTCCCGAGCGAGCCGTCTCACTCGGCTTTGTACATTCTGCGAAACACGGGCAGCGGCGAGATGCTTGAAAAGTTGGCCGATGTCGATGTCTTCTTCCCGGTCCTTCATGGACCGTTTGGAGAAGACGGCACCATGCAGGGATTGCTTGAACTGGCAGATGTGGCCTATGTGGGCGCGGGAGTTGCGGGTTCTTCTGTCGGCATGGATAAGGGCATCTTCAAGGATGTGATGCGCGCGAATGGGATCCCGATCGTGGATTCGATCCTCGTTCTGCGCGGTGAGATCGAGCAGGATATGAACGCGGTCATCGCGAAAGCTGAGAAGTTGGGCGCGTATCCGCTGTTCGCAAAACCCGCGAACCTTGGTTCATCGGTTGGCATCAGCAAATGCAATTCACGCTCTGACCTGGGTGAAGGTTTGATGGAAGCCGCGCGTTTCGACCGCCGTGTGTTGATCGAACGCGGAGTGGGCAATGTGCGAGAAGTGGAAGTCAGCGTGTTGGGCAATGAAGACCCGCAGACATCCGTGTGCGGCGAAGTGCTGCCGAGCCGTGAGTTCTACTCGTATGAGTCGAAATATATTGACGGCACATCCGGTTTGCTCATTCCCGCCCAACTGCCCAGTGAAGTGACCGAGAAGATCTGTGAGTACGCGGTCCGTGCTTACAAAGCGATCGATTGTGCCGGCATGGCTCGCGCCGATTTCTTTGTCGATGGCGAAACGAACCAGGTCTATTTGAACGAATTGAACACCCTGCCGGGATTCACTTCGATCAGCATGTATCCAAAATTATGGCAGGCGAGCGGGTTGACCTACCCCGGGCTGGTCGACCGTTTGATCGAACTTGCCCTTGAGCGGAAAGCGCAGCGCGATCGCACTGAACATCGGAGGAACGCATGAGCGATAAGCGAGAACTCTCCCGTTCCGAAGCGGCTCGTCAGCGCCGCGCCAACCGCACCGTACGCGAGCTGGAGCAGACCAAGCAGCGTGCAACCAGACCGGTCACAACGGTCGTGTCGCGTGTGCCCCGCAAGACCAGCCCCGAAGTGAACATGCGGCGGGTTGAAAACCTGCGCCGCTTCAATGTGGCATTGGGCACGCCGGGCATGAATCTGCGCGCGCCGATCTTCTCAATGGAATACCTGCGCACCGGCTGGCGGATGACCTCCCTGCTCACGGTGCTCATTCTTGGCATTGTCATTTATCTTGTTTTGTCCCTGCCTTACTTCCGCATCCCGAACGTGACGGTGATGGGGAACGAGCGCCTGACCCGTGAAGAGATCGGAGCAGTGACCGGGCTCATTGGGCAATCCATCTTTACCGTTCAACCCCAGGAAGCGGAAGCACGCCTGCGCTTGAACTACCCTGAGTTGTCTCTGGTGGAGGTGAAGACCTATTTGCCGAATCATGTGTACGTTACGATCCAGGAGCGCGAGCCCGTCATTTTTTGGCAGCAGGATGAAGGGTACACATGGATCGATGCCGGTGGCGTTGCATTTCGTCCACGGGGCGTAACCTCAGGGCTCATCCTTGTGAACGGGTTGGGAAATCCCCCGGCGGGTACTTCTGAAGATCCCTCCCTGCCCGCGCCTTTCATGCAGGAAGATCTGGTGGCTGCGGTCCTCGCCCTTGCGCCGAGCGTTCCTGCCGATGCGACAATGTTCTATGACCCAAAGAACGGGCTTGGCTGGGAAGATACCCGAGGTTGGAATGCCTACTTTGGAACGAGTGTGAAAGACATGCCCTTGAAGGTGCGTGTGTACGAATCTCTGGTTGAGTCGTTGATGAGCCAGGGCAAGGTCCCATCCATTATCAACGTGGCGTATCCCGAAGCGCCTTTTTATCGTGCAGTTGAAACCGAAGAAGAAACAGTATCAGTAGACAGTGGACAGTAAAGATGGATGAAATCGTTGTTGGCATAGATGTAGGAACTACCAAGATTTGCACCCTCGTCGGCCGGGTGGAGGATGAGTCGTCCATCCGCATTCTTGGCGTGGGCATCGAGCCTTCGGATGGAATCCGCAAGGGCATTATCGTAGACCTTGCGGCGGCATCCAAAGCCATCAAGCGCTCGGTTGAAAAAGCCGAAAGCACTTCCGGGCTTGAGATCACCACCGGATTGGTTAGCATTGCCGGCGCGCATGTTTCGTCGGTCAACAGCCGCGGAGCATGCGGTGTACCCAGCGGCATTATCGACGCAATGGATATTGCCCGCGCGCTTGACCAGGCTCAGGCCGTTGCCATTCCGCATGACCGCGAGATCGTGCATGTCATTCAGCGCGGCATGACGGTGGATGGGCAGGAAGGTGTTCGCACGCCCATTGGCATGCACGGCTACAAGATCGAAGTGGAAACGCACATCATCACAGCCGCCGCCGCCACCGTGGATAACCTCCGCCAGTGCGTTGGCGCGGCCGGGGTTGAAATTCAACAGTTCGTTTTGAACCCGCTCGCGTCTGCCGAAGTGGTGCTGACCGAGCAGGAACGCCAGATGGGTGTTGCCGTGTGCGATATCGGCGGCGGCACGACCGACCTCGCGATCTATGTCAACGGGGATGTCTGGCACACGATGGTTCTCGCCGTGGGCGGCAATCATGTCACTCAGGATATTGCACACGGTTTGCGCCTGCCCATGTCGCAGGCTGAAGAAGTGAAGAAGCAGCAGGGACATGCCATCCGGTCTGAGATCGGCAGCGATGAATATTTCACCATCCGCCCGTTCGGTGAAGACCGCGATGTGCAGATCAGCAGGCTTGACCTGTCTCACATCATCGAAGCCCGCATCGAAGAGACCTTCGGGCTGATCCTGCAAGAGATCAAGCGCTCTGGTTATGATGGACTGCTTCCCGCGGGCATGGTGCTGACGGGCGGCACATCTGCCCTGCCCGGCATCAAGCGCATTGCCAGTGAAAAATTGGGAATGCCCGTGCGCACCGCGCAGCCCGAGAACTTGACTGGATTGGTTGACAAACTTGGCTCGCCCGCATATTCCACGAGTGTCGGTTTATTGCGCTGGGCGACAGCCATGAGAGATCACGAGGTGATCGCCGCGGGCGGCACCCGAGGCCGCCGCAGAACAAGAGGAGAGTTAAATATGAATTTTGATTCGCTGAAAAATTGGATGAAACGTTTGTTGCCCTAGTTCTTCTTCCCTTACGGGATGGAAGAACCTATGAGAAAAGAATCACAAGAATCGTTTAAAACCTTTTAAAAATCATCAATCTCGTTTAAGATTGGCATACCTTGCCAGGAGGAACACATGGACTCGAACAAAAGAAATGCGAATTCCGAAGCCTTCGCCCGTATTAAAGTAGTCGGCGTAGGTGGAGCAGGTCAGAATGCAGTCAACCGCATGATGGAAGAGGGCATTCAAGGCGTTGAATTTATCTCCTGCAACACAGATGCGCAGGCGCTCACTTTATCACGCGCGCCCATCCGTGTCCGCCTTGGCGATAAACTCACCCGTGGACTTGGCGCAGGCGGCGATCCTGAGATCGGCCGTAAAGCTGCCGAGGAATCTTCCGACGAACTTTACAATGTGCTCAAAGGCGCAGACATGGTGTTCGTCACCGCTGGTATGGGCGGCGGTACAGGCACAGGCGCGGCTCCGGTCGTGGCTCAGGTCGCCAAGGAATGCGGCGCCCTCACCATTGGTGTGGTCACCCG
>Ga0268298_10003316_pt1 | contig 16573 bp, 18 predicted proteins | sample WWTPWeurt_MetaG_FD_194462 | JGI IMG/M metagenome (GOLD analysis project Ga0268298, IMG submission 194462) | Activated sludge microbial communities from WWTP in Nijmegen, Gelderland, Netherland - WWTP Weurt | ecosystem: Engineered > WWTP > Aerobic digester > Activated sludge | place... | reverse complement strand
TGGGTTGGCTGGAGCTTTGCTCGGCGGAGATGCGCCTGCCGCTCGTGGCCATGGAGAAAGCCAACGCCGAAAAAGTGGAAACGGCGCTTCGGGCCTACGGGTTGATCGGGCCCCGGCGGAAACACGCCGCCTGCTAAGGAGACGCCCATGAAAAAGCTTTCCATCGGAATTTTGGGCGCCGGCGGGCGCATGGGCCAGGCCATCGCGGCGCTGGCCGCGGAGGACGCGGGCCTTTCCATCGGCGGCCTGTTGGAGGCCCACGACAGCCCCAATCTGGGGAAAACTTTTTACGGGGTGCCCGTCACCGACCAACTGCAGGACGTGCTGGGCAAAGCCCAGGTGTTCATTGATTTCACCTCTCCCCCGGCGGCCCTGGGCCACGCGACGGCCATCGCGGCCGCGGGCAAGCCCCTGGTGATCGGCACCACCGGCATCGACGGCGCCAAGCGGGAGGAGTTGGCCCGGACGGTCAAAAACATCCCCGTGGTGCTCTCCCCCAACATGAGCCTCTCGGCCAACGTGCTTTTCGACATGGTGGAAACCCTGGCCCGGGCCTTGCCCGGCTACGACGCGGAAATTTTCGAAATCCACCACAACAAGAAGAAAGACGCTCCCTCGGGCACGGCCAAGCGCCTGGCCGAAAGCGTTAAAAAAGGCCGGGCGGCGGGGGAGTTCGTCTTCGGCCGATCGGGCCTCGTGGGCGAACGCACGCCCCAGGAGATCGGCGTCCACGCCCTGCGGGGCGGCGACGTGGTGGGGGACCACACGGTGTTTTTCATCGGCAACGGCGAGCGCATCGAACTGGCCCACCGGGTCACCTCCCGGAACGCCTTCGCGGCGGGGGCCCTGGTCGCGGCCAAGTGGCTGGCCCGGCAACCCGCGGGCCTCTACGATATGCGGGACGTCTTGGGGCTGAAGAAAAACTGACGTGATCGAACGCCTGGGCCGTTTTGAAATCGGCGGGGCGGCGCGTTGGGGCCGCCTCGACGGTTCGTGGATCGAGGAGATCCTGCCCGACCCCTTCGGCCCCCACGAGGCCTCCGGGCTTCGGTGGAAACTTTCGGCGGTGCGGCTTTTGCCGCCCTGCGCGCCCTCCAAGATCGTGGCCGTCGGCGTCAATTACGCCGACCACGCCAAGGAATTCGGGAAAGCGCCGCCCCCGGAGCCGCTGATTTTTTTAAAACCCCCAAGCGCGGTGATTGCCCCTGGCGAAAAGATCCGTCGTCCCCGGCGTTCCACACAAGTTGATTTCGAGGGGGAAATCGCGGTCGTGATCGGTCGCCGGGCGCGTTCGGTTTCCAAAGCCCGGGCCCTGGAATACGTGCTGGGATACACCTTGATGAACGACGTGACCGCCCGGGACTTGCAACGCCTGGACGGTCAATGGTCCCGGGCCAAGGGTTTCGACACCTTTGCGCCCCTCGGCCCCTGGATCGCCACCGGCCTTCGGCCCCGGCGGCTGAAGATCGAAACCTTCGTGAACGGCCGTCGGCGGCAGTCGTCCTCCACGGCCCAACTGATTTTCGACGTGCCGACGCTCGTGTCCCACATCAGCGGCGTCATGACGCTGGAACCCGGCGACGTCATCTCCACCGGAACGCCCTCCGGGGTCGGCCCCCTTCGTCGCGGGGATCGGGTGGAAATTCGTTGCCCTCAAATCGGTCGATTAATCAATAAGGTGGCCTAGATGAACTTAAAAAAAGCGTGGAGCGCCCTGACGCACCTTCTGGACGAGGAAGACCCCGCCACGGAATTGATCTACGATCCGGTGGACGTGGGCGCGGTGATCGTCGGCACCCTGGCCGGCGTTGGAATCCTCTACTGGCTTCTGTGGTCCCTGCTCGTGTGCGAAGGGGGGCTGTTCGGAAAAGTGATCCCTTTCCTTCAGGTGGTCTTCACGGACAAAACGCTCCAGGATTTCGGCTACGAAGGGTATCCCTACGAACTCGGGTTGTTCGAGGGGTGGGTGGTCAATGTCGTCGCGCTCGTCGCGGCGGCGGCCCTGCTTTACGGGGTTTGGTGGGTCCTGTACGCGCCGAAACATCGGCCCGACGCCTCCCGGAAAAACCGGGATCGCTCCCATGGCTGAACCGTCAACTTCTCCCGTGGGTCGGGGCCGACTGGAGGCCTTCTCCGACGGCGTTTTTTCCATCGTCATCACCCTGCTCGTGTTGGATCTGCGCCTGCCGGAAGGCGACGTGGACTCGGCGGGGTATCTGGTGTGGAAAATCCTCGCCCTGTGGCCCCAGTATTTCGGGTACGTTCTCAGTTTTCTGATCGTCGGGATTTTCTGGGTGGCCCACCATTTCATCTTTCACCACATTCGCCGGGTGGACCGGCCGCTCCTCTGGATGAATATTTTCTTCCTCATGGCCCTGGCTTTTCTTCCCTTTCCGACGACGCTCATCAGCCGCCATTGGGCCTGGGCGCCTTCGGTGTGGGCCTACGGGGGCACCCTGTGCGCCGCGAATTTGTTGTTGAACGCCATGTGGCGCTACGCCACCCGGGGCGGGCGGTTGGTGGACCCGAGCCTCTCCCCCGAATTGGTTCGCGACGTCAACCGGCGTTCCCTTCGAGCCGTGGCCGTTTACGTCGCCGCCATGCTCGTCGCGGCCTGGAGCCCCCGGGCCGGCCTCGCCGTTTTCTTGATCGTACACATTCTCTACATTTTGCCGGCCGCCCTCGACCGGCATTGGACCCCGAAGGAGAACCACCCATGAGCTTCGCCGCTTCCGATCGTTTGGGCCAACTGCCCCCCTATTTGTTCGCCGCCATCGACGCCAAGAAAAAGGCGGCCCAGGAAAAGGGCGCCGACATCATCTCCCTGGGCGTGGGCGACCCGGACCTGCCCACCCCGGCCCACATCATCGAAGCGGGCAAACGCGGTCTGGAAAACCCGGCCAACCACCAGTATCCCTTCGGCGCGGGCCTGATGAGTTTCCGCCGGGCGGTGGCGGACTGGTACCGGAAACGATTCAACGTCGGATTGAATCCCGAGACAGAAATCCATTCCCTGATCGGCTCCAAGGACGGGCTCACCCATCTGCCGCTCGCGTTCCTGAACCCGGGGGACTTGGCGCTCATTCCCGAACCCGCCTACCCGGCCTACAACGCGGCCGTGCTTTTGGCGGGGGGACGCCCCCACTTTGTGCCTCTTTTGGAAAAGAACAAGTTTTTGCCGGATTTCGACGCCGTCCCCAAGGACGTTTTGGGAAAAGCCAAGCTGCTCTTCATCAATTACCCGAGCAACCCCATCTCGGTCACCGCGCCGCGCTCGTTTTATGAATCCGTGGTGGCCCTGGCGCGGAAACATAAATTCCTCGTGGTGCACGACGCGGCCTATTCGGAAATGTACTACGAAGCGCCGCCCATGTCCTTTTTGGAAGTCCCGGGGGCCAAGGAGGTGGGCATCGAATTCCACTCCTGCTCCAAAACCTACAACATGACCGGTTGGCGCATCGGCTGGGTCTGCGGGAACGCCGAGGCCGTCAAAATCATGGGTCGGCTGAAGGACAATTACGATTCCGGCGTGTTTCAGGCCGTGCAGGACGCGGGCGTGGCCGCCCTCACGGGCCCCCAGGACGGCGTGGCCGCCATGCGGGCGATGTACAAGGAACGACGGGATTTCTTCGTGCCCGGCCTTCAAAAACTGGGATGGGACGTGTTCCTCCCCCCGGCCACCTTTTACGTCTGGGCCAAGGTGCCCCAGGGCCAAACCTCGGCCCGCACGGCGGAGCGTTTGCTCGAGGAGGCCCACCTCGTCTGCACGCCCGGGAACGGCTTCGGCCCCTCGGGGGAAGGCTACGTGCGCTTCGCGCTCACGGTTCCCCTGCCGCGACTTCAGGAAGCCCTGGCCCGGGTGGCCAAGGTGAAATGGTGAGGGCCGGTCTTACCTTCCCGAGCCGCTGATCCCCTTCCATGGCCCGCCGCGGAGCGTTGCTTCTCTTTTTTTCCGCGGTGTTGTTCGGCGTCATCGGCGCCCTCGTTAAACGATTGTCCCTCGTACAACCCACCGAATCCCTCGTCTTTTTCCGCAACGCCGTCGGTCTTCTAGCGCTCCTTCCCCTGATGGGCCTGTGGGGCCAAGACGGTTTGGCCACCCGGGAATTCGGGTCCCACGCGTACCGCGCCCTGTCGGGGCTCGGGGGGATGTATCTGTCCTTTTTCGCCCTGGGGCGGATGCCCCTGGCGGACGCCATGGCCCTGGGCTACACCGCGCCGCTTTTCATGCCCTTCATCGCCCGCGTACGACTGGGGGAAGCCATGCCGCGTCACGTGGCGCCGCCCCTGGCCCTGGGGTTTCTGGGCGTTCTTTTGATTTTAAAGCCGGGGGTCGGGGTTTTCCGGCCCGTGGCCCTGGCCGCCCTGGGGTCGGGCCTTCTGGCGGCCGTGGCCCAAGTCGGCATCCGCCATTTGACCCGCACCGAACCCTCCTACCGGATCGTCTTTTACTTCGGTCTCGTGTCCACCGTCGTGTCGGGAATCCCCGTGGCCTTCCGATGGCGAACGCCGCCGACGTCCCTCTGGCCGATGTTGGCGCTGGTGGGCGGATTGGCCACGGCGGCCCAATTGCTTTTGACCGCCGGCTATCGGCGCACTTCCCCGGCCCGGGGCGGGCCCATGATGTACGTGGCCGTGGCCACCGCCGGGGCCATGGATTGGCTGCTGTGGCGACGACTGCCGGACGCCCTGTCCCTGGCCGGGGTGGCGGCCATCGTCGGATCGGGAGCGTATATTTTGCGGCGGTCGGGCGCGACGGTCCTGGACGGGGGGGCCGCGTGAAGGTTCGATTTGTCCTGGTGCGTCCGCGGAACCCCTTGAACATCGGCGCGTCCTCCCGGGCCATGGCCAATTTCGGCTTCGGCGACCTGGCGGTCGTCAAACCCTACGCGCCCGTGTGGCGGGAGGCCAAAAGCGCCGTGGGCGGGGAACCCGTGCTGAAGGCCGCCCGGGATTTTGCCTCCGTCGAGGACGCCCTCGGGGATTGCGCCCTGGTGGTCGGAACCACGGCGGTCCGGGAGCGACGGACGGACCGGCCCGTGGTCTCCCTGCCCGATTTGGGGGATTATTTGCGGAAGCACCACCCGGACATCCGGAACGGCACGGCCCGGGCCGCGATCCTGTTCGGTCCGGAAAAAACGGGCCTCTCCGGCCCGTACCTGGCCCGGTGCCAATTTTGGCTGACCATCCCCACCGACCCCGCCTGCCCGTCCATGAACCTGGGTCAGGCGGTGGCCCTCTGCGCCTACGAATGGGCCCGGGCCGGCGGAACGACGGCCCCCGTCAACGCCGGAACCGATCTGCCCCCGGCGACCATCGAGGACCGCCGGCGGCTGGCCCGGCACGCGGCCGAGGCCTTCGACGCCGTGCGTTTCCTGCCTTTCCTTTCCGCGGCGGAGAAAATCAAGAAAATCCGCCAACGGCTCCTCCATTGGAACCTCCGTCGGCCCGACGTGGCCCTCCTCCACGGTTTTTTCCGTTTCGTCCTCAAAGATCGTCCCCGGGCGCCGTGAACCGGGAGCGGGTCTTCATCGGTTTGGGCTCCAACGTCGGAAACCGGCTCGCCCATCTTCGAAAGGCCGTCGAGGCGTTAAACCGCCTTCCGGGCATCCGGGTGGTGGGAAAATCCCCCGTCTACGAAACCGCCCCGGTCGGACCGCGCCAACGGGATTTTTTGAACGCCGTGGCGGAACTGCGCTCCGATCTCGCGCCGGGGGTCCTGCTGGCTTCCCTGAAAGGGATCGAAAAAAAAATGGGTCGCCGGGTTCGCCGTCGATGGGGCCCCCGGGAAATTGATTTGGACCTGCTCCATTTCGGTCACCGCCGTTGCCGCACCGCCGCGCTCGCCTTGCCCCATCCCCGGTGGGGGGAGCGGCGGTTCGTGCTGGCGCCCCTGGCCGCGCTGGCCCCGCGCTGGAAAGATCCGAAAACGGGACAAACGGCGGCGGCCTTGAACCGAAAATTGACAGACCCGGGTCAAAGGATTAGACTCTACAAACCCTCTTTTTTATGACGAAAAACCCCGTTCCCGTCGTCACCGTTCCCCGGCTCCTTCAAATGAAACGCGCCGGTGAAAAAATCGTCGCCCTCACGGCCTACGACGCCCCCACCGGCCGACTCCTGGACGCCGCGGGGGTTCACCTGATTTTGGTCGGGGATTCCGTGGCCAACGTGAAATTGGGCTATCCCAACACCCTTCCCGTGACGTTGGAGGAAATGCTCCACCACACCCGCGCGGTGCGCCGGGGCGTCGAGCGGGCCCTGCTCGTGGCGGACATGCCCTTTTTGACCTACGAGTTCGACCCGAAAGTCGCCGTGGCTCACGTGGGCCGATTGATCAAGGAAGGCGGCGCGACCGCGGTTAAAGTGGAAGGCGCCGGGTCCATCCTGCCATCCATCCGGGCCCTGGTGGCCGCGAACATCCCGGTGATGGGGCATTTGGGGTTGACGCCCCAGTCCGTGCTGCGCCTGGGGGGATACCGTCGACAGGGGCGGGACCGCGCGGGGGCCGCGCGGATTTTGTCGGACGCTCGCCGTCTCCAATCGGCCGGGGTGTTCGCCCTGGTGTTGGAAGCCGTCCCGGCCGCCCTCGGGAAAAAAGTCGCCCGCGCCCTTCGAATCCCCGTGATCGGCATTGGGGCCGGTCCCGCCACCGATGGGCAGATATTGGTGGTGGACGATCTGTTGGGACTCACCCCGCCGCCCCGCCCGCGTTTCGCACGGGCCTACGCGGAGCTGGGCGCCGAGAGTCTCCGCGCGGTCCGCGCCTACGCCGGGGACGTGGCCGCCGGCCGATTCCCCGGGCCGCGCGAGTCCGCCGATTGATCGGAGGCCGTGCCCGTGAATTTCTCCAAACCCTCGGCCGCATGATCCTCGTTCTCGCCGGGCTGTCCCTCCTTTTTTTCGTCCTCTGGGCCTATTTTTCCTCGGCCCTGATCATCGACGGAAATCGGGACCCCATCACCGTCCTTCCCCGGACCTTCGGACTTGAATTCACCGAGGAGGCGTTCCCCTCCGCCGACGGCCTGACGCTGAAAGGATGGTTCGTCCCGGCCCAGGGCCCCCGGGCTCGCGGGAAACCCGGCCCCGTCCTTCCCACGGACAAAACACTCATCGTCTGTCATGGATGGGGCGCCAACCGGTCGGACATCCTGGAGCGGACGTATTTCTTAAACACCGAGGGGGGCTACAACCTTTTTTATTTCGATTTCCGAAACCACGGGGACAGCGGGTCCGGAAAATCCTCGCTGACCAAGCTCGAAATCGGCGACCTGGAGGCGGCGCTGTCCCACCTGCGGGCCGCCCATCCCGCCGAGGCCCGTCGGGTCGCGCTCTACGGCATGTCCCTGGGCGCGGCCGTGTGTCTGTGGGTGGCGGCGCAGCACCCGGACATTCGGGGCGTGGCCGCGGAAAGCCCCTTCGGCTCCTACCGCGACGTCGTGATTCGGTTCGGCCGAATGTACTACAACATGCCCCGGGTCCCTTTCGCCCTGATCACGCTGTGGGCCGTTCGATGGCGGCTGGGGTTCGACCCCCAGGATTACTCGCCCTTGGCGGTCGTCGGAAAAATCGCGCCCCGCCCGCTGTTTCTGCTTCAGGGGGACAAGGACGCCCGCATGCCGGTGATGGAAGGGGAACGCCTGTTCGCCGCGGCCGGGGAACCCAAAACCCTCTGGACGGTGCCCGGCGCCAATCACGGCGAGGTGGCCGAATGGGGCGGACGGGCCTATCGGCAAAAATTGCTGGATTTCTACCGCGGGGTTTTCGAGGGGCCGACCCGGTGAAAATCGTCCGACGGCCGTCGGATTGCCAAAAACAGGCCCTGGCCTGGCGCGCCGCCGGTCGCACCATCGGTTTGGTCCCGACCATGGGGGCCCTCCACGAGGGCCACGCGTCGCTTCTCCGGCGGGCGCGCCGGGAAAACGACAGGGTCATCGCCACCGTCTTTGTGAATCCTGCCCAATTCGGGCCCGCGGAGGATTTCAAGAAATACCCCCGGCCCTTCGCCCGGGACGCGGCTCTCTGCCGGGCGGCGGGCGTGGACCTGTTGCTGGCCCCGCGCCCGGAATCGATGTACGCGGCGGACCACGATGCCTGGGTGACCGTTCCCCGAACCGCCGCGCCCCTGTGCGGGGCCTTCCGCCCGGGGCATTTCCGGGGGGTGGCGACCGTGGTGGCCCAGCTGTTCAATCTCGCGCAACCGACCCGCGCCTACTTCGGGGCCAAGGATTACCAGCAAACGCGGGTCGTGGCCCGGCTGGCGGCCGACCTGCATTTCCCCGTGAAGGTCGTCGTGTGCCCCACCGTGCGCGAAGCCTCCGGGCTGGCGCGCTCGAGCCGCAACCGCTATTTGTCCGACGCGGAGCGGACGGCGGCCCCCGCGTTGTGGCGCGCTTTACGCTCCGCCGCCCAAGTGTTAAAATCCCGACGGAACGCGGCGGCCGCCCGGCGCGCCGCCCGCGGCGAGCTCGCGCGGGTTCCGGGCCTGCGGCCCCAGTACATCGAGGTGGTGGACCCGCGATCCTTGGCCCCCTGGCGTTCCGGACCGGCGGTGATCGCCGCGGCCGTTTTCCTGGGGCGGACCCGGCTCATCGACAACATCGCGGTTCGCTAACCGCGCGCCCGGCCGTCGCCGGGCCCAATCAAGGAGGCAGTCACCGAACGCGCCGGACGACGGCGCCGTTCCCCCCATCCCGCCATGGCCGCATTTCTCGCCCGTCTTTGGAACGGCCCCCTGATCCACGTCGTCGACATCGGCCTGGTGGCCCTCATCATTTACCGCGTCCTGCTTTTGATCCAGGGCACCCGCGCCGTTCAGGTGCTGCGCGGTCTCGTGGTTCTCGCCCTGGCGACCCTCATCGTCGAAAATTTCCTCCATTTGCCGACTCTGGGGTGGATTCTTAAAACCTTTTGGCTCGGCTGGGCCGTCATCCTGGCCGTCGTGTTTCAACCGGAGCTTCGGTCGTTCCTCGCTCAGTTGGGCAGCCAGCGTCTCGGTCGGGTGTTGATCCCCCAGGAGCTTCGGTTCATCGATGAGATCATCGCCGGCCTTCGGGAGGCCGCGGCCAACCGGGTGGGCGCGCTGATCGTCTTGGAGCAGGAGACGGGGCTTCGGAACTTCATCGCCACGGGCACCCCCATCAACGGGGAAGTGACCAGCGATTTGTTGCTCACCATTTTTCACCCGCACACCCCTCTGCACGACGGGGCGGCGATCCTTCGGGAGGACCGTCTGGTCGCGGCCGGGTGCGTGCTGCCCCTGTCCAACGCGCCGGACATCGCCCGGGTCCTGGGCACCCGCCACCGGGCGGCCCTGGGCCTCACGGAAATTTCCGACGCGATCGTGCTTGTGGTCAGCGAGGAAACCGGCACGGTTTCCCTGGCCCGGGAAGGCCGCTTGGAACGGGATTTGAACGTGGAGGATTTGCGGGAGCGCCTGCGGGATCTTTACCGGTCCCTGGGCGAACGGGGCCTCCTTCGCCGGCGCGGCGCCCGGGGGAGCGACGTATGAGCCGGTGGGGGCGTCACTGGGAGTTGAAAATCATGGCCGTTCTGCTGGCGACCTTTCTTTGGTTCGCCCTTCGCGTCAACGCCCACCGGCCGTTGCCGACGTTGGTGCCGCCGCCGACGGAGGCCCGCTGATGGCGAAACTTTTCGGAACCGACGGCGTGCGCGGCGTGGCCGGCCGTTGGCCGCTCACCCCCGATTTCGTGCGGCGGCTCGGTTGGGCCGCGGGGCGGGAATTGTCGGCCCGCGCGGCGGGACGTCGGCGAGCCCTGTTGATTGTGCGCGACACCCGGGCCTCCGGGCCCGCGCTGCAGCGGGCGTTGTCCGCGGGATTGTCCGCGGCCGGCGTTCGGCCCTTGGACGGGGGCGTTCTCCCGACGGCGGCGGTGGCCGCGGTGGCGCCCCGGCTCAACGTGTTGGGGGGGGCCGTTTTATCGGCGTCCCACAACCCGGCGGAATTCAACGGCGTTAAATTTTTCGACCCCCACGGCCTCAAGTGGGCCGACCGTCTTGAAAACGCGGTGGAAGCCCTCGCGCTCTCGCCGACCCCGATGCCGCGGGCGGCCCATCGGTCGACGCCTTTCCCCGAAGCCCGACGGCGTTACCTCGATTTCCTTCGGGGCGCCGTGCCCGCGGGCCTCTCCCTGCGCGGGGTCCCCCTGGTCATCGATTGCGCCAACGGCGCGGCCTCCGGCGTGGCCCCGGGCTTGTTCCGGTCCCTGGGCGCGAAGGTGGTCGTCCTTTCGGCCGCGCCCAACGGGCGCAACATCAACCGCGGGTGCGGGGCCCTGCACCCGGAGGCCCTGGCCCGGGCCGTGCGCCGGACCGGCGCCGCCCTGGGGGTGGCCTTCGACGGGGACAGCGACCGGGCGATTTTTGTGGACGAGGGGGGGCACGTGCGGGACGGGGACGCGGTGCTCTTGTTGGCGGCCCGCCGATGGGCTTTTTCGAACCGGCTCAAAGCCAACCGCGTCGTGGTCACCGTCATGACGAATTTGGGTTTGTTCCGCGCCCTCGAAGCCCTGGGAATTCAAACGGAAACCACGGCGGTGGGGGACAAGAACGTGTGGGAAGGTATGAAAAAAACCGGGGCCGTCCTGGGCGGAGAGCCGTCGGGGCACGTCATCTTCCGGGATTTTCTCCCCACGGGCGACGGGTTGTTGACGGCCCTTCAGGTCTTGACGGTTTTGGCGGAAACGGGCCGAACCCTGTCGGCCCTGGCGTCCCTGGGGGTGCGGTATCCCCAGGTGCTCCTCAACGTTCCCGTAAAGGAACGCCGTCCCTTGGACCGTGTGCCCGGATTTGCCGCCGCCCTGGCGGCGGTGCAGCGGGCGTTGGGGTCCACGGGACGCACGTTGATCCGCTATTCGGGGACCGAGCCGCTCCTCCGGGTGATGGTCGAGGGTCCGGATCACGCCGCCATCGAACGTCACGCCCAGGCCTTGGCCCGGGCCGCCGTCCGCTAGTTCGTCCCCGCCCGCCCTTTCCGACGCTCGTAAATTCGGGCCCGCCCCGACGTGTCCTCGTGAACGAGGCGAAATCGCGCCGGGTCTTCCAGGGACCGGGTCAGCCGGTCCACCGCCGACGTGACAGGGTTCCGTCCATCGGAAAACCCCAATTGGATCGTTCGATCCCAAAGCACGTAGCGCACGCGCCGTTGGGCCAGGGCCGCGTCCAGCGCCGCGGCGTCCTCGGCCGGCGGGGGCGGAAGGAACACGCGCTGGGTGTGGATCAAATCCCGTCCGTAAAAGAGGCTCATGAATCCGTCGGCCGGCGACGTGTGGGCTTGGATCCAGGCGTAGCTGTCGGCCAATTCCGGCGTGTTCCGCCGGGCGGCGGGGTCGAACCAAAAAACGCTTTGGCCGACGAAAGACAGGACGAGGACCCCGCCCAACAGCCCCCGCCGAACCCGCGGTGAAAAACGACGGTCCAGATCCGCCGCCGTCGCCGCCAAGCCCAACCAAAGAAAAGGGAGCAGGGGAAGCAGATACCGGTCGTACCACCAGGGCCAGGCCAGGTGCATGCCGAGGCTGAGCGCCAAAAATCCCATCGGGACGTCGGCGGGTTTTCGTCGAAGGATTCGCGCCAGGCCGACGACGGCCAAAAGGAGAAGGACGGCGCCGACCCACGGGGCCGCCCCGCCCCGGGCCCAGCCCACCGGCAAAACGGTCGCGCCCCAGGTGCGGGCCAATTGGGCCGCGTTCAGGCCCGCGTTCAGAAACCATTGCCCCGGGCCTTTCCCGCCGTAAAGGAGGTTCAATTCGACGGATTCCTCCACGCCGCCCCCCTGCCCCGACCAACGGGCCCACAGAAAATAAGTCAACGCCGGAATAGCGAAGGTTTTGAGCAACGACCGGAACCGACGTTGAAGCAGAAGGCTCGCCCCCACCGCGCCCCAGAGGGGAAGGGCCGCGGGACGGATCAAGTAGAGGACCGACAGCCAGGCCCCGGCGGCGAAGTCGGGCAATCGATTTTTCTCCCACAAAAGGAAGAATCCGAGGGCGCCCAGCAAAAAAGGCGCCTCAGGCATCACGACGCCGAGCCGCCCCAGGACCAACGGGTTCAGGGCGAACAAGCCGGTCAGGAGGACGGCGGTGGGCGCGTCCTGGCGGCGCCGAAAAAACAGCCACACGGCGCCCGTGCAGGCCAGGAGCGCCAGGCCCGCCCACAGTTGGCAGGCCAGCGCGTTGTCCGGGAATAGGAAGGCGATCGGCGCCAAAAAGGCCGGAAATCCCGGGGTGAGGTTGGTGATGGGCGGGGCGCCCGGCAAAAACCAGTGCCGGTAACGGCCTTCCCGCAGGGACTGGGCCGCCAGGAAATAGAGGGCGTCGTCGTGATCCTGGCCGATGTACCCCATGGGAAGGAGCCCCAGGGCCGTGAGGACGAAAACCGATAACCAAAAGGCGGGCCGCCGAAGCAGGGCGGCCCCTTTTTCGCGGAGCGTCATGATTCGAGAATCATAGCGAAACGACCACGGATTTGAAATAATAGACTTTTCACATTCACCGACTGAAAGACGGACAAAAAGTGCCCCATTTGGGAGTCAACATCGACCACGTGGCGACCCTGCGGCAGGCCCGGCGCGGGGAGTCGCCCGACGTCGTGGCGGCCGCTCGGGCGGCCCGGGCCGGCGGGGCCGACAGTCTCACGGTTCATCTGCGGGAGGACCGGCGCCACATACAGGACAAGGACGTTTCCCTGCTTCGCAAGGAAAAGGGTCTCCGGCTTAATTTGGAAATGGCGGCCACGGAAGAAATGGTCCGGATCGCCCGGGTGGTCCGCCCGGACAGCGTGTGCCTGGTCCCCGAAAAACGCCAGGAGTTGACCACCGAGGGCGGGTTGAACGTGGAGCGGGAACTTTCGCGGCTTCGCGAAATTGTCCGAAAAATCAAAGGCAAAGGGATCGTGGTCAGCCTGTTCATCGACCCGGATCCGGCGCAACTTCAGGCGGCCAAGGACGCCGGCGCGGATTGGGTGGAGCTCCACACGGGGGCCTACGCCGGGGCGGCCGGAGCGGCCCGGGGCGCCGAGCTCGCGAAAATTGAAAAGGCCGGAGCGTTGGCTCTCGGGCTCGGCCTCGGGCTGAACGCCGGCCACGGCTTGGATTACGACAACGTCGGCCCGGTGGCCCGCCTGCCTCGGATGCAGGAATTGAACATCGGATTTTCCATCATTGCCCGGGCGCTTTTTGTCGGCCTCGAAACGGCCGTCCGGGAGATGAAATCGCTCGTCGACCGGGCCCGGCCCGCTTAGGAGTTCCTTATGTGCGGCATCGTCGGTTACATCGGCAAGAACGAAGCGTCGGACGTCCTGCTGGACGGTTTGCGGCGGTTGGAATACCGCGGCTACGACTCGGCGGGCATGGTCGTTTTGGACGGCGGTCGTCTGGACATCCGCCGGAGCGTCGGCAAACTGATGAATCTCGAGGCGCTCTTGAAGAAGGAGCCCCTGCGCGGCGGCGCCGGCGTCGGCCACACCCGGTGGGCCACCCACGGCCGACCCTCCGAGGAAAACGCCCACCCCCATCGGGACGCCACGGGCCGGGTGGTCGTGGTCCACAACGGCATCATTGAAAATTACACCACCCTCAAAGCGGGCCTGGTGGCCCGGGGGGTCCGGTTCGCGTCCCAGACCGACACGGAAGTGGTCGCGCACTTGGTGGGAGAAGCCATCGCCCGCCGACGGTCCAAAGCCGCGCTGTCGGCGGACCAATTCGTCGAAGCCGTCCGGGAGGCGTTGTCCGAGGTCAAGGGCACCTACGCTCTGGGCATCGTTTCGGCGGACTGCCCCGGCGTGGTCCTGGGCGCTCGACGGGAATGCCCCCTGTTGATCGGCGTCGGCGAGGGGGAGAATTTCCTCGCTTCGGACGCCCCCGCAATCCTGTCCCGGACCCGGGAAGCCGTTTTCCTCCAGGACGGGGACATGGCCGTGTTGACCGCGGACGCCTACCGGGTGATTTCCATCGACACCGGCCGCCCGGTGGAACGCAAGAAAGTCCATCTGCCCTGGGACCCGCTCCAGGCCGAGAAGGCCGGCTACCGCCATTTCATGTTGAAGGAAATCCACGAACAGCCCCGGGCGTTGGAAGACACCCTCCGCGGGCGACTGAGCTTGGACGACACCGGCGTCCACCTCGACACGCTGAAGCTTTCCGAAGACCAAATCCGGGGATTTAAAAAAATGACGATCGTGGCCTGCGGAACCTCCTTCCACGCGGGCTTGGTCGCGCGTTACCTCATCGAAAAATGGGTCAAGGCGCCCTGCGACGTGGAAATCGCCTCCGAATACCGCTACCGGGACCCGCTGATCGGCCCGGGCGACCTGGTGGTGGCCATCTCCCAATCCGGGGAAACGGCCGACACCATCGCGGCGTTGCGCCACGCCAAGGAGAAGGGGGCCCGAACCCTGGCCGTCTGCAACGTCGTCGGGTCCACTCTTTACCGGGAGGCCCACGGCAAAATCCTGACCCACTGCGGGCCCGAGATCGGGGTGGCCAGCACCAAGGCGTTCACGTCCCAACTCGTGGTTCTGTATTTGCTCGCCGTGTACGGGGGACTCCTGCGCGGGACGCTCCCCCGAACGGAGGTGGAAAAGATTCTTCAAGACCTCCTGCATTTGCCCCGGTGGGTGGGCGACGCGCTCAAGGAAGATCCCGGTGTTTTGGCGCTGGCCAAGAAGTTTTCCCACAGCCACAATTTCCTTTACCTGGGGCGGAACCTGAATTACCCCATCGCGCTCGAGGGGGCGCTCAAGCTGAAGGAGATTTCCTACATCCACGCCGAGGGGTACCCGTCGGGCGAGCTCAAGCACGGGCCCATCGCCTTGATCGACGAAGACATGCCGGTGGTGGCCATCGCGACGCCGTCGCCGGTGTACGACAAGATGATGTCCAACCTGGAGGAGGTGGCCGCCCGGGGCGGAAAAGTGATCGCCCTCGCGGCCCGGGGCGACGCCCGGGTGGCGGCGCTGACCCCCGACGTGATCTCGATGCCGGACGTGCCGGATTACTTGAGCCCCATGGTGAACGTCGTGCCCCTTCAACTCCTCGCCTACCACATCGCCGTTCTGCGCGGGTGCGACGTGGACCAGCCCCGCAACCTGGCCAAATCCGTCACGGTCGAATAACGCGCCGGGTTCCGCGCGTGCGCCTCTTTCGGTTGGGCGGGACGTTCTTTTTGATCGGGATCGGCGCGGCCCCGGTCGCGGCGGCCGATCCGCCCAAGGCCTTGGGGGCGACGCTCAACGCCGAAGCCGTTTTGAGGCTTCTGGGGGGCCGCTATGACGCGGAGGAAGGCGCCGCGCGGCTCCGAATTCCCATGGACGGCGGCGAAGAGGCCGAATGCCGGGCCTATTTGCTGGACGTCGCCGCCTGGTCCGCCGAGGGAAAAGAACGCGCCCTCTTTCTCACCAAAACCCTTTGCGCGGGCCACGACGCCCACGTGGACGGCGCCTTGCTCGGCGGCGGCGTCCTGGAAAAACGGGAGGGGCGTTGGGCGCCCGTGAACGTCAGCCCCACCATCGCCGAGTTCGGGGCCTTCGGCGATTTCCGGGGCGAGGTGTCGACGGTCCCCCTCGGGGAGCGCCGGATCGGATTTCTGCTCCGGATGGAAGGAATGCATCAAGGCGTCGCCGCCGGTGTCCTGTCCTTGTGGGGAACGCGCGACGATCGGTTGGCGGAAATCCTTCCCCCCGTCGTCGTTTCCGAAGACGGGTGCGCGGGCCAGGAGTGCGTGGACACCGTCAAAGAGCAGGACCGCTTTGAAAAGCAGGTGGGCTACCGCCCGCCCCTTCGGTGGGCCTTTGGTTCCGAGCTCCGTTGGTCGGCCGCGGCGGGGGCGGGGTGGAACGAGCTGGTGGTGATCACCACGGGCACCGAATCCGATTGGACGGAGGACCGGCAAACCGTAAGGCCCGTTCGACGAACGCGGCGGTTCGCTTTTTCGGAGGCGGACGGCGTCTACGTGGAGCAACCCTGATTTATGGCGAAATCAATCGTGATCATCGGCGGGGGACCCGGCGGCGAGGCCGCGGCGAAACGCGCCGCCGCCCGGGGCGCCCGGGTCACTCTGGTGGAGAAAAACCGCTTGGGCGGCGTCTGCCTCAATTGGGGATGCATCCCGTCCAAAGCCCTGTTGGAAGCCGGGCGTTTGTCCCACGCCGTGTCCGCCGCGGGGGCCACCACGTCGGGAGGCGCCGGGGTTCGCGTGCGGTGGACGGACCTTCAAAAAAAGAAAGACGAATTGGTCTCGGCCCTGCGCGCCTCCCTGACGCAGAATTACCAGCGGCTGGGCGTGCGGGTGGTGGAGGGCGCGGCGTCGTTCGCCGACCCCGCCACCGTGGCCGTGAAAACAACCGGGGGCACCGAACGCCTCCCCTTTGACGCGGCCGTGGTCGCCACGGGGTCCGCGCCCTTTTTCCCGCCGCCCTTTGACGCGTTGGCCGGAACGTTTTTGGATTCCGACCGGGCGCTGTCCCTGGACCGCGTTCCCGCCTCCATCGCGGTGGTGGGCGGGGGCGCCGTGGGATGCGAATTCGCCTGCCTTTTCCGCGAATTGGGCGCGGCCGT
>Ga0268298_10003315_pt1 | contig 16574 bp, 17 predicted proteins | sample WWTPWeurt_MetaG_FD_194462 | JGI IMG/M metagenome (GOLD analysis project Ga0268298, IMG submission 194462) | Activated sludge microbial communities from WWTP in Nijmegen, Gelderland, Netherland - WWTP Weurt | ecosystem: Engineered > WWTP > Aerobic digester > Activated sludge | place... | reverse complement strand
GTCGGCGAACACGATCAGCTCCTCCACCCCGGGGAGGGCGCTCGCATCGACATTGACCGGGACGTTGAGCGAATCCTCCGCGACCGCCGGGCCGCTCACCTTGACGCGCTCGTCGAACACCACCGTGACGTCCGCGAAGAAGCTCTTGCGCATGTCTTCCCAGCGTGGCGAGTCGAGCGGGTCGGTGTGCGCGGCGGGGGGGGAGGGGGCGCCCGTGCGGGGGGCTGCGGCGAGCGCTGCCGGGCTGGCCAGCGCGGTCAGGGCCGCGGCGATCCAGGCGAGGGCGGGGCGGGCGGACGGTCTCATCGGTGCTCCTGTGGGCCGGGCGCGGTGCGTGCGCCTGCGTGTGCCGGAGCGTGGATGCAAGCCACATGCCAATTCCGCGAGCGGGCCACGGACGCGGACCTGCGCAGCCGCGGAGCATTGCGCCCGGATCCCGGGTGTTCCGATCCGCAACATCCTGTGCTCCGCCGCCACAGTGTCCGTCCGCAATGCGCCCGCGTTGGAGCAGCGCGGGCGCGAGCGCATGGGTTCGTGGCCCTGGCACGGGCTTTGCGGTGGGGTCGTGGTCCGGCACGAGTTGGTGCCGGAAGTCACACCACCCGGAAAAGCTTAGAAAGAAATCCAAGGAGGAGTCGATGATGAAGAACGACAGACGCGCGCGCACCCTGCCGGCGATGCTGACCGCCCTGACGGTCGCGCTGGCCGCGGCGGGCATGGGCGCCACGGCGCAGGCCGCGAGCGTGAGCGACGAGGACATCCTGAAGGATGCCGAGACGACGCATCAGGTCGTCACCAACGGCCTCGGCACCAAGGGTCAGCGCTACAGCCCGCTCGCCAAGGTCAATGTCGACACCGTGAAGGACCTCGTCCCGGTGTGGGCCTTCTCCTTCGGCGGCGAGAAGCAGCGCGGCCAGCAGTCGCAGCCGTTGATCCACGACGGCAAGATGTTCGTGACCGCGTCCTACAGCCGCATCTACGCGCTCGACGCCAAGACCGGCCAGAAGCTGTGGAAGTACGAGCACCGCCTGCCCGAGGGCATCATGCCGTGCTGCGACGTGATCAACCGCGGCGCCGCGCTCTACGGCGACCTGGTGATCTTCGGCACCCTGGACGCGCAGCTCGTCGCGCTCAACCGCGACACCGGCAAGGTGGTGTGGCGCGAGAAGATCGACGACTACAAGGCCGGCTACTCGATGACCGCCGCGCCGCAGATCGTCAAGGGCATGGTGATCACCGGGGTGTCGGGCGGCGAGTTCGGCGTCGTCGGCCGCGTCGAGGCGCGCGACGCCAAGACCGGCAAGAAGGTCTGGGTGCGCCCGGTGGTCGAAGGCCACATGGGCTACAAGTACGACAAGGACGGCAAGGAGATCGAGAACGGCATCTCGGGCACGACCAACGCCACCTGGCCGGGCGACCTGTGGAAGACCGGCGGCGCCGCGACCTGGCAGACCGCCTACTACGATCCGGACGTGAACCTGATCTTCATGGGCACCGGCAACCCGGCGCCGTGGAACTCCTGGCTGCGTCCGGGCGACAACCTGTACTCGTCGTCCACGGTCGCGGTCGACCCGGACACCGGCAAGATCGTCTGGCACTACCAGAACACGCCGCACGACGGCTGGGACTTCGACGGGGTGAACGAATTCATCTCCTTCGAGTACAAGGACCCGAAGACCGGAAAGCTGGTCAAGGCGGGCGCGAAGGCGGACCGCAACGGCTTCTTCTTCGTCAATGACCGCACCAACGGCAAGCTGCTCGGCGCCTACCCCTTCCTGACCCGCATCGACTGGGCCAAGGGCTACGACCTCGAGACCGGTCGGCCGATCACCAACGACGACAAGCGTCCGCCCAATCCGTTTGCCGAGGGCGCGGCCGGCGAGGGCGGCAAGGGCAAGCCGGTGTTCGCCGCGCCGTCCTTCCTCGGCGGCAAGAACCAGATGCCGATGGGCTACAGCCCGGACACCGGCCTGTTCTACGTGCCGGCCAACGAGTGGGGCATGGACATCTGGAACGAGCCGGTGAGCTACAAGCGCGGCGCGGCCTACCTGGGCGCGGGCTTCACCATCAAGCCGCTGTACGAGGACTACATCGGCGCGATGCGCGCGATCGACCCGGTGAGCGGCAAGATCGTCTGGGAGGTCAAGAACAACGCGCCGCTGTGGGGCGGGGTGCTCAGCACCGCCGGCAACCTGGTGTTCTATGGCACGCCCGAGGGCTACCTGAAGGCGGTCAACGCGAAGACCGGCGAGGAGGCGTGGAAATTCCAGACCGGCTCGGGCGTGATCGCGCCGCCGGTGACCTGGGAAGCCGACGGCGAGCAGTACGTCGCGGTGGTGTCGGGCTGGGGCGGGGCGGTACCGCTGTGGGGCGGCGACGTCGCCAAGCGGGTGAACTTCCTCGAGCAGGGCGGCACCGTGTGGGTGTTCAAGCTGCACAAGAGCTGATCGCGTTGCCTGCGGCGCCCTCCGGGGGGCCGCAGGCCGCGGCGCCGCACTCCCCGCGGCCCGGACGCGATGGCGCCCGGGCCGTGTCGTGTCGGGACGCCGCATGCGTGGCTGCGGTCGCGCCGCGAGGAATAGGCAGGTTTTTCGGCAACATGGAGCATTTCCGATGACAAAGTTACAGCTATCCAGCTTCGCCACCGCGGTCGTGCTCGCGGTCGGCGTCGGTACGGCCGCGCATGCGGCCGAGCGCGCGACACCGCGCGAGGCGCGCACGATGTTCGAGCAGGCCGTGCGCTACATGGAGGAGAACGGCCCCGAGCGCGCGTTCGCGGCCTTCAACGATCGCCAGGGCGGGTTCGTGCGCAAGGACCTCTATGTCTTCGCGATCGACGACAAGGGTGTGTATCAAGCCAGCGGCGCGGCGCCCGAGGCGCTGGTCGGGCTGAAGGTGCTCGACACCACCGACGCGGCGGGCAATCCGCTGTTCCGCGAGATGATCGACGCCACCCGCGTCAGCCAGGAGGCGACGGTGCGCTACGTGTGGCTGAACCGCGCGAGCAACAAGGTCGAGCCCAAGGTCAGCTATGTGCGCAAGGTCGGGCAGTACGTGGTCGGGGTGGGCTACTCGGCGCCACGCGCGAGCGCGGACGATGCGCGCGCGATGCTCGAGCGTGCGGTCGCGGTGGCGCGCGGCGAGGGTGGCGCGCGGGCCGCGGCGCGCTTCAACGACCGCCGTGGCGACTTCGTCAAGGACGACCTCTACGTGTTCATGGTGAACATGGAGAGCGGCCGCTTCGAGGCGATGGGCATGAACCCCGCGCTCTCGGACACCGACGCGCTCGGCCTGCGCGACGCCGCCGGCAATCCCCTGATCGCCGAGATGATCGCCCGGCTGCAGCAGGCGGACGAGGCCACCGTCGATTACGTGTGGCGCAATCCGGTCACCAACGCGGTGGAGCACAAGCGATCCTACGTGCGCAAGGTGGGCAAGTCCCTGGTCGGCGTGGGGCACTATCTCGAGTAAGTGCAGGGTGTTGCTTCACCATGGAGCACATGCTCCGTGGTGGAGCAATGTGGAGCAGAAAAGAGGGCCCGCGATGCGGGCCCTCTTCATTGGCGGGTGGATTGTCGGAGCGAATCTGCGCGGCTGGGGCGGCGTGGGCGTGCGAGCCCGGCTGCCCCGAAGGATCAGGGGGTGCGCTGTCTGACCCCGTGCGCGGCGAAGATCCTGCCCAGCTCGCCGGAGCGCTGCAGCTCGGCGATCGCCCCCGACAAGGCCTGCTCCAGGCCGCTGTGCTCCGCCTTGACGGCCATGCCGAGCGGCCAGGAGGCGACGCGCAGCTCGGGCATCGACAGGGTGTCGAGCGCGATCGCGGCGTCGCCGCCGATCGCCGTCTCCAGCTCGGAGCGCGCGCCCATCACCGCGGCGATCTCGCCGCGCTTCATCGCCGCCACCGCCTCGCCCACGTTGCGGAAGTGCGCGACGTTGGGCTGCAGGCGCCCGCCCAGGATGTGGCGCAGGAAGTCGCTCGCATGCGAGTCGAGCTCGGCGCCGATGCGTTCCTGCTCGAACACCGCGAAGCTGGCGTCGGCCGAGCCCCCCGGTGCGGGCACGCGCTCGGGCAGGCGGGCGAGCGCGATGGTCTCGAGGTGGTAGGGGCCGAAGATCTTCACCTGCTTGTTGAGCGCTGCGAAGCGCGGGTCGACGGGCACGTGCAGCATGACGTCGCCCGGCTTGTGGCCGAGGTAGTGGCCGCGCCAGACCATGTTGCGCAGGTCGTCGTTCATGTTCTCGTCGGCGGGAAACTCCACGACCTGCGGCTGCAGGCCGAGGCGCTCGGCGAGCGCGCGCCCGAGTGCGATATCGATGCCCTTGCCGGCGGTCGACCAGGGCGCGAAGTTGGCATAGACCGCGACGCGCAGCGTGCCCGGCTGCTGCAGCTCGAGTTCGGCCGCGGCCGCCCGCGCCGGGCTGGCGGCAAGGACGGCGAGCGCGCCGGCGGCGAGCAGGAAACGGCGGCGATCAGTTTTCATGGACGGTCTCCAGCCAGGCGCGGATGGCCCACATGGCCTCCTGGGTCAGCATGCCCTCGAAGGGCGGCATATAGACCGCGCCGTTGCGGGTGACACCGTTGCGCACCTTGCCGATGAAGAACTCGTCGGTGCCGTCGTCGGCGACGTCGAGCAGGCGCAGGTCGGGGGCGATGCCGCCGGAGACCGCGCCGAGGCCGTGGCAGCGCGCGCAGTTCTGATTGAAGGCGGAGTCGCCGATGCGGATCGCCTCCTTGTTGCCGCGGTAGGGGTTCACCGTGACCCAGGTCCCGCCGAGCTGCTTGAGCGAGGACGTGTCGACCGCCTGCGGCGTGACGTCGCCGTGGGCATGGGCCAGCGCGCTGGCGGCTGCAAGGGCGATCCCGGTCGCGGTGATGGCCAGGCGCTTGCGCAGGTTCTCCTTGATGGTACGAGTGTTCACCTTGTCTTCCTCTTCGATGTGGTGGTGTTTGGATCCGCTCCGGTTCACCCCGGATGGGAGTCCTACTGCAATCCCTGTGCCATGTGCGTCCGGCTGCCCAGGCATGGACGGCCCCGAGTTCTGGCCGCCATGCCGCGGCCGGCCTGGCAGGATTCCTGCTTGCTCCTTGGCCGGCGGAGCAGCGGATTTGTATCGATCCGCATCAGGTGCTACGTTTTGAATCGAAGTCGAAGAGTCACAAGAGGCGGTCGCCGGCACGTCGCGCGGCAAGGCTGCCCGGAGGAGACATGAAAGTCATGCAACAGACCGCGATGGCGCCGGCCGTCCGCGAGGACGCGGTCCGGCTGGCACGAGGCCAGTTTTTCGGGGAAGGGCGTGCGCCCGAGGCAGGCGTGTCCCCGCTCATCGTCGAGTCTTGGCTGCGTTGCCGCGAGCGCGGAATGGCAGCCGACGACCGCGCCGAAGCCGAGCATGCGGGTCGCCTGCAGCTGGCGGAGGCGCGCGAAGGCAACCGCAGCCTGCTCGATTACGCCAGTGGGGTCATGGAACACGTGTTCGAGCAGATCCGTGCCTCGGGCAGCCTGGTGATCCTGTCCGACCCGCAGGGCATGATCCTGCACAGCCTGGGCGACGCGGAGTTCGTCGATCGGGCGAGCCGGGTGGCGCTGCAGCCGGGCGCGTGCTGGAGCGAGGCGGCGCGCGGCACCAACGCCATCGGCACGGCGATCGTGACCGAAGCCCCCACCGTGGTGCTCGGCGGCGAGCACTACCTCGACCGCAACGGCTTCCTGTCCTGCACGGCCGCGCCGATCCGCGATCCGCGCGGCGCGCTCGCCGGCGTGCTCGACGTGTCCTGCGAGCAGCGCATGCACCAGCGTCACTCGCTCGGACTGGTACGCTTGTCCGTGCAGCTGATCGAGAAGCGCCTCTTCGAGGCCGAGTTCGCCAACCACATCCTGGTCGCCTTCCACGAGCGCCCGGAGTACGTCGGCAGCCTGCAGGAAGGACTGGTTGCGGTGACGCCTGAGGGCCACCTGGCCGGTGCCAACTCGATCGCGCGCGAGTGGATCGGGCGTCGCGTCGAGTGCGGAGGTGGGGCCTCGTTCGCGGAGCTGTTCCGCCAGGGGCTCGGAAAGGTGGTCGACCGGGCGATGAGTTCGAGCGACGCGCTGATCCGGCTGGGACTGCGCGATGGTTCCGAGATCCACGTTCAGCTGCGCTCGCTGCGCCCGCGCTTCACCGCCTTCGGCTCGGCCCAGGCCGGGGAGGGCATGCGCACGTTTGCCGCGGAATCCAGCCCGGCGGCGGTCGGCTCCGCACCCCCGGTGTCGGCGCCGGCGCCTGTGTCGGCGCCGCACGGGCCGATCACGCTCCACGATCTCGCCACCGGGGACGCGGGTATCGGGCGGGCGGTCGATCGTGCGCGGCGCATCCTGGGCAAGGACATTCCGCTGCTGATCCAGGGCGAGTCGGGCGTGGGCAAGGAGCTCTTCGCCCAGGCCTTCCACAACAGCGGGCCGCGCGCCGACAAGACCTTCGTCGCGCTCAACTGCGCCGCGGTGCCGGAGACCCTGATCGAGTCGGAGCTCTTCGGCTACGTCGGCGGCGCCTTCACCGGCGCGCGCAAGGAAGGCGCGCTCGGCAAGATCCAGCAGGCCAACGGTGGCACGCTCTTCCTCGACGAGATCGGCGACATGCCGCTCGGCATGCAGGCGCGCCTGCTGCGCGTGCTGCAGGAGCGCTGCGTGACGCCGGTGGGCTCGGTCAAGTCCATCCCGGTCGACATCTCGCTGGTGTGCGCGACCCACCGCGTGCTGCGCGATGCGGTAGCGCGCGGCGAGTTTCGCGAGGACCTCTACTACCGGGTCAACAGCCTCACCGTGACCCTGCCCGCGCTGCGCGAGCGCAGCGACATCCGCTGCATCGTCGAGCGCATCCTGGCCGCGGAGTGCCGCGAGGCCGGGCTGCAGGGCGTGTGGATCGGCGACGAGGTCATGCGCTTCGTCGAGCGCCACGGCTGGCCGGGGAACGTGCGCCAGCTGCAGAACGTGATCCGCGTCGCGGTCGCGCTGCTCGACGAGGGCGAGCGCGAGATCCGGCCCGAGCATCTGCCCGAGGACCTCTTCCTCGCCGATCCGGTCGACGGCGGCAAGACGCCGCCGGCGGCCCACGCGGGGCCGCTCGTGGCGGCGGCGAGCGCCGCGCTGCCGCTGGCGGCCGACGCGCCGCCGATTTCCGCCGCGAAACGCCTGGACCAGCTCGAGATCGAGTTGATCGAGCGCGTCATGCGCGAGGTCGGCGGCAACCTGTCGGCGGCGGCGCGCACGCTCGGGGTCAGCCGCAACCGCCTCTATCGCAAGCTCGGCCGCGCCGGCGGGGTGTCCTGAGTGGGGTAATCCCGCCTTGCCCGCGGGCAGGTATGACTTATGCTTGTACTTGCATAGGTGAGCAGTGGGGCGTACTGCCCGCAGCACTGTGACCGAGCGCAGGAATCGATAAACGACAAGGAGACGATCGATGTGGAAAGCACTGCACATTGATCCCGCGAAGTGCACCGGCTGTCTGCAATGCGAGATGGCCTGTTCCTACGAGCACACCGGGGTCATCAATCCGAGCAAGTCGCGCATCAAGGTGTTCAACTTCGAGCACGAGGGCCGCAAGGTGCCCTACACCTGCACGCAGTGCACCGAGGCCTGGTGCCTGAACTCCTGTCCGGTGGATGCGATCCGCATCGACCTGTCGACCGGCGCCAAGATGGTGTTCGAGGACACCTGCGTCGGCTGCAAGGTGTGCACGATCGCCTGTCCGTTCGGCACCATCAACTACAACCAGGACAGCGGCAAGGTGCAGAAGTGCGACCTGTGCGAGGGCAACCCCGCCTGCGCCAGCGCCTGTCCGACCGGGGCGATCACCTATGTGGACGCCGACTGGACCGGCATCGACAAGATGCGCGCCTGGGCCGCGAAGGCCAACACCCCGGCTTCGGCCGCTGCCTGAGGAGGATGCGTCATGGGATGGAATCGCAAGGTCCTGCGCGTGAACCTCACCGCAGGGACCTGTACCGAAGAAGCGCTGAACATGCAGTGGGCCGACGAATACCTCGGCTCGCGCGGGCTGGCCACCAAGTACCTGGTGTCCGAGATCGACCCCAGGGTCGACCCGCTGTCGCCCGACAACAAGATGATCATGGCCACCGGGCCGCTCACCGGCACCATGGCCTCGACCGGTGGCCGCTACACCGTGGTCACCAAGGGGCCGCTGACCGGCGCCATCGCGTGCTCGAACTCGGGCGGCTTCTTCGGCGCCGAGATGAAGTTCGCCGGCTGGGACATGGTGATCTTCGAGGGCAAGTCGGCCAAGCCGGTATGGCTCTACATCGAGAACGACAAGGCCGAGCTGCGTGACGCTTCCGGCCTGTGGGGCAAGAGCTGCTGGGAAACCGAGGAGAAGATCAAGGAGCAACTCCAGGACCCGCTGGTACGCATCTCCTCGATCGGCGTCTCGGGCGAGAACCAGGTGCTCTATTCCTGCATCGTCAATGACCTGCACCGTGCCGCCGGGCGCTCCGGCGTGGGTGCGGTGATGGGCTCGAAGAACCTCAAGGCGGTGGCGATCCGCGGCACCAAGGGCGTCTCCGGCATCAAGGACTTCGGCGCCTTCCTCAAGGCCACGAACGACGCCAAGAAGGTGCTCGCCGACAACGCGGTCACCGGCCAGGGCCTGCCCAAGTACGGCACCCAGGTGCTGATGAACGTGATCAACGAGATCGGCGCGCTGCCCACGCGCAACCACCGCGACGTGCAGTTCGAGGACGCCTCGAAGATCTCCGCCGAGGCCATGCACGAGAAGCGCGCGTCCGACGGCAAGACCCACCTCGTCACCAATGCCGCCTGCTTCGGGTGCACGATCGCCTGCGGGCGCATCTCCGAGATCGACAAGACCCACTTCACGGTAAAGAACAGCCCGAAGTACTGGGGCGCCTCCGGCGGCCTGGAGTACGAAGCGGCGTGGGCGCTCGGCGCGGCCAACGGGGTGGGCGACCTCGAGGCGCTGCAGTACGCCAACCTGATCTGCAACGAGCAGGGCATGGACCCGATCTCCTTCGGCGCCACCGTCGGCGCGGCGATGGAGCTCTACGAGCTGGGGATCCTTACCGACGAGAAGATCGGCATGGCGGCGCCCTTCGGCTCGGCCGAGGCGCTGGCGAAGATGGTCGAGATGACCGCGCTCGGCGAGGGTTTCGGCAAGGAGCTCGGCCTGGGCAGCAAGCGCCTGTGCGAAAAGTACGGCCGCCCCGAGCTGTCGATGAGCGTGAAGGGGCAGGAATTCCCCGCCTACGACTCGCGCGGCATCCAGGGCATGGGCCTGGCCTACGCCACCTCCAACCGCGGCGCCTGCCACCTGCGTGGCTATACCGTGGCGTCGGAGGTGCTCGGCATCCCGGTCAAGACCGACCCGCTCACCACCGATGGCAAGCCCGAGCTGGTGAAGGCCTTCCAGGACGCCACCGCGGTGTTCGACTCCGCCGGGATCTGCGTGTTCACCAGCTTCGCGTGGACCCTGGCCGACGTGCAGCCGCAGGTCGCCGCGGCGTGCGAGGGCGACTGGAGCATGGAGAAGCTCAACGAGGTGGGCGAGCGCATCTGGAACATGGAGCGCATGTTCAACAACTCGGCCGGCTTCACCGCCAAGGATGACAACCTGCCGCCGCGCCTCACCCAGGAACCGGCCAAGACCGGCCCGGCCAAGGGCCTGGTCAACGGCCTGGCGAAGATGCTGCCCGAGTACTATCAGGTGCGCGGATGGACGCCGGGTGGCGAGCCGACCGCGGAGACACGGGCACGCCTGGGCCTGTGATTCAGCAAACGCCCATGGACGCCCCCGCGGGCGCCCATGGCGCTGGATTGCCCTGCAGGAGCGGCGTCAGCCGCGAGGGTCTGGACGGGCGCGGTTGGCGCCGCGCACGCTCGGCCCGATCCGAAGGGCGCGCGGCTTGCGCCGCTCCTACGGGGCCCGGATCACCCGGATTACCTGCGATCGCCTTGCCGCGGCCTGCCTTCCACGCCGCGGTTCGCTAGAGGACGCTGCAATGAAACACCTGATTCTCGGCAACGGCCCCGCGGGCGTCGTTGCTGCCGAAACCCTGCGCAAGGTGGCGCCGGCCGACGACATCCTGATGGTCGGCCACGAGGATGCGCCGCCGTATTCGCGCATGGCGATTCCCTACCTGCTCGAAGGCAACATCGACGAGTCGGGCACCTGGCTGCGCAAGGACCCCGGCCACTTCGAGCGCCTGCGCATCCGCCAGCTGCGCGGCCGCGCGGTCGCGCTCGACGCCGACAAGCGCAAGGTGCTGTTCGACGACGGCCACTTCGAGCACTATGACCGTCTGCTGATCGCCACCGGCTCGCATCCGGTGCGCCCGCCCATCCCCGGCGTGGACCTGCCCTCGGTGCACACCTGCTGGACGCTCGCCGACGCGCGCGCGATCGCCGCCCATGCCAGACCCGGCGCGCGCGTGCTGCAACTGGGCGCCGGCTTCATCGGCTGCATCATCATGGAAGCGCTCGCCAAGTGCGGCGTGCAGCTCACCGTGGTGGAGATGGGCGACCGCATGGTGCCACGCATGATGACGCCCAAGGCTGGCGGCATGATCAAGCGCTGGGTCGAGGAGAAGGGCATCCGCGTGCTCACCTCGGCGGGCGTGCAGCGCATCGACCGCGGCAGCGAGGCCGGTTCCGACGCGCCGCTGGTGGTGAGCCTGTCCACCGGCGACCGCCTCGACTGCGACCTGGTGATCGTGGCCGCGGGCGTGGCGCCCAACGTCGGCTTTCTCGACGAGACGCCGGTGCATGTGGCCAAGGGTGTGCTGGTCGACGACCACATGGAGACCAGCGTGCCCGGCATCTTCGCGGCCGGCGACGTGGCCGAGGCGCCCGACCTGTTCACCGGCGCGCACCTGGTGTCGGCGATCCAGCCCAACGCCGCCGACCAGGCGCGCATCGCCGCCACCAACATGGCGCGCGACCGCGTCCACGAGTCGCACCTCAACGGCGTGCTGGCCATCAACGTGCTCGACACGCTCGGCTTGATCTCCTCGTCCTTCGGCCAGTGGTGGGGCGAAAAGCCCGAGGCCGGCGGCAGCGGGGTCGAGATGGTGGACGAGGCGCGCTACCGCTACCTGAGCCTGCAGTTCAAGGACGACGTGCTGGTCGGCGCCACCTCGATCGGACTCACCCAGCATGTGGGCGCGCTGCGCGGGCTGATCCACGGCCAGGTGAAGCTGGGCGACTGGAAGGAGCGCCTGCTCGCCAACCCGCTCGCCTTCGTCGATGCCTACGTCGCGCGCAGCCAGCAGCCGATGGCGCTGGCGCGCTGAGGGGGCGATCCTGGAGACTCGCGTGACGATCCGCATCGCCTTCAAGCTTTTCGCCTCGCTGTCGGACTATCTGCCCGACGGCCACCGTGGCAACCGCCTCGAACTCGAGGTGGACGAGGGCACCACGGTGGCGGAGATGATCCGGCGCTACAACGTGCCCGAGCGCAGCGCGCATCTGGTGCTGGTGAACGGACACTTCGTGCCGCCCTCGGAGCGCGCCCGCAAGCGCCTCGCCGAGGGCGACGAGCTCGCCATCTGGCCGCCGATCGCGGGTGGCTGAGCAGGTGGCGTTCATCAATGGCCCGGTGCCCGAGTCCTTCGAGCGCCGGGTCACCGCCACCGCGCGCGAGTTCGAGCGCGACCTGCGCCAGGCCTGGCCGGGGGTGGAGGGCGGCGCGGCAAGCCTGCGCTTCCGCCTGCAGGACGGCGCGCAGCGCCTGGTCATCGACATCGAGCCTGCCGGCGTGCGCCGCCTGGGTCTGTTCGAGCTGCCGCAACTGATCGTGCGCTACGGCTTCGGTCCGGGCGAGGAAGCCGCGCGCCGCGCCTTGCTGGCGCGGCTCGATCGCGCGATGCAGAAGGGCGGCGGTTGATCTGCAGCACAATCGATTTCTGGAAGCCCGTCCATGAGTGAAGCATACGTCGTCGGCCATATCACGGTGAAGAACGCGGAGATGTGGGCCGAATACCGCAGCAAGGTTCCGCAGACCTTGGCCCCCTGGGGCGCGGAGCTGGTGTTTCGCGGCCGGCAGGTGGCCGCGCTCGCGGGCGAAAGCCCCCACCCGGACATCGTCGTGATCCGCTTTCCCAGCGTCGCGGCGGTGAACGACTGGTTCTCGTCGCCAGCCTATCAGGCCCTGATCCCGCTCCGGGAGCAGGCGGCGGACGTGCTCCTGCTGTCCTACGAAAGCTAGCCGCGGGCGCCTTTCGCACCGGCCTCCGACACCAGCGCGCGCCGCGGTGGCGCCCGGCTGAAGCCGCTCCCGGCGTTCCGGCCGGCGTCGGCTTTCGGTTATCCTCCCCGCCGATGTCCGCCTTCGCCGCCACCTTCTCCGATGCGCTGTCGCTGCTTGCCCATTTCGACCACACGGTGCTCGAGATCGTCGCGCTGTCGCTGCAGGTCAGCGGCGCGGCGGTGGTGCTCGGCACGCTGATCGGCCTGCCGCTCGGGGCCTGCATCGCGGTCGGGCGCTTTCCGGGCAAGACCACGCTGTCGGTGCTGATCAACGGCATGATGGGCCTGCCCTCGGTGGTGGTGGGCGTGGTGGTGTACCTGATCCTGTCGCGCTCGGGGCCCTTCGGCGCCCTGGGCATGCTGTATTCGCCGGCGGCGATGGTGGTGGCGCAGACCCTGCTGGTGGTGCCGTTGATGGCGGCGATCACCCGCCAGGTGGTCGAGGACGTGTGGGCGCGCTACGCCGAGGAGCTGCAGGTGATGCGCTTTTCGTGGTGGGACAGCGTCACCACGCTGCTGCACGACTGCCGCCACTCGCTGGTGGTGGCGGTGCTCGCGGGCCTCGGACGGGCGATGAGCGAGGTGGGCGCGGTGATGATCGTCGGCGGCAACATCGACGGCGCCACCCGGGTCATGACCACGGCGATCGCGCTCGAGACCAGCAAGGGCGACCTGGCGCTGGCGATCGCGCTCGGCATGGTGCTGATCGTGATCATCCTCGCGCTCAACGCGCTCGCCTACGTGCTGCGGCAGTGGGCGATGCGGCGCTTCGGGTGAGGTTCGCGATGCCCATCTTCCCCCTCTCCATCCACGACCTGCGCTTCGCGCCCAACGGGCGGGAGGTGCTCGCGGGCGTGGATCTGGAACTGAGCGAGGAGGGCATCACCCTGGTGCTCGGCCCCAACGGCGCAGGCAAGAGCGTGCTGCTGCGCACGATCTGCGGGCTGATCGAGCCGAGCTCGGGCAGCATGGCCTGGGGCGGGGCCGGCGGTACGCGGCCGCAGCAGGGCGTGATGATGGTCTTCCAGCGCCCGATGATGCTGCGCATGGCCGTGCTCGACAACGTCGTCCTCGGGCTCAAGCCGCTCGGCGTGGCGGGGGCGGAGCGGCGCCGGCGCGGCCTGGAGATGCTGGAGCGGGTCGGCCTCGCCGACCGCGCCGGCGACAGTGCGCGCCAGCTCTCCGGCGGCGAGCAGCAGCGTCTCGCGCTCGCGCGCGCCTGGCTGACCAGGCCGCGCCTGCTGCTGCTCGACGAGCCCACCGCCAGCCTCGACCCCTCGGCGAGCGCGGCGGTCGAGCGCATCATCCGCGAGATCCGCACCGACGGCACGCGCATCCTCATGGTCACCCACAACCTCGGTCAGGCGACTCGCCTGGGCGACGACATCGTCTTCATGGCGGGCGGCCGGGTGTGCGAGCACACCCCGGTGCGCGCCTTCTTCGCCCGTCCGCGCTCGGAGGAGGCGCGCCTCTTCATCCAGGGAGAATTGCCATGGCGGATGCGTTTTCAGGGCGCATGAGATCGACGCTGCGGGAGGCGGCGCGATGAGTCCGGTGGCCGCCCGTCTGCCGCTCGCCGCACTCGTGCCGTTCGTGCTCGCGGCCCTGGCGTCCTTGGCTGCGCTGCTGTGCTTCGTCGGTGCCGGCGCGCTCCTGCACCCCGCCTTGTCCGACCCGATGGCCGGGCTGGCCTTCCTCGTCTCGGCGATCGCGCTCGCCGGCACCGGCGCCTTCCCCTTGGTCTTCGCGCGTCTCGCGCGGCGCGATGCAGGCCCCCAGCCGCCGCCCGGCGCCTGAGGCCTCGCTCCTTACGCCCGACGCCGCGCCCCCCTCACGCCTTCCAGTGCCCCGACTTGCCGCCCAGCTTCTCCATCAGCTGGATGCCCTCCATGCGCATGCCGCGGTCCACCGCCTTGCACATGTCGTAGATGGTGAGCAGGCCGACGTTGACCGCGGTGAGCGCCTCCATCTCGACGCCGGTGCGGCCGACGGTCTCGGCGGTGACCGTGCAGCGGATGGCGTGCGCGGCCGCGTCGAGCTCGAACTCGACCGCGACGCGGGTGAGCGGGATGGGGTGGCAGAGCGGGATCAGCTCGCTGGTGCGCTTGGAGGCCTGGATCGCGGCGATGCGGGCGATGCCGAGCACGTCGCCCTTCTTCGCGCTGCCCGACTTCACCATGTCGAAGGTGGCGGGCAGCATGTGGATGCGGCCGGTGGCGACCGCGACGCGGCGGGTTTCGGCCTTGGCACCGACGTCGACCATGTGGGCCTGGCCGTCGGCGTCGAAGTGGGTCAGCGGACTGGATTCCGGAGTGCTCATGGTGGGGCAGGGCAGAAGATGCGGGTGTGCCGCGGCGGCAATCGCCACGCGGCGGGAGGCGCCGCTACACGTCGATACATCGGCGGGGGAACGGGCGCGGATCGGCGGGTATCATAGCATCCGATGATGCGCCGACCCCTCGCCCTGCTGCTCAGCCTCGCGCTGGCCCTGCCTGCGCCGGCCCCCGTGCTCGCCGCCGATCTGCCCGATCTCGGCGACGTGGCCGCGTCCGAACTCTCTCCCGCGGCCGAACGCAAGATCGGCGAACAGATCATCCGCGAGATCCGCTGGCGCGACGCGGCCTATCTCGACGATGCGGAGGTCGAGGAGTACGTGAACCGCCTCGGCCAGCGCCTCGCCGCGGTGAGCAATAACCCGGGACTCGACTTCGACTTCTTCGTCGTGCGCGACGCCACGCTCAACGCCTTCGCGCTGCCGGGCGGCTTCATCGGCGTGCACACCGGGCTGATCCTGGCGGCGGAGGGCGAGTCCGAGTTCGCCTCGGTGCTCGGCCACGAGATCGCCCACGTCACCCAGCGCCACATCGCGCAGATCGTCGGCAAGCAGAGCCAGTCGGCGATGCTGATGATCGCCTCGATGCTGGTCGCGGTGCTGGCCGCGCGCAGCAACTCGGATGTCAGCACCGCGGCGATCGCTGCCGGCCAGGCCGGGGCGATCCAGTCCCAACTCGGCTACACCCGCGCCTTCGAGCGCGAGGCCGACCGCGCCGGCCTCGAGACCCTGGACAAGGCCGGGCTCGACGTGCGCGGCATGCCCGGCTTCTTCGAGCGCCTGCAACGCAACACGCGTGTGTACGAGAACAACGCGCCGGCTTACCTGCGCACCCACCCGCTGACCACCGAGCGCATCGCCGACATGGAGAACCGCGTCGCGGCGATGCGCTATCGCCAGGTGCCGGACTCGGCGGATTTCCGCTTCGCGCGTGCCAAGCTGCGCGCCAACGCCGGCCAGCCCGCCGAGGCGGTGCAGGAGCTGGAGGACCGCCTCGCGCGCGAGCCCAAGGACGAGGCGCTCGCCTACGGTCTCGCCCGTGCGCTGATGCGCGCCGGTCGCCTCGACGAGGCCGAGGCCCGCCTGCAGCCGCTGCGCGCGAAGGCGGCGGGCCTGGCCTGGGTCGAGGGGCTGGCGGCGGAGATCCGTCTCGCGCGCAACGACGCCGGGGGCGCGATCCGCATCCTCGAGGCCGCGCAGAAGCAGTTTCCGTCCAGCCGCAGCGTGAGCTACGCGCTCGCCGATGCGCGCATCCTCGGCGGACGGGCGGACGTCGCCGCGACCGAACTGCGCCGCCGCATCGACAACCGCAGCGGTGATCCGCGCCTGTGGCAGCTGCTGTCGCGCGCCTACGCGGCCCTCGGACAGCGCACCGAGCAGCACCGCACCCAGGCCGAGGTGTACTACCTGCGCGGCAGCCTGTCGGCCGCGATCGAGCAGCTCGAGATTGCGCGCAGGGCCAGCGATGGCGACTTCTATACCCTGTCGGCGGTGGATGCGCGCCTGCGCGAGCTCAAGCAGCGCCTGCTCGAGGAAAAGCGCGAGCGCTGAACGACCTCGCGCCGCATGTCGCGCAGCGTGACGGGCGCGGCTTCCGGGGCGCATTGCCATCCTTTAGAATCGGCCGCCTTCAACACGACCCAACCAGGGAGCGGGGATGAGATACGACAAGGAAGTGGATGCGCGCGGGCTCAACTGCCCGCTACCGATCCTGCGGGCCAAGAAGATGCTGTCCGAGATGCAGAGCGGACAGATCGTCCGCGTGCTGGCGACCGATCCCGGGTCGATCAAGGATTTCCAGGCGTTTGCGCGCCAGACCGGCAACGAGTTGCTCGGCCAGGGTGAAACGTCCGACAAGGCCTACGAGTTCTTCCTGAAGCGGAAGTAGTTTTCGGCGCTTGCCGGAGTTCCGCGCGGGCTGGGGCGCCGCATCGCGACTCGCGTCGCTCCCACGGGCGCTTTCGGTAGGAGCGACGCAAGTCGCGATT
>Ga0268298_10003314_pt1 | contig 16575 bp, 16 predicted proteins | sample WWTPWeurt_MetaG_FD_194462 | JGI IMG/M metagenome (GOLD analysis project Ga0268298, IMG submission 194462) | Activated sludge microbial communities from WWTP in Nijmegen, Gelderland, Netherland - WWTP Weurt | ecosystem: Engineered > WWTP > Aerobic digester > Activated sludge | place... | reverse complement strand
CGGCCAGGAGGAAGGCCAGCCACTTGCCGGTGTCGTGGGCCGTGGACCAGACCGCACCGGCCGCGGGCACGCGGTCCACGGTCACTTCGGCGATGGGTCGCACTTGACCGCTGATCTCGAAGTGGGCTGAGGAGATGTTGGTATCCGCGGTGGCTTGCACCGAACCGAGCGTCACACGGCTCCGGGTCATCCCAAGTGGGGTCAGGATGCGCATCGCGATGAACTGCTCCCAGGGCATTCCGGAGAGGGCGGCGATCACCTCCCCGGCGACCTGGTACATCACATTGTGGTAGATGAAATCCGACCGCAGGGCGCTGGTGGTTGGCACCCGGTCCAGGCGCGCGAGGATGTCCTTCGTGCTGAGGTCCTCACGAGCCCAGAGCAGGTCCGCATCCTGGATGCCCGAGGTATGGCGCAGAACGTCCCGCACGGTGACATGGTCCGTGAGGTAGGCATCGGGCAGGCGGAAGCCGGGCAGGTGCTTGCGGATGGGATCATCCCAGCCCACCTTGCCCTCATCGACGAGCATCGCCAGGGCGAGGGCGGTCATCGCCTTGGTGGTCGACATCATGCCGAACAGCGTATCGGGGTCGACTCTGCCTGGCTTGCCGAGTTCACGGACACCAAAGCCCTTCTCGTAGACGACGGCGCCATCCCTCACCACCACGATGGACAGCCCAGGAATGTTCCAGTCCTTCAGCCCCTTTTCGATGAAGCGATCGAGGACGGGCGCCAGCTTGGGCTGTCCCTGGGCGATCAGAGAAGGGGCCTGAACAGCCAGAACCAAGGCCAGCGCAAGGAATCTCAAGGGGGCTCCTGGAGGAAGGTCAGCCCAGGATGGCCGATTCCCATTCATCAGACCACTCGAATCGTGGCGCCAGGGACTGTTGCCGCGCCAGGTCTCGTTCTGCCTGACTGAGTGCGCCCTTCGCTATCCTGGAGCCCTCGCCCCTGCGACGTGTTCGGAATGTCTATGACCTGCTGCCCCACAGTCTCCCGCTCCCTGGTAATGCTGATGGCGATGGCAGGGGTCCCATGGGTGGCAGCGGCGGTGGCCAAGGGCCCTTCCTTCAAAGCCTCACCTGTCCCCGGCGGGGTGGCGGTCGTCGCCCTGCCCGCCAAGGCCACGGCGCCCGTGGTGACCTATCTCGGCGAGCCGGTGCTCACTCGGCGCAACGGCCAGGGCTGGGTGGCGGTGGTGGGCATTCCCCTGAGCGCGAAGCCCGGTGAGCAGGCCATCGAGGTGGATGGCCGCACGGTGTCCTTCGCGATCAAGCCGAAGCGCTATCCCGAGCAGCGGGTGACGCTGAAGGACCAGCGGAAGGTGACGCCCAACGCCGAGGACGAGGCCCGCATCGCCAGGGAGCAGGTGCTCATGGCGCCGGCCTGGAAGGCCTGGCCCGAGGCGCTGTTGCCCTCGCTGAGCTTCCGCCAGCCCACGCCGGGGGCCCTCACGGCCTCCTTCGGCCTGCGGCGCATCTTCAACGGCGTGCCCCGCTCACCCCATGCGGGCCTGGACATCCGAGCGCCCCAGGGCCAGGCGGTGCGGGCCCCGGCGCCGGGCCGGGTGGTGCTCACGGGCGACTTCTTCTACAGCGGCAACGCCGTGTTCATCGCCCATGGCGAGGGCGTGGTGAGCCTGCTCTGCCACCTGTCGAAAATCTCAGTGAAAGAGGGCCAGGTGCTCCAGACCGGCGACCTGGTGGGCGAGGTGGGAAGCACGGGCCGCGCCTCGGGGCCGCACCTGCACTGGTCCCTGAGCCTCAACAACACCCGGGTTGATCCCCGGATCTTTCTGGGAGGCCACCCATGATCCGGCGGCTGAGCGACCTGCCGGCGGAAGCCAAGGCGAACATCCGAGGTGGCGAGGGCCGGGCCCTCGACGTGAGCCTGCTGCAACTGGGCGACATGGCGGGCGTGCTCAGCCTGGGCCGCATCACGCTGGAACCCGGCGCCAGCATCGGGGAACATGCCCACCCCAACACCGAGGACCTCTATCTGATTGTCGAGGGACGGGGTACCGGCCTGCTGAACGGCGAGCGCTTCCCGGTGGGGTCCGGGGACCTCTTCCTGGTGAAGGCGGGCGGCAGCCACGGCCTCGTCAATGACTCGGAAGCGCCCCTGACATTCATCGGCCTACTCACGCAGAGTGAAGAGAAGATATAGCGTCCCTATCGCGCGTAGCCCTTCGTCTGCACCAGGATCACGCCGAGGATGGCGATGGCGCCGCCCACGAGGTTGAGCAGGGCGGGGACCTCGCCCAGCCACAGCCAGGCGATGAGGCTGGCGAGCACCGGCGACAGGTACAGAAAGCTCGACAGCAGCGAGGCGGGCATGCGGGCCAGGGCATAGTTCCACAGCACGTAGGCGATGGCCGCCGGGAAGATGCCGAGGTAGATCACGGCGAAGGTGGCGGGGGGCGCGGCCACGGGCAGGCGGCGGAGCAGGCCCGGCAGGAAGACCAGCAGGGGGAGGGTGCCCGCCCAGATGGAGTAGCAGGTGAACTCCAGGGCGGCGTGGCGGCGGAGCAGCTGCTTGGACAGGATCGAGTAGACGGCCGCCACCGTCGCTGCCAGCAGGATGAGCAGGGCCCCGGGCGTGAAGTGCAGACCTCGGCCGCCACTGAGGGCAATGAGGACGACGCCGGCGAAGGCCAGCAGGATGCCGAGCCACCCCAACCGGGTCAGGCGCTCCTTCAGCACGGCGACCGACAGTAGCGCGCTGAACACCGGCGCGGCGGAGATGAGCAGGGAGGCCGCCCCGGCCTGCACCGTCACTTCGCCAAAGTTGAGGGCCACGTGGTAGACGCTGATGCCCAGGAAACCCGTGAGGCCGATCAGCGGCAGCTCCGAGCGCTCCGGTAGCCGCATCCGCTTGGCGAAAGCATACAAGGCCAGCACGGTGGAGGCCGTCCCGAAGCGCAGCAAGGCCAGCTCGCCGGGGCCGTACCCATCGGGGCCCACGGCGCCCGAGGGGCTGAGGCGCATGCCCGCCCGGATGCCCGCGAAGGCCGAGGCCCACAGCAGCAACAGGGCCGAGATGGCCAGCCAGGTACGGGGTTCGCGCTTCCAGGTCATTCCTTCACCCTACCGGAGTGGCCCGCGGCTCCGCCTCCGGATTCCACCGCGGACATTCCGGCCTAGGCTTCGCAGGCCCGGCCGTCGCGCATCTCGATGTGGCGGCCGCCGAGGCGGCCTAGGTCGGGGTTGTGGGTGACCATGAGGATGGTGAGGCCCGTGCTGCGATTCAGCTGCTGCAGGATCTCGCCGATCTCGCCGGTGCGCGTGGTGTCCAGGTTGCCCGTGGGCTCGTCGGCCAGCAGGATCTCGGGGCGGTTCACCAGGGCGCGCGCGATGGCCACCCGCTGCATCTCGCCGCCGGAGATCTGCCCCGGCAGGTGGTTCATGCGGTGCTCCATGCCCAGCAGCCCCAGCAGGCTCTCCACCTCGCCCTCCACGCCCGGCTTGCGGTAGAAGGCCAGGGGCAGGGCCACGTTCTCCCGCACTGTGAGGGTGGGGATCAGGTAGAAGTTCTGGAAGATGTAGCCGAAGAGCTCGCGTCGGATCCGCGTGAGGTCGCGCTCTCCGAGGACGTCGCCAGTCCCGAAGATGCGCCGGCCCGCCAAGTCCAGCTCGCCTGAGGTGGGGTTCTCCAGGCAGCCCAGCAGGTTTACGAGGGTGGTCTTCCCGGAGCCGGAGGGACCCATGAACGAGACGAACTCGCCCTTGCGGATCTGGAGGGAGACGCCATCCAGGGCGCGCACTTCCTCGCTGCCACGGCCGTAGATCCGGGTGAGGTCCCGGGCTTCGAGGGCGATGCCGTTGGCGGCGCTCATGCCTCACTCCGGATCGAATCCAGGGGCCGGATGCGGCCCGCCTTCCACGCCGGGTACATGCCGCTGACCAGGCCCACGACCACGATGGTCAGCAGGGTCGTGGCCGAGAGCCGGAGGTCGATGGCGACCAACTCGCCGCCCGGCGCATAGGGTAGGGCTCGGCGCACCAGGAGGTCGGAGAGCCGGGCAAAGCCCAGGGCCAGCCCGATGCCGAGAACGCCACCGCTGGCGCAGAGGATGAGGGTCTCGGTCCAGACCAGGCGGAAGATGTCGCCGGGCATGGCGCCCATGGTCTTCAGGATGCCGATCTCGTGCTTGCGCTCCAGCACGGACATGAGCACGGTGTTCACGACGCCCACCATGGCGATGAGCAGGGCGATGACGGCGATGGAGAGCACCATCACCCGCGCTGTGGCAATGAGCTTCATGATGGTCTGCTTCACCTGGCTGAAGCTCACCACCTGCATGTCTGGCAGCTGGTAGAGGGCATTCTCGAGGCCAGTGATGTCGGCGTCCTTCTTCACCTTGATGCCGATGGTCGTGATCTTGTCCAGGCCGGAGATTTTCTGCAGGGTCTTCAGGGGCACGAAGATGGTGCCGTCGTCCTGGGTGCCGGTGCGCTCCAGGATCCCCACCACTTTAAGCTGGACGTTCTTTTCGGGGACGAGGATCAGGTCTCCCACGTCGCGCTGCTCCAACTCCGCCGCCTCGTAGCCCATGACCGCCTCGGCGGCCTCCGGCTCCTTGAACCAGCCGCCCTTGTGGAAGCGCAGGAAGGGCTTCATGGCGGGGAAGGTGGCGAGGTCCACGCCGAAGTAGCCCGCGATGCCGCCACCGTCCCCCTTGTTGGGATCGAAGTAGGCCTGCATCAGGATCGGAGTGACCTTGTCCACTTCTGGTCGGGTCTCGATGGATTTCGCCACGTTCTCTTCGATGTAGCGGAGTCCCGCCCCTCCCTGGAGCATCATCGTGGCGGCCTCGTAGGGGCAGCCCTTGGCCATCACCATGACCTGGTAGCCCATGTTGTCGATGTCGCGGTTCAGAGCCTTCTCGTAGCCGCGGTTGAAGCCCAGCAGGCTCACGAGCACCCAGGAGGACAGAATGATCCCCACCAGGGTGAGGACGGTGCGGGCTTTCTTCCGCAGCAGGTTCTTGGAGGCGATCTGGAACTTGCTGATCATGGCTTCTTCTCGGCCGAGTAGAAGAACTCGTCCATCAGGATGAGGTTCTTGTTCAGGGCCCGCAGCACGCCCAGGAAGTCCGTCAGGGCCTCGGGCGCGGGGTTGATGACGGCGGCCAGGCGGCCTGTGCCCTTGCCGGCGATAAAGTCGAAGGTCGCGAAATCCTTGAGGGTCATGCCCACGAACTGGGTTCCGAACTTGCGGGCGGTGAACTTGTTCCCCCAGGACCCGGCCACCCGTTGCAGGTAGAAGGCCTTGATCCGGCCTTCGAGATCCAGGGACACGAAGACCTCAAGCACGCCGAACTGCCCCTTCTGGTTCACGCCGTGGATGTAGCCGATCTTCTCCTTCCCCTTGTAGATCTCATAAAGGGTATAGGGCACGTCCAGGGGGGCGTACAGGGCTGGAACTCCGGCGAGGCGGCTCACGACCCGCTTGAACACAGGGTCACCGCCTCGGCTCGCGAAGGAGAAGTAGAGAGTCTTGTAGCTGGTGGACTCGGGGAAGAGGCGGGGCACGTCGGCGGCGGGATTGTTCAGCTCACAGCTGACCGCCGCCGGCAGGGGCGCAGCCACGAAGGCCAGGGGGAGGAGCAGGAGGAGGTGCCTCGAAGGGAGGCCGCGCTGGGGGTTCATGGCGCGCCCCTTAGAGATCAAACAGGTAGGCGCCGCGGAGGACGGCCTGGCCGTTTTTCAGGAAGGTAAACCGGATTTCCCAGTCGCCGGGCATCACCAGTTGCACGGGTAGCAGGTAGAACCCCTTCTTCGAGAGTGCGAAGGCCTTGGGACCGCTGCTGTGGGCCCCCCGCATGGAGGGCATGTCCGCGTCGCCCTGGATGGCGAAGGTCGTGTCCCGTTTGCCGTCCTGGGTGAAGACCTCCACCCGCATGACCGCCGTGCCGAGCTTGGGCTGCTGAGTGAAGCCGTAGGTGAAGTAATGGTCCTTGCCCAGGGGCACCTTGCGGCCGGGTTTGGAGAGGGTGGGGTAGTCGACCTGGCCGGAGGCAGGCGCGGCAAGGATTACCGGTGTCGCAAACACCATCCCGAGGAATGACGCAATGAGGACCTTGGACATGGACTGGCTCCTGGGTTCATCCGGGGAGTGGAAAGATTGATCCTACCCGGACATCGCGAGTTGAGGGCCCGGAAGCTGGCTGGGGGAAACCATGTATTTGGTCTCGTTGAGGGAGGGTGGAGAAGCCTGAAATGAACGCAGAACCAGATTTAGGAGAGACGCAAGACAAGGTGCGGGACCAGCCCAGAGCGGATTTTCGGATGGCCAGGAGGGTTCTAAAATCCTCCACTTGAGTGGAATTTGTCCTGACGGCAATACCTTCACTTGCGCCTGTGCGTCCCGCTCACATTCCCCCGCCGAGCAGCTGGCGCCAGAGGGCCTGGCAGGCCCGGGCCCGGTGGCTGAGGGTGTGCTTCGTCTCCGTTGGCAGCTCTCCGAAGGTGTGGTCGTGGCCTTCCGGCAGGAAAATGGGATCGTAGCCGAAGCCGCTCTCGCCGCGGGGCTCCATGGCCAGGCTGCCCTCCACGGAGCCACTGACGGTAAAGGGGGGGGCCTGAAGGGGGGCGTAAGCCAGGACGCAGACGAAGCGCGCGGTCCTGACCGCGCCCTCCGGCAGCATGGCCAGCAGGCGGCGGTTCTTGTCGCGGTAGGCCGGCAGGTCCGGGGCGAAGCGTGCGCTAAGCACGCCAGGGCCGCCCCAGAGGGCATCCACACAGAGGCCGGAGTCATCGGCCAGCACCCCATCCACGGGGTCCATTCCCTGTGCCAGCCACCAGGCCCGGGCCCCCTCGGCCTTCTGCAGGGCATTGTCCTGAAAAAAGGCGCCAGTCTCCGGCAACTCCGGCGCATCCGCAGGCCAGGGGATGACCTGGAGGTCCGGCAGCAGCACAGCGAACTCGCGCAACTTGCCGGCATTGCGGGAGGCCAGAACGACCTTGAGTGGGGAGTGGACGATCAAACATTCACCTGATGGAGTGGGGAATCATGGCTGGGCGGTGAGGTCTTGCGTGTCGCCACAGGCGATACCAAGAGAAGGACTTTCAGCACCCCACCACCTCGGCGTACCAGCTGCGGGCCCGCTCGGGGGTCATGGGGCCGTGGACGAGGGCGCGGCCATCGGCGAAGAGGGTGATCTCGTCGGCGCCGTCCCGGCCCTTGAGCATCAGGCCCGCCTGCTTCCAGGGGCTGCGGGTGCGGGCTTCGAGGCGCTCCTTCAGGGCGGTGAGATCGAGCTTCCCCGGCGGGTTCACGCGGATCTGGACGCCTTCCAGGCCGCAGAGGGCGCTGGCTTTCAGGCTCCAGCGGGCGTCCAGGAATTCGGTGTCCTTGTCGGTGCAGAAGCGGCAGCGGGCCTTCGGGGCTTTCAGGAACTGCCGCTCGTCGTGCCAGAAGTCGAAGCGGGCCAGCTCGGTGTGGGGCGCCTGGCCCGTGAGCACCTTGAGCGCCTCCATGGCCGCCCAACTGCCGATGATGCCCACAGTGGGGCCCAGCACGCCGGCGCTGTCGCAGGTGTCCACATCGCCGCCCGCGGGGGGCTCCTCGATGAGGCAGCGCAGGCAGGGGGTGCGGGGCGGGTTCAGCGGCCACACCAAGCCCTCGCCGCCGATGGCCCCGGCGTAGATCCAGGGCGTGCCCGTGAGGATGGCCACATCGTTGATGAGGAAGCGGGCCTCGAAGTTGTCGGTGCCGTCGCAGATGAGGTCGAAACCAGAGAGCAGCTCGCGGGCGTTGCCGCTGGTGAGATCGGCCACCACGGGAGCCAACTCGATGCTCGAATTGGCTTCGTGCAGCCGCTCGGCGGCCACCTCAGCCTTCGGGCGGCCCAGGTCCGACTCGCCGTAGAGGAGCTGGCGCTGGAGGTTTGAGCGTTCCACCAGGTCCCGGTCGATGAGGGTGAGGTGGCCCACGCCGGCCCGGGCCAGCCAGGGGGCGATGACCGATCCCGTGGCGCCCAGGCCCAAGACCGCCACCCGCTTCGCCCGCAACGCCTCATCGGCCTCGCGGCCCAAAAAAATGCGCTGCTTCGCGTAGCGGTCGGACATGGTCACTCCGCTCCCAGTCTAAAAGCAACGGCGCCCCGCCGGGGCGCCGTTGCTCACCGGACAGTTGGAGAGGCTTAGTTGCCAGCCTGGCCGGCTTCGGCCATGGCCTTCTCATACTCAGCCTGGAGGCGGCTGGCGTCGGAGATGGCGAACTTGTAGACATACTCGAAGCGGTCGGCGCCCTTGGTGAGGGCGATGATCACCTCATAGACGCCCTCGCCGGTCACCTCGAAGGGGCTGGCGATGACGTTGAAGGTGCCTTCCTTGGCACCATCGGGGATCTGCACATCGCTGTCGCGGATCACGTCCTTGCGGTCGCCGGTGGGGCTCACGATGGAGAAGCCGAACTTGAACTGGCCGTCCATGCGGGAGAACCGGGTGTAGAAGCACACCTTGGGGAGGGTGAAGGGCACCTGGGGCACCACGATGTGGTGGTCGTACAGGCCCATCAGCGAGGTCTTGCCGCCCATCTCCTGGCGGATGTCGTCGCAAAGCAGCGTGAATTCGTGCTTGGGGGCCTTGATCTGGACTTCTTGCATGGGGGGCTCCGAAAGAGGGGGCATCCTTGGGTGAGGGGAAAGTTTACCCTTGAAGTCGGCCCCATCCAACCCTGGGTTGCCGGAGTCATCCTGGAGCGCGCATGCGTCATTGGTTCTGGATCCTGCTGATCACCTTGGGCCTCCAGGCTCAAGAGGCCCGGATTCAGATTCTTGGGACCACCGACATGCATGGCCATGTCATGGCCGAGGACACCTTCAGCCTGCAGGTGGCGAACCAAGGTTGGGCAAAGGTCACAACTCTGATCCGGCGCCAGAAGGCCCTGAATCCGAACACGATCCTGGTGGACTGTGGCGACACGATCCAGGGCGAGCCGGTCAACTACGTGCGGAACGTGCTCCGGCGCGACCTGCCCGAACCCAGTGTCGCCATCATGAATGCCCTGGGGTTTTCCGCCATGGCGGTGGGGAACCACGACTTCGACTTCGGCCTGCCGGTGCTCCGCGAGGTGGAGAAGCAAGCGAAGTTCCCGCTCGTGTCGGCCAATGCAGTGGACGCCAAGGGGCGCCCTGGTTTCCAGCCCTATGCCCTGGTGACGGTGGCCGGCGTGCGCGTGGCCCTCCTGGGCTTCACCACGCCCGGCGTGCCCGCCATGACCGAGCCCGGCAACTACGCCGGCCTGACCTTCCAGGACATCGTGGCCACGGCGAAGCGTCTGGTGCCCTACCTGCGGGACAAGGAGAGGGCCGATGTGGTGGTCGTCCTCATGCACTCCGGACTTGGCGAGGTCCGCGGGGTGGAGGGCGACGAGAACGCCGCCCTGCGGCTGGCGGATCAGGTCCGGGGCGTGGACGCCATCTTCGCGGGACACACCCACCAGGCGCTGCAGACCGAGCACAAGGGCATACCCATCGTCCAGGCGGGCTGTTTCGGCCGCGCCCTGGCTGTGCTGGACCTGGACCTCCGTTTGGAGGGTGGGCGCTGGCGGGTGGTGGCGGGCAAGGGGCGAACGATCAAGCCAGAGGAGCAGACCCCCGCGGATCCTGAAGCCCTGAGCCTGACCGCGGAGCTTCGCGCAGCCACGGACCGCTACCTCGACACGGCCGCCACGAACCTGCTGGTGGATCTGGACAGCCGCTGGGCGCGGATGGAGGACACGCCCCTCATGCAGCTCATCCACCAAGTCCAGCGCCAGGCCACGGGCGCGCAGCTGTCAGCCGCGGCAAGCCCCGGGGCGAAGCTGTTCATCCCCAAGGGACCCACGAGCGTGCGCCAGTTCTACGCCCTGGCGCCCTACGAAAGCCAGGTGGCGCGGATCCGCATCAGCGGGGATCAGCTGAAGCGCTACCTGGAGCACGGCGCGCGACACTACCTCCTGAGCTGGCAGCCGGAGCTCTACAACCGCGAGGTCCCCTTCTACAACTACGACATGGTGGATGGGGTGAGCTACGCGCTGGACCTGGGCAAACCCGTGGGAAGCCGCGTGCGGAACCTCAGCTACCAGGGCCAGCCCGTGAAGCCGGACCAGGTTTTCACCCTGGCGCTCTCCACGTACCGGCTGCGCGGGGGGGGCGGCTACATGGACGCCATCAGGTTCACGGGAACGCCCGACCTGATCACGCCGGCCTCCCAGCGGAACCTCATCCTCGAGCATGTCCTGGGACGCCCGGCGCTGAATCCCACGCCCACGAACACCTGGCGGACGATCCCCTTCCTGGACCGGGAGCGGGTGCTGAGCCTGGCTGGGTGAAGCAGCCTACTTCACCCTCACCAGCATCAACCCGCCCCTGGGGTTGACGAAGATCGCGTCGGAATCCAGGACGCCCACCAGGATGTGGGACTCGTCCAGGCCCGTGGGAAGGAACTCCAGGCGGGACTGGGCGAAGTCGAGGCGCGCCATGGCCTGGCCCTGGAGGGTTCCCCGCAGGGGGGCAGGAATCTGGGTGGCCTTGACCGCCGCGAAGATCACGCCCTTGCCGGGCCAGATCACCAGGGGGCCGCGCTCCACCACATAGCCCTCGAGGGCGGGCGCTGGCTGGCCAGGGCCCAGCAGGAGACTGGTTTCGGCGAGCTTCCTTCCGGTGGTTCCATCCAGGATGGCGAGGTTCAGGGCATTGCCATCGGCCATCAGCACATTGCCGGCATCGTCCAGGACAATCGGGCGACGGTTCAGGGGCGCAGGACCGTCACCTCTGGAGGGCTTGGCTCCGAAGGACCAAAGAAGGCCACCCTTGTAGTCGCGCTTCTCCAGGTAGGGTTCTGGAGCCTTGTAGGACAGCACGAAGCCCTTGGGATCCCAGCAGACATCGCCAACTTCGGCGGGCAGCTTGAGGTTGAGGATGACGTGCCCGGTCTTGTCGATCTGGGTGATGGTGGTGCCCCGGGCGATCCACGCGTTGTTCCGCGGATCCAGCAGCCACCGTTCGGGGGCCTCGTCGGACTTGCCCACGGGCACGCTCCCGAGGACGCCGCCGTCGCGCAGCCAGGTGTGGAGCATCCGGCTCCCGGCGTCGTAGAACGTGAACGAGTCGTCCTTGTCCTGCTTAGCCCAGCCGCGGGCTTGAGTGGCGGCATCCCAGGACTGCGCGCTCAGGGTCAGCCCGGTAAGGCCAAGCAGGGCACTCAGAATGGAAAAGCGGATGCAGCTATTCCTCACAAGAAATCCTCAAGTCTGATCAATCACCAAGGCGGGGTGATTCCAACCATAGGAAATCCTGGGGTGGTTCGCAAGTTTTTACTTAGATGTGACTGGAAAACCTGTGAATCCGTTCCAACAGCTTCTTGGGGCCCAGGCCTTCGTCCTCGAGCAGCCGTTTGGGGTCTCCGTGGTGGACGAGGTGATCGGGCACCGCGCAGCGGAGCAGGGGGCGGAGGATGCCGGCGTCGGCCAGGGATTCCGCGACCGCCCCGCTGAAGCCCCCGGGCGCGCAGCCTTCCTCCATCGTCACCACACCGCGGCAGCGCTGAGCCCAGGCATGGATGAGGGGCGCATCGAGCGGCTTGACGAAGCGGGCGTTGATGACCGCACAGGCGCGCCCTTCTGCGGCCAGGGCCTCAGCGAGAGCCAGGGCCGTGGGCACCATGGCGCCGAGGGCGCAGAGCAGCAGGTCGTCGCCCTCCCGCAGCAGTTCGCCCTTGCCGATGGGCAGGGCGCTGATGGGCTCCTCCAGCGTGACGCCTAGGCCGTTGCCCCGTGGGTAACGGATGGCCGCGGGGTGGCCGCAGTAGAGGGCGGTCATGAGCATGCGTCGCAGCTCGTTCTCGTCCTTGGGGGCCATGAGGATGATGTTGGGCAGGCAGCGGAGGTAGGCGAGGTCGTAGAGGCCGTGGTGCGTGGGGCCGTCGGCGCCGACGATGCCCGCGCGATCCAGGGCGAAGGTCACGGGCAGGTCCTGGAGGCAGACGTCATGGGCCACCTGGTCGAAGCCGCGCTGAAGGAAGGTGCTGTAGATGGCCGCCACGGGGCGCATGCCCTGGGCCGCGAGGCCCGCCGCAAAGGTGACGGCGTGCTGCTCGGCGATGCCCACGTCGAAGCAGCGGTCCGGGAAGGCCTTCTGGAAGAGGTTCATGCCGGTGCCATCCAGCATGGCGGCCGTGATCCCGACGATCTTCCCGTCGGTTTTCGCCAACTCCACCAGGGCCTTGCCGAACACGCTGGTGTAGCTGGGTGGGGCGGGTCTGGTCGGGTCCACGGTGACCTTAATGATCTCGCCGGCCTCGGCATCGAAGGCGGTGACGCCATGCCACTTCAGGGGGTCCTGCACGGCGGGTTCGTAGCCGTAGCCCTTCTTGGTCTGGACGTGCAGCAGCACCGGGCCGTCCTTCATCTTCTCCTTGGCTTCGGCCAGGGCCTTCGAAGTGGCGCCCACGTCATGGCCGTTGACGGGGCCCATGTAGCGGAAGCCCAGGTCCTCGAACAGCAGGCCCGGCACCATGAGCCGCTTGAAGCTCTCCTCGCTCCACTTGGCGGCCTTGGCCACGCCCTTGCTGACCGATTCCAGGGGGATGGCCTTGATGGCGTGCTCGATGCGGTCGCGCCAGCGGTGGTAGTACTGGCCCGACATGATCTGGTTCAGGTACCCCTGCAGCGAACCCACGTTGGGGTTGATGCTCATGTCGTTGTCGTTGAGGATCACCAGGAAGTTCTTCGTCTGCAGGTATCCCGCCTGGTTCAGCGCCTCGAAGGCCATGCCGGCGGTCATGGAGCCGTCCCCGATGACGGCGATGCAGGTGTGGTCCAGCTTCTGGAGGTCCCGCGCCTTGGCCATGCCCAGGGCCGCGGAGATGCTGGTGCTGGCGTGGCCGGCGCCGAAGTGGTCGTAGGGGCTCTCGTCGCGCTTGAGGAAGCCCGACAGGCCGTGGTGCTGGCGCAGGGTGGGGAAGCGGTCCTTGCGGCCCGTGAGGATCTTGTGGGGGTAGGCCTGGTGGCCCACGTCCCACACGATGCGGTCCTGCAGGAAGTCGAAGTGGTGGAAGAGCGCCACGGTGAGTTCGACGGTGCCGAGGTTCGAGCTGAAGTGGCCGCCGGTCTCGGAGACCGAGGCGATGAGGAAGGCCCTCACTTCGGCCGCCAGCTGCTCCAGCTGGGTGGGGGTGAAGTGCCGCACCTGCTGGGGCGCGGCCAGGGAATCGAGCAGGGGATAGGGGCTGCTGGAAGTCGCCACGGGTCGGGCTACCTGGCCCGCAGCGCCAGGTAGCGCGCCCAGGCTGCCAAGGAATTCCGGTTGGGAAGGGATGCTAGCTGACATAGGGCGGTCTCGGTGGCTTCACTCAGGGCATGGCGGGCACCCTCCAGGCCCAGGAGGGAAGGGTAGGTGATCTTACCCCTGGCCGCATCCTTTCCGGCCCGCTTGCCCAGATCTGCATCAGTGGCAGTGGCGTCGAGAATGTCGTCCTGGATCTGGAAGGCCAAGCCGATGGCCTCGCCGTAGGCCCGCAGGGCGATGCGTTCGGCGGGCGTCGCGCCGCCCAGCACGGCTCCGATTTCCAGGGAGGTGCGGAGGAGGGCGCCGGTCTTGAGGCGATGAATGAGGCGGAGATGGTCCAGGTCATAGGAGGCAACCTTCTCCCCCTCCAGGTCCAGGGCCTGCCCCCCCGCCATGCCCCGCCATCCCGCCCCTTCGGCTAGAAGGGTCAGGGCCTCGGCGCGGCGCATGGGGTCGAGGGCGGCTGAAGCCAGCACGCCGAAGGCCTCCGTCAGCAGCGCATCGCCCGCCAGGATGGCGTGTCCTTCGCCGAAGACCTTGTGGTTGGTGGGCCGGCCACGGCGGAGATCGTCGTCATCCATGGCGGGGAGGTCGTCGTGGATGAGGGAATAGGTGTGGATGTACTCCAGGGCCAGGGCCCCGGGCAGGGCCTGCTGGGCGCTGCCGCCGACGGCCTCGCAGGCCAGCAGGCAGAGCACGGGACGCACCCGCTTGCCGCCGGCCTCTAGGCTGTAGCGCACGGCCTCGCCGAGCCGCACGGCCTCACCTAAGCGGAAGGGGGCGGTGAGCTCCGCGTCCAGGAGCGGCAGCAGCCGGTCCAGGTCGGCGTGGACCTGGCTGGAGGCCTCGCTCACCGGGAGTCCCTGGCATCGTCGAGCGGCTCTGCGCGGTATTCACCGCCCAGGCCGGCCTTGAGCACCTCCACCCGGCGCTGGGCCTCGGCCAGCTGCCTCTGGAGCCCCTGGCTCAGCTGCACGCCCTCCTCGAAGCGGGCCAAGGCCTCCTCGAGGCCCAAGCTGCCCGATTCGAGCTGCTGCACTAGGGCCTCCAGGCGGTCGAGTCCGTCATCGAAAGGAGGGGTCTCTGGGGGCATGGGCGATTCCTTGGAGCGTGCGTCGGCTTGGATTCCGGGCCTCAGCGGCCCTTCGCCAGGTTCTCGCGCATCTTCTTCCCGGCGTCCTCCAGCTTATAGCCTTCGGGCAGGGCGAAGGCGGATTCAGGGATGGAGCCCTCCTTCAGCTCCGTGGCCACGCTGGTCAGGTCGCCCACGATGGGCAGCACGTTGTGGGTCCGGAGGGCGATCCCCTGCACCTTGGCCAGTTCCTCGCCCAGCTTCAGCATGGAGGAGGCACCCGGCCCCAGCTGGCCGATGGCGTGCTGGAGGCGCAGGAACCGCTTGTACGAACCCACGGGCATGGGCGGCTTCAGCGAGGGATCGTTGCTGCTCTCCATGACGGTGGAACCCATGGTGACCTTCCACTTCTTGCATTTCCGACCCAGGATGGTCTCGGATCCCTGCTCTTCGACCACGACCTGGGCATCACTCCCGCCCATCAGCTTCTGGGCGAAGGCAGGCAGGTTCTTCATCTTTTCCGCCATGCCCTCCATGGCCACTTCCAGGTCCTCCCAGCTCATCTTCTGGATGACCTTCTTCTTGTGGTCGATGGTGTAGTGGACGCCCTGGGTGAAGTCCACCAGTGTGTCCCGCTGGCCCTCCGGATGGTTGATCCGCATGTATTTGGAGGACCAGAGGTGGGTCTGCTTCCCTTCGTGCCCCCGGCCGGTACTCGTCATGGTGAGGGTGAGGTCTCCGGCGAAGAGGCTGGGGATGCTGAAGGCAAGGGCAAGGACCGGCGTCAGAAGCCTGCGCATGGGATTTCTCCGTGATGGTTGCCCATGAGCATACGCGCGGCAATGGCACTTTGGGGTACCTTCAAACCTGGGGGGAATCATGGCCCGAGTGCTCGTGGTGGATGACAGCAAGGAGACTTGCGAGTTCCTGGAGGAGCTCCTGGGCTCCATGGGGCTGGAGGTCGCGAAGGCCACCCATCCGGATCGGGCCATCGAGCTGATGCACAAGGAGCCCTTCGACCTGCTGCTTTCGGACATCAACCTGGAGGCCAAGAAGGACGGACTTGACCTCTTGCGCGAGGCCAAACCCCTGGGGGTGGACACCATCCTCTTGTCGGGGTTCGGCACCCTGGAAACGGCCATCGAGGCGGTGCGTGAAGGCGCCTTCGACTTCCTGAGCAAGCCCTGGAACAACGAGGAACTGAAAGCTCTGGTGAGCCGGGCCCTGGCGCGGCGGCAGTCCAGCGGGCACGGGGTGGTTCCGGGGGCCTCGCCGAAGGGGAAGCGCAGCCTGATGATCGGCTCGAGCCCCAGGATGATGGCGGTCTACAAGACCATCGCCAGCCTGCAGAACAGCCGGGCGACCGTGCTCATCACCGGCGAGAGCGGGACGGGCAAGGAGCTGGTGGCCCGGAGCATCCACCTCTCCAGCGACCGTCGGGATCGCGCCTTTGTGGCGGTGAACTGCGGGGCCCTCACGGAGACCCTGTTGGAATCCGAGCTCTTCGGCCACGTGAAGGGCTCCTTCACGGGCGCCATCGGTGAGAAGCCGGGGCTCTTCGAGGAGGCCTCTGGCGGCACGATCTTCCTGGACGAGATCGGCGAGACGAGCCCCAGCTTCCAGGTGCGCCTGCTGCGGGTCCTGCAGGAGCAGGAGATCCGGCGCGTGGGCGGCAACAAGACCATCAAGGTGGATGCCCGCGTCATCGCCGCCACCAACCGGGACCTCCAGGTCATGGTCAAGGCCGGGACCTTCCGGGAGGACCTCTACTACCGCCTTGGCGTGGTGGAGCTGGCAGTGCCCGCCCTGCGGGAACGGCGGGAGGACATCCCGGCCCTGATCGACCACTTCCTGGCCGAGTTTGGCCGCAAGGACGACCACACTTACCAGCTGCACCCCGAGGCCCGCCGGGTCCTGGAGGCCTACTCCTGGCCGGGGAACGTGCGCGAGCTGAGCAATGCCATCGAGAACCTCACCCAGCTCAGCCGGGGCCTGGAGATCGCCGTGGACGACCTGCCGGCCAAGATCCAGGCTGATGTGCTCAAGAAGGCCCTCCGGCGGCCGGGGTCCGGGGAAGCCGTGCCCACCCTGATCGAGGACTGGCCCAGCCTGGATGAACTGGAACGCCGCTACATTCAGGTCCTGATTGGCCGCCACAAGGAAAAACAGCGCATTGCCGAGATTCTGGGCGTAGACCGGACCACCCTCTACCGCAAGCTGAAGCGTT
>Ga0268298_10003313_pt1 | contig 16578 bp, 21 predicted proteins | sample WWTPWeurt_MetaG_FD_194462 | JGI IMG/M metagenome (GOLD analysis project Ga0268298, IMG submission 194462) | Activated sludge microbial communities from WWTP in Nijmegen, Gelderland, Netherland - WWTP Weurt | ecosystem: Engineered > WWTP > Aerobic digester > Activated sludge | place... | reverse complement strand
ATATCCTTAGTTTCCCGCTGCTTGGTAAATCTTGGGTCTTCGACCTAAAACAGAAGCTGGAAGACGGATCTCATCGTGTAACTACATGGACTATTGCGCCCTATTCCATGTGCTACAGACTTAACAGAGACTTCCTATACGGATTCGCTGGCACTGTCGGTAAAGCCTCTACGCTCTACACAGACGATGGCGCACAGTACGAAATGTCTTACATCAGCAGCCACCTTCACGGAGAAGACATTGCATTCGAGTCTATCTTAAAGTTCCTGCGGCTTACAGGTTATGGGGGTAGTAACTATCTAATTAGATTCTTGTGGGGTACAAACTATGCTGGACTTTCTTATCAAGCACAAACGCGCTTCCCTGCTAAGGGAGCTACTTCTGAATACAATGTTTCTGAGTACGGTATTGGAGAGTATGGTTCTGATGTCACTGTTATTCGCACAGTACGGCAAAATCTGAGCCACTACGGTAGAGTCTTTCAGATCGGAATCCAAGTACCCATCAAAAACTATCCATTTAGTATTCAACAGGTGGACGTGTTCACCAAGAAAGGAAGGATCAGCACAACATGAGCGACTATACCAAGACAGTTAACTTTGCAGCTAAGGATGCTCTTATCACAGGTGACCCTGCGAAGCTTATCCTTGGGACTGCGCTGAACACAGAGTTTGACAACATTGCCACAGCTATCTCATCCAAGCAGGACGCTAGCGGGGCTACATACTCGTCTATCACCCTTTCTGGTACGAATACCTTGTCTGGGACTCTTAGTGGTTCCGGTACGATTGATGGAGGGACATTCTAATGCCTCGTCTCGACAACACAAATAGCGCCTTGACTGAACAAATCTGGCAGCAATTCCAGGCTCAGAATCCCGGCGCAAGTTGGGCAGACTTTCGCGCTGCCTTTCCGATTAATACTGAAGTTACACAGCAAGCTACACCACAGGGCACGCAGTGGATTCCTGTGCCTTCCCAGTTCCAGTCTGGTATGCTTACTGACCAGCAACTCAATCCTTTGAACCCCAACTTTGAAGGCTCTCAATACAGCCGTGTAGCGGGTCAGGATGACCAGTGGTATGCTGGGAACTATGCTGCATACCTCCAAGCCCAGAACGGGGCTCAGGCGGGCTTTAATGAAGCCCTACAGGGTGTTCTGACACCGGAGGAGTGGGAAGCTTTGCAGATGGTACAGCTTGGTAATCATTCGTGGTTTCCTGGCGGTGGTCCTATCACCTACGGGATGTCGTCCATTGATCCTCGCGAATACCTTCAACAGAAGTTCGGCACATGGGATATTAATCAGATTGCTCAGGCTAAAGGTGTTCCTCTGATGCCTACGCTGGATCAGGGCAACCAGCAAGCCAAGCCCTATAACGACTATCTGGAAAGCCTGAAGACACTGCGTAGCCAGATTCCTACCCCTACGCCGTCTTTTCCGACAGCATCACCGATCAGCAGCGGGACGGTGATGCAAGCTCCGATGATGACCCCGCAATCACCTTTGACTACTAATCAGCCTCAGATTACATATCCCACTGTTGGGGATTCATCTGCATGGCAGGCTCAGAATGCTGTGCAGACTCCGATGCAGCAGAGGATGTCGGCTAACGGTATGCTCTACAGCTAAGGATAAATAATGGCACTGAAAGACCAACTGGCTCAAGCTGCCGCTAAAGTCGGCAAGATTACCACCGTTCCTGGCGCAGAAGGTGGAGACACAACTTACAAGACTGCCGATGGGGCCTATGCTGAAAAGGTTGGGCAAGATCGCTTTAGAGTCCCTATTCTTGCCAACGTAGATCAAGACGGCACAGGCGGCAGGGGCGCTTATTGGGCGGAGTACGATAGTCAAGGCAATATCGTCCGTGAACCTTACTACCAGCAAACCACTAACCATGACTGGAGCGGCTTAGTTGCCTTTGCTGCCACTGCCTTGGGTATGAGTGCGCTGGCTAACGCAGGGCTTGGTGCTGCTGCGCAAACCTCCAGCATTGCTGACCAACTCATCGCTGCTGGTGTGGACCCTGCGCTGGCGGGCACACAGGCAGGCAGTCTAGTCAATGCTATCGGTACAGGTTCTTTGGCGTCTATTGGTGCTGCTCTAAAGGCTATTCCCTCCGCAGCATTAGGTGCCATTAAGGCTTTTCTTCCTGATAGTGTGAAGGGCATTGTTGATAATCTTACTGGCTCTGGGATGTTTGGTCTAGCCGGTGACGTTATTGGCGGTAGTCAGTTGCTCGGGGCTTCTAACACAGCCGCCGATGCTCTGAATACTCTCGGTAACCAGAACTTCAATGATTATATCCAGCACGCACAGAACATCGACAACCGTACTCAGGGCATTGGGAACACGCTAAACAGTCGCTACAACGCTCTTGGTACCACAGCCTCTGGGATGCTCGGTGATCTTGCTACACAGGCTAAAGGTGACTACAATGCCCTGGGAACTGCTGCGGCTGGGACGTACAATGGGATCGCTGGTGGCACTAAGACTGCCTACGACAATCTCTTAACTGATGTCAAAGGGACTACGGAGAAGTTCACTCCCTGGAACGTTACCACCAACGTCGGTTCGACCAACAAAGGGCTATTCACTCCTACTGTTGGCACACAGAACGTCTCCGATCAGGCAACTGCTGCGGCGGGGTCATCCTTTGGTGCTGCGAACAACATCGACGTTAATAACCTCGCACAGCAGAAGTTTGGGCAGCAAAAAGCTATGCTGGCTCCGTATGATGCACAGGAGTTGGCTAAACTGCGTGCCAACCTTCAAGCCACTGGCCGTACCGGTGCTGCGTCTAATGCCACAGGGCAGGCTATCAGTCCTGAGTTGGCTGCGTACTACTTGTCGAAAGGCACCCGCGATGCTGGGCTGTTGACCAATGCCGATCAGGCTGCATTGGCTGTTCGGGGTGGTCTTATCAACCAAGGTTCTGCTGCCTCTGGTGTTCCTCTTAACATTGCGCAGGCAGGCGTGCAACAGATCGGCGCAGGCGTCAATGCCGGGGCTACACAGGCCAACACCAATAATAACCTTGGTCAGATGCTTGGTAGTCTTGGTAGTCGTGGTATTGATGCTGTTACTCAGGCTCAGTTGCACGGTGCAGATCAGACGCTTCCGATCTTCCAGAATGCTGTATCTGTTCCTCTTGGACTTCAGCGTGCTGGTATCGACACGTTGTTGTCGCAGGGCAACAAAGGTCTTGATGCTCTTACCAGCCAACTCAATACCGGGACTGAAGCAATTTACAATACCGGTAATCGTGCAATCCAGGCCAAGTATGGTAACTTCCTCAAGAGTATTGAGCAGCGTTACCAAGGCAACTTCCAGAAAGCTGCGTTGCTTACCAAACTCTTCTCCAGTCTTGGTGGGATGACACAGAAAGCTTCGCAGGCGGCTTCTCAGGGAGACGTTACTGGCTTAGTAACTGAGTTGCTTGGTGCTGGAATGCCCGCGAATACTATTCGAGACGTGCTGGCGAGTGACGCCACAGGAGCCGCGCACGATATCAATAGCATCTTTGGCTACGGCGAAGCCCTCTACTAAGGAAAAACATGGCTATGGAACAATCTCTCTTCGGCCCTAGTGCCGCATCTGTGCAGGATCAGTTGCTCCAGCAGGATGCAGCCTTTGGTAACAACCTAACTCCTACAGGTCTTGCTACAGCCATTGGTGGCTCTGCTGGGCGGCATATTGGCAACCTTATGGGCATGGAAGACCCTAGGGTTGCTGAAGCCAAGGCTGTGCAGGAAGCTGTGCAGGAACTCCGCAGTTCCGGCGTAGACATGAACGATCCTGCGGAATACTTCAAGAAGATGGCTGGTATCTTCGGTGCTAAAGGGCTGACTAAGCAGGCTGAGATGGCTGCTGCCAAGGCTTTGGAATATCAGACGAAGAAGGAAGAGCGTGCGGACAGAGAAAGTCAGAGGAAGTATAAGCTGGACGAGCATACTCTGGCGATGGAGAAGCACTATGTTGACCTTGCTGAGGCCAAAGTTAAACTTCAAGCCGCTTTAGCAAAAAGTCTGGGTAAACCTTGGAAAGCAACAGTAGATGCTTTCATCGAAAAGCACGCCACGTCTTATACACCGGATTCACTGGCTGATTACGTCAAAGCCATGAATGATTCGGAAGGCAACCAAGAAGAAGCCCTTCGTAAACTAGCCCTAAAGGATAAGGCTAAATGGGGTCCGTTGTTTGAACGCACTGTGGCGGGAGAGACTCAATTACTACAACAAGATGCTATTACTGGTGCTGTGGCTAATCGTGGTTCGGCGGCACCCAGGATTACCAACACTGTCAATGGAGCGCCGACGTTTGACAAACTCCAAGTCAATCGTGAACGATATGTGACAGAAACAAAACCGTATAACGAAGTTATTCGTAATGCACAATCTGCTTCCCAACTAATCGATAATGCTGTAAATAATCCCGCTGCGCTTGGACCCGCTCGGCACGCCTTTGCTTCAGTGTTCAAAGTTGACTCTCAGATGGGTAAGAAAGAGATTGAACAACTTGTTGCCAGCGGTGACCTTCCTGGCCGTTTAGCACAGCAAGTCTGGGGGTTTTTAAGCGGCCAACTAACACCAACTAACGCTGCTGCTATGAAAGAAGCACTGGCTGTACGTGAACGTATTGCAATGTCCAAGAAAGCAAAGGTTCAGCAGGTTTATCGTAACCGAACAGATTTAACTAAGTCTGATATGGACTTTGTTACCTCGGATGCTGAAGAAGTAGATTCTTCTGTTGAACCTGCCAAGCCTGCTACACCTTCTGGAATGGTTGGAACTACCTCCAAAGGCACTAAATACGAAATCGTGAGGCCCTGATGCCTGAATACAAAATCAATGGAGTAACTGTTCGATCAGAGGCTCCTTTGTCGGACACAGAGATCGATGAGATCGCTGCGTCGCAGGCTATCCAAGGAATCTCTTCTCGCGGGCAGCGGATTGCTGCTCCGTCCTCGGGGGAGTACATCGAAGATCGCGCCAAAGCTGGTTTAGTCCAAGGAACTGACTGGCTATCTACGTTCATGTCCGCCCTGTACGGCGACAAAGATCCCTTCTCTGTTGGAACCAAGAAGGGCCAGGAACTGGGGGCCAGTATTGGTTTCAAAGACTACAAGGAACCTGACTGGCTAACCGGTGCTGCTGGCGCTGCTGTCGAAGGCGTTACCAATCCATTTAACTATCTCTTTGGTGACAAGAACATTCTCAAGAATGCAGCGTCTAACCTAGTACCCGGAGCGGCAGCCTATATTGGTGGTAAAGTTGGTAAAGAACTTGGTGGCGACACAGGCGAGGTCGCTGGCAGCGTCTTAGGCGGCATTACAGGCGGAGCAGCCAATACCGTCCTTGGCCGTGTTCCTAGGGCCGTTTCAGCAGCCTCTACAGGCACACTGAAGGGTATGGAATGGGTCAAAAGTAAAGGTGCCGAAGAAGTCACCAAGAAGGCTTCGTTACTGGCTGAACAGCACATCAAGAATATCGTTCGTGCTGCTGCCGAGTTCGACCCTAACATTCGTACTGAGATTATGAAACTCCAGTCTCAGGCTAATGTCACAGGTGAAACTCTTCCTATTTCGTCTATTGCTGAAAACCCTGTCATCAAGGCCGCTATTGGGGCTATGGCGTTCAAAGACCCGAAGTTCGCTGGCGCCTATACTAAACAGTTCGAAGCTGCCAAGACTGCTTTAGTGAAGGAAGCCGGAGATACCTTTGGTGATCCTGTCGGCGCCAAAGACGCTATCGAAGGCATCCTTGAACAGTATGCTAAAGAAGCCCCTGATGTGTTTTCTATCAAAGCACTTCAGGATCAGAAGTTAGCGGGAATGGATAAGCAGTTGTATAACACTTCTGCGGCTCTTGCCCCGGCCTACAATGCCCCCACCACAGAGGGACGTGTTGCCAGACTATTAACAATGAAGCCTGAAGCGATCAGTCCGAGGTCTAAACCTTTCTGGGACGCTGCTGATGCTAAGGCTAAAGAACTCGATGTCTTTATGCCCGAGAACGGAGTCAGGGAAATCTATCACGAAGTCGGCAGCGAGACTAAAGAGAAAATCTTTGAAAAGTTCCCCAGCATCTTAGCAAAGGTTCGCTCACAGTTTGCTCCTGTGGTAGACCCCCAGAATCCGGCAATGCGGCAATGGAATCCCGCAAGTTACGACGAAGTTCGTTCCTTACAACGGGAAATTGGAACACAGATTCGCAGCCTGAATCCCCGTAGTGAAACTTATGGGACAGATAAACGAGTGTTGTCGGAACTTGCTGCTTCTGTGGATGATAAGGTATCGCGGTACTTTCCTAAAGAAGTTGTTGAGCCTCTCACCAAAGCCAGGACTCAATACGCTTTCGATGCTACGTTGAAAAACATGCAGGAAAACGTGTTCAACGAGAAAGGCATTCTGGATATTCCTAAACTGGAAAAGTGGCTTAGAGATCCTGAGAATCGTTCAGCTGTGCTGAATATTACTGAACCGACCACAGGAACGAAACTCAACGACAAGATCGGTTCTACTTTCACTGCCGTGTCTAAATTACTTAATGAACGCGAAGAACTTGCCAGCACGTTCACAAAACTCCAGCAAGACAAGATCGCTGAAATTATGAACATGACTCCGCAAGCTATTGTAAACAAAATCTACACAGACGGTAGATTCACCAAGACTGTGTTGGACAAGTTTGAGCGTTCTCCTGAAGCACTCAATGCTCTTCGGTCGTGGATGTTGGATGATGTTATCATCTCTCCGCAGTCTGTCAAGACCTTGACTGAAGACAAGAACAAGGTTGCTGCCTTTGCTCGTGTCTTTGGTATGACGTATTTAGAGAAGGTTCGGAAACTGGCTGAAGTGGCTGATACGCTGAAGCGTAATCCTGCCGACATTGGGCATGATCTTTCCAGTGCTCCTAAAGACGTTCTGGAACAACTTATTCCAGGTGTGCCTATTCCTATGGTGGCGTCTAGACTCCGTAATCCAATCATGTCTACCAAGCAGGCTGTTGTGGAGCTTCTGTCTCGCTCCATGGCTGCCAAGACGGAACTGAGTTATGAAGCCCGACTAAAAGACCTTCTCCTAGATCCGAAAAAGATCAACGAAGTTCTAGACGACCTGAACATCGTCAACGAAGGGGGCACAATAACTCCTAAGTCGGCTCTCGCTAAAGCATTAGAGTTTGGTATCAAATGGGGCGTCATCACCCATCCGACCACCATTGGCAATCACTTAGTCAGTGGCGGAATGGTTGGAGCGACGCAGAAACGTGATTAACTTCACCGAAACTCTCTCCAACCCTAACGTCCAAGCCTTCCTGCGTGTTATCAGGGCTGGGGAGACTTCACAGAATGACGTAGCCTACCGGATGATGTTTGGTGGTGGGTTATTTGATGACTTCTCCCACCACCCCAATATCGTCAATGAGGCTGTAGGACTGCATAGCACTGCTGCCGGGGCATATCAGTTCCTCTACCGTACTTGGCAGGCTCTCTGTGCAAAGTACGACTTCCCCGACTTCAGTCCGCATAGCCAAGACTTGGGAGCTATCGCCCTCATCATTGGCAGAGGAGCAATAGATGACGTTCAAGCTGGAAGATTTGACGAAGCAATCGCCAAGTGCAACAAAGAATGGGCTAGCCTTCCCGGAAGCCCTTATGGACAGCCTACTAGAACTCTGTCCTCTCTGCGCGAGGTTTATGTCCGTTATGGTGGAACTCTGGCTAGCGGCACTGTACAGTCGGAGACTGTGACCGATACTTCGGACAAACCAGCCCCTATTGTCGAAAGTAAGCCTGTTTTCACAAGGAAGCCTACCGTGGAACCACTCAGTATTCTCTCTTTGGGCATCACAGCCCTATCGAAGCTCGTCCCTGCCCTGTCTCAGATGTTCCCTGGCGGGGAAGTCGCTGAACGTAACGCCAAAGCCGCCACAGTCCTCCTAGAGACTGCGAAGGACTCCATCAAGGCTGTGAACACACAGGACTTGGTGGCCAAGATCGACACCGATCCGTCCACTCACGCAGCCATCATTGACTCCATCGGCACCTTGGTTGAGGTGGGAGGCGGTATCCCTGCTGCCGCTACTCGGGCTGTGGAAATGCAAAAGGCTGGACCGCTTTACAGCAACCCAGCCTTCATTATCACGCTTCTGTTGTTTATCCCGGTCTACATGGTTATCGCTTCTATCCTCGGTCTTGTAGGGACTGTGGTGTGGGACGATAACGTCAGGATGCTCGTTGTGGGGATTGTGAGCAATATTGTGTCTGGAACAATGGGCTTTTTCTTGGGATCTAGTTTTGGTTCACAACAAAAAACACTGATGTCGGGAAAGTAAGTGCCATACAAAGATATTGAAAAGAGGCGAGAAGTGACTAGGAAGTGGCGGGAACGCAATCCTAACGCTTTCCGAGAGTGGTCTGCTAAGAACCCAAACTACTATAGAGATGTTCGCGTCAAAAACAGAGCAAGACTCAGAAAAAATGATGCCGCTAGATCAGCGGCACAGAAACTTCGTAAACCTGGGTGGTTTTCAGAATTTGATGATCTTGTATGGACAGAAGCAATGCACTTATGTATCCTTAGAGAAGCTTCTACAGGAATGAAGTGGGAAGCAGACCATATACTTCCTCTTCAGGGAAAGCTTGTCTCTGGTCTTCATGTATGGAATAACTGCCAAGTTATTCCAAGAAGTGTTAATCGTTCTAAAGGAAATAAGTACACTCCTTAACCAAGTTTCCTTAGTAGTGACCCTTAGCCCTCTTCGGAGGGCTTTTTTATTGCCCGGGACGAATCTTAATCAAGTTGGAAACATAGTGAATATGCTGTCCTTTGCTGTCGTTCAGATACAGTTTCTTGTTTTCGGTATCCACACGCTCAACAGTGCGTCGTTCAAGGTAGACAGATCTTCTTCGTATACAAGGATAAATAACATGATCTCCTTCAACGAGAGACTGTCCTAGAAAGTCTTTGAACATACATTTCCATCCATAGAAAGTTAATAGAAAGTGGTGCCGCTGGAAGGAATCGAACCCTCATCTGAAGATTACAAATCTACTATTCTTCCGTTGAACTACAGCGGCTAGAAGCCACGTAAAAGGGCTGGTTGGTATGTGGGTACCTACCCCACCCTTCACTTGCCTTCTAGGGGCCTTTTAGAGCCTCCTAGAGGCATTCTTGGTTACACCCAAGCCTTGACAATGCTGACATTCTCCAGACAGTTCCTCAGAATAGCCTCATGAGCCTCTTCGTAGGTATCGAACTGCGTAGCATGGGCAGCCGACTGGACACGAATACCCTTGTCTGTCCAGAACCGTCCAAAGGCAGAGTTCTCCAGGATTTCGATGATGAAAACAACCTTCTCTTCGTAAAGAGAAACAGGATCAATTTTGGGAGCTTCTTTGCGTGCCATTGGGGTCTCCTTTGTTCTGATAGGTAATATCCCCACCACCGCCACTACCGGCAGTAGAAAACCAGTAGGGGTAGGTTGGATATGGGGTATAGGGTGTGCATGGATTATATGGATACCGGTAGCCAGTAAGTTCGTGGCCGCAGTGTGGGCAGTAGTTCATTTCATCCCCTTGTTAGATTTCTGTTGCTCACTGATAGCAATGGCGATAGCCTGCTTCCTGTTCTTCACCACTGGTCCGGTCTTGGACCCGCTGTGAAGATCACCCTGCTTGAATTCGTGCATAACTTTCTGCACCTTGGCTTGTTTCGGTCGTCCTTGTTTCATGGTGTAGCATCTCCTAGATCGTTGTGGTCGTCAGTGTCGATTACGTCATTAAGAAAGATCATGATACGGATGAAGAGAAGGTGGATAGTGATGATAAAGGGACTGTCTTCCTCTTCGTTGAAGTATTCCAGTCCTAGGACTAGTCCGGTGATAAACTCCAGCTTGATTACGAATGGCACTGGTTAGACTCCACAGCTTCCTCCCTTACCTGTGATTTTATTTCTAAAATCTTCAACAGCATCTAGTGCAGTCGTAAATTGACTTCTTTTTCTTTCCCCCAAGTGTTCCCACAAGCAGTCGGCTACCATAATACAGTCCTCTTGTTTATAGCAATCCCAGGACCATATTTCTCTAGTCTTTGCTTTATAGACTTTACCGTAACCAACAATATCCCGAAACTGTCTAAGAAGTTCTGGATACTTTTGGGAAAGATTCATTCGGATGTACCAATATTTATCCCGCTCTGCTTTAAGAATAGAAGTACAGCCTTCCCCGTCAAAGAATCCAGCCGCCCAAGCACGCCAATAACCATCAGATTCCACAAATGCCTCCTTTACAAACTTCGGCGTTCTCTTCAAAGGTTACGCCTTTGTGTTGTTTTGCCTCTTCATAACTAACCTCAGTGATGGGCTGGCCTCCGCGAGCAGAGTCTGGATAGCAGGTAAACCCGCGCAGACGATGAGCATACTTACTAAGAAGAGTTGCAAACCGTACAACAGAATCTTCATTGTTATCCTTACTTCCCCAAGGAGGAAGATTGATGGTGGAAGAGATGCTCATGTCAACATAGTCCTGCACATCTGCCTGGAACTTGATCCTACGCTCAAAGTCATGGCTCAGTCTGTATGCAGTGTCGATACTCTCAGGCGCAATCCCGTAGGACTGGATGAGTTGTTCAGCTGTACTGTCAACCACAAATTGATAACGCCACTTGGTTCCATCAGTAAGGAACCTCCGCTTATACGCAACGGCGAAGAGAGGTTCGATTCCTGTAGTAGTTCCTGCAAGGATTCCGATGGTCCCAGTAGGGGCGATTGCGCGGTAAGCCACGGGCCTGCTGATGAAGAACCTGTCGCAGTGTTCGTCTGCTGCTCGTTTACTTTCGTCACGATACACCTCTAGCCATTTATGAAGCTCTGGAGTTACTTCGTATCCTTGTCCTCGCTTGAGAAGCCACTCGTGAATACCCATAAGTCCAAGTCCAAGTCTACGATTTTTTTCCCTGACTTTATAGACTTTTTCGTAAGGCAAATCTGCCCGTAACGTGCCACAGACAAGGAACTTCGCAGCCAAGGAGACCACACTATGGAGTTCGTCCAAAGACGAAATATTACCAAGATTGATGCTGCCAAGATTGCATACGTCAGAGTCATCTTCAGACGTAACCTCTGTACAAGCGTTCCTAAGCGTCTCATTCTTCTTCGCTCCAAAGTTGAAGCTGAACCCAGGCTCTCCGGTCTTCATTGCTTGCAGGCAATTGCTCAAGAACAGGGAGTTCTTCGGCAAGGTTTCGATACTCCCGATATCGTCGTCGTAGTTGACGGAAATATTCGTCATGTCCAACGGGGCCGGAAAATTGAAGTCCTGTTGTTTCAGATCCCACAGCGTTACGTCCCCTGCTCGTTGGTTGTGCCAATCTTTGATTGTAAGGAATTGAGATACGTCTTCATGCGCGTGATTGAGCGATGCATAGATTGCACTTCTCCTAGAGCCGCCCTGCATGACATTGCGTCCAATTTCGTTGATCGCGTGCATAAGAGGGAGAGGTCCGCTAGCCTTTCCTCCAGTCCGTTTAAGTTGTCTACCAGCAGGTCGCAGGCGTGAGTAGTCAATACCAATTCCACCTCCTGTCATCAGGCAGGACATTGCCCGCCACGTTACGTTGCTCCACTCCTCCCGCGTATCTTCTTCAGCACGCAGCAGGTAACAGTTGTTGTAGGCTTTGTAGGGACGGCCAGCGTAGTACAGGTAGCGACCACCAGGGAGGAATTTCATTTCCTTGATGTACTGCGACAGTTGCTTCCTATCGTCAGACGACATTAGGACCGGAAGCGTTCCTTCGCGCGATCCACAAACGTCCTCAACCAGTCGGTCAACAAGAGCATCCCAAGTATCGCTAGGCCCTTGAGCATACTTCCTACGAAACGTATCCTCTGCAAAACTATTCCTAAACCGTTGTACTTCCATCAGAGATACCCTCGTTCGACAACAGGAACAAGATCACCAAACCTAAGAACGAAAGTGCCCTTACGATGCCTTTCCAGCCACTCTTTAGCGGCTTTATAAGTAGCTGCATACTTTACAGACTTCCATTCAAACTGCGACACAGGACTGTACCACTTATTAGGGAGATACCGTTTGATTTCTACAATGAAACAGCCGTCACTATCAATGATTCGATATTCCATTAGAACAATCCTTTCTTGTGTTTCTTGATCTGCTCAACAACGAAGTGCTTGAGTGTCTTGAAATTGATAGAGCCTTTGAGGTCTTTCTTCTGGTAGTCGTAGAGTTCTTCAACGATCACACAGCGGTAAACAGTCTCAATCAGTCGCGGAACAGCCTTGCTAGTCCAGCCACCAAGCTCATTGACGATCTTGTTGTATTCCTTCTCCACCAGATGGGAGGTAACAACATCCTCTGCCATCTTCTCTTCGTTGCACTTGCCACCGACTTCATTTGGCCCCATGACTGCGTGGAAGTCTTCCTTGAACCCATCAAGGACAAGCTTGGCCCAGCAGGTACGATGGAAGACGTTCTTGAAGCCGTACTTCTTGATGACGACACCCTCGCCATGCTCTGCATCATCAGTGAGCAGGAAGCGTTGTTTCTTCGCTTCGTGCAGGAACATCTCGTAGTCACCGTTGATGACGGTGGTGTAGCAAGGAATGAAATCCAGGCTGTACTCCAGCATGAGCGGCTGGTAGTCGTCGTAGTCTACGAACTCCCCGGTAAGGTTGTCGAACACATCGAAGACGTAGAACTTCCTCCAAGCATCATCCCTGTACCCTTTCAGGGTGTGGGGCACAAGCCACTCGCCGAAGAGACGATAGTGAGGAAACCGATCCAAGAACAAGCGATAGTTGTCACCGTAAGCGCCACACATTGTCGCCATGAAACCTGCGTTGTCCTTACCAAGACTAAGCTCGCGATTACGAGAGCCGTAGTGGTAGCGACCGCTAGACCGCCACATTGAAGCATTTGTGCCGTCGATCTTAGGAAAGACGTAAGTGCGTCCATGCTCGATTCCTTCTACCTCAGTGTTACCAAGCCTCTCAAGGTGCGGGTAACGAAGGAACTCTTCAATTCCATTCGTCGTAGTCGTATCCGTCAAAGTGCGAACCGAATCCAGCATTGTCTGAATCTCTTCCTTCGAGAAGGCTTCCATCGTCATCTCCATATAGCTCTTTCCTTAAGTAAGCTTCGCGTTCTTCAACCCTGTCCATGAACCGCCTGACAATCATGGCTGACTCTAGGTCAAGCAGTTCTAGGACGGTGATCTCATCGTAGGTGGCTAGGTCTTCTGCCAGTTCACGAAGGGTTTTCATCGTACTTGCCTGCATTACGCTTCTTCAGAGCGTCAAAGACTGCCTGATCTTCGGCTTTCTCAATCATCCGGTCGAGGTAGTGGCGGGCCTTCTTCAAGTCCCCTACCCGGTCCTTGTACTGGTGACGCAGGATGTATTTTAGCACGTTCCCTGCGTAGAAGTCAAGCCCCCAGGCGTCGATGATTGCCCAAGGCTGCATAGTCGCCACCTGCTTCTTGTAGTGGTCTCCACCGACTTGGGTGTCGAATGCTGAAAGCTTGGTCTTAGCTTCGGTAAAGGTAATCCTGTCCTTTGTCATGAGTTTACTTTCTCCACACTTATTACAGACTACTTTATTTTCCATATCGTTTCTCCAAATAACTTAAAGAAACAAACATTGGATGAAAGTCCCCATCCTCAACTTCATGTAACATCCAGAACCCACGAGGATAGTTATTTCCTTGTGGTCCTAAATAGTCTTCGTCGTGTTCGTAGCAACTACCCACAAAAAGGCCAATAACAGCCTTACCATCGGCGCGAACACTTCGGTGAATATCCCAATGTTGATTGTGTCCCATAACACAAGTTTGAAGTTTCTTTAGGACTAAAAGGCGAGCAGAAGCTACGGGCCTTCCTAGGACCCCACCGGTAAAATAGTGACAGTAACTAATGCCATCAACGAAGATGGGACGAAGAAATTCAGAAACACTCCAACCGTAGCCAGCGTAGCCAAGGTCGTCAACAGACATCGTACCATCGAGTTTAGGATCGTTGTTCACAGCCCTTTCAATACGGTTTTCATGGTTACCGAGAGTGAGATAAAGTTCTGGAGTCCAGACAGTCTTCTTATTTCTGCGTAGCCTAGCCTGTTCTCGGATGATAGGCTTAGTCAGCCTGTCCATCCCTAGGTGACTGGCTTCCACGTCTTCGCAATACCGTCGCCCTTCAAAACTCTTCTTCCCAACGTCGTAGCTACTGAGGCTAGGCATATCTGCGAAGTCCCCGATCTGTACGATAACGTCAGGCTTCTTCTCTGCCAAGTACATCCCGATTCGCTCTAGGTAATCCAGTGGGACTCCTGGCTTGACTTGGCAATCAGGAATTACTGCGTGAGTTCTCATTCGTATTTGTCGAGATCAGTTCCTTTGACGATAATGTCAGTCATCATCTCATAACCGTACACAGAACTGAGAAAAGTAACAAACTGTTTAAGAACATTAGGCCAAGCAACACTGTCATCAAACGTAACACGCTTCTCCGTTCGTGAGCTAATCGGATAGCTACTCATGCCAACAGTATTGTCGTACTCTTCACTGTTTTCAATACAACGGAATTCATAATCAACAAGTGCCATTTCATTCTCCTTTAGTTAGTGCCTTCCAAGACACAGGATACAGCTTACCACAGATATCGTCCAGTGTCAAGACCAGTTGTCTCGTTTCCTGTTGCGCAGTCGGATCAGTACGTTGATTGTAGACCCTAGCCCAAGCATACAGAGAACCTGTCCAAACCCATTCGGTTAAAACATTGAGAGGAAGAACCATCCTAGCCTGCTCAGGGCAACACCCATTATCCACAAGATCAATATAAGCATCAACACACTTTTCAGCGCATCTAGTGAGGTTTTCTGCGAAGATTTTGCTGAACTCTTCGTCAGACGACCCTTGCTTCACGTTCTCCGCAGCCTTCCTCCACTTCTCAGGCCACCAAAGCTCAGGCTCAGTCTTGACGTACCTGCGAGAGACTTCATTCCAACTCAGCCCCACCTGATGCTTCACCAGCTGCCTAGCTACGAAGATCGGTGCCTTCCATCTCATCGAGACAGTGACATGAGCAAAAGGACTCCAGTGACCATGTGAAGCAAGGTATTGGATAAGTTTAGCGTCGCTGTCCCTAAGCTTAGAACAAGTAACATCCCCGTTGAACAAGTCAGGATCAGATTCAGATACGAGAACGTGTTCCCAGCTAGATTCTTTGTCAAACGAGACACGAGCAGCGTTAACAACGCTAAGATCGCTACCCATGTGGTCAATGTATTCAACTTTCATTCTTATCCTTGAGTGTAAACGCGCATAAGATGTAGTAGATATTGGAAGTCCACGATAGCCAGGGCTTTTCCGTAGTTCTCCCTCATCACCACCACTGGCTGATAGCGGCCTTCGGAGTGTTCGGCAGCTTGGTCGTAGAATCGACAGGCTGCGACCTTGGCTCGGGCTTTGGCTTCGATAGCCCAAGGAAGAAGGCTTCGCGCCTTCGGGCTGAGTTGCACATCCTCGCCACTTGCGCCCATGCTTGTTGACCGTACATCGTCACTCTCCAGTTCATCGAAGTGAGCTAGGATCTCATCCCTCACATACTGCTGAAGCTTACGTCCCTTGGCTTTAGCGGACTGTGGTTTCATTATCGTCCTTGGGTTCCTTTGCAGCAGGTGCCTCTGTTCGATCCAACCATCGTCCACCTTCGCCATCAGACCGATGCAATATAGGGTGTTCATCGATGCCGTAATGATGCTTTCGTCGTGTGCCAGCGTCAGAATGTTCTTCAGTTGTTTTCAAGTAGTGTTCCTTCTGTAATTACAAAGTGTTTAATCCGGTTAGGATATTGGGAAGCTCTCTGAAAACAGTGATAACTGTCTCCATCAAAGGCCACAAAGCCACTATAACGAAGAGGATCGGAATCACAGTACGACATAGCAGTGCGATACAATGGAGCTTCATCAGGGTGGATAACATAGCCAAACCAGACTCCAATTAGGAAGGTGACTAAATACTTAATCATCCTACAAGTCCTGACCAAATGTCGTTTCCGAATGTTTGTGCGGATGACGGCTTGTCACACGCTTTTCATCCCCTCCTGCAATGTGATCCACAGCGACAGCGCCACCATCAACGATTTCGCTGTCTCTACCCCGAGAGTCGCGATATACTTTGCGCCAGTGTCCATATCGACACGCACTACGAATCGATCTTCGGAGTCGATTCCCCAGCAGAATGTGGTGGCATCGTCACTCATCGCTCGCTCCCTTCATCGCCGCGTCGATGGCGGCGTCGGCCTTCTCCTCTGATGCCACCCATCCACCGTTATGCGTCAGCACAGCGATGTGTGCTTCACGGTGCAGCGGGTTAGGCTGTCGCAGCCATCGATACCTCGCAGCATCCCGCGCCAGCGCGTCGCGCTCGTCCAGCAGAGCGGCGATGAGGTCGGCGGCTGCATCCGCTTCGGTCGGGCTGATGTCGGTGAACGACGAAGGGTGCTCTGCGTAGTCTTTCAGCGTCTCGACCAGCGCCCGCGCCTCCGTAATGTCGATGGTCATGCTG
>Ga0268298_10003312_pt1 | contig 16579 bp, 25 predicted proteins | sample WWTPWeurt_MetaG_FD_194462 | JGI IMG/M metagenome (GOLD analysis project Ga0268298, IMG submission 194462) | Activated sludge microbial communities from WWTP in Nijmegen, Gelderland, Netherland - WWTP Weurt | ecosystem: Engineered > WWTP > Aerobic digester > Activated sludge | place... | reverse complement strand
GATTTGCCGTTTTGCGGTGGCTTGATCAGCGTAGCCCTAGCGACCAAACTATGAGAAGTCCCCACTTGTACACGAGGAAATTGGCCAACCTCATTTTGTCAGCTTCGTTTCTGACACTGACGCTTGAGGCTGCCTCGCAGCCATTGGATGACTTCGAGACAAGGCGGCTCGCGACCAAGAAGTGTGGCCCCATTGCCTATCCAAAGTCGGCAAGGTCCGCCGGCGCCTTTGGAACGACTTCTCTACTGTTTACCATCACTCCCGAAGGAAAAGTCGGCCGGCTCACGGTGTTGCGTTGGAGTGGCACGACAGATCAGCATCGGCTACTGGACCAAACATCGGAAAGTCATCTGGCGGCTTGCACGTTCGTCGAGCAAGAGGGCCCAGAGAGTCGTCACTACAAAGTCAACTATGTTTGGCGCCTCAACGAGGACGAACCGTCCGTCGCTCCGTAGGTCAGAATGTGACTCGCAAGATTCCATCCAACGGTGCCAAGCTGGCTAACCCCTTGGTCGAGCTGACCCGCTACGGCATGGCACCTGGCCCGCGCGGCGCCGTTGTTCATCTTGCGCCGCGCGGGCCAGGCGCCACACCTCCGCGGGCAGCTCACCGCGAACGTTATGCGTCACAAGGCATACTCTGCAGCCATGCTCCTCAAACTTGCAATCACAGGCATTGTTCTCGCCTTGGCCACATCGCTCGCGCTTGCCCAACCGGCCTCGATTGAGCAGGATGCGCGTGTTATCGAGGTGCTTCGCAAGAACGGCTCAGACTTTGCGAGGCCTCACCGCGTTGACTATTTCTTTGTTATGCCAAACGAATCGAGCGCGAAGGCGATCGCGGCAGAACTCGAGTCAGCGGGACTCGCCGTCCAACGAATTGGTGTACCGCCCAACCAGAAGACCTGGGAAGTCCATGTTCAGCGTTCGCAACTAGTGCAACTTGAAGCCATGCAATCTACGACTGTCGCCTTCACGAAACTGGCTCAGAAGTTCGGTGGCATCTACGACGGTTGGGGTGCCCCCGTCGCCAAGTGAGCAAAGGGCCAAAGGTGGAAGCAACCTCTAGCTGGTGGCCTCACAGCTTTCCGTTCCGCAGCGCCAGTCAATTCGAACACGGCGCCACGCGGTGACGCATAACCCCTCGCTCAACCGGACACGCAACGGCAGGCCACGTTTGGGCCTCATTTCATTCTGGCCCAAGCGTGCCCTGCCGCTGCGCGCCGTTTAGCTCGAACGTTAGGCGCCGTAGGCCAAGCTTCAGCGCTCCTCACGGGCACAATCAACACCGATGCACACCAGCCACCTTGAACTGCACTACCACCTCAACGAAGGTGCGCACTCTATGGATGCGGTCGTGCGCAACAAGGGTGAAGCCGAGGTGCTGGCAGCCTTCCTGCATATCGCCCAGGAACTCGGAATCAGCGTAGAGATCGAGTCCTCGGCCTACTCGGAAGGCGGGCTGCGCGAGCTCTGGAAGTTCATTGGGGTCAGCAAGGACCAGCTCGGCTGGCTTCTTGCGATCATCGTATTGATCTTCTCGAGGTTTCCAGTCAGCGATCCGGAAGTCGACGCGCTGAATAAGGAACTACTCAAACTGACCGTCGAAGAGAAGAAGGTGAATCTTGAAAGACTCCGCCGCGAGCTTGGAAAATCCCCGCCTCAAGACAAGAAGGTCAATGACGCCGCCACAGTACTCGAAAGCGATTTGAAGGTCGCCACACGTCGCTCGAACTTCTATCGCAACCTTGTGCCGTACGACAAGGTTACCGGCGTCGGATTTGTACCTATCGAACCGCAGTCCCTCTCCAGACCAGACGAAAAAGTGGTCTCACGGAGCGACTTTGCCAAGTTCATTCAGGTCTCGGACAGACTGCCCGTTGAAACAGTAGATGAGGCAATCATCGAGATCGTGGCTCCCGTCCTCACAGAAGGAAACTACCAGTGGAAGGGTCGCTTCAACGACCTTCCCATATCCTTCGCGATGACAGACGAATCCTTTCGGTCCTCGGTTCTGTCGCGTCAGGTCAGCTTCCAACGAGGCAGCACGATCACATGCGTTCTAAACATCCACCGGAAATTCAATGAAGTCGGCGAGGTGAGCATCACCGGCTATTCGGTGGTGACTGTGATCTCCAAGGCAGACGGAGCAAAGATCGAAGAAACCGTTCAAGGCAAGCGACACCGGTTCGAGAGAGCCAAACCCACGAATCAACGCACACTCTTCGATCCGCAGTAACGACGCCTAACCCGTCAGTCGAGCTGACCCACTCCGGCACGGCACCTTGGCCGTTCGGCAGTTTTGTGTATTTTCTGCCTCACGGCCAAGGCGCCGCGCCTGCGCGGTCAGCTCACCTCCAACGTTAGGCCTCAGAGATCGTGACCGAGTGGCTGCCCATCACCGAGGAAGCACTGCGCAAGCGCATAGCCCAAGGCGAAGCTCGAATGACACCACCGCAACTTCGCATGTGGAATGCCATTCGAATCGTGCCGCAGAAGTGGACTCAAAGCCCTTACGGGTTTGACGGAGGTGGCTTTTGGGTTGTGGGATTGATTGGCCAAACCGTGCTCTGGTACAACGATATTGAGGAGGGTTTCAATCGCTCTCAATACTCGACACTGGGAACAATCGATGACTACTGGTGCAACCAAGACGAGTTGGAGGTTACGATTGACTTTCTTATGACAGCCCTCGAAAAGGGACCAGACCTTGTTCTACTGCGCAAGCCGAAGCCAAAGAGAGTACCAAAAGGGTCTCGCCGCCGTTGAACTGAGGCCTAACCCCTTGGTCGAGCTGACTCGCTACGGCATGGCACCTGGCCCGCGCGGCGCCTATGGTCATCCTGCACCGCGCGGGCCAGGCGCCACGCCTCCGCTCTCAGCTCACCGCGAACGTTAGGCCTCATAGGGAGAGCTCAATGAATTACATCACCCCAAGCGATCGCGCACGCCTCCGAAGCAGCAGGATCAACGTTGCGCTGTCTTGGCTCGCATGCGTTGCACTCATCTTCCTGGGTGCACCATTTTGGGCGCCTTTCTGGGTCGGTGTGATTGGCAGCTACTTCACGCTTCGCGACTTTCGGACTATCAGAGCACTAGCCCGAAAGGCAAACTCTCATCCCGATCCAGCTGTTCAAGCTCTGATCGATGGCGAGATTGACATATCGGACTACCGCAAGATGCAGGAGAAGGAGAGTACCGTATGAATGGCTCTTTCATTGCATATCGGTCTGCATCCACGTCTCTACGGCACCTCAACTCACTGGTAAGTCTCGGGTCACTCATGGCTGCTACGCGACTCATCGTTGACCGCCATTCGGCGAAACGTACTGTCTATTAGCACAATGCGGCCTAACCCCTTGGTCGAGCTGACTCGCTACGGCATGGCACCTGGCCCGCGCAGCGCCTATGGTCATCATGCTCCGCGCGGGCCAGGCGCCACGCCTCCACTCTCAGCTCACCGCGAACGTTAGGCCTCACATGAAAATGCCACTCCGCGCTCAACTGCCGCTTTCCGTTCTCACTGCCCTGCTGGTGGCCCCAACTCCCGCATTGCCTCAGGCCCAGGCGCAAGCGACCTCCGAGCCACCGCCCCTCGAGCAGTTCACCAAGCTGGTTGTCGATCGCACGTGTGCGAAGCAGGCAGCTGATCTAATTGGCGCCCTTGACGCAACGCTGATCTTCGAGACAAGGAAGCCTGACATCGCCCAAGTGTGCAGGTGCACCGAGCAAGTCGTGCTCAGAGACACGCGCCTAGTTAAATACTGGGCAGTCGGAACAGCGGGTCGGGCGCAGCGGCTGAATCTACAGCAATCCAAGGTGTACTACACCACGAGGCTCTATCAGGCTCTGTATTCCTGCATTGCAACTGAGGTGGATCGGGGACTCACGGCCTTCAACCTGCCAAGATGAGGCACAGTGAGGCCTAACCACTTGGTCGAGCTGACTCGCTACGGCATGGCACCTGGCCCACGCGGCGCCTATGTTCATCTTGCACCGCGCGGGCCAGGCGCCATGCCTCCGCTCTCAGCTCACCGCGAACGTTAGGCATCACCAAGACAATGAATCCCACATCGCTCGGCATTCTACCCACGCCGTCGCAGGCCGGGCATGCCATCGGCCTTGCCGTTTTCAACTTAACATCGCAGCTCTGGAACGGAAGTGACCTCAAGTCCCTCCACGCCTCCGGAATTACCACTGAGCAATTTGAAGCAGAGTTACTACTTTTGTCTGCATCCGCAGCAATGCATGCCGTAGAAACCGCCGGTCTTACTCCTGCCGTCGAATCTCAGGTCGCAGCAGGACTGTTCGGCTGGGTCCGCGGCTTGCCCAAACACCAGAGTAACCTACTACTCTCCACGCTCGATGACGCAACCGACATGTACTCAGAGGCGTTCGCAATCGATCAGGACAACCCGAAACCAGTCACAGAACTCGCCGAAATTGAGTGTGCATTTGGTGAACGCTTGCTCGCCATGGGTGAAAACAACGAAGTTCGAGGTCCGGCATGCTGTCTCTTGTCACTAGTGATACCAAAGACACTCTGGCCGGCTCAGTACAGTAGCGCCCGAAGCATGCTGCAAGATGCTGGCCTCATCTGCCCACCGCAGTGATGCCTAACCCCTTGGTCGAGCTGACTCGCTACGGCATGGCACCTGGCCCGCGCAGTGCCTCTGTTCATCTTGCACTGCGCGGGCCAGGCGCCACGCCTCCGCTCCCAGCTCACCGCGAACGTTAGGCATCGAGTCGCACCCTCAGTGGCAAATCAACGGCCGCGAAATGCAAATGCATGCGGGCCAAAGTACTTCAAGTTCTGCGTGTCTAGCAGCAGCAAGATGGCTCCTGTCCCCAAGCTGCGATCTCAGGCCGTGCGTAAAGAGTTTTTCCAAGCCAGCATAGGTGCGTCTCTGCAATGGAAAGGCCATCGGTAGCGCTCGTGTCCGGCAAGCCGGCACTCGCGGCACTGCCTGTGGCAGATCCAGCATGACGGTGTGGCCGCCGCGAATCGCAGTAGCACGCTACAGCCCGGTCCAGGTCACCAAGCTCAAGCGCGTCACTGGCTGGCTTCAATGTCGCGCTTCGGTTAGCATCAAATCTCAATGCGGCGCCCAGCCCAATTCCGCTACCGTTTCGCGTGCAAGCTGAAAACGATGCCTAACACCTTGGTCGAGCTGACTCGCTACGGCATGGCACCTGGCCCGCGCGGTGCCTATGGTCATCTTGCACCACGCGGGCCAGGCGCCACGCGTCCGCTTTCAGCTCACCGCGAACGTTAGGCATCGAAGACCGAACTCTGAGCCAGCTCCGCTGCCGTCAAACTCAAATGCAAGCAAGCTGCGCTCACCGCCGCTTTTCGCTGCTCCCGAGCAGACAGAACGGGCTTCCTCGCGGCCTGCACAAGATCACCCTTCTTGGCATAGTGCCTGAACCGTGTGAACACCTCAGCAATGAGGGCAGCTTCTGTAGCGCTCGTGTCCGGCAAGCCGGCACTCGCGGCACCGGTCGTAGCGGCTCCACCAGAATGAAGAATCTGCCACTTCTTCTCCGTAACGCTTCGGAGACGCCCGTCGAAGAAAGCTACACATCCAATTTGTCTCGTGCCGCCATTGCGCCTCGGGTAGCATGCAAATTCAAGGAAATCCAAGAGCCTTTGCGAGATCAAGCATCCTCTCGTGCACAAAAATCCGATGCCTAACAAGTCGGTCGAGCTGACCCGCTCCGGCATGGCACCTGGCCCGCGCGGCGCCTATGGTCATCTTGCACCGCGCGGGCCAGGCGCCATGCCTCCGCTGTCAGCTCACCTCCAACGTTAGGCCTCAACACAAACTCTTGCTCGCTGTGGCAATGAATCCTTCCTCCGCCCCGATGACCACTCAACTGGCAGTCGATGAACTGATCAAAGATCTCCTCGCGGAAGCCCTTGCTGTGCCAATGAAGTTTCAGCGCAGCACTCTAGACTTGAACGCGATTGGAGCTCTGGGTCGAACCCCACTGATGGCGGTCGCCGCTGAAGGCCTTGTCGAAGCCGTAGAAGCCCTAGTACGCGATGGTGCATCTTCAACAGCAACGGGTGAGTACCAAATGACTGCGCTCCATGAGGCAGCGGCCAACGGACATGCACGGATTGTCGAGTTTCTGCTTTCTCGTGGAGCCGCGGTAGATGCGCAATCCACCCAAGGCGTCACGCCGCTGATGTGCGCTGCAGCTTGGGGGAATTCCGCCGTTATCAGCAACTTGCTTGAGAGCGGAGCTGACATTGGACGAGTAGATCAAACCGGAGCCACCGCAGCAGACATCGCGAGAGAGAAGGGCCATACTCTCGCTGCCGAACACCTTGAAGCGCGGGCGGCCAAGCGATGAAGGCAACCCTCCTGGCGTATTCCAAATGAGGCCTAACCCCTTGGTCGAGCTGACTCGCTACGGCATGGCACCTGGCCCGCGCAGCGCCTATGTTCATATTGCACCGCGCGAGCCAGGCGCCATGCCTCCGCTCTCAGCTCACCGCGAACGTTAGCCATCACATCGGTGCTCAGTAGTGATACCGGAGCTGCGCAATCAAGAGGCTGTCTTCCTCAACGCGGTACACCATTCGGTGCTCATCTGTGATGCGGCGCGACCAAAAGCCAGAGAGCGCGTGCTTTAGGGGTTCTGGCTTACCAACACCAGAGAACGGCTCTCGCTTCACTTCCTGAATGAGCTTGTTAATTCGCTCTACCATCTTGCGGTCTTGCTTTTGCCAATAGAGGTAGTCTTCCCAAGCAGAATCAGCGAATACGAGCTTCACTTTGCCAAATTCCGCTCAGTGCCCCTGCCCTCGGCAAGTTGGGTCACAGCCGCCAAGAGCCGCTTGGCATTCGTCGGACTGCGCAAAAGATACGCAGTCTCCTCAAGCGCCTTATAGTCGTCTAGCGAGACCATGACCACCGACTGCTCCCCGTTTCGGGTAATGATCAGAGGCTCGTGGTCGTCACAGACTCGATCCATCGTCTTTGCCAAGTTTGCCCGAGCTGCGCTGTAGGTGATTGCATCCATGTCTTGCCCCATCACAGTTGTACGCGCTACTGTACAATTCTCGCACTGCGGCGTCAAGTCGGCTCAAAGTGCTGGCTAACTCCTTGGTCGAGCTGACTCGCTACGGCATGGCACCTGGCCCGCGCGGCGCCGATGGGCATCCTGCACCCCGCGGGCCAGGCGCCATGCCTCCGCTTTCAGCTCACCGCGAACGTTAGGCCTCTCAAATGCCAATCATTGACGTCAGCCCGGTCGTCTCCGCATCAAACAGGCTTCGCACTGATGCGGCGCAGATACTCGCGGACTCGCTTGCGAGAGTCTTCAAAGCTGAAGATGGGCAAGTATGGGTGCGTATCACCGAGATTCATGAGAGTGGCTACGCCGAGAACGGAGCATGTGTTGCAAGGAATGAACTACCTGTCTTCGTTCAGGCTCTTCACGCAGATTGCCCAGACCAGGAATCAAGGTCCAAAGAAGCAAGCGCAATTGCAGAGGCCGTGGCAGTCAATCTCAGACGCCAGGTCGCGCTCGTACACGTCATCTACGCCCCATCAGGCCGTGGCCGCGTTGCCTTTGGGGGAAAGCTTGTCGAATAGCTTAGTCCTGCCTCGGCTGCACCTCAAGATAACGCGTTGTTCCGCCTCCCTGACCGTGCAACCGTCATTCAAGCGCCGAGCGAGGCCTAACCCCTTGGTCGAGCTGACCCACTACGGCGTGGCACCTCGTCCGCCCAGGGCATGCGCTTCGCGCATTCTCGCCCTGGTCAGCCAAGGCGCCAAGCCTCCGCGGTCAGCTCACCGCGAACGTTAGGCCTCACAGAGACACAACGCGCATGGAATCACTACTTCAGCGCCTTCAAGCACTTGAGGTTGAACTGCACCACCCCGGAGTTCGCTGTAGCCGCGAGCGGCTTGAGCAATTGCTTCATCCTGAATTTCATGAAGTTGGTCGGTCTGGTCGCATCTATACAGGCGATTCCGTCATTGATCATCTACTCACTGCAACAAACCACCCTGCCATTGCTTCTGACTCGTTCAAGGTTGCCGAGTTGGCACCTGGCATCGCACTTCTGAACTATCGCTCAGCCAAAGTCGATTCAAGCGGCACCCTTTCACTTCACACCCTCCGGTCGTCCATATGGGTCAAAGCAACCTCCGGCTGGAAGTTGCGCTATCACCAAGGCACACCCGCGTCAGAACCATGGTGATCACTGTGCCTCGGATTTACAGTCGCGCCCATAGGGTGCGGCCTAACACCTTGGTCGAGCTGACTCGCTACGGCATGGCACCTGGCCCGCGCGGCGCCTATGTTCATCCTGCACCGCGCGGGCCAGGCGCCATGCCTCCGCTCTCAGCTCACTGCGAACGTTAGGCCTCACACGAAAGGCATTTCCGCCATGAACCGTCGAAGACAAATTCTTGGGTGTATTGCATCCATCGCACTTTCCACCGTGGCCCTCAATGCGTCATCGCAGACAAACCGACGAATTCAACTGTCCCAGTTGGAGTCGATGTTTGGCAACATGAGGCAGAAGACAAAGTGGAATGTCGACAGTCCGCTTCTGTGGGGATATTTCTTCTTCGACAAGAGCCCAGAGAAGCTGCAATCAGCAGCTACCAAGTTGAAGGCCCTGGGCTACTCAGTCGTAGAACTACGCCAGGTTGAATCCAAGCCAACCTTCAGGCTGCACGTTGAGAAGGTGGAATTTCACACGCCAGAGAGCCTTCACGCACGAAATTCCGAGTTCTATGAACTCGCCGAACGCCTCGGCATATCAACATACGACGGCATGGACGTTGGCCCTGCCCCCACAAGCAAGCCATGAGGCCTAACCCGTCGGTCGAGCTGACCCGCTCCGGCATGGCACCTTGGCCGTTCGGCAGCCAGGTCTATCATCTGCCTCACGGCCAAGGCGCCACGCCTCCACAGTCAGCTCACCTCCAACGTTAGGCCTCAAGACAATGAAGCTGCTCGCTCCAATAGAGTATCAAGTCAAAGCCGAGTCTGCGTTCAACGAAACGCGTGCAAGACTTCAGAGTGTCCTGCCTGATGCACGCTTCGAACACGTCGGATCTTCCTCGATCCCTGGCTTGCACTCAAAAGGGGATGTTGATATCTGCGTGTTGGTCCATCCAAAGGATCATAGTCAAACGATTGCGACCCTAGAAAGGCTTGGATACACGATCAAGCTAGGCACGCTGCGCACACCAGAACTATGCATGCTCGAATCACCTCAGATGGATATCGAATTGGCCCTGCAAGTCGTGGCCATTGGTTCCAAGTTCGAGTTCTTCCTACAGTTTAGGGACGCGCTGCTTGCCGATCAAACGATCGTGGCACAGTACAACGCGCTAAAGTTGCTCCACACAGACGCGCCATCTGAAAGCTATCGAGCCGCAAAAGCCGAATTTATCGCAAAGGTTCTGCATGAGGCCTAACACCTTGGTCGAGCTGACTCGCTGCGGCATGGCACCTGGCCCGCGCGGTGCCTATACTCATCCTGCACCGCGCGGGCCAGGCGCCACGCCTCCGCTCTCAGCTCTCAGCTCACCGCGAACGTTAGGTTGCAAAGCGGCGCTAGCTGTTCCATGTTCATACGAAAAGTCTTCGCGAAGGCCCCGGTCGCTATTTGGACTATTGCTGTACTGTTCTTGGGATTGATCGCTTCGATCAATATCGACTCATTTGCCGCAAACGTATCTATGCGGCTGTGTGGGGCGACTACTCTGCGCATCTTCGCCGGCATCGTCTTTCACTCGCTTGCGTTTGGCAGCATCATGCACTGGCTGGTTCTATCAACATCGCTATTGCTCTCTGGACTCGTCGCAGAGACGGCGCTTGGCCGTGCGCAGACGGTCTCAATCCTTGCTATAGCGCAGCTAACATGCAGTCCGATCTTTCTTGCACTAGGTGACGGCTGTACGCCTTTCTTGGGCCCAGCATGCGCGGCCTGGGCGCTTGGCGGCTGCGCGGTCGTAACTACCGCCATGTCATGGAAAACGTCTAGCATCCTAGTAAAAGTCTACGTGGCATCTGTCTTTGTGTCGGCACTAGCGCTTGCGTTTGAGGTGCCGGAAATCAGGTATCCGGAAGCCGCGGCCTTTGTGCTCGGAGTGGTCGCTGCTCTTGTTGTTGTGAACCGAAGGCACAAGTCAACCATTTCACAGCGTGCAAATGGAACCTAACCCGTCGGTCGAGCTGACCCGCTCCGGCATGGCACCTTGGCCGTTCGACGGCTTTGCCTATTTTCCGCCTCGCGGCCAAGGCGCCACGCCTCCACGGTCAGCTCACCTCCAACGTTAGGCCTCCAAACACGCGCTACAGGCGTGCTTGCCACGATTGAGCAAGCGCAATGAAAGGCAACAGAGTCAGAACTAGACTGAAGCGTAGTCCGCTTGACTACGCTACACACGAGGTGAAATCATGGCAACAGCCATCTCGTCTTTGCGTCTCCTTGCTGGAATAGCACTGAGTTTCTGCGCCCTTGAATCGGCCCAGTCCCAACAACTTCCAAGATCCTACATAGCCTCACCCGACATCTACAAGGTCTTGGCGCAGAACGACCAGTACAGGGTGATAGCGGTCACGTGGAAATCGGGGCAGAAGGACATTCTGCACTCCCACCCCGCGAACGCCGTCTACTACTTGACGGATTGCAGCCTACACATCTACGCTCAGGACGGCACATCGCGTGATGGCCAACCGAAGGCTGGCACGGCCATAGTCCAGCGTGAGATTGCTGGACATGTTCTTGAGAATGTCGGCCCTACCGAATGTCGATTGGTCATGTTTGAGCCGTCCTGAGCTGCGACTTGAAGGAGGCCTAACCACTCGCTCAAGCTGACCCGCTACGGCAGCCGTCGCTTGGCCGCTCCAGGCCCCAGTGGCATCATGCCTTCCGCGGCCAAGCGCCGACTGCCTACGGGGGCAGCTTACCTCGAACGTTCGGCCGCACAAGCCACCGCCTCAGCATGCCGCCAATCCTTCGCGCCAAGCTCGTCGCCGCTGCCGCGCTGTTCGTGCCGTGGCTGAGCGCACCGATGATCGTTACCGCTGTAGTTGAACGCAACGCCCGGTCAGGGCTCTACGGCGCCACCGACTCCATCATCCTTCCCATCGCGTCGGCGGTAATGCTGTGTGCTGTGGGCTGCATCTATCTCGGGCTACTTTTATGGAGAGTTGCTGCAAGATTGGGCCAAGCCCCTCACCAGCCCAGCATCATCCACCCGCTCTCGCTCATGCTGGCACTTTTGGCTACAGCGCCGGCCATCGTTGTCCTTCTGTTCGTGTGCAGTTACTGGTGGTCTTCGGAGCACGCACCAATTGTTGTCGCCTACTCGATTCCTATGCTCTGGGTGGCGTGGGCTACGGTCATGCTCGCCGGGCGCAAGCAAAGGTCACCGGAGCCGTAAGTGCGGCCTAACCCGTCGGTCGAGTTGACCCGCTCCAGCATGGCACCTGGCCCGCGCGGCGCCCTCATCTATCATGCACCGCGCGGGCCAGGCGCCATGCTTCCACGGCCCGCTCACCTCCCACGTTAGGCCTCACATGAACTGGTTCCGCGTCAGGTCAACTACCCACCAGAAGGCAATCGCGCTGGTTGTGTTGACTCTTGCCCCACTGCTCTCATCCTGCGACTTTCAGTCAATGGCCGACTCCAAGTTTGGCGACCAACACTTAAAGACGGCACTCTCCCTCATTGAGCTTCACAAAGTTCGCTACGGCGCCTATCCAAAGTCTCTGCAGGATCTCAAGTTCATCGGCGACTGGGACCGAATTGCACTCGCCTCAGTCGAGTACAAGCTGGTGGCTGGTGGGTACGAATTAAATGTCACTCGAGGCTTTGTGAAAGAACCATCGCTGAGCTATCCCCCCGAATTTTGGCAAGGCCTTGGCGCAATCAAATCAAATGCAAGGAAATGAGACAAGTGAGGCCTAACCCGTCGGTCGAGCTGACCCGCTCCGGCATGGCACCTTGGCCGTTCGGCGCCCTTGTCTAACATGCGCCCCACGGCCAAGGCGCCATACCTACACGGTCGCTCACTGCCAACGTTAGGCCTCAAACTGAATCTATGCACGTTTTCCTTAGACTCAGCGATACGAACGGCAATCCCAGCTACGAGCCGATCCATGTCGACTCTGTCGCGGGTAACCGGTATAGAGTGCATTTCTCGCCCGGATTCGCGTATGGATTCGCGGCCGGCGATGAGATAGAGGTCGATGAAGAAGGTCACTACAGGGTTCTCGCCAGAGCCGGAAATCTAGCCGTACGCCTTTTGTGCCCCAATGGAGTGGCCAACATCGAGCAAGCGCTGACAGCAGAGGTACTGGGAATTGGTGGCAGCCTCGATGGACAAGTCCGCACTGGTCTGGCCTACACGATACCCCTCAGTGTCGGCCTGGAGGTAATCGGCCAAATCTTCGCAAAGGCGAAGCGAGAGACAGCTGGCGTGCTTTGGGAGTACGGAAACGTCTACGATGAAGATGGTCAGATCATGAAGTGGCTGCGCAGTGAGGCCTAACCCCTTGGTCGAGCTGACTCACTACGGCATGGCACCTAGCCCGCGCGGCGCTTATGGTCATCTTGCACCTCGCGGGCCACGCGCCACGCCTCCGCTCTCAGCTCACCGCGAGCGTTAGGCCTCACATGAGGAACCGGGTGCTGCTCTGGATCGTCATCACCGCGCTTGTCGCCGGCCTGATCGGAGCCTTTGCTTGGCGGCAGTTCATCGCCAAAGTTACGGATATCCGCGACGAGAACGGAAATCCGACAACCCTTCAAGCAAAGTTCGAGAAACAACGAATCTTAAAAGTTCATCGCGCCGGATTCGAACTAGAGGGTGTGCCGCTGGTTTCAAAGGAACAGCTGGACGATGCTCTCACTGGACTTCCCAAGGGCACCACCATCGTCTTCTCGTTGCCCTCCTACAACAACGAACCACAAGCAAAGGCAGAGGCGGCCGCCAATCTCAAAGTCGCACAGCAATCCATTCAGGAACACGGGCTTGTCAGCGGGAAGGCCTTCACAATAGAAGTGCTCCAATGACCACACCTTCCCGCACAGCCAAACAAGTGAATCATCTCCGGCGGAGCGGAATTTCAGCCGCGAGGCCTAACCCCTTGGTCGAGCTGACTCGCTACAGCATGGCACCTGGCCCGCGCAGCGCCTATGGTCATCTTGCGCCGCACGGGCCAGGCGCCATACCTCCGCTCTCAGCTCACCACGAACGTTAGGCGTCACAAGCACTCCCCTAAGGACAATCGCAGCAATGGGATACCGCGGATACGCAGACAAGCAGGATTGGACAGACCGCGTCCTCAACACATTCTCGACTGAGTCATTCCGAGATCAAGCAGATCGTGACTACATCGCCGCCCGGCTTGCATGCCGCTCCGAGCTGATTCCTCAGTTTCTGTGGGCATCACATCAGGCAGTCGAGAAGTACTTGAAGGCGATCCTCCTGTACAACCGAATCAAAGCGAAGAAGGTTGGCCATGACATAGAGCAGGCACTAGACCTCACGAAGCAGCTCCCGTTCGCGATCAAACTCTCCAACCGCAGCCGTACGTTCATCAGCCATTTATCGAACTATGGTCAGTTCCGCTACTTAGAAGTGCCTTTCTACGTCAACGGACATGCGATGGTAGATCTCGATCTAACGGTTTGGGAGATCCGAAGGTACTGCCAAGTTCTGGATGTCTTTGGCAAGAAACTTCCCGAGGAAGAAGAATCCCAGCTCGTGGCAGCCAAGACGATGCTCGCCAACAGCGATGACGCGCCGCGCCACAAATTCCGCTTGCACGGCGGACTGCTTGAGAAGGTTCTCGACAATCGGAAACACCCCAGTCGGCAAGCCCTCCTTTGGAACAACCCGTGCTACGGTGTGCGTCGGCGATCCAAGTTTCGCGCTCGAGACCTCATGCAGGCGCAGAACCCAACGCTATATCTCTATCCGGAGATCCTAGACGACATCTTGGAGTACGTGTTTGTGCCGCCAAAGGTAGAGAAGGCCTATCGCGAGCATCTCGCGGAGATCATGTCCGGCAGGCGTGAGCGGCCGTAGTGACGCCTAACCCCTCGCTCAACCGGACCCGCTACGGCAAGCACCGTAAGCCCGGCCTGAGGCACATGGTGCATCATCTCAGTCCGGGCTTACGGTGCTTGCCTCCGCGGGCAAGTTAGCTCGCACGTTAGGCATCAAACTCGAAAGCTGGCGTCACCTCCACTGCCGCGAATACAAAGCCAAAGACAAATGCAGGATGCTCTGAGGCCAGTCGATCATGGGAACACCCAGGCGTCTGGACAAATTGAGGCTAAGACCACGCATCCAAAGACAGACGGCGTCAGTTCAGCTCAAGCAGTGACACGCTTCTCAGCTCAGACGTTCAGTCAGTTTGTCGTTGCAGGCTCCTCGAAAGGATTTACCATCCGGCCATCGCTGTGCAGCGCCTGGCGAAGACAGAAATACAGGCACTTCGTAGTTTGAGCAGCCAATTCATGTCCGTCCCATTCGTGACGCCTAACCCCTTGGTCGAGCTGACCCACTACGGCGCGGCACCTCGTCCGCCCAGGGCATGCGCTTCGCGCATTCTTGCCCTGGTCAGCCAAGGCGCCACGCCTCCGCGGTCAGCTCACCGCGAACGTTAGGCCTCACAGACAAGCGCAGCCCGCGTCCTCTCTTGCCAGGTGCAACAAGTGCCGAAAACGATCTACTGTTGGCGATGCCGCATTGACGTACCTATGCTCACCGAGGAGGAGTGGCAGAAGATTTCACCGCTCCTGAATGGCGCGCTAAAGCAGATCAAACGCTACCGTCAGGAGCGGAACTGTTCGATTAGGGAAGCAAACTCCCAGGGCTTCGGGCAGGAGGCTTTGGCGCTATACAACAGAATTTCTGGCGTCAAGGAGGAAAGTCTGAGCGCGCTGCATCACCATCGACTAAGCATCTATGGGCAACCTTGCAAGAGCTGCGGCAAGCCGCTTCGTACACTACAAGCTCGTTTCTGTGCAATGTGCAGCGCACCAGTCGCTCCTTTGATACCACAGCCCCCGGAAACACCTAGTGAGGCCTAACCCCTTGGTCGAGCTGACTCGCTACGGCATGGCACCTGGCCCGCGCGGCGCCTATGATCATCCTGCACCGCGCGGGCCAGGCGCCACGCCTCCGCTTTCAGCTCACCGCGAACGTTAGGGCTCAGAGATGCCATCACTCCTTTCAACGATCTGGCGCACTGTACTTGCAGCCGTCACACTGTCGTCAACCTCTTCGGCCAACGCGCAAAGCGGGAAGCCGAGCGACAGTGCTCCTTCCTCGGAACAGGTATTCGGCGGCACGCTATCGCCCGAAGCCGACTCCTTTCTCACAGCCAGCAACTTGGAGTTCAATGCCAAGCAGGCAGCTCTCCATAGTGAATGGCTCGTTTCACAGAAGCGGTACGACATCGACATGGAGAAGGGCGTGCTTCGTATTCAGCGCGCAACATCGACCGTCGAATTTGATGTACAACTCGCAGGAAGCCACAGTAGGCGCGACAAGACATGGGAGTGGGGGTGGAACAACCCCAACGTACCTGCCGCCTTGTCGGCAGCTAGCGCCAAAGCCCGCAAGCTCGGCGAGCAATATTCGCTTCGCTATGCAACATCCGGCCTGGTTCCAATCGCAAGTGCACAACTTCCGTGGTTTCTGTCTTCTCTTGCCCTAAAGGCCGGTGAGGGAGTTGGCGTCTTCATAGCGCCCTCCGGAGATATTGACTACTATTTCGTTCTTTTCCGGCCGCGCACAACTGAGCCCTAACCCGTCATTCGAGCTGACCCACTACAGCGTGGCACCTCGTCTGCCCAGGGCATGCGCTTCGCGCATTGTCGCCCTGGTCAGTCAAGGCGCCACGCTGCAGCGGGCAGCTCACCTCCAACGTTAGGCATCGAAGAACAAAAACTGAGCCGCATCTACTGCCGTCAAACTCAAATGCAAAGAGGCTGCGCTCACCGCCGCTTGGCGCAGCACCCAAGCAGGCAGAACGGTTATCCTCGCGAGCTGCAAAAGATCGGCCTTCTCCGCATCGCACTCGCAGTGTTTGAGCACTTCAGCAATGAGGGCGGCTTCTGTAGCGCTCGTGTCCGGCAAGCCGGCACTCGCGGCACCAGTCGTGCCGGCTCCACCAGAGTAAAGAATCTGCCACGTCTTGCCCGGTGCGCTTCGAACAGGCCGTTCGAAGAAGGCTACACCGCAAACCTGGCTCGTGTCGCCCTTGCGCTTCGGGTAGCATGCGGATTCAAGGCAATCCAAACATTTGGCGAGCTCAAGCATCCTCTCGTGCACCGGAATCCGATGCCTAACCCCTTGGTCGAGCTGACCCGCTACGGCATGGCACCTCGCCTGCCCCGGGCTTGCGCTTCGCGCATCTTCGCCCCGGTCAGCCAAGGCGCCACGCCTCCACGGTCAGCTCACCGCGAACGTTAGGCCTCAGATGCGAAGCGTCGTTGCGTTACTCGCGATCGCCTCATGCCCATGTTATGCGACGGAGACATTCGAACGCGCAGCGGTTTCCGCAGACACACGGGTTCTCGC
>Ga0268298_10003311_pt1 | contig 16581 bp, 28 predicted proteins | sample WWTPWeurt_MetaG_FD_194462 | JGI IMG/M metagenome (GOLD analysis project Ga0268298, IMG submission 194462) | Activated sludge microbial communities from WWTP in Nijmegen, Gelderland, Netherland - WWTP Weurt | ecosystem: Engineered > WWTP > Aerobic digester > Activated sludge | place... | reverse complement strand
ATGCCGGCGAGAAACGCTGTCTTCTCCAACTCTGGAGCAGCCAGAAGCCCATGCTCATCACCGTTGAACAGGGCGAAGCGGTGCGTCCGGATCTGAAGATCACCGCCCTGGTCATGCCGCTGGCTGGCGGCAAGGAAGACGCACCGGTCAACGTCGTCAATGAGAAACTCGAACGCGCCGAGGCGGAGATCCGCGAGAAGAACGCGGAGATCACCGTGCTCAAGGACAGCCACGATCGGTACATCGAGGCCATCAAGGAACTCGAGCGCGACTTGGCGATCGCCAAGGGCCTCGCTGCCCACGCCGCCAGCGAACTCGAAGCCGCCGAGCACCCGCCCACCGGAACCGAAGAACTCGTCGCCGCCGATCCCGAAGAGGACGACGATTCCGACTCCGACGTCGAGGACGTCGACAAGACGCCAATCGAGGCGATCGACCTCGACGAAGAGACCGTTGTCGACGAGCCGGTGGACGAGCCTGCCCAGGCCGGCACCACGCTCGACGATGCGTTCGCTGCGTTTGCCGCCACCCTTTAACCCGAGGAGAGTATGAATCAGGACATCATCTACGCGGTGAAGATGCAACTCATCGCCGCCGCGGACAACTTCTACCGGGCCGAGCGTGCCTTCGGGAACATGAGCGAGAAGGAACTCGAGCAGCAGCACGGACAGTCAGGCCGCACCCGAATGGAGATTTTCGACGGCTACCGAAAGGAATTGGCACGTTGGGAGAACGCCCTCGCCATAGCGGAGGGCCGATCTTGACACGCACCCAGTTCCTCGCCGAGCCACCGATCGTCGTCACGATCAACGGCAAAGAAATCCACATCGTCCCCCGCATCAAGCCCGGGGGGCTCTGCTGCTACGAGAGCGACCCGCTCGAGATCTTCATGCCCGTCACGGGCGGGTTCCCCATCCGAGTCCGCGGCACCCTGCGGCTCAACTGCACCCATTCCAAGAACTGGAGCGACAAGCCATGACCCGAATCGAAAACGAACGGAGGATTCACGAAGCACTCGCCGAGAAAGTCCGACTGAAAGCCCAGCGCAAGGCCGAGCGCAAGCCGGCACACCCGCCATTCGACCAGACCGTCGCCGTCGGCAAAGCCCAGATCCTCCGCGACATCGCCGCCGGCACCGTGCCGGCGGATGTCGCCTCGTTCTCCAAACTCCACGATCACGTCGACGCCAACTACTACGGAGACGCCTTCGACTGGTGGGGGCGGTGGGCCGAGAGCCAGGAGCCGGACGCCAACGGCGATGTCGAGATGGTCGAAGCCGACTGCAACTTCTGGAACAGGGTTCAGGATGCTCTGGACCAATGGCTGAAAGCAGGGCGACCGTGAAGGAACTCTACGTCATCGTCGCCTGCGAAGAGTCCGGCACCGGCTCGAGCCCGATGAGTTCTGGCGGGCCACCAAAGCAACGATCCCTTTCGTCCCCGCGCAACAGTCCCTCTTCGATTCCCTCAAGGAGACCTCATGAAAGCCACTGAAGCCGACCTCCTTCTGGCTTATCGCAAAGCAGTCGCCGCCGAACTTGCCACAACGGAGGCGTGGCTCCGGGCCATCTTCGATCTGTTGGAGAAGACCACCACGTTGCTCGAGGACAACTGCGAGGGAATCAAGGAAGTCGGCTACTGGACCAAGGAGGAGAAGGACATCTACACCAAATGCAAATCGTTCCTCAAACCCCAGGAGAACTCATGACCGGAACAGATTACCCGCTGCGGAACGCCGAGACCGATGCCGCGTTCCGCAAGCACGTCGGCATGTGGGCCGCACGGATCGCCAGACTCTGCGAACTCAACGCACCGACAACCGTCCTGACCCACGGCGCCTGCTGCGTCCTCAAGCGAGTCGCAGCCTTCGACCCCGATGGCTTCGCCAGCTTCCTCTCGATGGCGTTCATCCGCCACGCTCGCATCGGCCACGAACTCTGCACCAACTGCACCAACCGCGCCGGCGAGAGCGGACTGTGCGAGCGCTGCGACCACGAGATGGAACAACTTCTCAACGAGGGCTACGATGGCCCGATTCCAGGAGACAAAGAATGAGCAGCGCCGAAATGTACCAGCGGCTCGCCGACCTCAACCAGGCCGCCGCCCTCATGGCCCGACACGGCATCCCCGACGAACGCATCGAGTACGCCCTCGGAACCTTCGAAGCCAGCAGGCCCGACGAGTACCTGCCCATCTTCAGGGCCAGCTACCAGGGACGCACCGCGGCGTTCTTCGGATGGATCGAGGGGTCGATGCACCTGCCCTACTGGTGCCGTAACATCGTCTCCGTCATCGAGTGGATCGAGAGCAAGCCCGCCTACGGGGAACTCTTCCAGAGCACGACCCCACCGGAACTCCTGATCGTCTGCGAAAAGCGAAACGAAAACGTTGATTTCAACGACACCAGCAACATCATCAATCCAGATCAAGACATCCCGTTCTAGTGTACAAAGTAGTGTACGAGTTCACAACTTGCGTAAACTGAAATGGGGGCCTCCTCATGCCGAAAGCTTACGGATACATCCGCTTTTCCACTCAATTCCAAGGGGCTCTCTCCGTCGAGAGCCAGCGGGAATCGATCAGGAAGCTCTGGAGCGAGCACCTCCAGGAGGAGTACCCCGAGATCGAGTTCATCGAAGACCGGGCCATCTCGGCCAAGGCCACGCTCTTCTCCGAACGGCCCCAGGGCAAGAAGCTCTGCATGCTCCTCGAGAAGGGCGATGCCATCGTCTTCGCCAAGCTCGACCGCGGATTCCGAAACCTCCTCGACGCCCTCACCATGTTCCACCGCTGGGACGCCCTCGGCGTCCGCGTCTGCTGCACCGACTTCGGTCTCTCCAAGCACGGCATCCCCTACTACGACTCCCGCAACTGGATCTGCAAACTCGGACTGATCTTCTGGGGACTCGCCGCCGAGATGGAAGCCGAACGCCACCGCCAGCGGAGACTCGACTTCGAAGTCAGCCAGAAAGCTCAAGGCAGACCATCCGCGCACCGCCCCTACATGGGGTTCTGCTACGTTCGCCGCGGCAACCCCACCGGGGTCAAGAAGCAGCCGCCGGCCTGGATCCAGCCCAACGACGCCGAGCAGAAGGTCGTCCGCTGGCTTGTCGAGCAGCGCGACAAGGGCTTCGCCTTCAATGTCCTGGTCGACCACCTGAACGCCCACGGCTACAAGACCCGGTACAACTGCAAGATCAAGCAGTACAACCTGGTCCGCTGGTATCAGACCTGGAAGCCGATCATCGAGAAAGAGAAGACCCTGACGCTCAAGCCGTGGGAGTTCCTGACCTACGACGGCGTCGTCGCCGTGCGGTTTGACAAAGAGCACCTCATCCCCAAGGAGATCTTCGATGCCGTCGTTCCGCCTCTATCACGGCCCCACGCAAACGCTCATGCACCAGCGCGATCTTGAGGACCTCGTCGACGCCCTGACCGAGGCGATGATCCAGACCCACCCCGGCCGCTACTACATCGTCGAGTCACCGGACGAGGGTCCTCCGAAGATCACGACCATCATGGTCGACGACCCCGAGCGGCTGATCCTGCCCTTCGACAAGAAGACCAACCGGGGGCGCCGCTTCAGCATCCCACCACCGAAAGGACAACCGCCATGAGCGACGACGAGAAAGCCCTGCGGGGTGCAATCAAAGCTGATCCGCTCAACCCGCTGCCGTACGGCGTGCTCAATGACTGGCTGATCGACCAAGGCCGCGATGACGAAGTGAAGGAGTGGTTCTGGACCACGCTCGAAGGCGTGAAGCTCAACGTCCGGGACATCAAGGATGACCACCTCTGGAACTGCCTGCGCATGGTCGTTCGCCGTTTCAACTTGGGCATCCGTCGCAAGAAAGGCAAGCGTAAGCGGTTGTTCGATTTGATCGCCACACAGGCAAAGGTCGGTGGCGGCAGCGGGATCTTCATCGAGGCCAACCGCCGCGGCTTCGATTGGGAATCACGAGTAAGCCACTGGATCATGACAACGCCGCAGAAAATGAAGGACGAAGAAGAGGAGCGGCGTCGGATTTTCCGATTCAACGAATCATCCGGCGTCGATTAGCACTTGACGTTTCCGCGCGGCCTGCAATAACTTTCCTTGCTCCGGCAGAGCAACCCAGTCTTTGGTTTCACGGTCGCGGACTTCTGGCGCTTCTGCGCCACCTCTGCCGGAGGTGTCCGCGACCGTGAACTATTCGGGATGGACACATGCTTGTTTTCAACCGCCTCCGCAACCAAGAGTTCCTCGTCGGACACGTCATCGCGACGGTCCTCGACTACTCGATTGTCGACGAATGGATTCGCCTGAAGATCCGCAACGGCGCCGACGTCCGGCAGGTCGTGCTGGGGCCCGGGGGCAAGGTCACCGTCCTCCCGAACTGCACGATCGAGATCGTCCGCTTTGGCTCCGGTGGCGTGAAGCTCGGCGTCGACGCCCCGAAGCAGATCCCGGTTCACCGCCGGGAAGTTCACGACGCCATCACCCACACCCAGAGCAACCGCCATGTCGCCTGACCTCACCATCGTCTTCGAACTCGCCGACCAGATGGTCGAACACCTCGAAGCCGCCGACAGCACCGACGTCAAGGAATACAAGCGGGCCATCCAACGGGCCCGCCGCGAACTCGAGGCCCCGCCTGGCACCCCGATCGTCGTCGAGGCCGCCAAAACCTATCACCCGCCACTGGCCACCATGCTCAAGCTTGTCGACGACAACGCCGGCATCGAACAGCACGTCGCCACGTTCTCGAACCCCAACTCGGCCTTCCGACACAAGAAGGCTTGGGGCGACCGCGGCTATTCCAGCCGCAGCCACTACGACAACGTCGCCAACGTCTACGAGATCTACGCCAAGAAACCCGCGTAACCACTAACGCGGATCCTTGGTCAGCACACAAGGACTCCCGCGTAAACATCCCTTTGTGCTGGCCAGGAGTGTTTGTTTTGGCTGCCACAGTCATCACGGCCGACGCGCCGATCATCACCACCCAGTTGTTCACGATCGTTTACGGTCCTCCAGGGAATGGGAAAACGTCCCTCTGCCAGACCGCCCAGGACACGATCACGATTGACTTCGACAACGGGATTCACCGCTGCTTCAACCGCAAGCCCGCCATTCGGCTGAACTCGTGGGCCGACATCCTCGACGCCAACGCCGAGTACAAGAAGCCTCAGTACAAGACCGTCGTCATCGATACCGGAGGTCGTCTGCTCGAGATGCTCACCACCGAGATCATCAAGGAGAACCCCCGCAACGGCACCGTCAACGGTGGCCTGCAAATCCAAGGCTACGGCGTGCTCGCCACCCGGTTCGCCACCTGGCTCGCCACGGTGAAGGCGCTCGGCAAGGATGTCGTCATGGTCTGCCACGAGAAGGAGGACAAGGACGGCGACGACCGCTTCTTCCGGCCTGAAATGATCGGGAAGTCCTACAGCGAGATCACCAAGTCAGCCGACCTGATCGGCTATCTCTACATCGACCGCACCGACAAGCGGCACCTCAACTTCAAGCCGAACGACCGGCACCTCGGCAAGGACTGTGCCGGCCTTGGTGTCATGCCGGTCGAGGATCTGGCCCAGAAGCCCCACTTTATGGCCGAGATCCTCGCCCGTACCAAGGAGACGCTCAACAACTACAGCAAACTCCAAGCGGAAGCGGTCAAGAAGCAGACCGAGGCCGCGGCCTCTGCTGGGACTCCGAAGGCTGTATCCCCGCCGCCTCCACCGCCAGCAAGCCCGCCGCCGGCCAGCCCTCCGGTGAGCTTGCCTCCTCCACCTCCGCCGCCCGCTGAAGAGGACGAGGCGCCGGATCCGACCGCTCCACCGCCACCACCTCCGCCGTCGGCTGAGCCGCAGCCGATTACGGCTGACAGCATGGTCGCGAACTGGACTGAATGGTCGAAGACCAAAGGCCTCACTCTGGAGCATTGGAACCACGGCTACAAGGACTGCTTCCAAGACCTGCAGAAGCTGCCCAAGGACGATAAGAACCGCGTCTGGGCTGCCATCCGCAAACTCGGTGAGGACCTCGGCTTCGTCTGGAGCAAGTCCTCCGTCACCTTCGTCGCCAAGGAGTAACCATGCTGCGGATTCGCGCTAGCACGCTGGAGAAGTTCCGCCGCCTCAAGACGTATGAATACGTCACCCAAGGGGAGGTAGTGAATTATCTCAAGGCCGGTCAGGATGGGGTCGGCGACTATGGCATGGCCATCGGGACCGGCTGGCACAAGTGCCTCGAAGACCCCGTTGGCACGCAGTTCAACGCCAAGCGCCACCACGTCGAAATCGAATACGCGAACGCCGCCGGGTGCAGCTTCAAGGACACGATCGCCTTCGACCGCGCCTTCCTCCTCAAGACTCTTCAGGACCTCGGGCCCGGGGAGAAGGAGAAGGAATACGTGCGGACATACCACCACCCCACCTGGGGGCCGGTGGAGTTGAAGGGCACCGTTGACCACATCCACGGTCTTGAGGTCACCGACTTCAAGACCAAGGTCAAGAGCCAACCCAAGGCCGAGGACTACGAGAACTCGCTCCAGTGGCGGATCTACCTCACTCTCACCGGGGGGTTCAAGTTCCGCTACTGGCTCTTCCCCGCCGACGAGCCGGTCAAGGAGAAGGGCGCCGAGGTGCCCTTCGTTTACCTGCAGGACCCGATGGTCGTGGCGTTCTGGAAGTACGAGGGCATGGAACGCGAAGTCGAGTACGCCCTCTGGGATTTCCTCGACTGGGCCGACCTGCACGGCCTCGTCAGCTACCTCGAAAAGAAGTGATCGTACTACTGTACAAAGTAGTGTACGAGTTTCCTCAAAAAGTGAACTGAAATGAGGCTACATCATGGCTGAACGAGCCGCCAAGACAGCGATGCTGGTAATCGACGACCTCATCGTCGATCGTGAGTTCCAGATGCGGGAACAACCCTTCACCGACGCCGACCTCGAGGAGACCCGCGAGGCTTTGAAGGCGGCGCCGGGATCGATGGAACGCATCAAGGTCGTCGAAGTCAAAGGCACCGGCCTCATCCTCACCGACGGGTTCCGCCGGGTCGCCGCCTACAAAGCCGAAGGGCACAAGAGCGTCCCCGCACTGGTCAAGCCGGGGTCCATGCTCGACGCCACGCTCGAAGCCTGCCGGGCCAACCGGGGGCAGGTCGCCCTGCCCCTGCGAGCAGCCGACAAGCGACGGTCGATCATGCAGTTGCTGGCCCGACTCGAGGACGCCAACCAGGCCTGGTCCGATGGCAAGGTCGCCGAGCAGATCGGTGGCCATATCAATCTCGAAATGGTCCGCCGCTGCCGCATCGAGTTCGACGCCGAGAATGCCGACGACGAGGAGGACGAATCCCCGCCTGATCCCCACAAGATCATCGGCCGCGACGGCAAGCACTACCCCAGCGAACGCCGGGGCAAGAAGCGCAAGCAGGAATCACCGCCGGAACCCAAGCCCGATGAGTCACTCGACAAAGGCTGGGAGAACGTGCCGCTCGACGAGTTCCTCAAGGCCGAGGACTACGTCTGGGAGGCCCTCAAGAAGCACAAGATCACCACGGCCGGGGAACTGGAGCGCCGCATCCTCGCCGGGGAACAGTTCGGGCTCCGCAAGCCGGAGTGCCTCGACCTGCTCGAAGAGATCAAGCAGATGCGCAGCGCCGAGGATTCGGAGGGTCCGCCCGAACCGAAGCCGACGCCCGCACCACCCAAGCCACAGGGAGCCACCGCCGGGTTCCCGTGGCGGGAGTTCGAATCGCACATGGGTTACGTGATCCGTGGCATCGACGCTCTCGCCGCCAGCTTCCCCAACGACGACCGCTGCCAGGAGTACGGGGACGCCAAGGTCGCCTACCGGAACCTGCATGACGTCATGGAACGCTGGAAGAAACGGCGGACAGGAGACCGATCGTAATGGGAAAGAAGAAGGGGGCAAAGGCCTCCGAAGCAGTCCTGACACTTCCCGTCGCGTACGGGAAGGTGTCCATCGGCGAGAACATCGCCTCGATCCCGATCACGGTCCAACTCACGGACCTGAGCCTGGCCACGGCGTACCAGAAACTCTGCGGCAAACGACTCGTCGGCCAGATCATGGCCCGGGCCGGTGGGGCCCAAGCCAAGCAGAAGTCGATGCCGGGCTTGGAAGACGGCGACATCAACATCGATGGCGCCTTCGACATCAAAGCGTTCTCCTTCAACCGGAAGAAGATCAGCACCACACTGTCATTCTCGCTCGAGTCGATCGACGTCGAGACGCTCGCGCACTTCGCCAAACGCGAAGGCATGTTCACCGTGCTCGGGATTGAGGATATTCCCGAGAAGGCCAGCGGCACGGATGACGACGAAGACGATGACTCTGACGACGAGTAATGCCGATGCTCACTCCCAAAGAGCACCAACTCCGAAGCAAACGCGACGTCCTGGCCGCCTTCGCCAGCGGCCAACGTCGCGTCCTGCTCTACAGCCCCACCGGGACGGGGAAGACCTTCACCTCCGCCACGGTGATCCAGGACTTCCTCGACCGCGAGAAGCGGGTCATCTTCTACACCAACCGCCGTGCCCTCCTCGACCAGTCCAAGGGAAACTTCGAGAAGTACGGCATCACCTCGATCGGCGTCCGGGCCGCCGGCTGGCCCAGCGAACCGTGGATCAGCTTCCAGGTCTCCTCGATGCAAACCGAAGTGCGGCGGCTGGCCGAGCCGTTCAAGTACCAGAACTGGACTATCTTCGAAGCCGATCTGGTCGTCATCGACGAAGCACACCTCAATGGGGGCCCCACGGTGCAGGACCTGGTCGCCCAGCACATGAAGATGGGCGCCTACCTCCTCGGCATCACCGCCACGCCGATCGACCTGGGACACCTCTACGACCACATGATCGTCGGCTGCACCATGAAGGAAGGCCGGGACTCCGGCCTGCTGGTGAAGGCCGTGATGTTCGGTCCCGACGAACCGGACCTGAAGGCGATCGGCAAGGTCAAGCCGGGCGAGGACGTCAGCGAAGCCCGGCAGCGCAAAGCCATCATGACCCCGACCATCTTCGGGCGGGTCTTCGACTGGTGGCGGAAGCTCAATCCCCACGCCAAGCCAACGCTCGGGTTCGCCCCGGGGGTTGATGAATCGATCGGGTTCGTCGAGGACTGGCGCCGCCGCGGCGTGCGGGCCGCCCACATCGACGGCGACGACATCTGGATCGACGGGGAACTGATCAAGAGCGACACCGACAGCCGGCGGCAGATCTTCGAAGACTATGAAGCCGGGAGGATCGTCTGCATCTGGAACCGGTTCGTGCTCCGGGAGGGGATCGACCTTCCAATCGTCGAGCATCTCATCCTGGCCTGCATCTTCGGGAGTTTGCAGACGAACATTCAGTCGATCGGCCGGGGGCTGCGGGCCTGCGAGGGGAAGACCCGCTGCGTGATTCAGGACCACGGCGGCAACTACTGGAGGCACGGCTCACCCAACGCCGACCGGGAGTGGCGCCTCGAGTACACCTCGGCGATGATCGAGCAACTCTGGAATGACCGCCACAAGCACAGCAAACTCAAGGAAGGCTACCGCTGCCCGAACTGCGCGATGATCCTGGCGATCGCCATCTGCCCGAACTGCGGGCACGAGGTCGAGGAGAAGAAGCGGCCGCGGATGGTCATCCAGATCGACGGGAGCCCGAAGTTCCTCTCCGATTCGCCGGTCTACAAGCCGCCCCGGGTTTACAATCGCCCTGACGGGCCGGCGATCTGGAAGCGGATGATCCTCTACCGGTTCCCGAAGACGGACATGACGTTCAAGCAGGCGGAGGGGTGCTTCGCCCACGAGAACTACTATGCGTTCCCAGACCGCCGCTGGCCCTACATGCCGATCCACGAAGCGGACTTCTACCGCAGGGTGCGGGACGTTCGGTTTGAGGATCTGAAGTCCGAGTGACCGCTCGCTCTGCTCCGCGCTGGGAATCACACTGAAGGAGGAACCCGCCGATGGCCGCTGACCCGCGAATCGCTGAGGCGCAACAGAAACTCCAAGAGCTACGCGATGCTGGCGGCGATGGCTGGGACGACATCGACGATCCGCAGGCGCTCCTTGCGAGCGGCATGACGCGAGTCGAGTGGCTGTGCAAGACTATCCGCGACCTCTCCGCGCGGTGCGAGGCCCAGGCGGAACGAGAAGCCGCACTCCTCAAGTCCTACTCGCTCGCCGTGGGCGGACACAACGGGCTTATGCTGACCGCCGAGGCGATGTTCGAAGCGGCGGTGAAACGGGAAGGCGAACTTGACACCCTGCGGGCGCGGGTGAAGGTGCTGGAGGACGGGCTGCGGGAAATAAGCCGGACCTACGACCGGCACGGACTGTCGATCTACGTCCACTGCAAGTCGGCAGCAGAAGTGGCCCGCGCCCTGCTCACCCCGAAACCCGAAGCGAAACCCGAGGAGGGACGGTAGATGAAATGGCTCAGCCGTGATTGGTGGGCATACCTGTTGGAGAAGCCAGAGAGGAATCGCGACGGTGCGATCGGTCGGCTTCGTGACTGGTGGACTTCGATCCTCTGTCGCTTGAAAGGCCACCCCTACGGAATCGTCTGGTTCAACGTCGGCGGATACGAGCCGGACATGCACTGCAAAAACTGTGGTGACGATCTTGGTTGACCCCCAACAGCCGCCCGCGTGCGGCACAACCGGAGGATGAGTGATGGACGCTCCTAAATGCGAACTCTGTGGCGAGCCGATGCCGCCCGGAGAAGAGATGTTTAAGTTCCATGGCTACAGCGGTCCATGCCCGAAGCCACCGCTGCCACAACCGGCAAAACCGAAAATCGTTTGCCTCTGCGGATCGACTCGGTTCTACGAGCAGTTCCAGAAGTCCAACTACGAAGAGACGATGGCAGGCCGCATCGTACTCAGCGTCGGCTTCTATCGACCATCAGCGGAGTCGGAGGGCGAGCGCAAGCGGTACGAGCACCACGGCGAAAACATCGGCTGCACGCCAGAGCAGAAGATCGCTCTCGACGTGCTCCACAAACAGAAGATCGACCTCGCCGACGAAGTGCTCGTGCTCAACGTCGGTGGATATATCGGCGAATCAACCCGCAGCGAGATCGAGCACGCGATCAAGACGGGAAAGCCAGTTCGTTACTTGGAAACGGCGTGACCCCGCCCCCGCGCGGAGAAAGGACGATGCGATGACGCCGGAGATAACCGAAGCCGAACGTACCGCAGCGCATAAGCTCTGCATCGACTTGCTGGGCAGCTATAGCAGCGGGCATTTCAATGTTGCTCTTGCGGCCCTCCGTTCGGCCCGCGCGGAGGGGTGCGCGGCGGGGATGGAGCGGTCGGCGGGGATTTGCCACGCACACAATCTGACGCTCGAATACAAGGGCCAGCCTTTGCAGGATTGCATTTCGAACCGTATCCGAGCCGCCGCCCGCGAACTCGTGAAGGAGGGATGACGTGCGACATTCGAACTCCATTTGTCGAAGTTGCAAAAAGCAGTGCTATACGCCGGCGTACCTATTCGCTCGACGACCGCAACCGCAATGCTCAGCGTGCGGCGGGTCGCTCGATCAGAAGTCGAACGCGAAAACGTGGAGCGAAGGCCGTGCGAAAAGGAAACTGAACACGCCGACAGCCCAAAAGGAGCAACCCCAATGACCTGGACCGAACTCGCCGCTGAAGCACGGCGGCACGATGCGAGCATGGCACAAGGAGAGTGGAGCGAATGGGAGTTTCCCGACGACACCGACGCAAACTATCGAGGCATCGCCTTCGCCCGCAACAACCTCGCCCGGTTCGCCGAGGCGTGCGAGAAAGCGGCAGGCTACGACGCCCTCGACGCAGAGCGGGACGCCTGGAAGAATGCCGTCATCGACGCCGCCGTGGTGAACTGGACATACACAATCGCCGACGACGCCGACCCTCGCAAGGCCGTCAATGCTTTGATCTGTCACGCCATCGATCAGGACCGCGACCGGCTACGCGAAGAGAACACCCGCCTGGCTGCGGAAGTCGCACGGCTCCGGGAGAACGCGGGGAGGCTTGCGGACGCAGCTTCACCGTTCCTGTTGAATCGTCACCGCCACGAGAAAAGCAATAACGGCGACATCTGCTACTTGTGCGGTGAAGACATCAGGCACCAATGCCACTACCTCGCCGGGGAAAGTTGGCCGAGTCAAATCGAAGGGCTCCGCGCCGCCCTCGCACCCTTCGCCGAACGAAAGGACGGCCAGCCATGACGACGGACGAAGCGATTGCTGAGCATGACCGCCTCTCGGCAATCCCCGAAGCGGAACTCAAACTCCCGCAACCAAAGGTGGAATACTACGAAGGCCGCACCGAGGGCTGGGACTGGTTCGGCACGCCGCGATGGTGGGAGAAGTTCATCGTTTGGGACAACGGATTCGATGGACTCATGCAGCCTGTTTGCCGCCGTCTCTGGCGGTGGAATGGCAGCAGTCAGGTCATTCGGACGGATTACGAAGTCCACTTGAAGCCGGTCGAATTGCTGAGTCTCGCGAACCCGAAAGGAGCCAACGATGCCTGACATGAGCCACACGATAAGCTGCCCTGCCCACCCCGGCTCCGACGACGACTGCACTTGCGGACTCGTTCATCGAATCGCTCTGGCCACGGAGCAAGAGATGCACGCCGCTTGGCGGAAGCGTGCGGAAGAAGCGGAATCCGAACTCGCCGCGCTCCGGGAGGCCGCGGGGCGGTTGGCTGACCAACTGACAGTCTCGCCCGAGCAAAGGCAGCTTGCTCACGATGCCCTCTTGCGAGATGAATACCAGCCGCTCTACGGTATCCTGGCGAGTTGGCTCAACCTCACGATGCCGTCCGTCGTGAAATCCATCACACCGTGGCTCGTGCCGTCCCTACGGCCATTCGAGGAGGGATCATATGCCACGCACTAAGCAGGAGTGCATCGATCAGTTCAAGCACAAGCTGGCCGGCATCGCCCTCTTCGGAGCCTCCGATCCCCAGTCCGGCACTGCCAGTCGCATGAACCGTGTCTTCGACATCCCCGAACTTGTCGTCACCTTCCTCGGCGAGATCTATGACTACGTTGCCCGCGGCGACCTCAAGGACATCGAACTCCGCATCGCCGCAGAAGCCAAGGCCGAGCAACTCGAGAAGGAACTCACCGCCTGGCGCAAGGCCATGACGATCGAAGACCTCCAGAAGCTCGGCTCCAAGATCCAAGCCGCCGCACCCCAACAGCGGCCGTCTCACAACCCGCCACAAGGGCCCAACGGGCCCGCGGCGGCCGGTTCACCCATCCAGCGGAGATAGTCGTGCCGCGCAAGACCGCCATCCACGTTCGCGTCCCCCAAGGTGTCGCCGATCTCTCCGAACCGATCTTCTACGACCTGCCGTTCCCGCCCAGCGTGAACGCCTACTACCGCATGTTCCGCGGCATCATGACCATCGGGCCGCGCGGCCGCGAGTACAAACTCTCCGTCATCAACGACACCCCGGACGTGCCCTGCATCCGCGAACCCGTCATCGTCATCGTTACCCTGCACCCGCCCACCCTCGCCAAGCGGGACCTCGACAACTTCTCCAAGGCCCTCTTCGACGCCATGGCCGACACCGGCATCATCGAAAACGACCTGCTCATCCGGGAAAGCCACGTCCGCTGGGGCCAGAAAGTCCCCGGCGGGCTCGCCGCTGTCTGCTTCCGACGCTGGGACGGGGGATTCTGGGACCGCTTGTTCGACCCTGCGCCTGCGATTTGATACACTGCCGAAGGATTTTCACATTCCTTCTGCAGGAGGCAGACCATGCAAGTCGCAAGCGAAACCACCCTGGACGCTGCTGATGAGGCGCTGACGATCCTCATCTCGCCCACGGGCGCCAGCAAGCCCTTTTCGTTGCTCAACTTCTCGATCGAGGATGGTGCCGTAACGTACGTGACCGCAGTCATTGTCGTCGAAGTCCAACTGAAATCCGGCGGCACCTGGTTCAATAAGGCCTCCGTCAATCTGGCCAACAACGCCACGATCCCGGCCAGCAACTACGCCCTGAGCGATGCCAGCGAGAACCTCATCCAGGTCGATCGCGCCAGCGGCTTCTACGCCGTCCGCATCCGGCTCGTCTCCATCGTCTCCGGTGGCCTCAAGGTCAACTGCTCGATGGCCACGGTCGACGAGGTTCCGACCCAGCTTCCCGACATCGTGCTCTCGACCGCCAACGCTGCTCAAGCCATCTCGTCAACCTCAGCAAACGCTCTGGCAGTTGGACCGGCCGGAACCACGAACCCGACATTCAACGTCAACAGCAACACGGCCTCGGCCGTGACTGGCCTGACGGTCGTCGGTGCCGCCACCGGGAACGGCGTGGCCCTCACCGCCACCGATTCCGGCTCCAACACCGCCTTGGCCATCAACGCCAAGGGGACCGGGATCCTCAGCCTCAACACGACCGCCACCGGTCAAGTCTACCACTCGATCGGGGCCAAGAAGGCCGCAGTCTTCGGATCGACCCTGACCGCCCTCGGCACGACCCAATCCAGCACCCCGACCGCAGCCGAACTCATCGGCGGCATCCTGACCCAGACCGGCCAGACCGGAGCCGGGGCCTTCACGCTTCCGACCGGAACCGCCATCTCGGCGGCTCTGCCGGTCACGCCGGCCCAGGGCCACACGTTCCAGACCCTCTTTACCAACCTCGGCGGCGGCCAGACCATCACCATCACCGGGGCCACCGGAACAACCGTGGTGGGCGAAGCCGCTGTCGCCAGTGCCACCAGCCGCATGATGACCTGGCAATGCACCGCGGCCAACACCTGGACCATCCACTGTCACTAACCCGTTAGGACTCTCATGTCATCCAAAGTTGCCGTCCTCGTCCCGGTTGCATCAGTGATCGAACCGGAGTGCGAGGCGGCACTTCTGCTTCTTGCCCAGCGCGGCTACCACGTCAGGACCTTCCGCGGGTGCTCCCAGGTCGACCAGGCCCGCAGCGAGCTTGCGACCGCGGCGTTTGACGACGGGTTCCAGGAAACCCTCTGGATCGATTCCGACGTCGCCTTCACCGTCGAGGACGTCGAACGGCTCCGCAGCCACAACTTGCCGTTCTGCGCCGGGCTGTATCCCAAGAAAGGCATCAAGCAGTTCGCCTGCAAGTTCCTCAATCCGGGCCAGTACCGGTTCGGAAACGGCGGGGGCCTGATCGAAGTCGAATACGTCGGCATGGGGTTCGTATTGATCCGCCGGGAGGTGTACCGGGCCTGCGAGGAGTTGCTGTTGCTTCCTCGCTGCACCGGGAGCCACACCGGGAAGCCGGTTATTCCCTATTTTGCGCCGAGCATCTGTCCGGACGGCGAAGGCTGGTGTTACCTCGCCGACGACTTCTCGATGTGCCACCGGGCCCGGCAGGCCGGATTCAAGATCATGGTCGACACGACCATCAAGCTCGGCCATGTCGGAAAACACGTCTACACCTGGGACGACTTCGCTCTTCAGCAATACGAGACGCTGGAACTCAACATCCCAGGCCGATAATCCTGAAATCACCTCACGGAGTTCTGCCGATGAACGTCTTCCTGGGGGTGCCCTGCCGGGGCACCGTCGACAAAGAAACCACCCTGGCCCTGACGCAGGCCAGCCGCGATCACACGGTCAAGATTTCGCTGCGGTCGTCATCGTCGCTGACGATGAACTTCAACTCGCTCTGGTGCGAGGCGTTGAACATGAAGCCGCGGCCGGCCTACTTCGCCATGCTCCACGATGACGTGGCGCCCGTGGCCCAGGCGGAGAACTGGCTCGACGCCCTGATCCGGGAACTCGATCGGGTCGGCGGCGATGTGCTTTCGCTGGTGCTGCCGATCAAAGACGATCGCGGGTTTACCTCGACCGCGTACTGGCATCCCCACACGGGACGCATGAAGCGGCTGACGATGAACGAGATCGCCCGGATGCCGGTGACTTTCAGCGGCATGGACATCCCCGACCTCAACCCGCACTGGTACATCCTCCCCAACACCGGCCTCTTCGTCTGCCGATTCGGCGGTTGGCAGTGGCCCGAGCGGATCTGCTTCACGATGCGCGACCGCATCACTATGGATCGAAATGGCAACTTCACCGCCCACTGCTTCACCGAGGACTGGGACTTCGGAGTCCAGTGCTACAACCTCGACCTGAAAGTCTTCGCCACCCGCGGGATCATGGCCACCCACCGCGGCCAGCGAGACTTCGTAAACTTCCACCCTTGGGGATCGATGGAGACGGATACGGAATCCGTCCTCTGGGATCCCCCGCAACGCCAGTATGGAGACCGATGATGCTGCCGCCGATGAACCACATCCACCAGCCACGAGACCAGGCTGCCCCGATGCCGAGAACCACCACCGTCACCGGGGATCAGATCCTGATGACCCTGGTGCTCAAGGATCACGAGATCATCAATCTCAAGGATCGCATCGCCTGGCTGGAACGCCAGTGCGAGGAGTTCGCGCAGGAGCGCGACGTGGCCATGCGGGGCAATGAGGCCCGGGAAGCCGAGCTTCAGAAATGGCGGGATGCCGCCACGGTCACCGATCTCATCGCTTTGGGGTGGAAAGCCAAGGACGCGATTCCGAGCAGTCCCGCGAGCATCGTTGTGGAGCAGC
>Ga0268298_10003310_pt1 | contig 16581 bp, 20 predicted proteins | sample WWTPWeurt_MetaG_FD_194462 | JGI IMG/M metagenome (GOLD analysis project Ga0268298, IMG submission 194462) | Activated sludge microbial communities from WWTP in Nijmegen, Gelderland, Netherland - WWTP Weurt | ecosystem: Engineered > WWTP > Aerobic digester > Activated sludge | place... | reverse complement strand
TGAACTTGAAAGACCCGGCTAAGCGCGCGGAGTGGGTGTACGGCCAGCCGATGGCGCCGTGCCCGAAGTGCGGCAGCTACAACATGAAGCCGCAGATTCCGATTGCGATGGAAACGACCGGCGACGAGACGGCGCCGCAACTTGTGGGCAAGTGGGCGCGAGCCACCAAGGCCGGGGCTACGCCGCTGCAAGGGCCGGCTTACTACGCCTGCTGGGACTGCTTTCACAAAGGGCCAGCGGTGGACTGCACCGGGCGCACCAGCGAGGACTGCCGCGCCGACCGAGCACTGAATGCGGAGATGAAGCGGCTGTGGAACGCGCAGACGCCCAACGGTCGAGGTAACCGGGAGCCCACACATGACCAAGCATGAAGACGCCGCGACGCCCTCTGTGGTCTCTCCGGTTGAGCGAGGGGTTGGGCGGCCGGCGGATGACGCCACGGACACCAGCGGCCCGCGCGGCACCTACGGCTGCGCCTGCGCGCACCACGACGGCGGCATGTGCGCCTGGATCCGCTACGGCGGCGATGGCCCGGAAGACCCCTGTGAATGTTTGTGCCACGGATGGCCGGAGGATGAAGATGACTACTTGGGCTGACGAGTACGTGACCCTGCTGGAGGACTGCGAGAAGCGCAGTGAGCGCCTGAGCGATTGGGAACTCGGGTTCGTGGACTCGCTGCAGCGCCAGCTTGCCGATGGCCGACGCCCGACCGCGAAGCAGATCGAGACGCTCGACACCATCTGGGAGCGCGCCACCAAGCGCGGCTGACGCCATGCACGTTGAATTGCAGATGGACCTCGCGCTGTTGCAGCGCGCCATGAAGGCCGAAACTGAAGCCGCGCTGTTGCGGGCTGCGCTGGATGCCGAGACGGCGCGCTGGGAAGAAGCCATGCGCCTGACTTGGAAAATGGTGGACCCGTTCAACCCGGCTGGCCAGCCGGGCAGCTACTGGCGCGGCCAAGACGCTGGAATCGTGGCCGCGCTGACAACACTGCGGGCGAACCTGAAGACGCCCAACGTAATTTCTACGAACACCCATCGGCCCTGATCCTGTCGCGTAGCCAGATGCAGGCCACCATCGCGATGATGGTCGGGCATGCCGACGCCAACCATGCGCGATACCTGAACGCGCTGGGCACCCTGGAGGCGCGGCAGGCGGCGACCGTCGCATCGCTGAAGGGTGAGGACGCGAAGGAAGCCTTCGAGGCCTACCGGCAGCGCTTTGCCGACGCGAACGCGAACGTCTATGACCCCGCGGCGTGGGGCCAGCGGCCGGCCTGGCTGGCGAAGCTGATGCCGACGAAGCACGGCGGCGAGTGAGCGTCGAGGCGCCCGATGCAATGCCCTTGCTGGCGTTGGTGATAGGGCGCCGCTAAGCCTCCGAGGGGCGGCACGCTTAGCGCGGCGCGAACGTTGCGCGAGGCCTGGCAGCTGCTGATGATGCGGTCGCCGCGGCGGTGCTGCGGCGCGCGGGCCGGGACCGGTTCGACGCTCACCAGTTGCCGGAGACCACGATGCATAGGCCGCTACCCCTGACCTCGAAACGCTCGGCGCAAGAGCTCACCGCACTGCGGCTCGAGTACCCGTCGCTCGTGCTCACCGGCTGGCGTGATCGGTACTGCGGCGTCGCGCTCATGGCCGGGCTGATGACCGCCGCGACCGCCGCCGCGCCGCTGGCCGGTACCGCTGCATGGCTGGTCCGCTGCGATCTGCCGGGGCACGTCCTGATCGCCGAGGGCGCGGCGATGGCGCTGGATCCCGTCGAGCTGGCCAGCATCGAGGCCGGCGTGCTGGCGCGGTTCCCGGCGTTGCTGGTGCCGAAGGCGATCGTCGTGCACGCTGACGGGCTGACGTACTGGCAGGCCTACGCGCGAGCGATGGCAGAGCGTGGCCACTGGCGCGCGGCACTCACCGATCTGCCGACCGCGATCGAGCGAACCGTCGGGATGTTCGGGGTGTTCGAAGAGATGGCCGAGCGGCGTCGGCGGGACAGGTGCGGACGATGACGAGCCAGAACCACGTGCTCGACGTCGACCAGGTCGCCGATCTGCTGAGGTGCGAGCCGACCACGGTGCAGGAACACGCGCGCCGCGGAGAGTTGCCCGGGCTGAAGTTGGGCCGCGACTGGGTCTTCCCGCTTGGCGCGCTGCTGCGGCGCCTCGACGAAGTCGCCCTGCAGGAATCCGCGAAGCGACGCGAGCCGGTGACGCCGTCGGCCGTGCTGCACGACATCAAGCGGCCGAAGGTCAAGCGCGTGCCGCCGGCGTTGCCGACGCTGTAGACTCTCGCTGCGAGTTACGACGCCCGCCATACCGAGGCTTTACTACCCTCGGCGACTGGCCCCCGTAAGGGGCCGCCATCAAGCCGCCCCGATCCGCGCCGCCAGATCCTCGCCGCGCAGGCTGGCGTAGACCAGCGCCATCTTCGGATCTGACCAGCCCATGATGCGGCAGATCTCGATGTCGCTGAACACCCAGCCACCGCCGCCAGGCCGCCGAAGTTCGAACCACCTGCAGGTCGCCTCATGCCGCAGGTCGTGCTCCGTGAAGTCGACGACGCCGGCGTAGCGGAAGAGCGAGGCGAACCGCGCCGACAGCCGGTTTGTCGTCGCGCGCAGCGTCTGCGGCCGGCCATCCCAGAACGGGAACAGCAGGCCGACGCGCCCGGTCATGTAGTCGCGCAGCAGCTCGAGCAGCTCGGCCTTGATCGGCGTCGTCCGCGAACTGCGGTTGCTCCTGGCCCAGCTGCAGCGCTTCGGCCGCTTCGCGCGTGTCGGCCCGGCCGGTTGCGATGCCGACGCCGAACGAGATCCAGGCGGCCACCGGCGCGACCAGGCTCGCCGACTTGACCACGTCGAACTCGACAGGGGCCGCGGGCCAGAAGGCACGCTTGATCCACTGCGAGCCCTGCGGCGCCTGCACTACCTGCACGAACGGCTCGGCCACCGCGGCGCGGCACCGGGCGACCATCTGCTCGAACTCCGCGAGTGGTTCGGCGGCGGCGGCCATGCCGGCCAGCGCCAGCGCGCACGCGGCGGCGGTGCGGATTGTCTTCATGGGGGAAGGTCTCCAAGTCTCGGCGCGATAGCGTAGCGTGAACGTCGTCACGTCGCTACACCCGAAAGGGCCGGGCAGACTCGCCGGCCGCTGACTTGGGGCGGGCTATCGCACGAGCACGTGCGCGGCAGCCCAGGCGACGCAGGCGCGCCGCCGATCTCAGACGTCGAGTTTCAGCGCCGACAGTAGCCGTCGATGGGAACCCACCGAGCTGGTCCTGTGGTGATGGCGCGGCATTCCCAGGTCTGGCGGCCGAGCCAGTCCTGATCGATGACCGTGGCGCGCTGGCCGAGCGGCGCGGCCGGCAGGGTCCGCGGCTGGCCGGGCGGGTCTGACATGGGGCGGCAGCGGCCCCAACCGGTGATCATGCGCGGCGCGCAGGCCGTGGGCGGGCGCGGCATCAGGCAGGCCTCCCAGTCGCCTGCGTCGTCGACGCGCTTGGACCAGCCACCCGGGCGGGCGGCCGTGTCTGCGGGGCGGACCGTCCGCACGGGTTCGCGGCGGGTGCTGCCCGGCGGGTAGCGCCAAGCGTTGCCGACGCCGGCTGCGCCGCATGCGGTGCCGGGGGTGATGGGTTCGGGCGCGCTGGCGGCACTGGCCGCGGTGGCGGGCTGCGCTGTCGCTTGCTGGGCGCTGGCCAGCACGATGGCCAGGATGATGATGCGACGTCTGCTCATGGCGTTTGGTCCTTTGGCTGAATGGCCCTGATGTAGTCCTGCATGCCGATCAACTGGGCTGCGTCTTGATCAGCTGCTGCTGCCAGATCTCGAAGAGCCGCCGCACAGCTTCCGAGCACTTGCCGCAGTTGGGCGGATCCATCAGTTGCGCTGGCGGCGGCGGAAGCCGGGCCGGGGCAACTGGCGGCGGCGCTGGCGGCGATCGCGTCGCGCAGCCGGTCGTGACTGTCGCGAGTGCGATCAGCAGCAACACGCGCTGCGCGGAGGTTCTGAGCGTAGGCATCGGCGGCGCTCCTTGCGTTGTCGGTGTAGGTCTGTTCGGCCTGGCGCTCGCGGCGCTCGGCGGCGGCGGCCATCGCCTCGACAGTGGCGCGTTGCTCGGCCTGCGCCGCGGCCTTCGTCGCCTTCGTCGCGACGTGACGCTGCCACCCGCCCCAGGCGAGGAAAGCGGCCAGCGCCCAGGCCCACCACGGCACCAGGCGCAGGACTGGGCCAACGGTGCCGGACACGACAGCCCACACGGCGCGCAGGATCATGAGCATACGAACCCCCGCAGCGGCGGCGATCGAGGCTCCACGGCCCGATCTCGCGCGTTCTCTGGCCGCTTCCGCGGCCGGGATTCCGCCCAGGACGGGCGAAACTTGTAACAAGTGGCGGAATTTCCGGGCCTACGAGGCGCTCGCCCTGCGGCCCCTCCCATTCCCCCGACCGCGGCGCCGATCGGCGCTCACCGGCCTGATTCGGCCCGGCTACGCCCAGCCCTCGCTGCGCTGCTTCAGGCGCCAGCGCAGCACCAGGACGCCGGCGACCGCGACCAGGATCGGCACGACGTACTGTGTCGGCACCCCCAGCGTGCCGGCCACGAAGTCGCGGAGCGCAAGCACGGCCGGCTTCAGGGCGGCAATGCCTTCGCTCGCGTCGGTGGCCAGCTCGACCACCGGCGCGCCAACGATCACCGCGGTCGCCTTGGCGATGCCGCCCCGCAGTGGGTTGCTTTCCGGCTCGACGGCCTGCGGGCATCCGCTCGGCTCGTCCGTTCCGTCGTCCGGCGTGAGGTAGATCGCCGCCTCACGTGCACGACGCGCCACAAGCACCGGGTCGACCTCGAGCGGCGTGCCTGGGCCGCCTGGCCGACTCTGGTTCCAGAGGTTGAACGCGCGCGCCGCCGCCTGGTAGTTGCCTTCGACGTGGCGCTTGATCATCGTCGAGCGTCGCAGACCGTCGAGCCCGATGTTGTAGGCGCAGATCACAAGGGCGATGAGCTGATTGGTCGTCGCGACGCCGTTGACCATCTCGGCGACCGTGTCGACGTAGCGATCGATGGACACCTGCAGCATGCGGTTCATCTGGTCGACCGTGATCGGCGGATCGGCCAGCGTGACCCGTCGCCCATCAAGATAGGTCGTCGCTCCGACGCCGATGGTCGGCACCTTCGCCTTGCAGAGATACGGCTTGAGCCGCTCGCCCTCTTCCTTGCGCAGGTGCTTGTCGATCTCGGCCTTCGCCGCTTCAATGTCAGCCATGGTGTTGGCTCCTTGCTTCCGCGCGTTGCGTGTTGATGGTCACAGCGGCGCCCGATCGCTTTCCGACTCCGGGAGAAACGTCTCGGCCCTGAGTGCCGCGACACGATCGCGCTCGCGCCGGAGGAAGATCACGTGCCGCCAGATCATGACGACGGCCTGCACGACGATGAACCCGATGCCGGCCACTGCGAGCCACTTCTCGACGGTCAGCCCGCCGATCGTCGCGATGATTGCGGCCACCGATGGCGTGGCCCTTGCCGCTTCCATCACGGCGTCGTGCGTGCGCTCTGCACTGGTCATCGTCAGATCCTTTCCGCGGCAGACCTGGCCGCGTCCGTCCATCGAATCAGCCACGCGAGCAGCTCTGCGCGCTCGGCGGCGGTGAGATCGCGCCAGGCCTTGCCGTGTTCCCGCACCTGGCCGACTTGCGCCCCGGGAATGAAGTCGAGTTCGGCGACGTTGCAGCCGGCGAGAACCGGCGGGAACGTGCGCAGCTCGAGCAATGCGCCGGCGTGCCGCGCATGCCCAGCGATACCGCCCCAGCGAATACGCGACACTGGCAGTTCGTCGCTCACCATCACACCCGCTGCTCGATCGCAAAGCCGCGGCCTCTGTTGAGGGTGCGCGGATACTCGATGCCTGACAGATCGCGCAGCATGCCGAGCATTCCGAACCGCTGCATCCGCGCAGCGTCGTCGCTGTAGGGCAGATACCCCACTTCGGCGGTCGTGCCCTCGATCTGCTCCATTTCGTGCAACGTGTCGCCCTCGGAGAGCGACAGGAAGTTGAGCGCGAACGAGACCGAGCGCGGCCGCCGGTTCTGATTCGGCCACTGCGCGCCGCCGAAGGCCCTGCCGACCTTGCTCAGTTCGTTGTGACCGTCGCGCAGGCCGTAGTCCGGATTCCAGGTCGCCGCGAAGACCGGCGCGATGAACAGGCGCCCGAAATCGATGTACCCGGCCGCGTTGGCGGTGTCGACGATCTCGATCGTCTCGTAGCGCGCCGAGCTCGACGCGCTCAGCAGCACCTGCAGGTCATAGACCGACCCGTCATAGCTGCGCGGCGTGAAGCGCCAGGCGTCGATCGTGCCGCTGTCGGCGACCTGCGTGCCACCGGCGCTGGTGCCGCGCTTCCAGCGAATCGTGCCGGCGCTGCTGACGTTGTGCCGCGGGATGATCAGAGCGCGCGCAGTCTTGGCGCTGCCCCAGTCGATCGAGATCTTCGTGTTGTTCACGCTGGCGTCGGTCGTGCGGGCCACCTCTGCCAGCGGCCAGGTGAGCAGGTTCGAACGCGGCGCCGTCGTTCTGTAGTCGCCACCTGAGAGCGTCGGCGTCGTCTCGGTGATCAAGTTCGGGAAGGCGAGCAGGAACTGCTGCGACATGCTCAGGCCCCCGGCGCCGTCATGCGGTGGCGCGTGACCGTGACCGTCGCGCTGACGGCGATCGTGATGTTCGTCAGCCAGAGCGCGCCTGAGGCGGCGTTGCCGAAGTAGATGTCCGTGCCGCTGGCGATAGCCGACGTCAGCACGCTCGAGAGCGTGATCGTTGTCGACGTCTTCTCGCGGACGGTGGTGCCGGCCGGGATACCCGCCCCGCTCACTGAGTCACCCACCGCAACGGCACTGGCGCTGCTGAACGTCAGCAGGTTGGTGTTGATGGCTGCCGTGTCAGTGGTTGTCAGCGGGAAGGCCTTCGTGACCACGCCCTGATATTTGACGTCTGTCGGAGATCCGGCCGGGTACATCTCGAAGTGACCCGCATCGCCCGCCGCGCTGGCCGTGCCAGACCAGGTGCCTGACAGGTTCGATACCCCGTTCGACGGTGCAGCCTGCCAGGTGCTCGGCAAGGTCATCGAGACCAGGATCGTCCCGCTACGCGCGGCGGCGCAGCTGCTGGGCATTGCGCCGGTCCTGATCTTCAATGTCGGCGCCGGGCCGATGGCGGCGATGAACGCCGAGATCAGCGCGTTGCGGACGTCGACGTCGTATTGCCGGATGAGACTCATGGGCAGGGCCTTGAAACGTGGGCGGCGCCGTCAGGCGTCCGGGAATGCCTCGGTCGGCACGGCGAAGGCGCGGGCCACTCCTGGGGTAATGCGCAGGTCGTCGATCCGGAGGTCGCCGCCCGAAACGGTGGCCGACGTGTTCAGGATCGGGTACGGCGTGCCGGTCCAGGCACTGAGAGCGCCTGTGGTCTGCACGGTGGTTCCGTCTACCTTGGTGACGGCGACGTTGTCGGTGCCCACCACGGTCTGGAGGAAGTGCCAGTCGCCGGTCGTGACGGTGAAATTCGTTGACGTGCCGCCAACCGTGATCTGCCAGCCGTTCGACGTGCTCGTGGCCTGCAGGCGCCACAGAACCGAACCATTGAACAACCGCGCCACTGCGCCGGCCGTCGTGGCGCCGGTCTTCTTGAACCACAGTTCGACGGTGTAGGCGCTTCCACCCGCCCGCGCAAAACGCGCGGCGCCCGGCGTCCAGCTGGCGCCAGTTGCTCCGCTGCTGGTGCCTGACGGGTAGGCCAGGCAGGAACCGCCCCAGACGCTGTCGGACGTCTCGATGAGGATCGGCGAGGAGCTGGTCTTGCTGTCGGCGTAGCTGCTGCTGTCGGTGATGGTTGTCGAGCCATCGCTGCCGTCGAAGTGAAGCAGCAGCGCGACGTTTGCGAAGTCTGGATCTGTGACCGCGGCGACGATCTCAGAGTCTGTCGAGATCACGAAGTCGTCGATCTCGAAGTCCGCTCCGGCCTCTGCCGTTGGCGCCACGAAGAACTCGAAGTCGAAGTCGTCGAATGTCGACGTCTTGTCCTCAAGCGTGCGCGTGCCATCTGGCGGCCCGCCTGGGCCCCAGCTGCCGCCCGGCTCGCCATTGCCTGGCGGGTACGAACCGCCGGTCAGCGCCCAGGTCTCGAAGCCGCTGTTGTTGCCCCAGAGAACGAAGCGAATCGACGGCTCGTCGAGGTTGACCTCGATCGCCACCACCCGGAAGAGCACCCCCGCGTCATAGCCGAAGCGGGCCAGCTGCAATGTGACCTTGTCGTGCAGCGTGATCGCCAGCGTGTCGGCGTCGAAGCGCTTGCACTTGAGCGACACAAAGTCGCGCTGTGTCCCGTAGAGGATGCCGAAGGCGTCGACGAATGCCTGCCGAGATGCGGGATCCTCGAACTCGTTGCCGTCGATCTCGATCGAGACGCTCAGCGCGTTCGCGTACCGCTCCTTCAGCGCCGCCGCCGCGCCGGCGAACTGCACCAGCCACCCATCGCGCGTCAGCAGGTCGTGCATTTCCGCCGACGCGGCTTCGAGCGGTGCCGCTGGGTGCGACCGTCCCGACTTGACGTTGACCTGCCAGACGGGCCGCTCCATTCCAGCGATGGGCGTGCGCGAGAACTCGTCGGCGTTCTCGGTCGTGAAGGTGTAGACCGACGACCCGAGGCCCGACATCGGATCCTGCAGCGTGATGCAGTAGAACAGGCCCTGCGCGTTGAAGCCCCACGCGCCATTCAGCGAAACCGCGCGATCATTCATCACGGCTTCGTAGGTCTGGTCGCCCTCGATCAACCGGTTGCCGACGTCGAAGTCCTCAGACCCGCCAGGCGCTGGCGCAAGGGTCAGCGGCGTGACGTCGTTCAATCCGGCGCGGTTGCACAGGTCGGTGAAGCGCCAGCGACGCGGCGGCACGTCGTCCTCGTTCTGCAGCAGGCCCAGCCCCTGATAGCGCAGCTCGGCCTGCGGCGGCGCCTTCAGGCGCGCAAAGATCGGCCCGCGGGTGTAGGCGTTCGCATCGGCGACGTCGCCACTCTTGCCGCCGAACTCTGTGCCGCCGTAGCCGGACCAGAGGCGGAACTCGCCGAGGTCCGGCTCGGTAGACCAGAGGAAGTCGGCGAAGGTGTAGTTCTGCCCGCGCTCGATCGGGATGCCGCCCTCAAGAATCGACAGATAGCCGGAGCCGGCCGCCGCGGACGCCTCGATCGCATTGGCCTGGATGTAGTAGATCTGCTTTGTCGTGTCGACCGGGATCAACGGCACGAGCCCGGGCTTGCCGATGATCAGCTGCTTCTTCCGACCAGGCCCACCGCTTGAGCCTTCGAGGTCGCCGGTCCCGGCGAAGGTCGCGGTGACGACCGGCGTGCGCAGCTTGTCGGCCCGGTCCTTCTGGCGAATCGTGATCGCCTCGAAGTCGGCAACTACCGCGGCGATCTGCGAGACGTAGACCACGAAGTACGCGCTCGGGAACGCCTTCGAGTCGTCGCCGTAGTAGCACGTGACGTCGCCACCGGCAGCGGCAAACCGCGCGAAGTCGTCGAGCCGGCCGTCGGTGTTGTCGAGCTTGATGACGCCGAACGACGGACTCGACCCGCCGGCCACTCGCGCCGCGCTGAACAGGTCGCGCCGGTAGCTGCCGGCGCCATCCTTGGCGACGTGCTCGGCGATGTAGGTATTCGCCGGCGTGTCGGTCGGCTTCGTGGTGAAGCCGTGCGTCGTCGCGTAGAACGTCTCGACCGTTCCTTCGGTGTCGACGACCAGGTCGAACCGGAACACAACCCGCGAGATCGTCACGATGCGGCCGCGGCCATTTCTTCGTCACGCGTGCGCGTCGAGAACGACTTCGTCAGCAGGTCGAGCTTCTCGATCATCGCGGTATAGGCCTCGCCCGCCTGCGTGATCTGCAGCTCCTGGTTCGCGACCTGCTGCTGCATGGCGGCCAGCTGATCGCCCAGCACCGCGCGCTGATCAGCGATCGAGACGTTCAGCGCGTCGAGCTGCGTGCCGAATTGGCCGTTCAGAGACTCGAGCGCCTCGATCTGCCGGCCGCTGATGTCGTTCGACGCGTTGAGCGCTTCGAGCTGCGCCTGAGCGTTCGCGATCTGGCTGTCGGCTTCCGACACGCCGCCGAGGCCCAGCGCTTCCAGCTGCGCGGTGACCTGCTCGAAGATCGCGGAGTACTCCGCGGTCGAACCGCCGTAGACCTGCTGCGCTTGCTGCAGGTAGGCCTGCGCCTGGCCCTGCACGTCGCCGCCGGTTGAAAGCGCCTGGTCGAACAGCTGCTTCTGTGCGTCGAGCCGGCCGCCGTAACTGAGGTTCGACAGGCTGCCGGCCTTGAGCGAGAGCACGAACTCGCCCATCCCGGCCGCAATGTCCTTCAGCCGCTCGGCCGCTGAGATCTGCTCGTTGAGCGCGTCGATCTTTGACTTGTCGGCCTCGGCCTGCAGCTCGCCCTCCAGCGCGATGCGCTGCAGCGTCGTGTCCGTGATCGCCTTCGCGACCTCGGGGTTGCCGGTGCTGGCGAACTGGCGCCAGAGATCGGCCTCGCGCTTCTTGAGCAGGTCGACGGCCTGCGTGCCGCCCTGCCCCACCCGCAGGTCGAACGCGCGGTCGGCGTTGCCCTTGATGACACCGCCAAGCGCGTCGCGCTGGCCGATGGTGTTCCGCAGCTTGTCGAGCGCCGAGACCGCACCGGTCCCGTCGATCTCTTCCAGCGCCGCGGCCAGGCTCTCCGCTTCGGCCTTGCCGCGCCGCCACGACTCGACCAGGTTCTCGGCCGCCGGATTGATCTCCGCGTAGGCCGATGCCAGCTCGTCGGCGCTGACGCCGAGCCCGGTCAGAAAGTCGTCGATCTCGCTCTGCTGGATCCCCTGCTGCAGCGTGACCCAGTCGTCATAGAGGTCGGCGATGACCAGTCGCGACTCGTCGCCGACAGAGTTCCAGAGGTCGACGATGTCCTGCTGCGTTGACGCGAGGACACCTCCCGCAGTTGCTTCGATGCCGACGCCAGACAATCCGTCGACGATGCGCTGCGCTCGATACTGCGCGAGCTCTGCGCCGTCGAGAAAGTCTGCGATGACAGAGTCCAGCGCCGTCGCCACCGAGTCGCGCAACGCGGCCGCGGACGATTCGGCCTCTTCCTTCAGATCCGCCAGAGCTGCGGCGGCCTGCGTCACCGCGAGCTTTGCCTCGTCGGTGTTGTCTGCCGCTGCGACGAACGCTGCGAAGAACTCGCCGACCTGTTCCTTGCTCGCGCCGATCAGCTGCTCGACCGAGACGTCGACGCCCACCGCGCCGAGGCTGGCCGAGATCCCGGCGTAGGTGTTCGCGGTGCGCTGCTCAGGCGTGCGGAACTTGTCGGCCGTCGAGGCGATCGCGCCGGCCAGTTCCTTGCTCAGTGATTCGGCCGCTTCGGCGGCCGCCCTGGCGGTTTCCTCGGCGCCGGCCTGCAGGTCAGAGAACGCGCCCGACACCTGCAGCAACGCGGCGAAGGCCTCGCGGCCGCTTTCGGTGGTGAGGTCCTGCGCTTCGACCAGCGCGCGGAACTCCTCCTTCGTCGCCGGCATCGCCACGCCGACGTCGGCGAGCGCCTTCGTGACCGCCTGCGTCGCCTTGCCGGCGCGCTCGGCCTCGGTGTAGAAGGCGCCGTAGAACGTGGCCGCCGACGACGCCAGGCCATCGAGACCACCGAACAGCGTGAGCAGCTTCGACGCCGCATCGCCGCCGGCGGCGCTGACATCGAACAGGCTGAGGCCCAGGCCTTCGATGATCGGGTTGACGCCCTGCAGCGACTCGCCCAACCGCTGCAGGGTCTGGGTCGTCGTCTCGCCCGCGGCCTTGAACGGATCGACCGAGCTGGCCAGCGTGTCGGCAAGTCCGTCGGTGAACGCCCCGAGCGCCTTCTCCAGCTCGGCCTGGATCTGCTCCGGCTTGAGATCCTTCGTCGAGAACTTGATGGTCTGGGTGTAGCTCTCCAGCGCGTCGACCGGGATGTTGAGCGCGGACGCGTAGGCCTTGACCTGGTCGCGGACCGCGTTCACGCCTTGCGCGAGCGGGTCCGTGAAGTCGGAGCCGAGCGCGGTCTTCGTCGTCTTGTCCGACCTGAAGAGCCCGCCCTTGAAGAACTGGGTCGACGAACCCTCGAACCCGGCCGCCCCGCCGAAGGTGCCCTCGATCCCGGAGTCGGCCAGCTTGCGGCCGAACAGGCGGTTGATCGCGCCGGTGATCGCCCCGGCGATCGGCCCGATCGCAGGGATCATCGAAGCGACGCCGCCGATCGCGTTCAAGGTGTTGCCGCCGCCGACCGAGTACCCGCCGCTGAGGCTCTTCGACAGGCCATAGCCGGCGAAGCCATTGCCCACACCGCCGAGGATCGAGCCGAGCGAGTTCGACAGGCTGGTCGGGATGTTCGCGACAACGCCGGTGAGATCCGCGATCGGCTTCGAGAGGCCCAGCTGCGCGCCCAGGCCGCTCGAACTGAACTGCGCGAACGCGTTGCCGATGCTGCCCGAGAACCCGTCGGTGATCTTCGAGAACAGCGAGCCGATGTCGACCCCGCCGCCACCGCCGCCGCCAGCGCCGAGAATGCTGCCGCTGCCACCGAGCGCGCCGGTGAAGCCGGAGAGCACACCGGAGAGCGCACTCGACAACGGCGCGACCATGTTCTTGAAGAGCGGCGCGAACACCTGCGCACGGAGCAGGCTCTTCATGTACTCGAACCACGAGCGGCCGCCCTCGATCATCGAGTTCGCGAACCCCTGGCCGATCTGGTCGTTCAGCCGCTGCAGTTCCTCGGCTTCCTTGCGCTGCGCTTCGAGGAAGGCCTCGTCGCCGGCGTTCTTCAGCTTCTGGTTGGCAATGGCTCGCAGCGCCTCGGCCTGCCGGCGGTACTCAGCGGTCAGCGCTCGACCGTCCTCCGTCTCGATCTGGTTCGCGGCCTGCAGGTCCTTCTGCGCGGCGAGCTGGCGCAGCTCGGCAGCCTCAAGGGCGGCGACCTGGTCGGCAGTCATGCCTATGGTCTGGCCACGCTTCAGCAGAGCCGCTGCATCGTCTTCGTAGGTCTTGGTCTGCTGCCGCGCCGCTTCAAGTGTCTTCGCGTTCTCGGCGGCCGACTCCTTGAGCCATTTCGCCTCGTCTTCGAGCGCCTTGTTCCGCTTCTCCTTGGCGATGGTCAGCTGCAGTTCGACGGTCAGCGCCTCGCGCTGTTCGTCGGTGAGCTTCTGCACCTCGCTCGTGCTGTTCGCGGTCAGCTCGGCCAGCCATTGCTCGGCCTTGCTGAGCTTGTCCGTCTGTTCGGCCTGCGCGTCGAGCTCGGTGTTGTACTTCTGGATCTGGTCGGTCCACTTCTGAAGCGCCGCCGCGTTCTCGTCTGCCGCCTTGCCGGCCTTGTCGGCAGAGTCGGCCAGCGCGTCGATGACCGCCTTCGTCGGCTTGGCCTTCGTGCCCACCTCGGCCGCCGCGTTGCCGAACTGCTTGAGGTCTTGCAGGCGGTCGCGGATCTTCGAGCCGAGGGTCTGCTCTCCGAGCGTCTTGCCGATGTCGGTGCCCATTTCGACCAGCACCGTCTTGACCCGCTCGCCGGTCGCCATGAGCGAACCGAACGCGCCCTTGAGATCCCCGCTCAGCGCCTTGGCGATGACGTCGCCGTAGCCGGAGATCGCGGTCGCCATGCTGGCAAACACGCCGCCCACCAGCTGGCCGACCGACTTCAGCAGGCGCCAGACGTTCTCGGCCGTCGTCATGACCCAGGTGAACCCGACCGCGACCGACTTCGTCCACTCGAAGAGCGCGCCGTTCTTGGCGATGTCCTGCGCGGCCCTGCTGACCGAGTTCGCGTCGCTTACAGCCTGCACGAGCGCGTCGGAGAATGCAGCGAGCACCGGCAACACCGCCGCGCTGATCTGATTGAACACGCCGTCGACGATCTTGCCGAGTCGGTCGATGTTGTCGTTGAACGCGGCCGCGGCCTTGACCGTGTCCTCACCGACGACGATGCCGAACCGCTCGGCCTCCTCGCGAGCAGCCTTCAGGCCTTCCTTGCCGCCGTTCAAGAGCGGGATCAGGTCGACGCCCTGCTTGCCGAATAGCTTGATCGCGAGCGCCGTTTTCACTGCGCCGTCTTCGATGCCCTCGAAGTAGCCGGCGAGGTCGGTCATCACGTCGGCACTGTCGCGAAGGTTGCCCTCTGCGTCAGTCGTTGCGACACCAAGCGCCCGGAACAACGCGGCCTGCTTGCTGCTCGCGTCGTTGGCCTCGACCATGTTCTGCGAGAGCTTCTGCAGGCCCTTGCCGATCGACTCGATTGACGCATCCGCGAAGACGCCAGCGTGGCCGATCTCCTGCAGCGCCTTCGCGGAAACGCCAAGGCGCTCGCTCAGGTCGTTCAACGAGTCGAGCCGGTCGATCGACGCGCGGACGGTGTTGATCACTGCCGCGACGGTCTGGTAGCTGGCCACCGCCGCCAGCGCGCCGGTGACGACGCCGCCGAGGAAGCCGCCGGTCGCCTTGCCGGCCTTGTCCATCCCGTCCTGCACGCGCTTGGCGAAGGCGAGCGCGTCCTGCTCGGACTTCTTGACGCCGGCCGTGAACTGGGCGTACTCCAGCGCCAGCTTGACGACAAGCGAGCCGAGCGCGGCCATCAGCCGTTCCCCTTCTCGGCGGCCCGCTTCTGGGCGCGCTCGTGATCAGCCAGGAGCACCGCTGTTTCCATGATCTGCATGTCCTTGAACAGAGCGCCCTGCCGGCGACGCGGTATCGGGTGGTGGGTCATCGCGACCTGCACGGCAGCGAAGTCGAGACCGGTGCGGTCTGTCGACATGCCGGAGACGTAGCGCCACTGGCCACGCAGCGAGCGGAAGAACTCGAACGCCTGCCAGCAGTCGGGCCAGACCTCGAAGTCGGCAGCCGCTTCGGACTGCTCGACCTGTGCCTCGACTGCAGCGATCGCCGCGGCAGGTGCGCCGGCCTGGCGCATCTGCTCGAGAACCGATCGGTCAGCTTCGATCCGCTTGACCTCGTCGTCGAGCCGGTAGTCGCGTGCACCGGCCCAGGCCCGAGCCGCGTCGATCAGTTTTTTGCGCGGCCCATCCGCGAGCCTTGCCAGAACGCGGCGGCGAGCGCGAAGGTCGCCGGCGGGATCATCATCAGCGCCTCGACGTTGTCGCCCTCATAGGGCACCGGCTGACGGTTCTCGTCGATCATCCCTTCGACGTTGATCAGCACGGCCCGGCAGACCTCGGCGTTCTTCTTGCCTTCGAGGTCGCTCAGTTCGTCCTCGTTGCAGCGCCGATAGGTTGCGACGACCGTTTCCTTCTCGGTGCGGCCCTTGTCGTCCTGCGTTTCGATGGTGACGTTCGCCTTGAAGGTGGGGCTCTTGGCCAGCTTGAATGCCATGGTGACAGTTCTCCTGTGGAAGTGAAACCGGCCGCGACCCCTTGCGAGGTGCGGCCGGCGGTGGTGCGCTTGCGCGCGGGATCAGCTGAAGGTGATGACGATCTCGTCGTTGCCGAGTTGCGGCTGGATCGAGAGACCGAGCGAGAGCATCGCGATGCCGTCCTGGTCGGTGATCGATGCGTTATTGCAGCTCACCGCCGGGCACTGAACCTGCACGATGTTCCCGGCGACGCGGCCGTGCACGAAGTTGAGCGCGCCGGTCGTGCTGTTCTTGATCGCCTCGTCCCAGGCATAGGTCGCGATCGACGGCAGCTCGAAGACCGCCGTGCCAGTCGGCTTGCGGTCGGTGATCAGCGGCCCGCCGCAGCCCACGAGGTCGCGATAGATCGCATTGTTCGCCAGGTCGATCGACAGGCTCGACATGCATGCGCTGTTGCCGTGGATCGAGAAGGTCGGCGTCCACACCTTGCCGACCGTGACCGGGGCCACGAAGTCGGTGTAGTCCGCGTCCGTGGGCAGCGCGACGTCGGCGCCGGCTTGGTACTCGCCAACGAAGCGGAACGAGAACACCGGGATGCCCTTCGCGTTGAACGCCATCGAGACGTTCCCGACGCAGCCGAGCATCTTCCAGCGAATGCCGTCGAGGTAGGCGTAGAGCGTCACCGTCTCGATGCTGTCGCTGACCGGCCGGTATTGCTTTTCACCTGGCGAGCCGCTCGGCGTGCTGGCCGCGAACGCGCAGGCGCGCAGCAAGCAATCGAACGCCGGCGTTCCGCCTGCGGTGCCAGCGCCGGCGATTTCCATCTCGAATGTAATCTCGCGATGGATGCCCGCGGCGAGCTGCGAGTTGTTGCCGAAGTAGGGCTTGATGTTGGCCCGGTCGACGTACTCCGCGGTGATCAGTTCCGGCTGCGTGCTTCGCACGAGCATCGCGTGAGCCGCCGCCGTTGGCACGGAGTCAGTACCTGCGACGCTCTCGATCCGTGCGAGCAAGAGCATCTTGCGCATGAGCTTTGCCATGATTGGTTCCTTGGTGGTTGATGGCTTTCAGGGGCTGCCCTTGCTCGGGCCACGGCTGCGCCCGCCGGTGCGCTTGCGCGCACAGCGATCGCGGTCGTCTCGGGTGGTCCGGTCAGTAGCGCGAGGTGCGCAGCCGGAAGGTCATGAAGTAG
>Ga0268298_10003309_pt1 | contig 16585 bp, 12 predicted proteins | sample WWTPWeurt_MetaG_FD_194462 | JGI IMG/M metagenome (GOLD analysis project Ga0268298, IMG submission 194462) | Activated sludge microbial communities from WWTP in Nijmegen, Gelderland, Netherland - WWTP Weurt | ecosystem: Engineered > WWTP > Aerobic digester > Activated sludge | place... | reverse complement strand
AACCTTATCCTTGTACTGGGTCATCCGACCAAGCTCCCCCATCGTAGCGATGGTATTCAGAATCCAGCTGAGCTCGGCATGACCGGCGACATGCGACTGGACGAAAAGCGTGCATTTTTCCGGATCAATACCCGAGGCGAGATAGATCTTCGCAATCTCGATCGTTTTCCTCCGGAGCTCGACCGGGTCCTGCGGTACGGTGATAGCGTGCATATCGACCACACAAAATATCGCCTCGTACTCATGCTGAAGCGCGAGCCACTGCTTGATCGCGCCGAGATAGTTGCCGAGATGCAGATTGCCCGAGGGCTGGATACCAGAAAATAGTCGTTCCATAGAAATTGTTCGATTACTCGTCCATTCTATCATGCCGGTATCATCACCAGCCGAGTCCTTGCCAGAGCAGCGCACTGACCCGAGGCATCGAATGAACAAAATCTTCTGGTCGTTCCTCGATCCAGCGCCACAACTCCTCTGCCGGAACGAATCGGAGTTCATCCACTTCATCAATCTGCCGTCGGAATGCCGTTATCGGAAGATCCGTCTCGGCCGCATATTGGGTGTAGAAGAATTTGTGACTGGTCTCGAAATAGCCGTGATAGACCTCTCGTACATCCTCCGATTTGAGCACGAGCCCGATTTCCTCTTCAGCTTCTTTCAGGATATTGGAGAGGTATGTCTCACCCTCTTCCACCGTCCCTGCGACCCCATATGACCACTTGCCCGGATCGTGCTGCTTCGTCATGACGCGCTTAGCTATAAGCACTTCGTGTTTCGGAGTATACAAAAAGAGGCCCGAGACCCGGGTGATGTCATCCGGACCACAGACCTCTTTTGCCTTTGCACCAATAACTTCGTCTCTCTCATTTACGATAGGAAGAAGCGTTGGCATAGGGTTTCTACCAATTAGACCTCGACGACGACTGGGAGCACCATCGGACGGCGCTCCGTCTTCTGGAAGAGGAATTGCCCGACCTGCTCGCGGATCTGGTTGCGGACCAGTTCCCAATCGAGCGAAGTCTCTTTCGAGGTGTTCTTCTTGATGATATCCTGGACCTTGCGTTTCACATCGTTCACCAGGTCAAAGTTCTCTTTCACGTGGATGAAGCCGCGGGAAGTGATCTGGATATTGCCCATCACTTTCTTGGACCGGCTATCGATGACGACTGTGATCGCGAGCATGCCATCCTGAGCGAGCATCTGGCGGTCGCGGAGCACCACGTGCCCGATATCGCCGACGCCGAGGCCGTCGACGAAGACATAGCTCGTGTCCGCTTTCTCCTTGCGAATGGTTGGCATTCCCTCGTCCTGTTTCGGTACCTCGAGCACGCCGCCATTGTCGAGGACGAAGACATTCTTCTCCGGATAGCCGAGACGATAAGCGATTTTCGCCGCCTCTTTCAGGAAGTAGTGATTCGCGTAGACCGGAAGCACATACGTCGCCTTCACCTGACGGAGGATCTCTTCGATCTCCCAGATGGTGCCATGGCCGCCGATATGGATCTCCATGATATCGGAGTGGACGACATTGTCACACTTCCGGTACAGGTTGTCTTTGAGCCGCTGGATCGAGCGCTCGTTCCCCGGAATGACGGACGATGAGAAGACGATCGTGTCCGACTTCTCCAGCTTGATGAAACGGTGGTTGTCGGTGACGATGCGCGACAGGGCAGCGTTCTGCTCGCCTTGGGCGCCTGTGCAGATGACGACGATCTGATTGTTTGGATACTTATGGATATCGTTCACCGGGATGATCGTCTCCTTCTTCACCTTCAGATAGCCGAGCTCCTTGGCGACTTCGATATTCATCTTCATGCTGTAGCCCTCGAGCGCGACACGCTTCCCCTGCCGCTCGGCGTACTCGATGAGATAGGCGACGCGGCGGATCTGCGAGGCAAAGGTGCCGATGATGATGCGGCCTGGCGCGCTCTTGATCAGGTTCTGCAGGTTCGTATGGACTTCGGTCTCGGATGGCGGCAGGCCCTTTTTCAGGGCGCCAAGCGATTCGAGCATGAGAAAGGTCGGCTGCGGCAATTCCTCGAGGTGATTGTACTTGATATCGCTCGCCTCGGGATTGATCGGCTCGTTCGTGATGGTCCAGTCGCCCATATGGATGATGGATCCGTTCGGCGTGACGATGGCGATGCCCATCGCGTCCATGATCGAGTGTTCCACTTCGAAGAAGCGGATCTCGAACGCGCCCAGCTTGATCCGGTCCTGGAGGGATTTCACGCGGATGGCCTTGAGTTTCTTTGCCGCCCCTTTCTCCTCGTCTTCGCACTTTCGCTGGATCAGAGCCAGCGTGAAGTCGCGGCCGATGATGGTCGGATAGTTGAGCTGCTTCAGGAGGATCGGCGCGGCGCCGATATGGTCGAGGTGCCCATGAGTGAAGAGCACGCCGCGGATATTCTTCTCCTTGCCGCGGAGATAGGAGACATTCGGAACGATATAGTCGATGCCGGGCATGTCTTCCTCCGGGAACTGGACGCCCATGTCGATGATGATGATATCGTCGCCATACTCGAACACGGTCATGTTGCGGCCGACTTCCTCATTGCCGCCGAGCGGAATGATACGGAGCTTGCCCGGCTCGATATCAGGGACATCCGGCGCGCCACTCTTTCGGGCATGGACATTCCGAACGATCGGCTGGGTGCCAAAGCCGCGTTTGCCGCCGCGTTTGCCGCCCCCGCCTTGCGGACGACCCTTGCCGCCACCCTGTCGGCCGTCGCGTGATGCAGTGCCTCTCAGTTCGGCTGAGGTATCTTGCGCAGACGTTGAACGGGCTCGTTCTGGGCGCGGGCCTGAGGAACGGGAAAACTTTTTATGGTGCGGCTTTTGCCGACGCGGATTCTGACGCTGGGCAATGATGCCCTCAAAAGCGCCGATCGGTGCCGGGGTACTGGACAATGGCGAAGCCTTGTCATGGTGTTTCTCTTGCATAGTGCATGAGCGAGACAGCGAGCGAATCAGCATGATGCGTCGCTGTCAAAATTAAAAGGATAAAAATAAATTACTGAAAAGTGTACCCGTCCATGGCGAGCAAAAACCTGTGAAGTTTTGGCTACCCTCACAACAGGTGAGAGCAACCCCTTTCTGTGCCGAGAAGAGGACTCGAACCTCCATGCCCTTGCGAGCGCTAGCACCTGAAGCTAGTGCGTCTACCAATTCCGCCATCTCGGCTGATGCGCTTTAAACACGAGTACCACGAAGAAGAAATGATCCTCACTAGACTAGCACATGAGAAGCTTTTCTTCAACCTACCAGATACGGGCTAAGGAAAAGCCGCCTTCTCATTTCACATGGTCATACTCGATTTCTTTCGCGCCACTTTCCTTGAGGCGCTCCACAATTTTTTTCACTTCCTCAGCCCGGCCACGGCGATACACCAGGATGCTATCGGCCGTCTCAATAATGGCAATATTCTCTACGCCAATCGTCGCAATAAGCCTATCATTGACACTATGAACGAAGATATTCTTTGAGTCGATCCCGATATGCCGAGTCTCTGCGGGCGTACCATCAGAAACTTCAGCGAGACTATCAAATGATCCGATATCGCTCCAGCCAAAATCACCTTCGTACACAATAACCCGATCAGATTTTTCCGAAACAGCATAGTCGAAGGAGATATTAGACAGGCTGCTGAAACCTTCAATGAAATCACTCCAGCTTCCTTCGATACCAGCCGTGATCGCTGGGGCATGCGCTCTTGTTTCCCGGAGAAAGGTATCGAGGCTCATGATGTACATACCCGAGTTCCAGACATATTCACCTGAACGAATATATTCCTCAGCGACGGATTTTTCGGGCTTCTCACAGAACTGGGCAACCCGGAAATACACTTGTTCCCCGACACCTTTCTTGATGTACCCATAGCCAGTTTCCGGCGCAGTTGCGCGAATCCCAATCGTACCGATATATCCGTCTACGGTCTCAAAAGCCTCTCTCAACGTTGCGAGATAACTCTCGACGTTGCCGATATAGTGATCGGACGGGAGAAAGAGCACGCGCTCACCAGGATCTGCTCCTTTTTCGGAGAGCAGGTATTTGACAGCGCAGGTCATGGCTGGTGCGGTATTCAGACTCTTTGGCTCGATGATGACTTGGCTCACCTCATAATCATGATCGATCTCGTGAATCTGTTCTAGAACATTGGGATACCCATCCTGATTCGTCACAAAGAATATCCGATCCATCGGCATGAGCTTGCGCATCCGGAGATAGGTCTCCTGAAGGAGTGAATACTCGCTATAGAGTTTCAGAAATTGTTTCGGATGATTCTTTCGAGAAAGTGGCCACAAGCGGGTGCCTGATCCACCACAAAGGATAACGCTATACATAAATTGGATCGAGGGAGTCAGTCTAAGAGTTGTTTTTTGAGTGCCTCTACCATATCAACCGGGGTTGGATCCTGGCCGTATTCAAGGGCAAGATGATAGGAAACAAAGTCGCCAAGGGCGATGCTTCGGAATACCCTACTATACACGCTTTCCCCCTCCATGTCAAGGATCTCCACAAACACTCCCTTCTCTCGGAGTAATCGAGCTGTGATTTCGAAACGCTTTAGATTCTGGGGATAGGAATCCGGATCGCGAAGCATAAGAACAAAGAATTGGCTCTGCGGCAGCGTCCAACCAACCATCTCATTGTGATTGAGTTCAGGAAAGAAATTCCAGAATGCTGGAGTCTTGGCATTCTCATTGATCTTGATCTTCCATACCATAGCAACCGACTTATAGGTATCCGTGGTATAGATGACCGGCGTCTTCCCCTTGAGCTTTTTTGCTAATGCCATACCTGTTTCTTCGAGGCTTGGCAGGGCTGCTTCAATATCCTCAGCATCACGCAACATTTCATTTGTAATGTCCGGTACCAATCCCTGGTTCACTAAGACCTGAAACATGGCGGCAAAGAAATATCCCGTCCCCATACGTGGCTGGAAATTTGGATTGGGGATGGGGAGTTTTATGTGCGGGATGCCATGCTCCTTGGCCATAGCCTCAATCTTGCCACCACTGGAAAAAGCCACGCACGGCAACCGATTTCTCAGCGCCTCCTCAAAGGCAGCAATCGTTTCTTCGGTATTACCCGAATAAGAACAGATGAAGTTGAGGCATTGATCAAAACTCTCGGGCGGGAGTCTGTAAGAGCGGTTCTGATATATGGCCAGCGGCTGCTTTCTCTCCTCGTCTTTTCGGAAGATATCATGAAGACAAATGCGGAAGAGGTTGCCCGGAAGCGCTGAACCGCCCATGCCGGAAATCATGACGGATCGGAAAGTGCCAGGCACCTGAATGTCCTTAGCCAAGCCAAAGCCTACTGAAAACTGCCTAGGGGTATCGAAGATCACTTGACGCAGATTGGAAGTATCAACTGAATGATTCATAAGACTTCGTTTGGATAAAAAAGTTTAAAGAATACAGCCGTTACTTCCCCGTTCGTTGGGTCTTGATATACCACGAAGCAATGTTTGAAAGCCGAGAAGAGGCCGAGTTGACTGGATGAGACTCAATGCCCTGAACGATATCCGAGACGACGTAGAGGTAGTTCGGGCTGTAAAGGAATATCGCGGGATGGTCAGACATGATAATTTCTTGAAATTTCTGATGGGCTTCCGTTCGCCTTTCCGGATCGACTGCCTCGCGTGCTCCAGCAAGTAATTCATCGATATCCTTATTTTCATAGAGGGCAAGGTTGAGCCCAGGATCGGATTTCTGACTTGAATGCCAAAAGGAATACGGATCCGGATCGAGCATGCTCCCCTGACCGAACAGCAGCGCTTCGTACTCACGAGGTCGGATAACGTTTTGCTGCAAATCTGCTTGGGACAAGACTTTTACCTCCGCCCGGATACCAATCGCTCTCCAGTCTTCACTCAGTATATCCGCTGTCCGCATAAGCTCGGGCCAATCAGGAACTGACAGCTGAAACGATAATGCTGTTCCGTTTTTTGAACGGATACCATCGTCTCCAAGAGTCCAACCATGCTCGTCGAGGAGCATATTGGCCCGTTCGATATCGTACGAGACTCCGGGATCATGATACCCCTGGACAAAAGGAGGGAAGGGCCCACCAGCAGCAACTCCATACCCATGAAGGGCATCATCAATGATCCGCTCCCGATCAGTCGCGAACGTCAGTGCTTCACGCACCTCATCGTATGCAAGCGCAACACTCTTGCTGGTATTGAAAAATACTACGAAAAGCCGCGGGAGCGAGAGCTCATACAGGCGAGCGCCGTTCTTTGCTACTGCCGCTTCTGCATGTTCGTATCCTATTGATCGCATTCCCATGACCTCTTGACGATCGAATGCGGAGAATAGGCTCTCATCATCCGGATAGAAACGCAGCGTTATTCTCGTAATAAAAGGTGTGCCAGCAAAATAATCCTCGTTTGATCGTAAACGAACGGAGAGGATATTTCCCTGGGCATCTTTATCAATCTCATCAAATCGGTACGGGCCAGCGCCTATCGGCTGAGAGAGGTTGTAATCAGCCAGAGTAAAATTTTCCGGAGCGATGTCTTCCCAGATATGCTTCGGCAAGATACCGACAACCAGATTTTCAAGAAATCCGGAATACGGCTTCTTCAAAGTAAACACTACCGTATACTGATCAGTCGCCACAACATCCACGCCAAGCCAATTAGCACGAAGAGGGCTCTTGTATGCAGGATCTTGAATGGAATTTACGGTAAAGACGACATCATCAGCCGATAATGCTCCGCCGTCATGAAAATGCACATCTGGGCGAAGAAACACCGTATATGTTTTTCCATCTTCAGAGATCTGGTAGTCACTTGCGACATGCTTCTCGAGACGCCCAGCGACATCGTAGCGGAAAAGGCCCGCGTACAAGAGCTCGACAAGATCGGCATCCGCATCGCTCGTCTGAGACAAAATCGGATTGATGTATCGGGGCTGAGCAACGACCCCTTCGATATATTGTCCTCCAAAATCCGGAACCGGCTTCGTCATAGCGAGATATCCAGCCGAAATCCAGAACACAAATGCCCCGAGCGCCAGTATGATGAGCGACAGAAGGATAAAGCGGTCACGCGGAGCAAAAGCCCGGTACATGATCTTCCAGCGCGAGAATCGTGACGAAAAGTTGAACGAGAGAAAAATACTCGTGGCTTACAATTTACAGGCCGACTGTTGAAAGACGGACGTTTATTGCGGCAAGTACAAAGAATACAACCGCTAGGCCAATAGTGGCGTAGACGAGAAACCGCTCGAATCCCCGCTTCGTGTAGTAACCGCCAAAATCACTCCCGAACGCGCTCCCAAGACCCGACCCCCGGTTCTGAAGGAGAATTGATACCGTCAGAAACACAGCAACTACGGCTTGGGTGATAAGGAAAAACCTCATACAATATGGAAATTCTCGGGGAAAAACCGCCTTCGTTTGTTCTTTTCTCAGACAAAAATAACCGGAAAAAAGGCTATTTTTAGCCTCTTTATGGTACCAGAAATGAGATTTTGAGTCAATCAACTCTGTACCCCTAGAAACTTCGGCCTAGAGGTCAAGTCCCTGATACTCGAGCGATACAATAAGATCTGGCCGTTCCTCGCGAAATCGGTAGATGGAGAGAAGGATTCCCAGTGCCAAGAAGAATGCCAGAAGGGCGCTGCCGCCGTATGAGAGAAAGGGCGCTGGCAAGCCAGTCACCGGAAGAAAACCCATATTCATACCAAGATTGATGAGAATATGGATGAAGAAAAGCGCCAAGATACCCACTCCGATAAGATACCCGGTGTTGTCACGGGCCATCTGCGCTATCCGAGCGATACGATAAAGAAGGAGTCCGTAGAGAAATATGATAAGTCCGCCCCCTACGAGTCCGAGTTCCTCGGAAATCGCTGCAAAAATAAAGTCTGTATGCTTCTCCGGAAGAAAATTTAGCTGGGATTGAGATCCATGTCCGATACCCTTTCCTGAGAGTCCGCCCGAGCCAACTGCTACCATTGATTGGAGAACGTTGTAGCCGCTCCCTCTCGGATCAAGTTCGGGATTGAGGAAGGTCTCGAGCCGCGCTTTCTGATAATCAGCTAAAAAGAACCAGCTCATCCCAACCAGTGAACATCCCAGGATACCGAGCACAAATACATGCCTCCAGCGGATACCCGAGACAAGAATCATAGAAAGCCAGATGAACGCAAGCACGAGACTTGATCCGAGATCGGGCTGCTGGAGCACCAGGAGGATGAGGAGCGCCGAAAGAAAGAGCGATGCGATAAGCCTGGTCCATTCTCCAAGTTCCGATCGTTTTTTCGATATAAAGCTTGCCAGAAATATGATCAGGATAAGCTTCACGAACTCCACCGGCTGGATCTGAAAACCGCCGAGCGCGAGCCAGCCGACCGTCCCTCTGATCTCGGAACCGAAAAATAAAACACTTGAAAGTACGGCGACCGCTATGAAATAGAGCGGCGTGCTCATTCTCGCAAAATGCCGGTAGTCGAGCGTCCCAACGAACAGCATAAGACCGACTCCGATCACCCCAATCACGAGCTGCTTGCCGAAGAATATGTTACCTGCCACGGTCTCGGAGAAACTATAGAGTGCGAGTAGTCCGATACTCGTCAGGAGGAGGGTGGCTGAGACAAGAACCGTATCTACCCGAAACAAATGGGAAAGCCCTCCCCTCATAGACCCGGACCGCCATAATCAAACCCCGACCGGCCTGTTTCTTTAGGAATCTGATACTGTTGGAGAAAATTTTCCGCATCATAGACATCCGCCTCCACCTCGGCATCTACTTGGGCAACAGCGCCAGAAAATGGCTGCGGAAAGACTATGCGAACATCCTGCTCTCGGCCAACCGTTACCGTTTGCATCTCGCTCTGATTCGCGGCCAATGGGGTGCCGGCGGCATCGCGAAGCACGACCTTGATCCGGATTTTCCGAAAATCGTAGAGGCTCTCATTGACCAGAATTCCCGTCATGGCGCCGAAAACCGACTGATCAGGCCGCTCGACATAGCGCTTGCTGTAGATGTTCAACTCTGGCTTAGCACGGTAATCGCGAAGCCGAGTCCATTGAAAATCGGAGAGTTCGACGACTGCCTTCGCGGGAATCTGGTCCGGCTCGAGATTGAATGCCAGCAGCATCTTCGTCTCTTGTGGCAGAATAAAACTGGTCCCCGTCGTGCGCGAAAGCTCCCGGCCAGATGCATCACTCAAGAGGAGAGCATAACGAAAACTTGAAGCACCGATGTCGTTATTCGGATTGAAAATACGCGCAACGATATCGTACCGACCACGATCAGCCGGAATGAAAGTGATCTCTCGCACTAACGGATCGTTGCCCACGATCGTCTCGATGCAGGCCATCGCGCAGATTCCTCCACAATCCACTCCTTCCTCGTTCTGATTCTGCTGACCATCGAAACAGGTTGGCTTCGGCTTGAATGCCAGATAAAGTCCGGCGCCGATGACAAAAAATGCAAGGAGATAGATAACAACGATGGTGAGCCGCTTAGTGTCACGCGTGAGGGTAAGCATGAGGAGGAATGAAAAAATCAAGCTCATTATATCACAAAAGCCCCATCAAAATGGGGCTCTTTCAAAAGAAGAAATGCTCTGAAGATGGCTGTGAGGAGAGATGCCATCCGCTGCTCTGTAGACCGGTCGATGGCGCTAAAATTGAACACCACGTGTCCGTAGACCTTGTACTGCATCGAGGACCCCAGGAACAAGCGCAGGCCGCAAGTCAACGGGTTTCCGCGCATCTCTCCTCTTCAGAAAATTCCTAGCGTTTCAAAAGAGTGTCCCCGGCACCGACCTACTCTTGCCCGGAGGCTACCATCGGCGCTGACCGGCTTAACTGCCGAGTTCGGAAAGGGATCGGGTGTTTCCCGGTCGCTAGAGACGCCGGAGACACTCTCTTCAAACTGCTGTTGTAAGACTGCAATGGAGATTCGGAGCGCTTCTATCAAGCACTCTTCACCGCCAACTGAAAACAAACGAAAGTGGTATGGAATCGTATTAGTATTGCTCGGCTGAACCCCTCACAGGGCGTACACCTGCAACCTATCAACCTGGTCATCTTCCAGGACTTCCTCATAGATAAATCTATGACGTGACCTTATCTTGAGCTCGGCTTCCCGCTTAGATGCTTTCAGCGGTTATCCTGCCCGAACATAGCTACCCTGCGGTGCCCTTGGCAGGACAGCAGGCACACCAGAGGTTCGTTCTTTCCGGTCCTCTCGTACTAGGAAAGAGTTCTCTCAAGTCACTTAGCGCCTACAGCAGATAGGAAACCAACCTGTCTCACGCATGATACCACCGATTGCTCGATGCATTGGACTATAGCTTCGCCCTGAACTTCTCAGAACGGCTGACGTTTAGTCTCTACGGGCTCAGAAAATATTTTTTCTGATTCCCTCGGTATTATCCGAACAGACTTTGATACCTGTCGGACTTCACCGAAATGAGTCAGCTTCTTCCTTTTTCTCCATGTTGAATGGAAAGAAAGGACCGCCGTGATGCGATTGGTTTCTTATCGTTGTTTCAAAGACGAAAATTATTGCAGATGTCGTTTGCACTTCCTCGGATTCAAACTGCAAAATTTCCTTCGATCCACAGCAAAAGCTGCGGAGCCGAAAGCTCTTTTACGGTTTGAACCCAGCTCGCGTACCGCTTTAATTGGCGAACAGCCAAACCCTTGGGAGCTTCTCCACCCCCAGGATGCGATGAGCCGACATCGAGGTGCCAAACCCTATCGTCGATGTGGACTCTTGGATAGGATCAGCCTGTTATCCCCAGGGTAACTTTTATCTGATGATCTTCCACACTCCTACGAGTGATGGTCGGTTCACTAACTTCCACTTTCGTGACTGATCGACTGATAGGTCTTTCAGTAAAGCAGGCTTGTGCGTTTGCGCTATCGGTCCGATTTCCATCCGGGCCTAGCCTACCTTTGTAAACGCCTCCGTTGCTTTTTAGGAGGCGACCGCCCCAGTCAAACTACCCGCCAGGCACTGTCCCCCCGCCGGATTACGGCGGCAGGTTAGAATCTAAATTTTTGCAGGGTGGTATTCCAGTGTTGACTCCACAGAGGCCTGAACCCCTGCTTCATAGTCTCCCACCTATGCTCGGCAACAAAAACTTAGAGTCAATACCAAGTTGTAGTAAAGCTCCATGGGGTCTTTTCGTCTTGCTGCAGGTCGACGGCATCTTTACCGTCATTGCAATTTCACCGGGATGTTCGTTGAGACAGTTTTCAAGTCATTACACCTTTCATGCGGGTCAGAACTTACCTGACAAGGAATTTCGCTACCTTAGGACGATTATAGTTATCGCCGACGTTCACTGGCGCTTCGGGGATTGGCGTGAACCGCTCCCGTTAACGTTCCAGCACTGGTCAGGTGTCACCCCCTATACTTCCCCTTGCGGGTTTGCAGAGAGTTGTGTTTTTGGTAAACAGTTGCTTGAAAAACTTTCGCTGCGCCCGACCTTGCGATCGGGAAGACATATTGCGAACTTACGTCTAGCTTTTTTGCCTAGTTCCTTAACGAATGCTCTCCCGTTCATCTTAGGCTACTCGCCCAGTCCACCTGTGTCGGTTTGCGGTACGGATAGAATTCTCCATAACTTAGAAGCTTTTCCTGGCACCGTGCTCCCTTCCCTTCGCCGGTATTGCTACCAGCCGCGCGTGAACATTTGGGCTAACGCCGTGCGGATTTGCCTACACGGCACCCTCATGTCCCCGACCCCAATCCAATAAGGGGCGAAAGGTACAACGATGCGTCACTCCCTCGAAGAAAACCCTAGTTCAGGAATATTAACCTGATGTCCATCGACTACGCCTTTCAGCCTCGCCTTAGGACCGACTAACCCTGGGATGATCACCATGGCCCAGGAAACCTCGGACTTTCGATGTGTGAGGATCTCACTCACATTGCGGTTACTCATTCCAACATTCTCACTTCCATGCGCTCCACGGTCGGTCGCCCTTCCGCTTCGGTGCACATGGGACGCTCTCCTACCACTGCATCTTGCGATGCAATCCGTAGCTTCGGTACTATGCTTAGCCCCGTTACATTGTCGGCGCAGAATCTCTAGATGAGTGAGCTATTACGCACTCTTTAAAGGGTGGCTGCTTCTAAGCCAACCTCCTCAGTGTCTAGGAGTTTCCACTTCCTTTCCCACTTAGCATAGATTTTGGGACCTTAGCTGACGATCTGGGCTGTTCCCCTTTTGTGCTACGAGCTTAGCCCCGTAGTACTGACTGCCCTGCTCGCTATCTCGAGTATTCGGAGTTTGGTTGAGAAGCCTACGCTTGCGCGCGGAATCTCATCCAGTAGCTCTACCCCTCGGATAGATATACGCAGGACGCTAGCCCTCAAGCTATTTCGGAGAGAACCAGCTATTGCCGAACTCGATTGGAATTTCTCCCCTACACTCAAGTCATCCCCTCGTGTTGCACAGCGAGTGGGTTCGGGCCTCCACGTGGTTTTACCCACGCTTCACCCTGCTCAAGTGTAGCTCGTCCGGCTTCGGGTCTTGTCCATACGACTTTGGTCGCCCTATTCAGGCTCGCTTTCACTGTGTCTCCGGAACTCGTCATCCCTTAGACTTGCCGTACAGAACAAACTCGTTGGATCGTGCTGCAAAAAGCACGCCGTCACCCGGATTGCTCCGGGCTCCGACTCTTTGTTAGCAGAGAGTTTCAGTTCTATTTCACCTCCCTTTCGGGATGCTTTTCACCTTTCCCTCACGGTACTAGTTCGCTATCGATCTTATGCAATGTTTAGCCTTGGAAGTTAGTGCTCCCGGATTCAAACGGGGTTTCTCCGGCCCCGCCCTACTTAGGAACTGATGCATCAGGTACGGTATGTTTTCGGATACGGGACTATTACCCCCTCTGGTCGTTCTTTCCAGAACGTTCTCCTAACATTCGTACGTGACCCCGATCGATCGAGTCCATCAGCCCTGCAACCCCACTCGAGCAAGCTCGGTGGTTTAGGCTTTTCCGCGTTCGCTCGCCACTACTGACGGAATCTTTATTAATTTCTTTTCCTCCAGCTACTAAGATGTTTCAATTCACTGGGTTTGCTCGATAGCCCTATGAATTCAGACTATCGTTCCCGTATCGCTACGGGAGGGTTGCCCCATTCGGATATCCCCGGATCACAGCTTGGTTGACAGCTCCCCGAGGCTTTTCGCAGCCTCCTACGTCCTTCTTCGCTTGCATAAGTCAAGGCATCCACACTCTGCGTTGGTAACCTGCTTTCATTTGAATGTCCGCAAATATTCTGTTTGCACAAAATACTCACGGACACTTCAGTTGACGATGAAGAATGTTTGCGCAGACTTCACCGTTTCTATTGCTTTGCCATATCGCGTCCCTTGACGAAACACGATACAGCGACCTTACAACTTTGACTTTTAAGCATACTCGTCACAGCCCCGCGCATGCGGCAACTCTCTCGACGTGCTTACAAAGACTTCAATGTATTGTTAAGAGTTCTTGCGCGGAAAGACGAATCCTGGGAGAGAAAGCTTCACCCAAACCTCTCTCTTTCCGAACAAGCAGTTTTCAAAAAAAAATCCGGTCACGAGCCGGTATGCCACCCCACTCAATCACGCCCGTATTCAGTTGCCGTTGAGTTCCACAGTTGCGTGTCTTTTTACCGTTTCTAGAGCGGTTTTTCCATAGTATAGAAGCAATCAAATGCTGTCAAGTGTCCAAGTCAGATGACAGAACCTTCTCCTGCCATACAGCTATTATCGCTGGGAAAAACGGCATCAAACCAGGATTTTTTTATACCGGCAAGACTGGCGAATTTTCGATGTTTTGCTACGATGTCCTGTCAACCTAAAGGATATGCCTCAGCCTTTTATGCGAACCCTCCGATCCATCCTTCTCCTCGTTAGCTTCGTTTCTTCTGGACCCTCGGCGATCGCTTCGGCTACAGCTGGCTTGAGTGAGGTACAGGTTTCCGGCACTGCCGCGAACGATGAGTTCGTGGAACTCTACAACAATGGCAACACCGCAGTGAATCTCTCTGGCTGGAGCCTCCGACGCAAAGGTACGAGCGATATTACGGCCAAAGGCAGCTCACTCAAGACGTTTGGCGGAGACGATGCCATTCCTGCTCACGGATACTTCCTCTGGGCCAACAGCGCGAGCATCTACCGGGACCATGCCGATGTAACGACCGGATCGAGCCTGTCCGACAACAACAGCCTCGCCCTCTACGACAAGGATGGCGTTCTTATCGATTCTCTCACATGGGGCACGGGCCACGCCTCCCCCTTTGCACCCGCGCAATTCGGCAATCCGGGCAAAAGCGAAAGTTTCGCACGCGACCTCGCCTCTCTGGTCTGGTTCACAACAGGAAATGTTACACCGACCAATTCAAAGGGCGAAACCTCTGTCAGCGAGTCAGGCAGCACCGAAACCGGATCCAGCCCGTATAAAATACTCATCAATGAAGTCCTGCCCAATCCGAAAGAAAAAGGAGATGCCGGGGAATTCATCGAGCTCTACAACCCGAGCCTTGAATCCATTGATCTCTCAGGCTGGGAAATCCGCGATGCCTCAGTAACCGGCAAATATATCTTCCCAATTGGAACGAGCATCACCGCACTCAGCTATCTTGTTGTAACAGACCAGGAATTCTCTCTTTCGCTGAATAATTCCAACGAAACCCTTTCTCTCTGGGACAAAGAAAAACGCCCTGTGCACCGCGTACAGTATGAAAAGACGAAAGAGGGAATCTCGCTCAATCTCATCGGCTCGATGCTGCGCGGTGCCCGGAAACCGACGCCTGGTGCAGCCAACAGCGAAAATAGAGATCCGACTACAAAGGAACGGGTTCCCAAAAAAGGCTATCGCGGCTTTACGATTGAATTCCGCGCGCGCGGTAAAGACAGCGATGGCGATAAGCTGAAGTTCACCTGGGACTTCGGCGATGGACACAAGAGTTACAAGGAAAACACGTCTCACAAATATCAGAAATCCGGACGCTATACTGTGACGCTCTCGACAGATGACGGCATCGATACAGCACAGGAAAAGTTTGAGATAAAAATCGAAAAGTATAGAGCCCCAAATGTCCGCATCGTATCTCTTGTTCCGAATCCGAAGGGAAATGACAGCGAGCTGGAATGGATAGAGATCGAGAACCGGGAAAGACATGAAGTAAACTTAAGAGATTTTAGCATCGCCACCGGAACAAAGAAGCAATCCATCGCCAATCATCCGATCCGCGAGGACTTTATCCTGCCCGCCAAATCCATGAAGCGACTCTTGCGCGAGCACTCGCTCTTCACGCTCGGCAACGAGCGCGGACATATCGAACTGCGCTCACCCGATGGAAAAGTACTCCAGCATTTGAAATACAAATTCGACAAGAGCCTGGCTGACGACGCCGTATTAAAGAAGGAAAAGGGACGGGCACTAGCTATCATTTCAACTCTGGTCGAACCGGCCGATCCTCAGGTCGAAGCAGCAGTCCCCGATGTCGCATCGGAAGCCAAGACGGCAACCGCCACTCCAACTGAAGTGCCCGAAGCGTCCATCCTTCCCCCGACAGAGCAGGTCGAACCAGGCGAATACCCAAGCGAGGCCATCGAATCAGAAAAGCTCTCATGGGCTGAGGTGGTTTCGTATGGGACGCCATTCACACTCCCATCGTCATTCACTCCAAAAGCCCATGCGGCAAAAAACCCGCCGGATGAAACTGCAAAAAACGAAGATGCCCCGCTCGACTGGCGGGACAGGTTGAATGTACTACTCAATCGTTGGCTCGATTAGTTTTGAGCCAAGGGTACTTGCAAGCCAGTCATTGGTGCTTGAGGGTTTCAGCCGGAACAGGAGCAGTCTCGAGCGAGGAAACAGCTGGATCGAAAGCCTGTTGATAGAGTGCACGATAGACAAAGGCGAGCGCTATGGATACGACCGGGATCGCGATGAAAAGCCCCAGGAGAAGCGCAAACATGCCGATGAGAATGATGCCCATCGAGGCGAGGCCAAACCCGATGAGTGGCCACTTTATGCCATCGGTCAATTGCCCACTCATCTTCAGCGCATCGAACGCACCGACCCGCCTGTCTGCGATGAGATAGCCATAAAAGCAGTACTTCACAGCAAAGTAGAGACCCGGGATAATGAAGAAGAGACAGCCCAGGAACACCATGAGTCCATAGAGAATGGATGCGCCGACATAAGAAATGGTCTCTTCTCGCCAAATGAAGAGGTCGCGCCACATCGGCGTTGCACCATCAAAGATGCGGATGGTGAGAACGAGCAGGTTGAAGTTCAGCCAAACACGCAACATAAGGCCGATCAGGGCGAGGAGGCTCCCGGTCGGTTCAATCTCTTTGTATGGACCTTCGGCGAGCCCACCAAAGATACCGCTTACAACGAATACCGTCGTATAGGCCAAAACGAAGAAAAGCCAGTGTTCTTTCAGCTTTGTCCAACCGGTACCGAACGCTTCGCCGAACGAAAAATTCTTGTTCATACATTTTTTATTACTCACTCGCGATACCGCTAAGCTAAATCAGGTATGCGGAAAGTTTTGCTGGAGCTCTTTCAGCCACCACGTTCGCACCTGGTTCGAATCCCG
>Ga0268298_10003308_pt1 | contig 16586 bp, 16 predicted proteins | sample WWTPWeurt_MetaG_FD_194462 | JGI IMG/M metagenome (GOLD analysis project Ga0268298, IMG submission 194462) | Activated sludge microbial communities from WWTP in Nijmegen, Gelderland, Netherland - WWTP Weurt | ecosystem: Engineered > WWTP > Aerobic digester > Activated sludge | place... | reverse complement strand
GGGCAAGCAGCCTGGCGACTGAAAAGGACTAGAATCCGCTGCCAGGTGCGGTCGGAGACGACCGGGCATATTGACATAGAAAGAGCCGGTGGCTGTAATCTTGAAGGCCAAAGGTTTTTGATATTGGCGGTTGCGGCTGTTTCCATTGATTGAATGGATTCGGCTCGATCCGATGGTTGTTGGCCGGCTTAGGTTTAAACATTTAGACGAACGAGGGGCTCCTTGTGAATAAGACAGAATTGATTGAACACATCGCGAAGCATGCCGATATTTCCAAGGCGGCTGCTACCCGGGCGCTTGACTCGATGGTCGGCGCCGTCAAGACGACCCTCAAGAAGGGCGGATCGGTTTCATTGGTCGGTTTTGGCACGTTCGCCGTTGGCAAACGCTCGGCGCGCAGTGGGCGCAATCCACGCACCGGCGCAGCGATTAAAATCAAGGCTGCCAAGGTGCCGAAGTTTCGCCCAGGCAAGGCATTGAAGGATGCCTTGAACTGAGCTGCGGTTTCGGGTGGGGTGCTTAGCTCAGTCGGTAGAGCGGCGCCCTTACAAGGCGTAGGTCGGCGGTTCGAACCCGTCAGCACCCACCACCACCAATGTAAAGGCGAACATATCGTTCGCCTTTTCTGTTTTTGATATTGAGAGTCTGCGCATGTTTGATTTCGTCCGGAAGCACACCAAGATCATGCAGTTTCTGCTGTTTCTGCTGATCTTTCCCTCGTTCGTGCTGTTCGGCCTTGAAGGCTACAACCGTTCCCAGAACAAGGGAGCTGCGGTGGCCCGTGTCGACGGGGTCGACATCACCCAAGCCGAATGGGACTTCGCGCACAAGAACGAAGTCGACCGTGTGCGGGAATCGATGCCGACTCTGGATGTCAAGTTGCTGGACTCACCGGAGGCACGCTACGCAACGCTGGAACGGCTCGTGAGAGATCGCGTGCTGGCTGCAGCGGCCACCAAACTGAAGCTGGTGACCAGCGATGCCAAGCTGGCGCGCGATCTGCAGCAGAATGCGACGATTGCGAGTCTGCGCAAGCCAGATGGCACACTCGACATGGAGCGGTATCGGCAACTGGTGGCAAGCCAAGGCATGACGCCCGAGATGTTCGAAGCACAGGTGCGTGCCGATCTGTCATCCCGCCAGGTCCTGGCGGGCGTCATGGGCAGCGGCTTCACGCCGGCGGTCGAGGCGAACGTCGCATTGAATGCCTTCCTGCAGAAGCGGGAAGTTCAGGTTGCCCGCTTTTCGCCATCCGATTTCGCAGCCAAGGTGACCTTGACGGACGCTGAGATCGAGGCTTTCTACAAACAGAATGAAGCGCTTTTCCAGGCTCCGGAGCAGGCCAGCATCGAGTACGTCGTGCTGGATCTGGAGACGGTCAAGAAATCTCTTGTGGTCAACGAGGCGGATCTGAAAACCTATTACGAACAGAATGCAACTCGCCTCAGCGGGCAGGAGGAACGCCGTGCCAGCCATATCCTGATATCGGCACCGAAAACGGCCAGTGCAGAAGATCGCAAGCGGGCCCGTGCGAAGGCAGACGAATTGCTGGCCGCGGCGCGAAAGGCTCCCGACAGTTTTGCCGATCTGGCCCGGAAGAATTCGCAGGATACCGGCTCCGCGCCAAATGGCGGCGATCTTGATTTTTTTGCCCGTGGTGCCATGGTCAAGGCTTTCGAAGATGCCGTTTTTTCCATGAAGAAGGGGGAGGTCAGCGACGTCGTGGAATCGGAGTTTGGCTATCACATCATTCGATTGACCGATATCAAGGCTCCCAAGGTCCGGACTTTTGAGGAGATGAGAGCCCAGATCGAAAGCGACCTGAAGAAGCAGCAGGCGCAACGCAAGTTCGCCGAGGTGGCCGACGCGTTTACGAACGGTGTTTATGAGCAGGCCGACAGCCTCAAACCCGTAGCGGACCGTCTAAAACTGGAGGTTCAATCCGCAGCCAACGTCACCCGGACACCGGCGCCGGGCGCAAACGGTGTATTGGCCAGCCCGAAGCTGCTCAATGCCATTTTTGCATCCGACGCGGTTGAAAAGAAACGCAACACCGAGGCCGTAGAAACGGCGCCGAACCAACTGGTTTCCGCGCGGATTGTCCAGTACATGCCCGCACGGACCAAGCCGCTTGCCGAAGTCAAGGATGCTGTGCGCGCCCGACTGGTGGCTGAGCGCGGCGCTGAACTGGCGCGCAAGGAGGGGGCTGCCAAACTGGCAGCATGGCAAGCAAATCCTGCTTCGGCAGATCTTCCTGCGCCTTTGACCGTGTCGCGCGAGCAGTCACAGCAGTTCCCGGGCAAGCTGATTGACGCCGTGCTTCGCGCGGATTCCGCCGCCTTGCCGGTGTTGGTCGGTGTCGACCTTGGTGGGCAGGGATATGCCGTGGCGCGCGTCAACAAGGTCATCGACTTCGAAGCGGCGAACGAAGCGGCGCGGCGACAGAATCTGAACCAGTACAACCAGTTGTGGACGGGTGCAGAGAGCCTGGCTTACTTCAACGAATTGAAGCGTCGTTTCAAGGCGGAGATCCTTGCTGCGAAACCGCTCCCCGGGTCAGACAGCGCCTCGCGCAGCTCGGTTCAGTGAGAAGAACCCGCTATAATCGAACGCTTTCGGTGGCTGTAGCTCAGTTGGTAGAGTCCCAGATTGTGATTCTGGTCGTCGTGGGTTCGAGTCCCATCAGCCACCCCATTTAAGCAGACGCCAGCCTTGTGCTGGCGTTGCTGTTTCCGGCCTCGATAGCCGGTGTGCGCGGGCTTGCTCCTGTCAGGGAACTGTCCGCCAGAAAACCCAAAATCCAGCGGCATGAGCACACGGGTATTGATCGCCGGCGGCGGCATTGGCGGCCTGACCGCCGCGCTGGCCTGCGCCAGAGCGGGTTGTGATGTGCGCCTGTTTGAGCGCGCCGCCGAATTTGGCGAAGTCGGGGCGGGGATCCAGATCGGGCCCAATGTTGTTCGCGTTCTACATGGCATGGGTCTGGAACGGGACCTTGCAAGGGTCGCTGCTTTTCCCCATCGTTTGCAGGTGCGCAATGCAGTATCCGGCCGAGAGCTGGGCGTATTGCCGCTCGGCGAGCGTGCGGTCCGGCTCTACGGGGCCCCCTACGCCACCATTCACAGGGCGGATCTGCATGCCTTGCTGCTGCACCCACTTCAGCGAGACGGGGCGGTGCGGCTGGCGCTGGGGAACTGGCTGGCTTCGTACGAGGACCGTGGACGGGTCGTGACCCTGGAGACCACCGAAGGCCTCGAAGTCGAAGGCGATGTGCTGATCGGCGCCGATGGCCTGTGGAGCCGGGTGCGCGAATTGATGCTGAACGACGGGGCTCCTCGTGTTTCCGGGCATCTGGCCTACCGGGCGATGCTGCCACAGCACAGTCTGCCTCAGCACCTGCGAAGCCATCAGGTGACGGCCTGGCTGGGCCCCCGCCTGCACGTGGTGCAATACCCGGTGCGCGGGGGCGACTGGCTCAACGTGGTTGCCATTGTTCACGGCGACTTCAACGGCGATCTCCATGGATGGGACCATGGAGCCAATGCAGCCGACCTCCAGCATGCCATGGGTAGCACGTGCCAACCTCTTCAGGAGCTGATCGCGGCGGTGCCCGACTGGCGGCTCTGGGCTTTGTGCGATCGGCATCCCATGCAAGGAGCTTGGCAGCAGGCTCGGGGATTGGTGGCGCTCCTGGGCGACGCCGCGCACCCGATGCGGCCTTACCTTGCGCAAGGCGCTGGCATGGCGATCGAGGACGCCGAACAATTGGGTCGCTCCATCGTCTTGGAGCGCCTCCCGATGGGCGAGCGCTTGCAGCACTACGCGAATCGGCGCTGGCAGCGATGTGCGAGGGTGCAGGCACGCTCGATCCGCAACGGAGAGATCTTCCACTCAGAGGGCATCGTCCGATGGGGTCGCGATGCGGTGCTCAGGGTGTTCGGTGAACGGGTGCTGGATGTTCCCTGGCTCTATGCCGGCCCACGATGAACAAGCGGGCGCTCATAAAGTTGTAGCTGAATATGACCATTCGACGCTGGGATGGTGCCGATTTTTGTCTATAAACTGGTTCGCAGGCTCCAGATTTCCGGAAAAAGCACCACATCCAGCATCTTGCGCAGGTAGCTCACGCCGCCGGTGCCGCCGGTGCCGCGCTTGAAGCCGATCACGCGCTCCACGGTGGTGACATGGCGGAAGCGCCAGAGGCGAAAGGCGTCTTCGAGATCGGTGAGCTCCTCGCCGAGCTGGTAGAGGTCCCAGTGCTGCTTCGGGTTGCGGTACACGGTCAGCCAGGCCTGCTCAACGCCGGGGCTGGCGACGTAGGGCTGGGTCCAGTCGCGCTGCGCATGGCTTTGTGGCACGTCCAGACCACGCCGCGCCAGCAGCTTCAGCGCTTCGTCGTAGAGCGACGGGGCTTCATAGGCAGCCCGCACCTGCTCCAGCAGGTCAGGGCGGTGTTCATGGGGTTTGAGCATGGCCGCATTCTTGTTGCCCAGCGAGAACTCGATGCAGCGGTACTGGTAGCTCTGGAATCCGCTGGAGCTGGCCAGGTAGGGGCGGATGGCGCTGTACTCGGGCGGCGTCATGGTGGCCAGCACGTCCCAGGCGTGCACCAGCTGCTCCATGATCTTGCTGACGCGCGCCAGCATCTTGAAAGCGGTGGACAGGTCATCGGCCGCCACATGGGCCACGGCGGCCCGCAGCTCATGCAGCATGAGCTTCATCCACAACTCGCTCGTCTGGTGCTGCACGATGAACAGCATCTCATTGTGGTCGGGTGAGCGCGGGTGCTGCGCACTCAGGATGGCGTCGAGTTGCAGGTAGTCGCCGTAGCTCATGCTCCGGCTGAAATCGAGCTGGGCTTTTTCGTCGTGGACGATGTGCTCGGGCGACGGGGACGATGGGGTGGTGTTGTGCGGGCACATGATCAGGTCACCGCGTGTTTCTGGTTGAATTCAGGCCGTTGCCATTCACCGCTGTCGAGCACCTGCCTGAGGTGTTCCACGGCCTGCCAAACATCCTCGAAGCCGATGTAGAGCGGTGTGAAGCCAAAACGCAGGATGTCGGGATGAAGGCCACCATCGCCGGCCCGGAAATCCCCAATGACGTTGCGGGCGATCAGCGCCTGCACGATGGCATAGGCACCGGCGCCACGGGCCAGGCAGACTTGTGAACCCCGTTGCGCGTGCACGCGCGGTGTGGCGAGCGTCAGGCCGTGGCCGGCACAGCGCGTCTCCACAAGTTCGATGAACAGGTCGGTCAGCGCCAGCGACTTGGCCCGCAAGGCCGCCATGCCGCCCAGCGGCTCGACAGCCAGCAGGGTGTCGAGCCCGCATTCCAGCGCCGCCATGCTGATGATGGGCTGGGTGCCGCAGAGGTAGCGCGTGATGCCCGGGGCCGGCTGGTAGTCGGCGTTAAAGGTAAATGGGGTGGCATGGCCCCACCAGCCGGCCAGGGGTTGCCAGAAACGCTCGGCGTGGCGCGGGGCCACCCATACAAAGGCTGGCGCCCCAGGTCCGCCGTTGAGGTACTTGTAACCGCAACCCACTGCGAAATCGGCCTGTGCGCCGGTCAGGTCGACCGGCACCGCGCCGGCACTGTGTGCAAGGTCCCAGACTGCGAGGATGCCGGCGGCATGGGCCGCGGCCGTCACGGCGGCCATGTCATGCATGGCACCCGTGCGGTAGTTCACGTGGGTCAACATCAGCACCGCGACATCGGTGGTCAGCGACGCTGCGATTGCCTCGGGCTCGACCAGCTTCAAGGTGTAGCCGCGCTCCCGGCACAGCGCCTCGGCGATGTACAGGTCGGTCGGGAAATTGCTGCGCTCGCTGACGAGGGTCTTGCGCTGCGGCGCATCCTCACGGGCCATGTTCAGCGCGGCGCTCAGCACCTTGAACAGGTTGATGGACGTGCTGTCCGTTGCAACCACTTCGCTCGGGTTGCCGCCAACGAGCCGGGCGATCTTGTCGCCCGCGCGCCGGGGCGAGTCGAACCAGCCCGCGGTGTTCCAACTGCGGATCAGCCCCTGCCCCCATTCCTGTGTCACTACCTTGGCGACGCGGGCGGCCGTGGCGCGGGGAAGGACGCCCAGCGAGTTGCCGTCGAGGTAGATCACGCCGTCGGGCAGGTCGAATTGATGACGAAGTTCGCGCAACGGGTCTTGCGCATCGGCCTGTCGGCAGTCTTCAAGGGAATTGGGTGTCATGGCAATGGGGCAGGGGTGGGTAGTTCAGGAGTTCGAGCGTCAGGCAGTAATCAGGGCAATTCGCGCAGCACGGCGCGCACCGGGCTGGCGTCGGAGGTCATCAGCTTCAGTGGCAGGGCGATCAGTTCGTAGTCGCCCTCGGGAACGTCGTCGAGCACCAGGTTTTCCAGCACGCGCAGGTTCAGGCGCCGGATCACCTGGTGGCTGTCGAGGGTCTTGCTGCCAGCGGGGTCGATGCTGGCGGTGTCGATGCCAACCAGCAGCACGCCCAGCGCAGCCAGGCGCTCGATGGTCTGCGGTGCAAAGGCCGCCAGATCAGGGTCCCAGCGGTCCACCGGCATGCGCGCGTATGTCCGGACCAGCACACGCGGTGGCAGTTGGCCGATGGCGTGGGCCAGGTGCGACCACTCGATCAGCGGCCCCACGCCGATGGCATGAATCACGCGGCACGGACCGAGGTAGGGTGCCAGGTCCAGTTCGCCGACGCTGGCTCCCGTCGGGTCGTAGTGGAGCGGGGCGTCTGCGTGCGCGCCGACATGGGGCGACAAGGTCAGTGTGCCGACGTTGACCGGGCATCCTGGTCCCAGCGTGGCCGCCCATTGCTGCTGATAGGGCGTGTCGCCAGGGAAGACCGGGGAGCCGGGCTGGACGGGTGGGGAGATGTCCCAGAGCATTTTCATGGCTCTGGAAGTTAGCGGCGTTATGGATTCGTGGTGTCGGTTATTTCCAACATCGACCAAAATTCAATGATTGGCTGATGGCGTAGAATGAGAATCGTTATCATTTAATGCCCGGTATGTCTGCCGATTTTCAAAAACCCGACGTGAACTATCACGGGCCCGATATGGGGCTTGACGAACTACCGCGTCTCGTGGGGGCGAGGGTCGCGCGCCTGGTTGACGCTGCCGACGCTGACGAGCGCGAACTCGTACTGCGCCTGCTGGAGATCGGATTCCTTCCTGGTGAGCGTGTTTGCGTGATTGCCCAAGGCTTCCCCGCCCATGATCCGCTCGCGGTTCGCATCGGCCACACCACATTCGCGCTGCGAAGATACGAGGCCGCGCTGATTCGCGTGGTGCCCGAACCGACGCTGGCAAGGGGTGCCGAGTGAACGCGGCGCACAGCGCTATCACCGCGCCCTTGCGCGTTGCCTTGCTGGGCAATCCCAATTGCGGCAAGACCGCGCTCTTCAACCTGCTGACGGGCAGCCGGCAGAAGGTTGCCAACTATGCAGGGGTGACCGTGGAGCGCAAGGAAGGGCACTTGCAGACGGCCTCCGGGCGTCGCGTTCTGGTGCTGGACCTGCCCGGCGCCTACAGCCTCAATCCGCTGAGCGCAGACGAGGCCGTGACCCGTGACGTCGTGACCGGCCGGCGCGCCCATGAGCCAATGCCGGACCTGCTCGTGTGCGTGGTCGATGCCACCAACCTCAAGCTTAACCTTCGCCTGGTGCTGGAGGCGCGGGCACTGGGCCTGCCCATGGTCCTGACACTCAACATGAGTGACATGGCGGTCCGGGAAGGCATCGTGGTCGACCGGGGCCTGCTGTCGCGGGAACTGGCCATGCCTGTGCTGGAGACCGTCGGCGTACGGCACGATGGGGCGCAGGAATTGCTGGCGTTTCTGGACCTGGCCGACCCCGCAGGTACTGCCGGCCATCTGGCCGCCGCCTCGACGTCGCCACCCTGGCATGCGTCGGACGTGGCGCAGGTGATTGCGACCCAGCAGGAGGTGCGGCGCATTCTGGCGGTGGCCGTGAATGAGCCGGCGGACAGTCTGCACACCGACGACGCCATCGACCGCATCGTGTTGCACCCTCTGTGGGGAATGCTGTTGCTGGCCTTGACGCTGTTCCTGATGTTCCAAGCGGTGTTCAGCCTGGCCACTGTGCCCATGGAGTGGATCAAGGCGGGCGTGGATGCGCTGGGCAACCTGGTCCGGTCCGGCCTGCCGCCAGGCGTTCTGCAGAGTCTGTTGGTGGACGGCATCCTGGCCGGCACCGGCGGCGTGCTGGTGTTTTTACCCCAGATCCTGATCCTTTTCTTCTTCATCATCGCCCTGGAGGATTCAGGCTACCTACCGCGCGCGGCGTTCCTGCTGGACCGGGTCATGGGGACGGTTGGCCTGTCGGGGCGCTCGTTCATTCCATTGCTGTCCAGCTTCGCCTGTGCCATTCCCGGTGTGATGGCCACCCGGACCATCAGCCACTGGCGTGACCGGCTGGTCACGATCATGATTGCGCCGCTGATGACCTGCTCGGCGCGGCTGCCGGTGTACGCACTGCTGATCGGTGCCTTCATTCCAGCGCGCACGGTCTGGGGGGTATTCAATCTGCAAGGGCTGGTGCTGTTTGGTCTTTATCTGGCAGGGATTCTCGGTGCGATGGCCGTGGCGGCGGCCTTCATGCGCCTGCGCTCAGACGCTCGACCCACCCCGCTGCTGATGGAACTGCCTTCGTACCGCTGGCCGAGCCTGCGCAATCTTTCGCTGGGGCTGTACGAGCGCGCGGTCATTTTCCTCAAGCGGGTTGGCGGCATCATCCTGGCGCTGATGGTGCTGTTGTGGTTTCTGTCGACGTTTCCGGGGCCGCCGGTTGGCGCAACCGGGCCGGCGATCCAGTACAGCCTGGCCGGTCAGATCGGGCGCGGCCTGGAGGTCGTCTTTGCGCCGATCGGCTTCAACTGGCAGATCGCGATTGCGCTGGTGCCCGGCATGGCCGCGCGCGAGGTTGCAGTCGGCGCGTTGGGCACCGTTTACGCACTGTCGGCGACGGGTCCCGACGTTGCCTCCCAACTCGGGGTTCTCATCGGCCAGAGCTGGTCGCTCGCCACGGCTCTTTCATTGCTGACCTGGTATGTGTTTGCGCCGCAGTGTATTTCCACGCTGGTGGCCGTGCGGCGCGAAACCAACAGTTGGACATATCCGATGATGATGGCGGCCTATCTGTTCGCCCTGGCTTACGCGGCAAGCTTCATCACTTACCGGTTGGCCCTGATGGGCGGAGGCGGTTGAGATGACACAACAGTGGATCGTGGGTGTGATCGTGCTGGCAGCTGCAGCCTATGCTCTGTGGTACTGGCTGCCCTCGGGCTTGCGCCGCCGTCTGGGCCGGATTCATCCGGCGCTGGGTGAGAAACGCGCCTGCGGCGCGTGCAACAGCTGCGGTGGGTGTGATGACCCGCCTGCGACAAAGTCCGGCGGTGTTCAACCCGTTCACTGGCAGCCCCGTTCAACGAGCCGGCATCACGCGGATTGAGCGTTCCAGGGGGGCAACCCGTGTCGTGCGCGAGCCTTGTCGCACGCTGCTTCACCTTCGGAAAACTCCCGACAAGGTGACGGCCGCCATTCATAGATGCCGCAAGCCACGTTGCGGCCGATCTGGCCCGTCAGCGCCGCACAGCGGCTGGGAAGATGGTCCGTGCCGCGCATACGGCAGATTGTGCTGGTGACTTCGTCTGCCAGCCCCGCCGGGACGCTACCGCCCCTGTCGTCGAGCTCCTGCACCGCAAAGTCCACGCGAAAGCTCGCGCAGCAGGCGCCGCAGGTGGTGCAGGCGGACATCAGAGTTTGCCGAGCAGCAGGTACTCCATCAGTGCCTTCTGCACGTGCATGCGGTTCTCGGCCTCGTCCCAGACAACGGACTGGGGGCCGTCGATCACGTCCGCTTCGACTTCCTCGCCGCGGTGGGCCGGCAGGCAGTGCATGAAAAGCGCGTCGGGTTTCGCGCTGCGCATCATCTCGGAATCAACGCACCAGTCGGCGAAGGCCTTTTTTCGCGCTTCGTTCTCGGCTTCAAATCCCATGCTGGTCCATACGTCGGTGGTCACCAGATCGGCCCCGCTGCAGGCGTCCATGGGATTGCTGAATACCTTGTAGCTGTTTGCACTTCGAATCCCAGCGACGGCCTGGTCTACCTCGTAGCCGCCGGGCGTACTGACATGCACCGTGAAATCCAACAACTCGGCCGCCTGCAGCCAGGTGTTGGCCATGTTGTTGCCGTCGCCGACCCAGGCCACGGTCTTGCCCTTGATGCTTCCGCGATGCTCGATGAACGTGAAGATGTCCGCCAGGATCTGGCACGGATGAAACTCGTTGGTCAGGCCGTTGATCACGGGGACCCGTGAGTACCTTGCGAATTTCTCGATCTTGTCCTGACCGTAGGTTCGGATCATCACCAGGTCCACCATGCGGCTGATCACCCGGGCACTGTCGTCGATCGGCTCGGCCCTGCCGAGCTGGCTGTCGCCGGTGGTCAGGTGCACCACCGATCCGCCCAACTGGTACATGCCGGCCTCAAAGCTGACACGGGTGCGGGTCGAGGCCTTCTCGAAGATCATGGCCAGCGTGCGGTCGGCCAGCGTGTGGTGTTTCTCGTAGGCCTTGAACTTGCGCTTGATCAGTGCGGCGCGCTCGAAAAGGTAGGCGTACTCACCCGCGTCGAGGTCGGTGAACTGAAGGTAGTGCTTCAAAACCATGGTCGGTCACTCCGCGAGAAACTGCTGGATCAGCGGCACCAGAATGGCCACCACCTCGTCGGCCTCGGCGCTGGTCATGATCAGTGGCGGCACCAGGCGAATTACGCTGTCCGCCGTGACGCTGATGAGAAGGCCCTTGTCAGCCGCACGCTGCGTCAACGCGCCGCAGGGCTTGTTCAGTTCCACGCCGATCATCAAGCCTTGGCCACGTATTTCCTTGACGCCGGGCTGATGCTCGAGCGCGCGCTCCAGGGCGCCTTTCAGGTGCGCGCCCACCCTAGCCGCGCTCTCCAACAAGCCGTCTTCTTCCATGATGCGAATCGTTTCCACCCCTGCACGCATCGCCAGAGGGTTGCCACCGAACGTGGTGCCATGGTTGCCCGGCTGGAAAATGTTCGCCGCTCTGGGGCCCGCCACGACAGCGCCAACGGGCACACCCGACCCCAGTCCCTTGGCCAGCGGCATGACGTCGGGCTTGATGCCGGCCCACTGGTGGGCGAACCACTTGCCGGTGCGGCCCATGCCGCACTGCACCTCATCGATCATCAGCAGCCAGTCGCGTTCGTCGCACAACTGGCGCACCTGTTGCAGATAGTCGATGCGCATCGGATTGACGCCACCTTCACCCTGAATGGTCTCAAGGAACACGGCGACCACGTTGGGGTTGCCTTCGGTGGCTTTCTTCAGCGCTTCAACGTCGTTGAGGGGCACCCGAATGAAGCCTTCGACCAGGGGGCCGAAGCCCTTTTGCACCTTTTCATTGCCGGTGGCGCTCAAGGTTGCGATGCTGCGGCCGTGGAAGGCCTTTTCATACACAACGATCTCCGGCTTTTCGATGCCCTTGTCGTGGCCGAATTTGCGCGCAAGCTTCAAGGCCGCTTCGTTGGCTTCCAGGCCAGTGCTGCAGAAGAACACGTTGGTCAGCCCGGACAGCTCAACCAGTTTCTCGGCCAGCTTCTCCTGGTTGGGCACATGGTAGTAGTTGCAACTGTGGATGATCTTGCCGATCTGGTCCTGCAGCGCAGGCACCAGTTTGGGGTGGTTATGGCCCAGGGTGTTGACGGCGATGCCGCCGAGAGCGTCCAGGTAGGGTTTGCCGTTGATGTCCCAGACGCGGCAGCCCTGGCCATGACTCAGCGCAATGGGCAGGCGGCCATAGGTATTCATGGTGTGGGGCGAAGCGGCTTCGATGAACGCGGTCATGGGGTCTCCTGAAAACAAAGCGGCCCTGCAATAACCGGGGCCGTCAGGAGCCGATTTTAGGCTCAGAGCCTGCAGGGGTTTGCTGACGATTGCGCATGACAGCGATGCGCAATCCGATGGGCCTGAAGTCTTATATAAGATACAATGATTGTTGCGTTGCAGCACGTTGTGATCCTTCGTGCCTGCTGGTGTGTATCCAGTACCTTTACCCAATGGTTTCCAACACCGCCAAAGAAGTCTTCATCCAGGGTATCACCCACGAAGGCAAGACCTTCCGACCCAGCGACTGGGCTGAACGGCTGGCGGGGGTCATGAGCCAGTTTCGGCCCGGGGGCGTGCGTCCGGGCAGCCACCTCAGCTATTCACCTTGGTGCATTCCCACGTCGGTTGGCGGCGTGAAATGTGTGGTCGTTCATCCCGATCTGCGATCGGCGGAACCGCTGGCGTGGGAGTTCTGCATGAACTTCGCCAAGGACAACGAACTCCAGATGTTCGAGGCCTGGGCCAAACCCGACGCCCTGACGGAGTGATCGCCCAGGTCGGGTTCGCCGGCGACCGGTTGGTGCCGTTCTGAAGTGATTGGACCCTGAGCGAAACGCATTCCCGGGCATAGTGGCTTTCATCGACCACAAAAAAACCGCCCGAAGGCGGTTTTTCTGCTTGCTGACAGCGCACCCGTTGAGAACGGCAGACCGCCAGAGGCGGTCAGGGCTGTTTGCCTGCCTTGATCAGGCGGCGCTGCTGTTTGCAGCGGTGGCCAGGGCCTTGACCTTGGCCGACAGGCGGCTCTTGTCGCGAGCGGCCTTGTTCTTGTGGAAGATGCCCTTGTCGGCGATGGTGTCGACCACCGACTGCATCTTGCCGAAAGCCTCGGTGGCCTTCGCCTTGTCGCCGGCTGCGACGGCCTTCTCGACGTTCTTCACCGAGGTGCGGTATTTGGAGCGCAGAGACGTATTGGCTGCATTGAGCTTGACGTCCTGACGTGCGCGTTTGCGGCCCGACGCCAGGCGCGGGTTCTTTTTCTTGGGTTTCGTAGAAGCCATTTCGATATTTCCTTGTGTCTGAGGATGATGCCAGCAAAGTTCTCCATTCTATCAGGTTGGAACGGAAATGAGCCGGCTCCCGATGCCGGATCGGTCGGGGCACTACACTCGGGCCGGTGAGCCTCTTCAAATCTGCTTCCATCGTCTCGGTGCTGACCCTGGCTTCGCGGGTTACGGGGCTGGTGCGCGAAACGCTCGTGGCATCGATGTTTGGTGCCAGTGCCATGACCGATGCCTTCAATGTGGCTTTTCGCATTCCCAACATGTTCCGGCGGTTTTTTGCCGAAGGTGCATTCAGCCAGGCCTTCGTTCCGGTGCTGGCCAGTGTGCGGACCCAGCAGGGCGATGTGCAGACCAAGCGGGTCATCGACCATGTGGCCACAGTGCTGACCTGGGTGCTGTTGCTGACCTGCGTGCTCGGCGTACTGGGCGCACCGGTGCTGGTGTGGATCATGGCCAGCGGCCTGCAGCAGGATCCCAGGAGTTTTGAGGCGGCGGTGGTCATGACGCGCTGGATGTTCCCCTACATCGGATTCATGTCGATGGTCGCGCTGGCCGCTGGTGTGCTCAATACCTGGAAACGGTTTGCCGTTCCAGCCGCCACACCGGTACTGCTCAATCTGTGCATGATCCTGGCGGCCTGGCTGGGCGCACCATGGCTGGAGACACGGGGTATTGAGCCCATCTACGCGCTGGGTGGCGGAGTGATCCTGGGTGGTGTGCTTCAGTTGACCGTTCAGATGCTGGCCCTGCGCCGCTTGGCCCTGTTGCCGACCGTCGGCTGGCGCTGGGCTCATCTGCGCCAGGCCTGGGACGACCCTGCCACTCAACGGATCGCAACCATGATGATGCCGGCGTTGCTGGGCGTCAGCGTGGCGCACGTTTCCACCGTGATCAACACCCAGATTGCCTCGCACCTGACCCCTGGCAGCGTCAGTTGGCTGACCTACGCGGATCGGCTGATGGAATTCCCCACGGCCTTGCTGGGTGTCGCGCTGGGGGTGGTGCTGACGCCCCAGCTGGCCGCGGCCAAGGCCGCCGATGATGCTGAAAAGTACTCCGCCATGCTGGACTGGGGGCTGCGCCTGGTGGTCATGCTGGCGGTTCCCTGCGCGGTGGCCCTCTTGACTTTCGCCAAGCCCCTGGTGGCCGTTCTCTACCATTACGGCGCCTTCACCGACAACGACGTTCAGCAAACGACCCATGCACTGATGGGGTACGGGGCCGGCCTGCTGGGTCTGATCGCGATCAAGGTGCTGGCGCCGGGCTTCTATGCCAGCCAGGACATCCGGACCCCGGTCAAGATTGCCATTGTCGTTCTGGTGTTGACCCAGTTGCTCAACCTGGCCCTGGTTCCCGTTTTTCAACACGCCGGTCTGGCGCTGGCCATTGGCATCGGCGCCCTCGTGAATGCGACGTGGCTGCTGGTGGGGTTGCGCCGCAAGGGCAGTTACCGGCCGGCGCCGGGTTGGGGCCTGTTTGGGCTGCAGGTCCTGGCCGCGAGTGCCTTACTGGCGGTGTTCCTGATGTGGGCATCCAGCGCCTTTCACTGGACGCAACTCCAGGCGGCGCGAGGCCAACGCATCGGCTTGTTGTTCCTGCTGATCGCAGGCTCCGCCATTCTGTATTTCGGTGCGCTGTGGGCCGCTGGCCTGAAGCTGCGTCAGTTTGTCCGCCGGTGACGCCGGTCGACCCCAGAGGGCTCGTGTGCGACGGATGCCGGGTCTGATGGATGGCAGCCTGGCTTTCTTCTGGATGGATCCATGCCTTTGAGCCTTCGCGCGCCGACGCCGCTGGAATATTTCGCGAGCCTGGTGGCGAGCGACGACCAGTTTCCTTTGCTGGAGGCCGCCGCCAGTCTGGCCATGGACGAATACCCGGAACTCGACGTGCAGCGCGTTCCGGGCGAGATGGACCTGTTGCTGGCTCGCCTGAAGCGGCGCGTGGCCCATGCGGTTGAGCCGGCGCAAATGCTGCAGACACTCAACCGGTACTTTTTCAGGGATCTGGGCTTCGGTGGCAACCTCAATCACTACCATGACCCAGAGAACAGCTACCTGCATGCGGTGTTGCAAACCCGCAGGGGCATACCGGTGTCATTGGCTGTGCTGTGGCTGGAACTCGCCGGCGGCATCGGGCTGTCCGTTCACGGGGTGGGCTTCCCCGGGCACTTTCTGGTCAGGGCGGATCTTCCCGACGGGTCCATCCTGCTGGACCCATTTACCGGCGTCTCACTGAGCCGCGACGACCTATGGGAACGCCTGGATTCGATCCGACCCGGTGGCGACGCGAGACAGGCAACCGGAGCGCTGCTGGACGGCTATCTGCGCCCCGTGGCGCCGCGCAGCGTGATCGCGCGGATGTTGTTCAACCTGAAGGAAATCCATCGGTCGCTGGAAGACTGGCCGCGCATGCTGGCCGTGCTGGATCGCCTGTTGGTTCTCATGCCCGAGGCCTGGTCGGAATTCCGTGACCGCGGGCTCGTTCACGCCGAACTCGGCGCCCTTGCGCAGGCGGTGCAGGATCTTGAAACCTACCTGACGCGTGCACCGGCACAGCCCGATCGCGCCGCCATCGAAGACCGACTGGCTGACCTCAGGGGCCATCTGCGTGGATAGCGGCTCCGGCTGGCACGCCCGGGCCTGTCTGCATCGCCTTTAGCGCCGGTTCTTTAATCAAAAACGGCACAGCCCAGCGTGGATGGGTCATAAACCGCTACAAAAACCAGAGTGTCAGTGGGTCAGATCAGTTCAACTGACGCGCCGTCGCCGCGCGCCTGGATGCGGCCGATCTCGAACACCTGCTCGCCGGCGGCGCGCAGGGCTGCCGCGCAGCCGTCGGCGTGCGCGGCATCGATCACGACCACCATTCCGATGCCGTTGTTGAAGGTGCGGTTCATCTCGAAGTCGTCGATCCCCGCCGTCTGCTGCAGCCAGGCAAACAGTTCGCTGCGGGGCCAGCTGCTCTGGCGCAGATGGGCGGCCGTTCCCTCGGGCAACACGCGGGGGATGTTTTCCAGCAGGCCGCCCCCCGTGATGTGGGCCAGCGCCTTGATCGGGTGCAGGTCCAAGGCCGCCAGAATGCTTTTGACGTACAGCCGGGTCGGCTCCATCAGGGCCTGCCGGAAGGGCTTGCCATCGAGCAGGGCAGGGGCGGCGCTTCCCGCGCGCTCGATGCACTTGCGCACCAGGCTGAATCCGTTGGAATGCACGCCGCTGGAGGCCAGGCCCAGCACGATATCGCCGGGCATCACGCTCATACCGGTCAGGATCTTGGATTTCTCCACGGCACCGACCGCGAAGCCGGCCAGGTCGTACTCCCCCGGCGGATACATGCCCGGCATCTCGGCGGTTTCACCGCCGATCAGTGCGCATCCGGACAACTCACAGCCCCGCGCAATGCCGCCAACGACAGCGGCGGCGGTGTCCACGTCCAGCTTGCCGCAAGCGAAGTAGTCCAGGAAAAACAGCGGTTCGGCGCCTTGCACCAGGACGTCGTTGACACTCATGGCGACCAGGTCGATGCCCACGGTGTCGTGCATGTTCCACTCGAACGCCAGCTTGAGCTTGGTGCCGACGCCGTCTGTGCCACTCACCAGGACAGGCTCCCGGTAGCGCTTGGGCACTTCAAAGAGGGCGCCGAAGCCGCCGATCCCGGCCA
>Ga0268298_10003307_pt1 | contig 16588 bp, 14 predicted proteins | sample WWTPWeurt_MetaG_FD_194462 | JGI IMG/M metagenome (GOLD analysis project Ga0268298, IMG submission 194462) | Activated sludge microbial communities from WWTP in Nijmegen, Gelderland, Netherland - WWTP Weurt | ecosystem: Engineered > WWTP > Aerobic digester > Activated sludge | place... | reverse complement strand
TGAATGGCACTGCCATTCTTATCGATTACCTGACGGCATCCGACGTGAACGTTCTCACTTCTGCAATGGCACAAGGTTCGTTCTCGACCATCGTTGTTCTGAGCAAGGAAATGGATCGTTCGGTCATTGCTCAGTCGAACATTCTCATCAAGGATGTTCGCCGGCCACGAGGTCTGGCCATGCACCTTGCATTGCTCCATCACTATGATCTGACTGATATGCGCATGAAGTCTCTACTGGCTGATGCATCTCTGCTGGGCGCCCGGGAGGTGACAAAGCTCGTTGCCAGTAACCCGGGCTCTTGGTCCTTTAAAGGAAAGAAGACTGCCTATGGTCTGTTGCACAAAGCCGTTCTGTCCGCAATTCAGGGAGAGCGGCGTGAGATTCTGAACCTGATACGTTTCTACGGCCGCCGACGCGCAATCCTCATGGTAAGGAGATTCCTCATTGTGTGCCTCAGGGTCTGGAGGGGACGTGAACATTCAATGAGCCCTTCCTATGGGATATATGTCCTCGCTCAACGGGTTGCACTCATGATGGACGCAACCCAGATCAGGTCGCTCTATGCGAAGGTTAAGAGACTTGGCTCTAGATCGTGTTCTTCTGAATAACAGAAACCGAAGGCGTCTCTCCTTGATGTGGAGGGACGCGTATGCATCGAGAAGTGAAGACAGGCACTGGTCTGAAAGTGCTGAGACCGGAATTGAAAAAGGAGGTCAAGCCAGACCCTGCGAATGAGCAAAAGGATCTGAAACCTGAAGCAAAGCTTGAAGCGAAACCGCCAATCGTCGTATCGCAAAAAGAGTCGCTGAAGAAGAAGCTCGAAACTGTTCGTGGAAAAATCAGTTCCATTGCCACTGAGATTGCCCGGAAAGAGAAGGCCGGTGAACCATTAGGCACACTGTTTCTGCAGAAGAGATCGCTTCGTTCATGGGAAGCACGTTTTACAAAGAGACTGCAATCCACCGTATCTTGAACGGATGCCCGGCCAACCGGGCATCTTTTTTTGAGGGCCTGCTTCCCCATGCGTCTTTCTTCCAAATGAAACACAAGACGCTAATATCTCCTGACAGCACGATCCAAGACGCAAGCGCTGGCTGGGTTGAGCTCACCGACAGAAAGGAGGAATTTCAGAAGATTCTTCGGCTTCTGACGGATTTTACCGAACGGATCGGATCGAAGGATCAGGCATTGGAGGAAGGGCACTATTGCAGAAAAGCCATTAGCGTAGTGCCCAATCCTGAAACAAATCTGCAGGTCTTCCTCCGTGGCACTGGCGTTTCAGTTTATCTCGTTCTGGCATTGCTAAAGAATCATCACGGTCTCGTGGTATCAGCTTGGTTTCATGAGGACGGAATCTTTCAGGAGCGCGAAAAATACAGGGACAATTCGGACCACCCAGTTCACAACATCGTCTGTATGACGGACCTTGCGACGCACTCTTCAATGCCTGTTCAGGGAAACATCCACAGTTTGCTGAAAGTAGACTGCGAATCTCTGTTTTCGTGGGCTCGTGAATTTCTGGAATAGATCAGATTTTTGGTGATCTGATACTTGGGATCCCTGAATGAACGCTCACCTCGTTGGAACTCGGAGAGCATTTTGCCGGTGTTGGCTCGATGCTGGTGATCCAATGAGGTGGGATTGGCTTCAATAGATCCCGTTAAGCGTCTGCACGCAGGAGAGATAAGTAGTCGAAAAAAAATTTGTAAAACTCCATTAAGCATCACACTCGGGCTTCTGATATTGATTTTTCCTTGGACGGATCGTCCTTCTAGGAATGACGGATGACCTGCCTCGTCCTATTCCCGAATGGGAGAGACAGCGATGTGCCTTGATCTGGCCTTCAGAAAGGAGACCGCATCTCGTCCATCTATTCCGCGATATCGTCAGATCAATATCAAGAGTTGCTGATGTGACGGTGTTTGCAGTAGAAACCGCCTCTCTAAGTGGTTTGCGTGCTGATCTAAGCCAACTTGATATCGAAGTCAGTCCGGATATCTGGATACAGGATTTCGCGCCGATTCCCGTTCAACTTCCAAGCGGAAGGATAGAGTTTGTAAAATTCATATACAATCCGCGATACCTCGCAGATGTGCCGGAAGCATCGAGCATTGATGACAGCTTCGGTGCCGGTCTGGGGAACAGGCTATCCATACCCACAGTCCATATTCCACTAAGAATTGATGGTGGGTCGCTGGTCTTCACTGGCGAAGGCATTGCGATAGGAACGGAACGCATCATATCAGACAATCGTCTCGAAGGCAAAAGACACATCGAAGATGTCCTGATGCATCGTCTGGGCATCAAACAGCTGATTATTGTCCCAGAGGAGCCTCACGATATCACTGGGCATATTGACGGGATGGTCCGTTTCGTGGATGATAGAACCGTCCTTATTGGTTCTTACCCGGAGAAATACCGGGCAGGCCATCGCTACGGTGAACTGCTAAGAGAACTCATAGGGCAAGCTCTGGGTCACGAATACAGGATCGTGCGTGTCCAGAACTCGATGCCCTCCGATGAATCTTGTGAAGGGCTTATGAGTGCAGTCGGCAATCGACTGAATTTTATTCAGTGCGGCAAGACTCTGTTCCTGCCGTTGTATGGGAGTCCCGAAGAAGACTCCTTCGTCGAGTCTCTGAACGCCGATCTGCCATCCTTTCGCATTCAAACGCTCAATGGTTGCATACCTCTGGCCCGTCTCGGAGGAGTTCTTCATTGCGTTAGCTGGCAATGGTAGGGAGCCCAAATGGGTTCCCAAGTCAATCCAGCGTCCTTCTACTCATATGTGGGATGCGGGATTGCTGGAGAAGGATATCTTGCTGGGATGGTATCGGGACAATCCATTCCGCCTCAAGCCGGGTTCACTCAAACTCCGCATCGACTTTGACTTCACTCTGACACAGAACCTACCCGCATACGATTTGCGAACCCTTCCTGAACCGCAGGACGGAGCCGTTCACGCTGTCCAAGAGCTCTATCGCATGGGGTGGCACATCACGATTTTTACCTCTCGCTTCGATAGAACCGTTTTCGTTGAGGAAGAAGTGGAAGTCAATGCGGCCAACATGCTGGAGTTCCTGACACTGCATAACATCCCTTATGATCGCATCTGGAAGGATCAATGCTCAGCAAAGCCGCTCGCCACGTGGTATCTTGATGATCGATCCCTGCCGCCCTTTCGCGGTTGGTCCGAAACGCATTTATTCCTTCTACAATACATGCTCATAATCGAGAGCATCTGGCAACAAGAGTGCCAGCCGTATTCCTATTCATACGCCGTGAGGCATTTCAGAATCAAAGCAGGAGGCCTAAACATGATGCCGGATGACAATGTATTCGGTGACCTGATCTTCTCTTACAGTCGAACACAGGCGATTGAAGATGGTGTCCTCGTTGATGTCAGTCAATATGACGTTACACGACAACACTTCAAATATCCCGTGGCGGTCAGTGAACGTGTGTGGTCGATGATCGACCGTGCCGTTTCCGACTCGGATGGTCTGCAAAGTGTCGAAGGAATCCTCCATGACATCTTCTGGATGGCAAAATGCAACGGAACACGCATTGGCCCGTCCGAGAACATATTCGAAGTACTGATAGTAACGGAGGATCAGACCGAACCCGTGACCATGCGGCTTGTATGTGGCCCCGGCGACGATGCAGAACCCGTTCTCACCCTTATGCTGATTGACGAGGACTAACCGTTGTTTTTCATCCTGAAAAGGGCGCAGACATGCAATATCTGCAGGTTGCCTACAGGCCAAGAACATTCATTGAATCATTGAAATAGGAAGGAGTCCCACGCCCTCGTCCTGCTATGGGTGATAGAAAAAATCAAAAAGAACATCTTCCCGGCCGCTTGGCCAGCCATTGAGCCATGGCGCAAATTCAGATGGGACCGAGGTCCGCAAGGCATCCGGACCGGACAAATCAATTCCTCACAGGCTCTGTGTATCGACGTCTTTGGGTCTATCAAGATGAACGCACATGCCGATGCCATTGTCGACTTGATTGTCAGTAGGCTAGGGCTGGAGCCCGGAGGAGGAAGCTGGCAGATTGAATTTGAATGGGTGGACCCGCTTAATCATTTGAATTTGAATGAAAGGCGTCGCACTCAGGTCGACGTTGTCCTCCGAAATCAGAAATATCTGATCTTCGCTGAATGCAAGTTCACAGAGACCGACGGAGGTGCCTGCTCTCGGCCTTTGCCGAAACAGGAATTCGATGGACTCTCGGAATGCAATGGCGACTATGATTGGCAAGAAGATCCAATACGTTATGCGCTCTTCTCACACTTTGGGGTATCGATTAAAGACGCAAAATGCGCTCTTTCCCGAGCCGGGATTCGTTACTGGGACTTTATTGCTGAAGTTCTACACATCGACCCGACGCGTATTTTTCGCCCGTGCCCGCTCAATGCTTCCCTCTATCAATGGGCTCGCAACCTGATTCTTTGTTGGAGGGTTGCCACATCCAGCGGGTTGATTCCCATCGTCTTGATCGTCTTCGCGCACCAGCCCGGATTGCCGATGTCCGATCGGATTGGATCGAGAGCATGGAAGGCCTTGGTTAGGTCTGTGCGGCAGGATAGGATACTCTTCCGAACCGTTTCCTATCAGAAGATAATTGACGTCGCCCTAGAATTATCGATCGAGAAAGGATGGCAAGATGACTCTTGGACTGCCCTTCACCGATGGGTCGATCGGAAGATAGCGACTTCACAACGATTGCTCCGAAAGCGCTTTTAGTCGATCGGCCGTGGGCCGGTCAGCCTTTACTATGCTTTGCAAGCGTTACGAGCTTCTTTCGCTTCATTCCAGTCGTTTTTCAAGTCCTCAAGAGTTGCCTGTATGCCAAGGGTCTCCAATGGCTGGGAATGTGCTTCGGTTATGCGGCAGGCCTTTTCAAAGATTCTGAAAATCACTTCAGTTGCCTGCGCAAGACGATCTGGCTTTATCTTGGGTAGGGCGGTCATCATCACGTTAGGCTTGTAACGTTGCGCGACACCTTGAAGAAGTTCCTGTTCGGTCACGACTTCGCACCATGATCGAATCCGCGAATACGTGCTCTCTATTAAGGCTTGCCTCGTTTCGCCAGTTGTGGATCCAGCATTATTGACATTCTCGTTGATCCTCTTGGTCAGTTCGCTGACTGTGTCCCATCGTGGATGATTACCACGGGTCACCAGTCCAACTCGTCCGTCTCTGTCGCGCTCAACGCTGTAATAAGTGCAACCATCCGGATCCTTATCGAATTTCGCCAATAGGGCGGTCGCAAACCAAATGTTGTGAGTAAATATGACCACTTGGTGGAGTGAGCTTAGTTGATGGAGCCTTTCCACTATGTATTCAAGGCGTCGATAATCGAGGCTGTTCACCGGATCGTCAAAAAGCAAGGGGGATGAACCAGTCCGAATAGAAGCCTCGGCGAGGAAGTCTGACATCGCGATGACCTTTTGTTCACCCTCGGACAAAACGTCACTCAGACGATGGTCAGCTACAATGGATTTTCTCCGTGCCGTTTCCCCACCACGGCCCGGGAATTGCAGACGGACTTTCGGTGCTCTCAGAGCCTCACATTCGGCCCGAAAGAATCTCTCGAAGTCTTGATTCAGGAGATCCTCAGATGCCAGCTTCTGCTGTTTCGTCAAGGATCTGAGAAGCGGTGGAAAACGATCCCTCGCTATTGTGTTCGCCTGTTCAGCCCATTTAGCTTTTTCAACGTGTTCCTTGATCTTCGGTAACTGTTTTCGCAGGGTCAGGCGGTCTTCCAAATCGCGTAATAGTGCAGTTTGCTCCGCATGTTGCCGAGCCCGATCTGTTCCCTGCCTTGTCAGGTTGTCGATTACAGTGTCGATCTCAGCGCAGGCCTTGTTCAGGTTCTCGATCAACTTCGGGAGATCAGAGATCAGATCCTCGGCATTGACGTCTGCACCGATTTGGACCGAATCAAGAGCCAGCGGCACCTTCTGTAGAAAGACCAAAGCCGCTTGCATGATAGGATGGGCCGGGGTCTCACTGGAGCCAGCCGCAATCTTTTTGTTCACTTGTGAAGTAAGGCGTTGGATGTCTAGATCAGATAAGAGGCTTGTTACTTTTAATAGATCGTCGCTGGCATTATCGAGAACCGATTTCAATGTGCTCGTAGTATAATCTCTATATCGACGCAGAAGATCCAGCGCCGAATCATTCAGCTCTTGGCGACAGTAAGGGCATCGGTCCGTGTGATCGGCATGTTCCTCGGTTCGTTTGAACTCCGCTGAGTAAATTGCCCCCGCCGAAATGAATTGTTGCCAAGAGTTTGTCAGCACTCCCGGAATCCCAGAATCTTCAAATGCCAGCACGCTTGCTTTCTGATATTCAGCTTCAGCCGCGCGGACACTCTTCACTCGTTGGTTATAGACTTCCCAATCGAATGAGCTCACCTTCTGAACTGCGGATCTGACGGAGTTCACAATGTCTCTGTCATTCTGGGCCACTTCAAGTCTCATTTGCACGATCTTGGGTTTAAGAGCTTCGACGTTGTCGCGCAGTATGGGAACTTGATTCTCTTCTTCTGGTGATACATCGCCGAGCTTCTCAAGAAGACTCAAGTCCGTTGCCGCACTCAAGGACTCGATTTTTGCATACACAATACTTCCAACGTTATAGTTCTCAAGGAATGGATTCGATTTGGCCTTGGACGCATCGCGCGCAGTTTCGAGTTTGGAACCAATGGCTTTGATGGCTTGGTATACATACTGAAACCACGCCAAGTCGCGCGGAGTATAAACATATGTTAGATCGTTATCCACATGGAACGCCATTGCCCGAGTATCGAATGCACTCATTCGGTCGAACGGCCGTGCCCCTGATTCGCCCTTCCAGTGGAGTTCACCATCGGCGCCATTCAACCGGAACTTGACCAGAGCCATCGGACCTCCCTTCGCCTGCTCATTGGATACATCCGGAAGTATTTCCTCCTCAGACCTAACCGCCGCCATTCTCTTGAGAATGCGCACATAACCGCTTTTGCCGGTGGCATTTTCTCCGAAGAGCACAGTCATCCTCGGGTTGAAAACGATCTCCTGTTCTGGAGCCAGCCGATTCACATTCTGAACCTGTTTCAAGGAAAGGAGTTCGAGCCTTTCGATCGTTTCTCCGGCCGCAGAAGTCAGTTCAAGTTTGGCGACTTCCCTGACCTCTCCCTGCTTGAGTTCACGTTCTATGAGGCATTGATCATAGGCCTCTTCTAATGCTGATTCGGATAGGGGTTGTCGGGTTGCCATTATATCCCGAACGATCCCACGCACCCAGTTTTGCTCTCCATTGGCCCAATTTACAAGTATCTCAGCCGCGCTCTGAGGGCCTGCGTTGTCGAGGTCTGGGGATGGTTCTTGCATTTGGACACCTTAGCCTTTGGGGGAATCTTGAGTAAAGGAGAAGTCGCCCTGACTCCCGTCGCAGGAATCCCCTTCCGATGTTTCTGTTTGTCACTTGACATTTTCCATATGGCAACGTATATTGACAATATGAAACAAGAGAAAGGTTCGATGGTCCACTTTGCCGACAAAGTAAAAGCTCTTCGAGAGAAGCAAGGCCTGAGTCAGGCCGAGCTGGCCGAAAAAGCTGGCATCAATCCAACGGCCCTGTCCCGAATATTGGGTGGTGAACGAGACCTGAAACCTTCGCATGCGCGGTCTTTGGCAGACACTCTTGGTGTAACGGTCATGGAATTGCTTCATCAAACGGAGCATTCCGAGGTGTTTGCGGGTTGGGTGCCCACTGAAGAACTGACTGTCAGCCAGCAAGTCATCGACAGGCAGGCAACGGAGCTGGATTCCCTGAAAATCCAGCTGGAAGGAGCAAAAGCCGAGAATGCTTCCCTGAACACCCAATTGAGTCAGCTCTTCAAGAGGTTGGAAGGTGCAGATATGGAAAATGCCACACTGAAGGGGCAAATCGCAAATTTTGAATCAATCAGGACCGAACTGAACCAAGCTCGGCAGGCTATAGCGGGTTTGACAGGCGAAAAAGAGCGCTTAACGTCTCAACTTGAGAGACTGACAGTCTCTCACCAGCAGACCAGTAGCCAACTGCAAGCTCACAAGAGCCTGATCCATCAGTGGCAGATTCGGGCCAATCAACTCAATAATGACTTAATCGCGGCCAGATCCAACGTGGCTCCTGCGGCCATACTTTCGGCACTGGCCGGGTTCGGCATTGCCAAAATGCTGGAGGAAGACAGATGACTCGACTGAAAAAAACGGCCGTGGATTCGACTGTAGCAGACTCACACTATAAGGTTCTGAAAATGAAAAATTTTCGGAACCTTAATTCCGACGCTATAGCATCGCCGGATCGATTCTTAGTGTAAAGAAAATGTATTTCGCCGAATACTTTCAAGTCGACCCGAAAGTTCTGAAAGAATACGGAGCTCTCAATGTCTCGCTTATCAATGATCTCCCTCTCTTTGTCGACCCCTTCCTTCTGTATACAAGTAAGGACGCAGATATTCGTGAACTGCACAAGTCACTCTTGGACTACGTTGTATTCTTGAAGAAGCGTTCAAAGCATCGCCTTTCTTCAGGCCTTATCAAGCAGTATTACCACTTCCCAGAGGTCTCCCAAAATTGGCTCGGATTTAGCGAAACGGGCAACAAGGGGCGTGGTCTAGGAAACAAGTTCGCTACTGAGCTTCGAAAAAACCTTCCCTTGATCTTCAAGAACTTTGGACGAGAGAGGCTTACCCTTGAGTCGCATCTTGAAAAGCTCTGCCTGTTCAACGAAGGAATAGGGAGGGACATGATTAGCGATTTCACAGTAAACCTGATTAAAGGTTATCTTCTACGCTATACTTCCGAATTTACGAAAAGCCATATACCCCAAGGGTATCAAATCGAGATGCCAGTGAAGAAGGTCCGTTTTGACTACGAGACGGAGACTTGGGTTCCGGAAACATTCACCCTTCCATGTTTCGACGGCGATTACGTCTTGCTCACGCCCAAGAGCATCCTCACCAAGGATAACACGTGGATTAATCGTCAAGATCTCTACCGCGATTTTCCGGAGGTTATCGAGTCGATGGACAACGAACAGCTCCGTGCGCGGATAAATCGGTATTTCACAAAACTGCTTCCAAAGCATCCAACGCAGAAAACAACACTTCGGGCGATCAGGACGACCATCGCCAAGTATCCGATCTGCATAGATCAATACATTTCATCGAAAGAACAGAATTCACGGACGGCCATAACCAAAAGCAGTCGTCGAGTCCAATTCGTCGAAGCTATGCACATCGACCAAATTGGAACTCTTAAGGAAGCCCTTTCGAAGCACACTGAATACTTCGATATTCGGCCAGATTCATATTCGGAAGCCATGAGCCGTCTCCTTCACCTTAAGCAGGTCATTGAGCACAACGATGGTTACAAGAGTTTCTACTTCAAGGGGAAACGTGTAAAATCGGAGCGGGACATTCAGCTCGCCTTCAAGCTGGTTTGGTATAACACAGGCTTCGACGTCAACGCAGAGCCGAATAACGGCCGTGGTCCAGTTGACTTCAAGATTTCGCGTGGCAATCGTGATAAGACACTTGTCGAATTCAAGCTGGCCAAGAATTCGCATTTGAAGAAGAACCTCAAACATCAGATTGGTATCTATAAGAAAGCCAATCAGACAGACAAAGCAATTACTGTGATCATTTTCTTCAGCAAAGAAGAGCAGGTCAGGATGGAGTCGATCTTGAGTGAGCTGAAGATCGAGAAGGCCCCCAACCTTGTTGTCATCGACGCCCGGAAGGACAACAAGAAGTCTGCGAGCACGGTCTGAACTGTCACACTCTACGGAGTGTTCAGTCAGTGGGAATGAATTTCACGTTTTAGAATCCTGCTAATGATTGATGGTGATCGGATAAATGGAAGCGCGAGAACAGATAAACGTCTTATGTTTAGAGGAGTCAATGATGCAAGCCTTACGGTCCAACGTAGTTCATTTTCCGGATCGCCGCACGAGACACCGGTTTGACGATCCAATCCATGAAGGCGCCTTCTTCGGCAAAGGCCTTTCAGACTCCACCGTGCGAGAACTCATGGAGGAATTCCAAAAACCGTTGAACGAGCAGATGTATCGTGACCGAGCAATTCTCTATGTGGCCTTACGCACAGCACTCAGGGCTCAAGAACTGGTCCAGCTTCGATGGTCGCAGACTGTGGAGACGCCGGAAGGGGACACGGTCTTTCGCTTTGTTGGAAAAGGATCAAAGGTCCGATATGCGGCACCGGGTTCTGACGCACTGCAACACGTAAAAGAATATCAAGAGCGCTTCTTAGGGAAGTCGGACTATTTGTTCATGTCCATGCCGGACCGTGGGCGATCAAACCAGCGCCATCCGTTGTCAACGAGAGGTCTACAGAAGATCGTCGCTGGGTGGAACAAAGTGACTTGTTCGGGCCGCAGTATCCATCCCCATGCACTCAGGCACACAAGTGTTCAGAAAGCCATGGATTCTGGAGGTAGCATTCTCGCCCAGAAACTGGCCGGCCATTCTTCGCCAGCTACCACATCCAAGTTTTACACCCGACCCTATGTTGATGCGAGCCGTGTTCTTCAGTGGGAGAAGGGCGCAGGTCAACAGGCCCTAGAGGAAGGGCCCTCAGCGTGACACGCTTCTAGAGGACTCCCTTTATCTGTGTGGACGACGAGTAGGATCATACTGCGTCTTTCCGCAAAATCCAGCATATTCCCCATTGTTTTGCCAAGAATTTCACCCCAAACCTGCTTGCCAGCGGACCCCGATTATGTCACACAGCCATTGTAGAGTAGAGAAACATGCCGACACTCCAGTTCAAGGGAAAGACCATTATATGGAATCACCACCTCTCGATTCCATACCATACTCTTGATGAGGTTGCAGAACTCAGTTTTCAGCCGGACAAAAGTGGAGGCAACCTCATTGTTGAGGGTGACAACCTCCTTGCCTTGAAGGCCCTTTTGCCCCAGTATGCGGGCAAGGTAAAATGCATATATATTGATCCACCATATAACACGGGCAACGAGCATTGGGTTTATAACGACAATGTCAACTCACCGCTGATTAGAGAATGGCTCGGAAAAGAGGTGGCAAAGGATGATCTCACAAGGCACGACAAGTGGCTCTGTATGATGGTTCCGCGAATTCGCCTAATCCGGGAGCTTCTTGCAGATGATGGTCTCGTTCTAATGAGCGTCGATGACCATGAATATCACAGGGCCCGCCAGATCGTCGAGGAGATCTTTGGCCTCGAGAACCTTATGGAGAGCATTGTTTGGAAAAAGAGCTATGGAGGTGGCTCGAAGACTAAGCACGCGGTCAATCTCCACGAATACATCCTTGTTGCGGCGAAAGACATAACGGCAATCGAGGCATTTGAACTCCCGCCGAATCCGGAAGCCTTACGCTATTATAAACTGGAAGATGAGAAGCTGGCCACTCGTGGCCCGTATCGATTGCAACCGTTGGCCACAAACAGCATGGATGAGAGGCCCAATCTGCGTTACCCAATTCAATACGAAGGTGAAAATATACTACCTGAGAAGCAATGGCAATGGTCGCGCGAGCGAACTTTGGAGGCCCAGCAAAACAATGAACTAGTCTTCAAGAAGAACAAACAAGGGCAGTGGAGCGTGTCCTATAAGCAGTATCTCAGGGATGAAAATGGCCAAACTCGCGGGACTAAGCCTTATTCCATAATTGATAGTATTTTTACACAGCAAGGAACAAGCACGATAGAAAGCCTGTTCGGTGATGGCAAAGTGTTCGCATTCCCAAAGCCTGTGGAGTTAATCAAGCACCTCGTTGCCTTTTGTAGCAGAAAAGATTCCATCATTCTCGATTCCTTTGCCGGTTCGGGAACTACAATGCATGCCGTAGCCGAACTAAACAAGGAAGATGGAGGCTCGCGCACCTGTATCCTTGTCCAAATGACAGAAGCGGACCTGACGGCCCCCAAAAAAAACGTCTGTAAAGACATAACGCGTGAACGTGTCAAACGCGCTATCGAGGCGAACAAGTACGACTCCGGATTTCGTTACGTTCGCGTAGGTCGGGCAATCGATGCTGAGAGCCTCCTTTCTGGGGACCTCCCTACTTATGAACAATTCGCAAAATATGTCTTTTATCTCTGCACCGGAGAGCATCTCGCAGGGAGTTCCATCAGGGAGAAGGACTACTTCGTTGCTGATCACGCTCGTTCAGTCATATACCTGATCTATAGACAGGATATCGAAGAGCTAACGCGACTCGCGCTCAACCTGTCCGTTGCCGAGAAGATCTCCGCCGAGCACCCCGGAAAGAATCTTATCGTCTATGCACCAGCTTGCTTTCTTGATGAGGATTTCCTTGATGCAAAAGGGATTCAATTCGTAAACATTCCATACGGACTATTCCAGAAGAACGGCAGGCGCTAACCCGTGTATCTGAAAAACTATCAGGTTAAGGTTGTAAAAGCCTTCAGAGAGTTTCTGGATGAATGCCGGCTGGAGCATGCTAAAGCGGTGCAAGCTAGATCAACGTTACAGATCAATCACAACTGGGTTCAGGAAGTTTTTCATCGGAAGAGCATTGAGATCAAGGACAGTCCGACAAATGGCTTAGGCTGGTATTACCCACGTGTTGTTTTCAAGGTTCCGACGGGGGGTGGTAAAACGCTCCTTGCCGTTGAAGCCATAAGGGAATACCAAGAGAGACTAGCCCAGCGACGCACAGGCCTTGTCGTATGGATCGTTCCAAGCGAGACAATATATTCGCAGACCGTTTTGAAGATCAAAGACAAGGGGAATCCTTTACGGCAACTGCTCGATCAAGCATCCGGTGGTCGCACGCTTGTTTTGGAAAAGGGTCAGCGCCTCTCCGCACAGGACATTGAAGAGAACTTGGTGATACTTTTTGTAATGATTCAATCCGTTAGCCGCCGCAACGGCGTTGAAGCACTCAAGGTGTTCCAAGACTCTGGCGGGTTCGAGGGATTCTTTCCGCCGGACAACCGGACCGACCTGCATCAAGGAATCCTGAAAGAATTTCCCAACCTAGACTTGCTGTCGGAGCTTAGCAGTCTGATCCGGACCAGCCTTGGCAACGCCATTCGGGTTTCGCGGCCGTTCATTGTCGTGGATGAACTGCATAAAGTATTCTCAGATCAGGCTCGCGAAACTCTGAACAGCCTGAATCCTGAATTGGTGTTGGGTCTTACAGCCACCCCGAAAGAGAATATGAACGTTGTCGTAGGTATCACGGGACTCGATCTCAAGGAAGAGGAGATGGTCAAGCTGGATCTCCACGTTCTACCTCCGGACGGAAGCTTGCAGAACGATTGGAAGGGGATGATTCGAGAAATCAAGAAGCATCGTGAGTCGTTGGAGAAAAAGGCGAAAGACCTTCGCCAAGAGAGGGACATTTACATTCGCCCGATGGTTCTTCTTCAAGTCGAGTCAACTGGCAAGAATCAAAGAGGTAATGGCACCGTTCATGCTGATGACGCCCGCGAATGTCTGATTGAGATGAAGGTTCCTCCTGACCACATTGCCATCAAGACGAGCGCCCAGAATGATATTGAAGACGTCGACCTGTTCTCTCCCCAGTGCCCCGTGCGCTATATCATCACGAAGGAAGCATTGCGTGAAGGATGGGATTGTTCTTTTGCATATATACTCGGCATCATCCCAAACGCAAACTCGAACACCGGTGTGACTCAGTTGATTGGCCGCATTCTGCGCCAGCCTCATGCAAGGAAGACCGGCATTGCAGCATTGGACGAGAGCTACGTATACTTCACCAAAGGTGAGGTGCGTAGTCTTATCGACAAAGTAGTCGAGGGATTTCAAAATGAAGGCCTCGGTGATCTTGTAGGCAAGATTGCCGTGAAGGGTGCAGTCAGCGCCGGAAAGAGAGTCGTCAAGATTCGTCACGATTTCAGGAAATTCGAATCCTCTTTCTACCTCCCTGCTTGGGTGATGGTGAACGGGGATAAGCACCATCGGCGATTTTCATATGACCGCGATATTAAACCTCTGTTAAATCTTCAGTCATTCTCCTTGGATGCTGTGCTGGTCGCGGATCTCAAGAAAGCTTTCAGTGAGGAACGTGATACACGGAATTCCTTTGCGATCACGATTGACAAAGATGCAAAGATCACTCCCAGCGTTGAGGGCACCCTGCAACACGGCAAAGATGAAATCAGCGTTGCCTATTTGACTCGTCGATACTCGGAGACAATTGAGAACCCATTCTTGGCAAGGGCTGTCGCAAACAGTCACATCAAAGAATTGGAGAAAGAGCTCGGGATCGAAACGCTTTCACGTGAATTCGGCTTCATTGCTTCGTTCATGTGTAGACGCCTAGAAGCAGAGAAGCACCGACAAGAGGAAGCCGCCTTTGTCCGACTGATTGAACAGAAGCATCTCGTGCTTGCCGTTGGGACTGATCCTGACTTTGGGTGGCGCGTTCCGGAGACTGACGAGATTGGTGCCGCAGGAACTCCGCATCCGTTCAAATATTATCTCTTTGAGGACGTCGACGTTCCCTCCTTCAACGCCCTCGAATGGACCGTAGCTCAACACCTCGAAAAGCAGGAAAAGATACTGTGGTGGTTTCGAAACAAGACGGGTCGGAAATGGTATTCAGTCCAAGGGTGGCGGCAAAATAAGATCCATCCGGACTTTGTTGCCGCGCGGAAGGAAGGGGATCGTGTCCAGTTGCTCTACGTCCTTGAAAGCAAGGGGGAGCACCTGCTCGGCAACGCCGACACCCGTTACAAAAAAGCCGTTTTCGATGTAATGACGAACCAGCGGAAGACCAAGAATGTCCGCAAAATTGAGCAACATAAGCTCCCCTTCGGCGAACTGAACGACAATGTTGAATTCCACGTCCTTGAAGCAAAGAAAGAAGAGGAACAGATTCGCTCATTGTTTAACCTATAGTTTGCATCATCACCCACGCCTCCGGAATGCGTTCCAGATTACGGGCCGCCATTCATCTGTCTCTTGGCCTTTCCTCATGCGATTCTTCAGGGCGAGCAATGTTAGATCCCAATCCCGGCGATGTGCGAAACCAGCCTTATATTGCCCCTCCAATCGGACCCTCAAGTTCCGCTGAATCTCGGCCCATTTGGTCCGCACGGGACGCGGTCTCCATTTGTTCCTTTTCCTTCTAATCATGCCGCATTGAAGTAGAACGGCGTAATTCCAAGCTGACCCTTCGTCCTGCTGGCCCGAAAACCGGTGCGCGTTCATTTTCTCCAGAACGAAAAACTCCTTTCGTTGCCATGCGCTCGCATGGTCAAGCCGTTGGTTCCATTTTCTCTTCTGGAAGGATATAACATCCTCCCATTCTGAATTCCTAGGAGGCTTTCGATACGGAACTGATAACCGGTAGCGCATTTTGACGATGTTGGCCAAGCAGGAGCTTGTCCAAGTCCGTGGATCACGGTTCACGTGTTTCCGTTCAATGGTGTTACGAAAAAAGCCCACGTGTCTCTTTTGCATTCGCCGGAGTACTCGGAAGATCCACCAGCGCGGAAAATCATCTTCTGATCTTCTTAATTCCATATCCGATCTCCTTGCCGCGGTGCATCACTATCTGAGCGGCCAATTCGATGATTTCCTTTTCGCTTACATGTCTCGCAAGATAGGAGATTGACCGCGCCACAAGGTAGTGATTGCTGAACTCAGCACGATCGCGTTCCCGGTAGGGTTCCCGGAGTTCCAATTCTGTGTTGTTGGGCGTCAGCTCCTGACCCGTCAGGGCGCATCTATACTTCTGGCTCCGAATCAATCGCCAGAAGTCCTCTGCGAAGAACTTGAACTTTTCATTGTGTCGCATCTGACATCTCCTGTAGGTATTGTTTTCTCTGTTGTTTGTTCATGGCGTATTTTGATGTGACCGCTGGCGCAGGGCGGTGAATTTCCACCTGCTCGTGTTCAGGTGACTGACTGCAGAATTCGTCGAGATCCATTGAATAGAGAAAGTCCGGTAGCACCGAAACCAGCCTCCGCGCTCGATAGTGAAGAACTCGATGGCGGTGATGCTTGACTTCAATGACCTTGACCAACCTCATTGCCGCCCACTTCCGAACCATCCGCAGGAGGAGGCGATGAGGCTGATTCATTCTGTCCGCGAGACGGCTAATCAGTGCCTCATCATACCGAGGTAACGACTTCCAAAGTTCATGGGCTACAGCATTGAAGCGGTTCTCTGCCTGTTTCTGATACAGAGGAGCATCATCCCAGAAATTCAAATAGTCAATGTGAGCCTGCCGCGCTAGGAAGTATTCATTGTCGTCCAGCAGGACTCGATATCTGGTGAGAATCCTTCGTCGTGAATCCCGGTGGTCCAGATGGCCCCGATCTCTCCATGATGGCGGATTATAGCGATATTCGCGTAACTTCTGGAAAAGGTATCCATCCCTGCGGGATTGATGCCCTCCTGATGGTGAAGGGCTATGTCTAGTGACTAGATTTCCCAAAGTAGCATGTGTTTCACAACTAATTCTGCGTAGGCCGTAAACTCTGAGAGCTTTCAGTGCACTGAATTCATTGAGGTAGAGAGTGCTGTTCTCTGGAGCGAAGTA
>Ga0268298_10003306_pt1 | contig 16590 bp, 12 predicted proteins | sample WWTPWeurt_MetaG_FD_194462 | JGI IMG/M metagenome (GOLD analysis project Ga0268298, IMG submission 194462) | Activated sludge microbial communities from WWTP in Nijmegen, Gelderland, Netherland - WWTP Weurt | ecosystem: Engineered > WWTP > Aerobic digester > Activated sludge | place... | reverse complement strand
TCGTCACGCAAAGCGCAGACTGCCAAGCTGGCAAGCGCTGCGAGTACATCGAACAAGTTGGATCAGTCGCATGCAATGCTCTTTATCCCCGGCTTCGGCAAAGACAAAGCCGCAGCCCTGAGCACAGACAATGCACCTGCAGCTGCTCTATCCATCCACCCATCACTTCCCGCCAATATCGATCTAGCACCTGCTGCTTCATCCGATTCCTCTTATAGCGAACCTCAAACCTCTTATGGTTCGCAACGCACCTTGAGCGAAATCCCTACAAGCGAAGAAATTTCAACGCTTAAAGCTCCCGATGGTATCCTCGACGGTGTCAAAACTGCCAACGATATTTCAGCTCTTCCTGACAATCTGCTGGCTCAAGCAGAAACTGGTGACATCACTGCCACCCCGATACCGCCAGTAGTGACAGGCACAGTCGAGTTGGAAGAGTTCAAACCTACTAATATCATCGACGTTGCAGTTTCGAAATCGCGTACATTTAAAATGCGCAACAAAATCGTCAGAACTTCTATTTCTGACCCTGGTGTTGTTGAGCCTGTAGTTATTTCTGAAAACCAGCTGGTTCTTCTTGGTAAGTCCCCAGGTCGCGCCACCATGGTGCTCTGGGATGATGCCGGTAACTCGTCCGCAGTAGACGTACGTGTAACTCGCGACTACACCCAGCTTCAATCAACTCTACGTGAGATCGACCCTCGTATTATCGTCAAGACTTATTCTGTAGGCGGTTCAGATCGTGTTGTTCTCTTGGGTGACGTAGACCACCCCGAATCTGTTATCAGAGGTTTCGCAGCATCCAACGTATATATGGATGACCGCGGAATGAACATTCAGGTTGCTAACAACCGTTTGATCAACGCTAGAATCGGTGAAATCGGTGCTGGCGGTGGCGGCGGCGGCGGCGGCGGCGCCTCCGGGCAGTTGGCTCAGATCAACAGTGTTGATACCTACACTTTCTTCCCGAACATCAATAACAACGTGAGCTTGGCTCAAGCTATCACCTCTGACGGTGGTCGCGTAACAAGCTTGATCAAAATTAGAAAAGTTCCTCTGATTGCGATGCACGTTACTTTTATGGAGATGAACACCTCGGCTGCTAGATCTCTTGCAATGTCGATGGGTGTGGGCTTCACCGGTTATGGTTTCAACTTCGCTGTAGGTGGTTCGAACGCGCCAAACGGAGGCACATATTTTGCTTCTGTTCCAGGCGCTTATCAAACCTTTCCGACAGTGACCGGTATTCCTCCAGCAGCTGGATTGCCGACTGGTACTAAACCGCTTGGTGCTTCTAGCTCACCCGTTTACTTTATAAACCCCACAGCTGGCATTAGCCCTATAAACGCGTTGGGTCAAGCTGTGCTGGCAGCAGCTCCGCCTATTCTTGGTCAGCAAGTTCTGCTTGGTGCACCTGGTGGTGCCGGTTTTGCACCGGGTGGATTGGGTAACCTTTTCACTGCGATTTCAAATATTGGTCCGAATAATAAGTGGAAACTTTCTTTCAACCCTACGGTTCAAGGTATTATTGCCAACAACCGTGCAAGAATCCTAGCTGAACCAACAATCGTCTGTATTTCTGGTGAAAGAGCCTCATTCTTGGCTGGTGGAGAAATTCCTATTCTTCAGACCATTGCAACAGCTGGTGCTGCGCAGGCTTCTATCACCTATGAACCATTCGGTATGAGAATCAACTTTATTCCGGTCTTGATGGAAAACGGTTCGCTCAATATCGAGATCTCTCCTGAAGAGAGAATCTTGTCCAACACATTTGCCTTTAACGTTCCTGGTTCATTGACCTCTATTAGCGGTTTCACAACCAGAAAAACTCAAACCATGGTTGAGATGAAACCAGGTCAGGAATTGTTCCTCTCCGGTTTGATCACAAACAACAGTGGTCGCGAATTGAGCAAATATCCAATTCTTGGTGAAGTGCCAGTTATTGGTGCTCTGTATCGTTCCAAAGCATTCAACAAAAACGAGAGCGAATTGGTTGTTGCAATCCGCCCCGAAATCATCATGCCAGGAACACCAGGTCAGCTCAAATTGCCTGAGGAAATTGGACGAGTTGAAGGACCTCGTGACATGAATATGTTCCAGGTCGAGCCGACTGTACTTGACGAACGTCACTACACATCGGGTAGAGCGGAACGTCACCAGAAGACTTCGCCAACCTTGCCTGAAGGCGCACCTATTCCAGACAACAGATAATCTCGAGAAATCGTGAAAGCATTTAATGAGCTTAGAGGGAGATTCGAATGAATAAGTCACAAACAAAAGGTCTGGCATTGAGTATGTCGCTTTTTGTCACGCAAGTTAGCTTGATGGCACCAGCCAGTGCCAAAGACGCTATTTGGCAAACATTGTCCAACTCAAGCGCGCCAAGTAAAGCACCGGCTGCAAAGAAAAAAGCGGTGAAGAAAGCTGTCGCAAAGACTGTCACCAAGCCTGTATCAAATCAGGGTCAAGTGATGCTCTTGATGGGCAACGATGCAAAAGATGGCGAACTGGCACCAGCCGCAGCCTTGAGCATACATCCGGATCTCGCTGGTGCAGCTCCTGTAGTAGCTTCCAACGATATCAAAGAGATTCCAGTCGCATCACAGTCTGCTGGTGCAGTTGATTCGATAGATATCAAATTCTCTCCCAAAGGAGAATTCAAATCTAAGCAGCTTTTGGCTCAATTGGCTCCAGACACCGTAATTTCGCAGGCTTCTGGATCTGATGTAACTGCCATTCCTATTCCTCCAGTAGTTACAGGCGCTGTGGAAATGGAAGAGTTCAAATCGACCAACGTAATCGATTTGAAAGTTTCGCAATCAAGGACTTTCAAACTCAGAAACAAAGTTGTTAGAACCTCAATTTCCGATCCAGGAATAGCTGAGCCAGTAATTATTTCGGAAAACCAGATGGTACTTCTTGGCAAGTCGCCTGGTACTGCCACAATGGTTTTGTGGGATGACGCAGGCAACACTGCAGCTATTGACCTTACTGTTTCGCGTGATTACACCGAATTGCAAAACGCACTTCGTGAAATTGACCCTCGTATCATTGTCAAAGCCTTCTCGGTTGGCGGTTCAGACCGCGTACTTTTGATGGGCGATGTTGACCACCCGGAATCTGTCTCGAGAGCATTTCTTGCTTCTAACGTCTTCATGGATGATAGAGGTATGAATATTCAAGCTGCTAATAACCGATTGATTAATGCTCGTATCGGTGAACAAGGTGCTCAAGGTGGTGGCGGCGGTGGCGGTGGTGCTACCGGTAGGTTGGCTACTTTAGCTTCTGTAGACCGCTATACCTTTTTCCCAAACACTAACAACAACATCAGTAAAGCTCAGGTAATCAGCTCCGATGGCGGACGAGTGACAAGCTTGATCAAAGTTCGTAAGGTGCCCTTAATTGTGTTGCATTGTACCTTCATGGAAATGAACACTACCTCGGCCAGAGAATTGTCCACTGCACTTGGTATTAACAATACCTCTCAAGGTTTCGCCTTTGGTATTGGCGGTTCTAATAACACTGTTGGACTCAATGCTCCAGGCTTGATTAACTCATTTCCTGGTATTCAGCAGACTATAAGTACCACTTTAAACCCTGTCGGAAATGGAGCTATCGTTCCTACTGCGGTTGGTCAGACTCAGGCTTACATGACTGGTCCTGTAGGTTTTCAGAATGGTAACTTGTTTACGGGTGTCGGATTGACTGGCAATATTGTTGGTACAGGTCTGCCCGTAGCGTTAGTTGATCCAACAACAATCGCTCAGTCCGTGCTTTTCGGTGCTCCAGGTGGTACTGCTTTTTCAAACGCATCTCTGCTAAACATGTTTACAAGTACCGCTACTTTCCGTGGAAATGGATTGTCTCGGACTTCTATCTCGCCTCAAGTTCAAGGTATTATCTCGAATCAGAGAGCTAGAATCTTGTCAGAGCCATCGCTCGTAGTACTTTCTGGAGAAAGAGCTGCGTTCTTGGCTGGTGGAGAAATTCCGATCGTTCAAGCTGTAGCAGCTGCCGGTCAGGCTCAACAGTCAATCGTATTCGAGCCATTTGGTTTAAGATTGAACTTCATTCCAGTATTAATGGAAAACGGTTCTATCAATATCCAGATTTCTCCGGAAGAGCGAATTCCAACGACACAAGCTGGATTTACTTTCAACATTCCTGGTTCACTCTCAACAATCCCTGGTTTCATCACCAGAAAAGCTCAAACGATTGTTGAAATGAAGCCCGGTCAAGAGCTCTTCATTGGTGGTTTGGTCACATCCAACAACGGTCGTGACATGGTTAAATTGCCTATCATTGGTGAAGTGCCAGTGCTTGGTGCAATCTATCGTTCCAAAGCTTTCGCCAAAAACGAATCTGAACTGGTAGTAGCCATTCGTCCTGAGGTCATCCTCCCCGGTACTCCTGGACAACTCAAGTTGCCTGAAGAAATCGGACGTGTTGAAGGACCTCGTGACATGAACCTATTCCAAGTCGAGCCTTCTGTCATCGACGAACGTCATTACACAACCGGTCGTTCGGAACGTCACCAGAAGACTTCACCTACATTGCCCGAAGGCGCTCCCATTCCGGACAGCAACTAAGGTCAAAGTTAGACGGAACTATCGAAATAAAAAGGGGAGCGCAAGCTCCTCTTTTTGTTAGTCATGTCATTACTAGAGCAAGGCTTAAACAAAAGCTCAACCGTTATCGGTTGAGCTTTTAAAAACTGTGTTATCGAATTGAGATCTGACTTATTTACGTTTGCTCGAGCGTTTTGGTTTGCTCTTATAGTTTTCTACAAACTCTTGAGTTTGTTCTGGATAGTCGTCAAAAAATACGGCAAGTACGTGCTGAATTGACTTATTAACAAAGCCCTCACGTGTGTCTACAGGAGTGTAGCAATTTGCTAAACCAATTTTGTCTACGATATTTAGCAAGCCCTTTTCAGACAGTCTAACCATAGTGGTCATTACTGTGGTGTAAGCAATTTCGCGTTTTTTTCGCAAGGCATTATAAACTTCGCGAACAGTCACTGTTGGTTTGGCCAGTTTCCAAGCCAACTCCATGATTTCACATTCGAGATCGCCGAGAAATTTTCTCAAACCTTCTTGATTGAAACGAAAAGAAGCATTTGGGTCGTCTATTCTCATGCGAAATCCCCGTGTGGAAGGCTTTTCGATTATCCTAACACAAACTTATGACGTTTCGTAGTTGGAATTTTAAAATCTGCCTTTGCTATAGTATTGCCATGAATTCTAAAAGACCAGTTGTTTTTCTTGACCGAGATGGCACCCTTAATGTTGAGCGTGGCTATATACACGAGCTTGAAAATCTCAATCTAATAGATGGTGCATCTGATGCCATTAAGACACTTAATCAAAATGGGATTGCCGCTATTCTGGTTACTAATCAAACTGGAGCGGCGCGAGGATATTATCCCGAGGACCATATTCTTGCGCTCAATAAGCGCTTATGCGACTTGCTCCAAAAAGAAGGTGCTTATTTAGACGCCGTTTATTATTGTCCGCACTTATCCAAAGAAGAAGGCGGCAAAATAGAACCCTATGCACTGGCATGTGATTGCCGCAAGCCCGAAGTTGGGCTAGTAGAGCAAGCTTACAAAGAGCATGATAATTTAGAGCGTGCTCTTTCGTATGTCGTAGGTGATAAATCAACAGACGTCGAGCTAGCCATCAATTGTGGTGCTAAAGGTGTGCTTGTTAAAACCGGTTATGGCGAAAAGGTTTTGTCAGGCGAATATCAGTGGAAAGTCACGCCTAATCATTTAGCCGAATCGATAACTGAAGCAGTCGATTGGATTTTAAAAGATCTTGCTTTGCAAAAGAGATAAACAGTGGGATGTTTGTTAAATCAAGAGAGTCTTGATCTTAAAAGCAAACCAACTTCTTTGAGTAAACTTGGCATATCAAATGGTTTGGGAAGATAAAGATCGGCTCCAGCTTCGAGCGCCTTTAATTGATCCGGGTGCGAGGTTGCCATAACAACCCAAATTTTGTGCAAGCTTTCATCGTCTTTCAGAGCTTTGCACAAAGACCATCCGTCCATTTGGCGTTCAGAAGCAGACAAAGTCGATTCAAGCAAAATCAAATCAGGATGTTCGACTTTAGCCATTTCAAGCGCATCTAGCGCTGAATTAGTTACTTCTACCATATAGCCTTCTAGCGAAAGAATTTCCTGTAAGAGACATGCCATCGCACCATCTGGCTCGACTACAAGAATTTTACGCTCTTCATTGTCGCTTTTCTGCTGTCTGGTGTTGGTACTAAGGGCGGTGTCCATTGCCTGACCCTCGTTTGCTACGATACAGGATGATTCATATGTTTCTTTTGCTAGATATCGAGCGTCTCTTGCAGTGGTCAAAACATCTATATATGATTGAAAGCGTTTGGTCCTGCTGGTTACTATTCCAATCGCGACCGAGATTAAAGGCACTCTTCGTCTTATGCCACCACGACCGGTAGAAACAAGATATCCGCGTTCTAGATCTTCGCGCGGGTAGAAGCGAGTGCTTATGCTATCGAATTGCTCGCAAATTCTTTTTGCTTTGAGGTCGAAGCCTTCAAGTCTAGTTACCATCAAAAAGTCATCGGCTTCTAAATGTCCGACAAAATCTGTTTCATCTGCTATATCTACAAGAATGGCTCCAAGAGCCTTTATAAGCTGGTCACCGGCAAGGTCTCCATAGGTCTCGTTATAGACTCTGATTTTGTTCAAATCAATAGACATCGCTGCCCATTTCTTGTCTGAAACAAGAGACTGTTCAAGCATGCGACGAATAACGTTTGGACCGGGCATCTGAGTTAGCGGATTTGATAGGTCTTCCTGGCGTCTGCGCAGGTGAGCAAGTATACGAATTGCAAGTTCACTTGTGTCTATCGGGTCTGGTAAAACGTCATCAGCACCATATCTGAATGCATTAATGCGCTCGTTTACATCTGAAGAAGAATGCAGCAAGACAAGAACAGGTCTTGGATTTGCCATTGATGCTCGAATTTGTTGGCAATAAAGTCTGCCATCGCCTTCTGGCATATTTGCAGAAAGAACAATTAAGTCTGGATGCAAAAAAGAAAGCAGTTCGTTCGACTCTTCAAACGAGGTTGCTAGGCTAACTTTGGCACCGGTTTTTTCGAGCACTTTTGCATATTCGGTAGCAGGACCGGCTTCGTGGATTATCAATATTTGAGGCTTAGGTAGCATCATGGTCGGTCACGCCCAAGTGCAGCTTGACGCTCGCGGCTTGCCACCGGTAGTTTGACTGTAAATGTAGTGCGTCCAGGCTCGCTTGCAACGCTTATATCTCCACCCAGAGCCAAGACGAGAGATCTAGTGATATAAAGCCCTAGTCCAGTGCCTTCTGTTTGTCTTACCAGTGGACTATCAAGACGAGAAAATTTAGCAAATATTTTAGGCAACTGCTCTTTGTCTATTCCAGCACCCTGGTCAATTACAGCAAGCTCGATCATTTCTTTGCCGTCTTCAAAAATAGTTTTAGCATTGACTGTAACTATAGTCTTAGGTGGAGAATATTTGATTGCATTGTCCATTAAATTGGTCAGGATTTGTTCCAGACGGTCGGCATCTGCCCAAACTTGAGGCAGACCTGGAGCCGTTTGTACCATGATTTTATGACCAGAGGCTTTTTCAGACAAATTCATTTCGACCCTCTCTATAGCTTCAAGAAGGTCTACTGCTCGAATAGTAAGTTGTAATTTTTTTGATTCTAAGCGCGAGACTGCAAGCAGGTCTTCAACCAATCGCGTCAATCTGTCTGCTTGGTCTTTGATGATACCAACATAGCGTTTTTGCTGCGATGCATCCAGTTTTCCTTGTGCTCTCAAAATGGTGTCGGCAAAACCTTTGATACTGGTTAGAGGGGTGCGCAGCTCGTGCGAAACGGTACTAACAAAATCGGTCTGTGCCTGTTGCACAGTGTTGCCTGGCGATGTATAAATGATTGAAAGATGACCTTTAATCGATTTACCTTCGCGCATCTCGGTTTGACTGACAGGAAAATTGAGTTTCGAGCCTGCCTTGCCATGCACGATTGCTTGCTGAGGTACGCCAGGTTCAACAGAAGAGCTCGGATCTTTTTGAATGTCGATAACAGTTGAGATAGGAGTGCCAATCAACTTGGACTCGTCATCTTGACCTAAAAGTTTTAGAGCCGCAGCATTTACCGAAACTATTTTGCCGTACACATCGCTAATTACGATGCCGTCAGCTAATTGTTCCATCAGCGAGCGGTAAATGAGGTCGTTTGAAATCATGGCCCTTGGTCTTGTTTATCTGATTCTTAAGTTAACATCAGATCCAGGATGCTCAAGCTTTTACAACTTATCCTTAAGATTTACCGTTAGAAATAGTATTTCCTTGAGCCTTTGCGGATTTGTCAAGTAGAGATAACCTACAAGAGCCTCAAAAGCTGTGGACTTTCGATAACTTGCCTGATCGATTTTTCTGTATGTGTTTGGTTTCACATTTCGAGCACGTCTGACGATGTCATTTTCTTCTTCGTCTAAATGCTCCATGAGTTGGTCCAGGATCAATGCCTGAGTAACTGCGTTCACTCTTGTCTGCACTTTTTTGTGCATTTTTTCGGCATTGCGGCTGACTGTAACCTGACGCTCACGCTCAAATAGCTCGAATACGGCATCTCCAAGATTTGCCAAAAGTCTTGGTGACAATTCTCGGTTAACGAATTCTTTGCTTGGTAAGTCGTAAAACATTTAGTTTTTGCCAAATATTCGTTTGAAAATGACTTGCAGAGCAAACTTAGGCAATGTTGATGCCATGCGTTTGAACCGCCAGGGCTCGCTTTTTAGCCTGTAGAGCCATTCTAAGTTTAGCTTCTGATACGATTCTGGTGCGCGCTTCACAAACCCAGTCCAGACGTCGAAGCTACCACCTACTCCCATTACTACAAGGTCGCTTGGTAGTTTCGAACGCCATTCCTTTATGAAAAATTCTTGACGCGGCACTCCCATTGCTACCAGGAGCAATTTTGCTTTGCTCTTCGAAATATTGTTCACAAGCTGTTCTTCACTGCCAGCTTGGATAAAGCCGTGATGATGAAAAACTATATTCAAGCCATTATGTTTTTTTGGAAGGACTTCAAGTAGTTTTTCCATTACTTCTGGTTTGCCACCAAGTAAAGCAACTGGCTCACTATTACTTGCCGCGCAGGCCAGAGCTTTTTGAGCAAGTTCTATTCCCGGCATTCGATTGCAAGTAATACCATCCATTTTTAGCGCCATCACTACGCCGGCACCATCGGGCACAATAAGTTCAGCTTCGCGAATGACATGGTCGAGCTTTTTGTCTTCTTGCGCCTGCATAATCATTTCGGCATTGATAGTCACAACTTGCATGTTTTTCGATTTTTCGCCAACCCATTGCGATTGGATGGCCGACAGTGCGTCGTCAAAAGTTATGACGTCGACTGGATAACCTAAAACTTGAGAGCGTGGCATCAAAATAAAACCTCTTTATCTTAGAAATTTTGCCAGTAAATCTTTGTTTTGTCTTGCTTCATTTTCTTTATCGCTAGCAGTTTTTCTAGCTCTTTTACTCAATTCATTCTTGTCTTTCAAAAGTTCGGTTAATCTAGCTTCGAATAGACTTTTGGCGCCAGGATCGAGCATGTCTATATAAGGTTGCCCAAAATCTATTGCGACATTGGAAACTTTTGGATCATAGGAAAGAGCCAATGATGCAATGCCAGCTTTTAGAGCCATTATAAGGGCATGCAAACGCATAGCTATTACCAGATCAAGTCCAGCAATCGCATTCATCCACTTGCTTGGCAAATCATCTGGTTTAAGATTGATTTGCTCAAAGTTTACATTGTCTAATTTTTTAACTACACTTTCAATTACAGGCTTGTCCAGGCTTTCCTGCAGAATCAAAGGAATTATAAGGCAGTCTTTTGGTAACAACTTTTGCAAAGTTGTGGTGATTGAATCGAGCCACGAGTCGTTCAGTGCATCACATTGTCTTAAAGAAATTCCAATTCTCAAATTATTATGAGCACCGTTATTAGTATCACTATCAACGCTATCTTTGTTTAATCCCCAAACTGGATCTGCTGTCAAATGAGAGTCGATATTCCAGTTCTTGAGAATAGCTACCGATTTCTGGTCTCGCACACTTATGCAAGCTGCAAGTGTCATACTGGCTTTGGTAAGAAACCGAGAGAAGCTACTTTTAAGTGGACCGATACCTTGGGCATAAACGAAGATAGGAACACGCTTTATCCTTGCAAGAAAGAAAAGAAATGCATAATAGATGACCGACTTTATTGAGCTTGAGTCCTGAAAAAGACCTCCCCCTCCACTAATGAATAAATCAGCATCACTGAGTGATTGATAAATTTGAGCAGTGTTCCAGCGAGATATACTCTCGACATCATATTTTTGACTTGTCGAGGTGGGATTTTGAGAAAGAACGCAAATTTTTATACTCGGGTTAATCTGGCGCAACTCTTTGCATAATTGTTCCAGAATGGCTTCGTCGCCCAGATTGTCAAAACCGTAGTAACCGGATATGACAACGCTTTTTGTCGAATGGGGCATAAATTCATCCAGCTTTCTAGAGGCAAAGTTATAATACCAGCACTATGGTGTTCACAAAGAACTTTTGTCATTTGGAGCAAATGAGCTTGCAAGCAAGCGGCTCATGCAACAAGGGGCGTGTTGAATGGGTTCTTTTGCGACCCCGTGATATTCAAGAGCTGGTTTTAATTGTAAATACAGCCAGAGACCAAGCAAGCAAAGTTTTTAGACTGAGCAGAGTTTGTTCCAAGGAGGCTATTTTGCAAAAAATAGACCAACTTGAAGATACCGATTTCAATTCGGCTGTTTTCTTAGACATGAGCAATTTTAACCGTGTTATAGAACACGTCAAAGACGACCAGGTCATTTCGGTCGAAACTGGTATCACCCTTCAGAATTTGGCTTTGTATCTCGGCAAATCAAAACAATGGTTTCCTGCAGCTTCTATCTTTAAAGAAGACAGCCTGCTCGATTTTATCGATAACGCCTCGGGTGGACATCACGTTGTGAATTTTGGCGGCGCTCGTGGGCTGGTGCTTGGTCTTGATCTGGTTTTGAGCGATGGCACTTTGATTAAAAGCGGTGGAAAAGTTGTCAAAAATGTCACCGGTTATGATTTGACTAAATTATTTGTAGGTGGACAAGGTACATTTGCGATTCCATATCAGGCTAATTTGCGCCTTTTTACTGCACCGCAAAAAGAGAAACTACAAGTTTTCGCTTGTGATAGTTTGCGCAGCGCGCTTATTCTGGCTGACAAACTGGAGCGTCTGGCTCAGCTTGCGCACGGTCAAGCCAGCGTCCAAATGATTGACGCGCGATTATTGATGGCAGCCATGCCAAACTGGAATCATATAAAACGAGAGAACGCAACCGCCGAAGAATCTATTTTCAGATTGAAGGCCACGTTTAAAAGCGGCTCTAAGGCACAGTCTTGCCTTGTGTTTTTTCAAACTGCAGGACATAAAGATGTGGTTGCACAATTAGTGCAAGAGACAATAAAAATCGGAAGCGATATTCCGTCTTGGGAATTTGAAGATTCTTCAGCTTCATATTTGGCTGATTTTGTTTGTCAGGCCGCTGATCTATTAGCTATGAGTAAAGGTGCTTGCAAGCTTTCAATTTTTTCGTCCAGGCGCGTCATTGATAGATTTATGGTTGATTCTTTCCATGATTTAAACGCGTACTGGTACTGTCAGAGGCTGGCAGGTAAGGTGACAATTGCTCATGATAGGGGCAATCTAGACGATTGGTTAGATAAAGTGCGGGCAAGCAAAGAAGGTTGTGCGATATCGTATGCGACACCAGAATATCTGGGTGTAGTAGAAAAACAGGAGTCTAGTTTAGAGCTTGATGACAGTGCTAAAGTTCGGGCAAGCCTGTTAGACGGACTCAAGTCTAAGCTAGACCCTGACTCGATTCTAAATCCTTTGCATTTATTTAGAGGTCCAGTCGTATGAGTCTCAAACTGGATCCTGAAGTATTAGACTCATGCATCCATTGCGGTCTGTGTCTACCAGCCTGTCCTACTTATTTAGCCACGGGTAGAGAAATGGAGTCACCGCGCGGGCGCATTTATCTCATTGGACAGTGGCAAAAAGATGAAAGCATCGCAACTCCAAGAATGGCATCGCACCTTGATTCTTGTCTTGGATGTCTAGGCTGTCAGACTGCTTGTCCTTCAGGAGTCAAGTATGAGGAAATTATTACTGCAGCGCGAATCGAATTGCAATCACGAAAGAACACTTTTCTGCGCTTCTTGATGCGATTTATTTTTGCAAAAGTGCTTACAAATGACGATCTTTTGTTACTTTCAGGCAAAATGCTTCGCTTCTGGCAAGAGATAATGGGTCGCGAGCCTGTTTTTAAGTTCAATAAAACGCTATCGCCACAAATAAGAAATCACTATTTTTTCAAACCTATTTTAGATAAGTTGTGTGACTTTGAGCTGTTTACTCCTTTAGTACTTGAGCACAAGCCACTTTCAAAAAGCACTGGAAATTTAAGTGAGGTGCGCGCGAACTTATTCAAGGGCTGCGTGATGGACGTTTTCTATAATCACGTGAATCAAAATGCCATAAATTTGATGGCTCTTGCTCAAAACAAAAATACTCAGGTTTTGGTGCCTGAACAAACATGTTGTGGTGCACTGGCTTTACATGCTGGAGAAGAAGATATCGCAAAAGATCTTGCCTGGAGAAATATAGAGCTTTTTGAGAATAACTCGGATCCAATAGTGGTGACCTCAGCTGGATGTGGTGCGATGCTCAAGAGTTATCCTCATTTGTTTAAAGATGAAAATCAGCACAAAAGAGCTGAGGCATTTGCTTGTCGTGTGCAAGACATTAGCGAGTATTTAAATGAAAAAGAGCTTGGCTCATCCAAAGCGATAAAAGAAAAAATCACTTATCATGCGGCTTGTCATCTTGTGCATGCCCAGAAAGTCGTGTCAGAACCTCTAGCCCTTTTGTCTTGTGTAAGTAATCAAGAAGGTGGGCAGCTTGTACCTCTTCCAGAAGCCGAGCATTGTTGCGGAAGTGCGGGAATTTATAACCTTTTAAACACTAGCCTCAGTTTACGTGTTCTCGACCGAAAGCTCGACCATTTGGAGCGAACCGGCGCAAGTGTGGTAGTCACTGGCAATCCCGGCTGTATGCTTCAACTTGAAGCAGGGATCAAGAGAAGAGGGCTTGATATAAGGGTCTGTCATCTGGCTGAAATTCTAGATGAATCTTATCAATAGACTCAAAAGCCGCTTTATGACCGTATAATTAGAGTCCTAATTATGGAGTCAGAGGAAGTGACGAGCGCAGTGTTAGTGAAACCAAGAAGTCCCGAACTATTCGAATCGGATCTGCCTGAAGACAGGCTCAATCATTATTTGAGTCAGGGCGTGGTAGCTATAGACACTGAAACTCGCGGTCTTATCATCCCTCGAGACAGATTATGTCTGGTACAAATTTGCGATCCTGAAGGTGTTGTAAGTTTTGTCCGTTTTCCTAAACCAGGTGAGTTGCCTCTCAAAGGTGACTCAAACCTGAAAAAATTGCTTGAAAACGACAAAGTGGTCAAACTGTTCCACTACGCTCGTTTTGATGTGGCAGTGATGAAATACTATTTGAATGCCGATACCAATAATATCTGGTGTACCAAAATCGCATCCAAACTGGTCAGAACATACACAGACAAGCACAGTCTCAAATATCTGGTGCTCGAATTACTTGGTATCGAACTCGACAAATCGAACCAAATGAGCGATTGGTCGCGTGACGACTTAAGCCCTGCTCAAATGGAATACGCAGCAAACGATGTGCGCGTACTTATTCCTCTTAAAGAGATACTTCAAGCCACTCTCGAGCGCGAGGGAAGGCTTGAGCTAGCTTTGAATCTGTTCAAAGCTTTGCCGCATATTTGTCAGTTGGATTTACTTGGATTTCAAAATATTTTCGACCACTAGACCAATAAATGAAAAACGAGGTTGTGATGCAAAACAAGCTAGAAAAGCATGAAACTGAAAAACTGATTTTTGAAAAATCAGCCCCAGGCAGAACTTCTCAAGTCTTGCCTAAAGCCGGTGTAGCATCGAAAGCAATTGATAAGCTTTTGCCTCCTAAAATGGTCAGAAAATCGCCAACTCATTTGCCTGAAGTAAGTGAGCTTGAAGTAGTCAGGCACTTTGTTCGTCTTTCACATCTCAATCATGCAATTGATACAGGTTTTTACCCGCTTGGCTCATGCACGATGAAATACAACCCAAAAATAAACGATGCCATGGCAATGCTCGATGGCTTCAAATTCTTGCACCCTCACCAACCCCAAGACCAGGTCCAAGGCGCGCTTGAATTGTTGTGGAATTTGCAGGAAGCGATTGCAAATATAATTGGTTTGCCTTCAGTCACTCTGCAGCCAGCAGCTGGAGCGCACGGCGAACTCACTGGATTACTTTTGATTCGTTCGTACTTTGAAGAGAAAGGCGATACCAAAAGAAACAAAGTAATCGTACCCGATACCGCACATGGTACTAACCCGGCAACTGCTGCGATGGCAGGATTTGAAGTGGTTGAAATTAAGTCGAATGAGCGCGGTCTGGTTGATATAGATGCTCTCAAAGCAGCTCTGGGTCCTGATGTTGCGGCAATCATGCTCACAAATCCAAATACACTTGGTTTGTTTGAAGAAGAAATCATGACAGTGCAAAAACTGGTGCACCAGGCTGGCGGATTGCTGTATTACGATGGTGCAAATTTGAACGCTGTAATGGGATTAGTGCGCCCAGGTGATATGGGTTTCGATGTATGTCACCTGAATCTGCACAAAACTTTCTCGACCCCTCACGGCGGTGGCGGACCAGGTGGATGCGCAGTCGCTGCACGCAAAGAGCTCGACCCTTACATGCCTAAGCCAATGGTAGTGAAAAAAGGGGACAAGTTCGAATTCGATTGGAACAGACCAAAGTCAATCGGCAAAATCAAAGGATTCTATGGCAATTTTGGCATACTGGTACGTGCCTACGCTTACATCTTAGCCAACGGCAAGGAAGGGCTCTGTCAGGTCTCTCAAGACGCAATTTTGAATGCGAACTACGTTCGTCATACTTTGGCCAAACAGTTTACTCTGCCGTACACACAACCTTGTATGCACGAATTTGTTCTGTCTGGAAATCAGCAAAAACAAAGAGGCTGTTCTACAGCAGTAATGGCAAAGCGCTTGCTCGACTTTGGAGTACATGCTCCTACTGTTTATTTCCCTCTGGTTGTACCTGAGGCAATGATGATCGAGCCTACTGAAACAGAAAGCAAAGAGACGCTCGATCAGTTTATCGAGATTATGCAAACCATAGACAAAGAAACTATCGAGTCACCAGATACAGTGAAGAACGCACCTTACAGTACACCGGTGCTTAAATTGGACGAAGCGCAAGCCGCTCGCAAACCCAATCTTCGCTGGCAGCCCTCTTCTGCAAGCTAGATAGGCACCATCTGTAGACAATGTATATATAAACGCCCAGGGTGTGGATATATGCAAATTCTAAATAGTCTTAACAGTGTCAAAAATTGTTGACACACGTAACGAGATAACGTTACATTACATATGACGCAGATGCGTCTTTCAAGGAACCACATAGATAGACTCCTTGCTTGCCATGCCGGTGTTACTGCTTGCGGCTGTGGTTGATGTTTCGTCAACCGGAAAACCCACTTTATAGCCGCGGGTCTCTAGTAAAATTCCAGATATGAGCGTTGCGAGCGCATAAGTCCATTAAGTAATAATGGTTGCAAGCAAGGAATCTATCTACCTTCTTACGGATGGATTCATGAGCCAGAAATCGCGCATCTTCGACTTGGAAAACTTTAGTCAACTGGCTTTAGCACTAGAGATTTCTGAATTTGAACTTTTCAAAAACGCTTATAGAAGTAACGGCGAATATACTATTTTCAAAAAGAAAAAGTGCGCTCAAACTTATCGCACTATAGCTGTACCTCCAGATGGTCTAAAAGAAGTCCAGAAAAAAATTGTAGCTAAAATTCTTGATACTATTCCTCTGCCACAAGAATGTACTGGTTTCAGGTCTGGTCTTTCAATAGTAGCAAATGTAACACCGCATTGTGGGCGGCTCTTCGTATTTTCCACTGACATTGAAAATTTCTTTGAGTCTATTACAAGCGAGAGAGTAGTTGAGTTTTTCCTGCGACTTGGTTTTTCTTTTCCACTTGCATCTGTACTTACAAGTCTCACCACATATAATGGCACTCTTCCAATTGGTGCACCTTCTTCGCCGACTCTTGCAAATCTCATTTGCTTTCCTTTAGATAGCGAGCTTGCCGACTATGCTACGAGCAAAAACTGGAGCTATACAAGATATGGCGACGACCTGACTTTTTCAGGCGATACCAGATTCAGTCTTCAAGATATGAGAATAATTAGCGATATAGTCGAGTCTGAAGGTTTCAGTCTCAATATGCAAAAGACACGTTTCACACGCAGAAATGACTCTCAAGTGGTTTCTGGTCTGGTCGTCAATGAGAAGCCT
>Ga0268298_10003305_pt1 | contig 16594 bp, 10 predicted proteins | sample WWTPWeurt_MetaG_FD_194462 | JGI IMG/M metagenome (GOLD analysis project Ga0268298, IMG submission 194462) | Activated sludge microbial communities from WWTP in Nijmegen, Gelderland, Netherland - WWTP Weurt | ecosystem: Engineered > WWTP > Aerobic digester > Activated sludge | place... | reverse complement strand
GAAGACCATGACCAGCTCATGTTCTACAAGGAGAGCAAGACCGGCCAGGTGCTGCAGGAAGGCATCAACGAGGCCGGCGCGATGGCCGACTGGATCGCTGCGGGCACCGCCTACAGCGTGCACAACGTGCAGATGATCCCGTTCTACATCTTCTATTCGATGTTCGGCCTTCAGCGCACCATGGACCTGTGCTGGGCGGCAGCCGACCAGCGCACCCGCGGCTTCCTGATCGGCGGCACCGCCGGGCGCACCACGCTCAACGGCGAGGGCCTGCAGCACGAGGACGGCCACAGCCTGATCATGGCCAACATGATCCCCAACTGCGTGAGCTACGACCCGACCTTCCAGTACGAGGTCGCGGTGATCGTGCAGGACGGCCTGCGCCGCATGTTCGCCGAACAGGAGGACGTGTACTACTACATCACGGTGATGAACGAGAACTACGAACATCCCGAGATGCCCGCCGGCGCCGAAGCCGACATCCTCAAGGGCCTGTACCTGTTCAAAAAGGGTGGAGAGGCCAAGACGCCGCGCGTTCAGCTGATGGGTTCGGGCACGATCTTCCGCGAGGTCATCGCCGCGGCCGAGCTGCTCAAGGCCGACTGGGGCGTGGAGTCCGACATCTGGGGCGCGCCCAGCTTCAACGAGCTGGCCCGCAACGGCCACGACATCGAGCGCTGGAACCTGCTGCACCCGATGGAAGAGCCGAAGAAGACCCACGTGCAGCAAAAGCTCGCCGGCTTCGAAGGTCCGATCATCGCCGCCACCGACTACATCCGCATGTTCCCCGAGCAGATCCGCTCGCAGCTCGATCGCAGCTTCGTCACGCTGGGCACCGACGGCTTCGGCCGCTCCGACACCCGCGAGCAGCTGCGCCACTTCTTCGAGGTGGATCGCCACTGGGTGACGCTGGCGGCGCTCAAGGCGCTGGCCGACGCGGGCACGATCGGCCGCGACAAGGTCGCCGCGGCGATGGTCAAGTACCAGCTCGACCCGTCCAAGCCGAACCCGATGTCGGTCTGAGCAGGCAAGGAGACTAGAACATGAGCCAACTCATTGAAGTGAAGGTGCCCGACATCGGCGATTTCGACGCGGTGCCGGTGATCGAGCTGTTCGTGAAGGTGGGCGACACGATCGCGGTGGATGAGGCGATCGCGACGCTCGAGTCGGACAAGGCCACGATGGACGTCCCCTCCTCGGCCGCCGGCGTGGTGAAGGAAGTGCTGGTCGGCATCGGCGACAAGGTCGCCGAAGGCACGGTGCTGATCAAGATCGAAGCGGCGTCCTCTGTAGGAGCGGCGGCAGCCGCGAATGCAGCGCCCGCTGCCGCGCCCACGCCCGCCGCGGCGCCCACGCCCGCCGCGGCGCCCGCCGCGCTCGCGCCGTCCGGCGCGGCTGCAGGCGGACTCGTCGAGGTCGTCGTGCCCGACATCGGCGACTTCGACGCGGTGCCCATCATCGAGCTGTTCGTGAAGGTGGGCGACACGATCGCGGTCGACGACGCGATCGCCACGCTCGAATCCGACAAGGCCACGATGGACGTGCCGTCCTCGGCCGCCGGCGTGGTCAAGGAGGTGCTGGTCGCCCTCGGCGACAAGGTCGGCCAGGGCAAGGTGCTGATCAAGGTCGAGACCGGCGCTGGCGCGGCGATCGCCGCCATCCCGGTCGCCGCGGCTGCGGCCGCGGTGCCCGCTGCGGCCCCCTCGCCCGTCCCGCTCGCCGACGGCGGCCCCGCCGCGAGCGCCCCGACGGCGATGCCGGCGGCCGCGCCCTCGGCGGTCAAGCTCGGCGGCAAGGTGCACGCCAGCCCCTCGGTGCGCGTCTTTGCGCGTGAGCTCGGCGTCGATCTCGGCCAGGTCAAGGCCACCGGTCCCAAGGGTCGCATCCTCAAGGAAGACGTCGCCGGCTTCATCAAGGCGGCGATGAGCTCCGGCGTGGTGCCGGGCAAGACCCCGGCGGCGGCGGCCGCGGGTGCCTCGCTCGGCGGTGGACTCGACCTGCTGCCGTGGCCGAAGGTCGACTTCGCCAAGTTCGGCGAGATCGAGGTCAAGCCGCTCAGCCGCATCAAGAAGATCTCCGGCCAGAACCTCGCCCGCAACTGGGTGATGATCCCGGCGGTGACCTACCACGAGGACGCCGACATCACCGACCTGGAAGCCTTCCGGGTGGCGATGAACAAGGAGCACGAGAAGTCCGGCAAGAAGCTCACCATGCTCGCCTTCATCATCAAGGCCTCGGTGCGCGCGCTGCAGGAGTTCCCCGAGTTCAACACCAGCCTCGACGGGGACAACCTCGTCTACAAGAAGTACTTCAACATCGCGTTTGCCGCCGACACCCCGAACGGGCTGGTGGTGCCGGTAATCAAGGACGCGGACAAGAAGAGCGTGTTCGACATCGCCGCCGAATCCGGCGCGCTGGCCAAGAAGGCGCGCGACGGCAAGCTCGGCCCGGCCGACATGTCGGGTGCCTGCTTCACGATCAGCTCGCTGGGCGGGATCGGCGGCACCTACTTCGCGCCCATCGTCAATGCGCCCGAGGTGGCCATCCTCGGGGTGAACAAGTCGGTGATGAAGCCGGTGTGGGACGGCAAGCAGTTCGTGCCGCGCCTGACGCTGCCGATGTCGCTGACCGCGGACCACCGCGTGATCGACGGCGCGCTGGCCACCCGCTTCAACGTGTACCTCGCGCAACTGCTGGCGGACTTCCGCCGGGTGATGCTCTGACGTGGTGAGGAGTGAGGCGTCAGGGGGCAGGGGCGAAAGGCGCCTGGCTCCGACGCCTTCCTCTTCCGGAAACTCCTCACGAGGTGAAGAAGATGAGTCAAATGATTGAAGTGAAGGTGCCCGACATCGGCGATTTCGAGTCGGTGCCGGTCATCGAGCTGTTCGTGAAGGTCGGCGACACCATCGCGGTGGACGATGCGATCTGCACGCTGGAATCCGACAAGGCGACGATGGACGTGCCCTCGTCCGCCGCCGGCGTGGTCAAGGAAGTGCTGGTCAACCTGGGTGACAAGGTCGGCGAAGGCGCGGTGCTGATCCGTGTCGAAGCCGCCGGTGCCGCTGCAGGAGCGGCGCAAGCCGCGAACACGGCGCCGGCCTCCGCACCTGCACCATCCGCGGCGTCCGCCGCTCCTGCCGCCACGCCGAGCGCCGCCCCCGCGGCCGCAAGCCACGCCGGCAGCGCCGATGCCGAGTACGACCTGGTCGTGCTCGGCGCCGGCCCCGGCGGCTACTCGGCGGCCTTCCGCGCCGCGGATCTCGGGCTCAAGACCGCGATCATCGAGCGCTATTCGACGCTGGGCGGCGTGTGCCTGAACGTGGGTTGCATCCCCTCCAAGGCGCTGCTGCATGTGGCGGCGGTGATCGAGGAGGCCGAGCATGTCGACAAGGCGGGCATCGTGTTTGCCAAGCCGACGGTGGACGTCGACGCCCTCCGGAAGCACAAGGACGGCGTGATTGGCAAGCTCACCGGCGGGCTGGCCGGCATGGCCAAGGCGCGCAAGGTCGACATCCTGCGCGGCTACGGCAGCTTCCTCGACCCCAACCATCTGGAAGTCGAGGAGACCACGGGCGCGAGCCAGGACAAGACCGGCGCGAAGAAGGTGGTGAAGTTCAAGCACTGCATCATCGCCGCCGGCTCGGCCGCGGTGCACCTGCCCTTCCTGCCGCGCGATGCGCGCATCGTGGATTCGACCGGCGCGCTCGAGCTGCGCCAGGTGCCGGGCAAGATGCTGGTGATCGGCGGCGGCATCATCGGGCTGGAGATGGCGACCGTCTACTCCACGCTGGGCGCGCGCGTCGACGTGGTCGAGATGCTCGACCGCCTGATGCAGGGTCCGGACGCCGACGCGGTCAAGGTGTGGGAGAAGCAGAACGCCCACCGCTTCGACAACGTCATGCTCAAGACCAGGACCGTGGCGGTCGAGGCCAGGGACGACGGCCTGTGGGTGAAGTTCGAGGGCGACAAGGCCCCCGCGGAACCCGTGCGCTACGACCTCATCCTGCAGTCGGCGGGCCGCTCGCCCAACGGCAAGAAGATCGGCGCCGAGAAGGCGGGCGTGATCGTCGGCGAGCGCGGCTTCATCCCGGTGGATGCGCAGATGCGCACCAACGTGCCGCACATCTTCGCGATCGGCGACATCGTCGGCCAGCCCATGCTCGCCCACAAGGCGGTGCATGAGGCGCACGTCGCGGCCGAAGTCGCGGCGGGGCACAAGGCGGCGTTCGACGCCACCGTGATCCCGGGCGTCGCCTACACCCATCCGGAAGTGGCCTGGGTCGGCTACACCGAGGCGCAGGCCAAGGCCGAAGGCAAGAAGGTCGAGACCGCCAAGTTCCCGTGGGCGGCGTCCGGCCGCGCCATCGCCAACGGCGCCGACTACGGCTTCACCAAGCTCATCTTCGACGCCGAGACCCACCGCGTGATCGGCGGCACCATCGTCGGGCCGTCCGCCGGCGACATGATCGGCGAGGTCTGCCTCGCGATCGAGATGGGCGCCGACGCCACCGACATCGGCAAGACCATCCACCCCCACCCCACCCTGGGCGAGACGGTGGGCATGGCCGCCGAGGTGGCGCACGGCAGCTGCACCGACCTGCCGCCGATGCGAAAGAAGTAAGACCGTCTCGGCGCTTGCCGCCGCATCGGGGCGCCCCGCCGGTTTCCGGCGCGGGCGCCTTTTTCATGGGTGGCGCGAAGAGATGGGCGCGTGGCCCCCGCTCAGTGCGTCGGGGCGGTGCGGCGCAATCCGGCCTCGCCGCGGCGGCTGCGGACCGGTCGGGCGAGCTCCGCATCGTCGCCGCCATCCAGCGCGCGAGCGGCGGGGGGAATGCGCTCTGCGCCCTCGTGGGCGATGCGCTGCAAGGCCTTGAGGTCGGCGAGGTAATGCCGCTGCAGCCCGCGGCCGCCCTGCGGCACGAGCACGCCATCGTGTTCGAAGGCCTTCAGCGTGCGGCACACCGTCTCGGGCGTCTGCCCGAGGATGGAGCCGATCTCGGTCAGTTGCAGGCGGCGGATGCGCGCGCCCTCTCCGCAGTGCAGGCGCAGCAGCAGGCGGGCGAGCCGCATCCGCGCCGGCAGCACCCCGCTGGCGAGCTCGGCGATCCAGCCCTGGGCGTCGGACAGCGCGCGCTGCATGTGGCGCAGCACCTGCATCTGCAGCACCGGCCGGCGCTCGAGCACCCGCGCCAGCTTGTCGGCCGGAATGCGGCAGGTGCGCACCTCGTCGAGCGCGATCGCGCTGTGCGGACTGGCGTCGCCGCTCATCGCGTCGAAGCCGACGATTCCGCCGTCCTGCGCGAAGTGCACGATGCGCTCGTGCCCGGCGGCGTCGCAGCGCACCAGCTTGACGCCGCCGGAGACGATGAAGTGCAGGCCGTCGACCGGCTCGCCGCTGCGGTACAGCGCCTCGCCCGGCGCGAAGACGTGGCAGACGACGGGCACGCCGCCCGCGATCGAGGCGAGCGCGGTGATCGACCCGCAGGCCGCGGAGCCTTCGAGAACACACGACGCGCAGTCGTCCGCGCGCGCCGTGTCCTGGCAATGATGGATCCTGTTCATGGTTTCGCCCCCCCTCGGGACGAAGGATTCGATTTGCCGGACCACAGGCGGAGACCCCTCCCCGCCCGCGGCCCGGATGCGACGCGAGCGCGCTCAGTCGAGCGCCACCTGCGCCTTCAGCCAGAAGGTGCGGCCGGGTTCGTTGATGATCTCGTTGCTGAGTGCCTCGTAGCCTGCGATCGCAGCGCTGCCCTGAGACAGGTGCTCGCGGTAAGTGCGATCAAAGACGTTGTCGACCCCCACGGTCAGCAGCGTGACCTTGTTCGGACGCCAGCCTGCGTTGAGCGCCAGCGTCGCGAAGCCCGCCGTCGGACCAAGATCGCGTCCATTTGCGACGATGCTGCCGGAGCCGATATCGACGCGATCCTGCTTGGCCACCACCCTCAGCAAACCACCGTAGGAGAAGGTACCGTCGTTGTATTCGAGCGCGAGGCGCCCTTCGAGCGGCGGTTGTTGCGCGAGCGCGGTGTCGTCCGTGTCATTGCTGCCACGTACCCAGGCCAGCGTTCCGGTCGCGCTCCAGCTCGGCGCGAAGCGCCAGGTGAGATCGGCCTCGGCGCCGTACACGGTGGCATCGACGTTGCGGACATCGGCAACCGCCACGCCCCCCTTCGGGGTCGGGACTTGCCACCAGCGCAGCAACATGTAGTCGCTTACCTTGCTGTAGAAACCGGACACCGAGGCGCTGACGCTACCGACCGCCCAGTTCGCACCGATATCGATCTGGGTGTTCTTCTCGGGCTCCAGATTACCGAAATCACGCGCATCGGCGGTGCTGGTCAGGTTCCCGGAAATCGGCGTGGCGCGCATGAACTCCCAGAAATCCGGGAAGCGCTCGACATAACCGAGACCGGCATACCAGGTCCCTGCGCCGCCCGCGTAATCCTGCTCGTAACGCAGGAAACCGCTGGTCAGATTCTCCTCGCGATCGGCGTTCGCAAAGGGATTGGCCGACGAGCCAAGCATCGTCTTGCCCGCAGGAGCCGCTCTGGTCACATTCTTGATCTGCTGGCGATAATCCGTCGCTTCATGCTGGTCGAAGCGCAGGCCGGCCACGACCCTGCGCACGTCATCGAGCGAATAGGTCCCCTCGCCGAAGACGCCATAGCGATCGAAGCCCAGGTCCTTCGCCCTCGGCTGGCTCGAGTAGGCCGGCGGCGTCGCCCCCTGAAGGGCGCGCAGGCTGTGGAGGTCGTCCTTGTAGTCGGCGCCGAGCTTGAACATCCACTGATCGGCCGGCGTCAGGGTGGCCACGAAGCGTGCGCCCTTGGTCTCGCGGTCCGGATTGTTGACGGAGTAATCCGCAGTCGCAGGCTTCTGCCGCAGGCTGTAGTTGTCCATCACGTGGTCGATGTAGCTGTAGTAGATGTTCGCCTCGATGCGCTGGACCAAGGGCGAGAGGTTGCGCTTGTCGAACTTCACCCCCACGTGCTCGCGTTCGAACTTGGTGCCGTCCATGCCGCGGTCGGCATAGGCCGCCTCGCCATCGCTGCGGCCGAAGCTGAGCTCCAGCAAGGTGTTGTCGTCGGGCGTCCAGCCCAGCGCGCCCGTGGTGCTCCAGCGCGTATAGAAGGAGTGCACCTCCTTCCCGTCACCATCCTCGTAGTTGTCGCTGTCGGAACGCGTCGCACCGATACGGGCATAGAAGTCCGGATTGCCTGCCTTGGCGTCGAAGATCTGGTCGTTGCGGCCCCAGCTACCGAAGGTCAGGCTGCCGTTGGCGCTCCAGCCCGGCTCGGTCATGCGCTGGATGTCGCGCTCGAAGAGCACCACCGCGGCCGAGTTGCCGCCACCGTAGAGCACGGTCTGTGGCCCTTTCAGCACGGTGACGCGGTCGTAGGACTCCGGATAGATGTAGGCGGTCGGCGGGTCCATACGCCCGCCACAGCCACCATGCACGTCCTGTCCATCCTGCAGGATGTTGAGCCGCGAGCCCGACATCCCGCGGAAGACCGGATCACCGTCGGCACCGCCCTTCCGGATCACCGAGAAGCCCGGAATGCTCTTGAGCATGTCGGCGCCGTCGTGCGCCGGCAGGGGCTGGCGCGGGGCCTTGGGGTCGGTGGTGACGGTGAGCGGCGCCTCGGTGGCCGGCGCGGTGACGACCACGCTGCCAAGCCGGGTTTCCTGAGCCTGGGCAAGGACGGGCAGGGCCATGGATACCGCCACGGCGAGCGGGAGGCGTTTGAAGATCCTGTTCATGTTGTTTTCCTAGTGCTGTTCAGAGATGCGGGTGCGGCAGATGAATCGGTGGGTACCGGTGCTCAGTGGTGCATCTTCTTCATCGGCGCGTTGAGCGCACGTACCGGTGCCCTGAGCTCGACCGTGGCGCGGCTGCCGTCCTTGTTCTCGATCGTCAGGGTGAGCGGGACCTCGTCGCCGACCTTCACCTGCTGCTTCAGGTCCATCAGCATCACGTGGTAACCGCCGGGCTTGAGCTCGACCCCCTGCCCGGCCGGGAGATCGAGGCCGGAGACAGGGCTCATCTTCATGACGTCCTTGTCCATCAGCATCTCGTGGAGCTCGACCACGCCGGCGACGGGCGAGGCCGCCGAAACGAGGCGGGCGTCGGCATCCGATTTCAACTGCATGAAGGCCCCGGTGGCCTTCTGCGCAGGCACGGTGGCACGCACCCAGGGCTCGGCTACCGTGACTTCGGCGTGTGCGGCAGCACTGCCGAGGAGGACGAGGGCGGCCAACAGCGGGGCGGCCAGGAATGGCTTTTGCATCGTGGTTCTCCGGTCGGTGGAGGATTGCGGTCCGCACGGCCGCGCGCCGGCGCGCTCCGGAAGGGAGGCGACGAACGCGGAGCTGCGTGCGAAGGGCTCGCACGACCGGCGGACCGGTGGCGAGAAAGGGACTTCAGGCGAGGGACGGGACCGCTACGGCGAACGCACACGGCGTCCGCGAGTGCGCAGGGTCAGGCGCGCGCGGGCGGCGCGCGCGGATGCGCGGGCGACCAGGCGAAGAGCGGCCGCGGTGCGACGAGGAAAAGCGTGGGCAGCACCGCCCCGCCGGCAACGGCGAAAGACTGCGACAGATCGGGCGATGGCGGCAAGGCGTTGCCGAACTGTGCGGAGCAGTAGGGGCAGTGGTCGAGCGAGGGCACGGACTGGGCCGGCCCGGATTCGGAGCTCACCGCACCGGTCTCGCCGTAGAAGGCGGCCTCCTCGGCGCTCAGTTCCACCCATTCGACGCCGGCGGCGGAACACAGCTCGACGAGGTAACGGCCATGCTCGTCGGGCCCCATCGCCCGGCTGACCGCCGGCGCCAGCGCGCTCATCGCCATCGCGAAGATCGCGATCCAGGCGTAGAGACCTTGGCGAAAGCGGTGCATGGGGGAATAGGTCCGTGGAAACCACAACAACGGGACAGATTCTACCGGATTAGCCGCTGCTTAATTTGATCGAGGTCATGTTTGCGCGGGCTCCCGGCCAATGCCCTCGCGCGCACGCACCCATGCGACGAAATCCGCCAGCGGCAAGGCCGGGGTGTGCAGGAAGCCCTGGATGTAGTCGCAGCCCATGCCGGCGAGCAGTTCGGCGGTGTTGCCGTCCTCGACCCCTTCGGCGGTCACCTCGATATCGAGGCGGTGCGAGAGGTCGATGATCGAGGCCGCGATCTCGCGGTCGCGCGCGGAGGTCAGCAGGTCGATGACAAAGCTGCGGTCGATCTTGACCTCCTGCACGGCGAGACGCTTGAGCCGGCTCATGCCCGAGAAGCCGGTGCCGAAGTCGTCGATCGACAGCGCGACGCCGAGCTGGCGAAGGTGTTGGAGGACCTCGGAGACGTTGCTGCCCGCAGTCTCGTCCATCATGCTGGTTTCGGTGATCTCCAGGCACAGCCGTCCCGCTTCGAGGTTCCAGGTCGACAGCGCCTGACCGATGAGCTCGGGCACCTCCGCATCGTAGAGGTCGGTCGCGGAGAGGTTGATGGAGACGTCGATCTCCAGGCCTTCCATGCGCAACTGGTGCAAGACCTGCGCCGCCTGCTGGAACAGCCATCGGTTGAAGCGGTGGCGCAGGCCGAGGCGGTCGATCAGGCCGATCACGACCGGTGGCGGGACGGACTCGCCCATGCTGTTGCGCCATCGCAGCAGAGCCTCGGCGCTGCGACACTCCGCGCTGTAAAGATGGACCTTCGGCTGAAGCCAGAGCTCGAGCTCCGGCCCGCCGGAAAAGGCCGTGCGCAGGTCGCGCTCGAGCACGGCGATGTTGGGCGCACTGCGCTCCATCGAGGGCTCGAAGAGCAGGCTGCCACAATTGGAGCGCCCTGCGACCAGGCCGGCGATGCGCGCGGACTGCAGCAGGTGGAAGCCGTCCTGGCCGTGGTCGGGCGAGATCGCCGCGCCGCACACCACGCGCACCGGGAGCTCGAGCCCATCGACCAGCAGCGGGTTTTCGTTGAAGACCCGCTCGAAGCGCAGCATGCCCAGGGTGAGCACCGCCGTGCTGACCACCCGCGGCAGAACGATCAGCCATTCCTTGCCATCGACCGCGAACAGGCTGTCGTGGCTGCGCAACTGGGCGCGGATCTGCCGCTCCATGGCGCGCTCGAAGCGGCGCAGGTGCTCGAGCGGAAGGCGATAGAGCGCTGCGTCGGGCTGAGCATAGAGCGAAATCACCCCAACACCCTGGCCCTCGGACCCGGCCATCCGCGCCGAAACCTCGGTCAATGCGGAGAGAAATCCGGTCGGGATCAGCGAGTCCATGTTCAGGCGAGGAAGAAGTCGTTGGGGTCGATGCCGAAGGCGTTGGGCGGTAGTGCCTGCACGATGCGATAGGGCTCGCCGTCGGCCGTCTCGGGTTGCATCAGCAGGTCGAGGGTGCGCGGAAAGCGTTCCACGCTCTTGTCGGGCGCGAGCAGCACAAGCACGCGCGGCTGCAGCCGACGCACCTGGTTCTGCTGGATCACCACGCCGACCTCGCCGCTGTTGAGTTCGACCAGGGTGCCGATCGGGTACAGCCCGACGCACTGCAGGAACTGGTCGACCAGGGTGTTGCGCAGCTGGTTGAGCGTCTCCATGGCGCGTTGGCTGGACACCGCTTCGCGATAGACACGCTCGCGCGTCATCGCACAGTAGGTGTCGATGATGCCGGCCATCTCCGCCGACAACGGAATGCTCATGCCTTCGAGTCCGCGCGGATAGCCGGTGCCGTCGAAGCGCTCGTGGTGCGCACCGATGATCGCCAGCACCTCGGCGTCGAAGTCCTGGTGCGCCTGCAGCAGGCGAACCGTATTGGTGACGTGGGCCTTGACGTGCTCGAACTCACGCTCGTCGAGCGGCCCCGGCTTGCTGAGCAGGCCGTAGTCGATCTGCACCTTGCCGATGTCCTGGAGCAGGCCGGCGAGGCCGAGTTGGTGCACCTGCTTGCCGCTCAAGCCGACGAAGCGCCCGAACACCATCGCATGCACCGAGACGTTGACCGCGTGATCGTAGGCGTATTGGTCGGTACGCTTGAGCCGGGTGAGCCAGAGCAGCGCGTCGGGGTTGCGCTGCACGCCGGCGGCCATCTCGCCGACCAGGCCGTCGATCTGGGCGACATCGATGTTGCCGTCGTTGTCGATGGCGAGCCGGGTCTCGCGCAGCGCGCGATAGACGTCATCGACGATCGGGGCCGAGTAGAGCAGTTCGGACTCGAGCCGGCTGCGGCCGTCCTCGCTGCGGATGCTCGGGATGTGCGGCTGGCGACGGGTGTGGATCTTGCCCTTGAAGCCGCGCGCGACCTTGATGAAGCGCTGCGCCTGGACGCGCGATTCGGTGACATCGGGATGCTGGCACGGAAGCCCGTCCGGGCCACGTAGCGGCGCGTCCTTCTCGAAGACCTTGGCACTGTACTGGTCACCGGTCGAGCGCGAGCGATCGATCGTGACCGAACGACAGTACTGTTGCAAGGCTCGGAGCTGGTCAGCGTTCTGTAGCAGGAAGCCCTGCATCATGAACGGCGTATCGGTCCATGGACGGTCGATGCCGACGACGAACATGCCGATCTTCAGTTCGCGCGTCGATATCGTCTGGTTCAATCGTTTCCCCCAACGTGACCCCTGAAGGGTCGAGCCAATCATCGTCATTCTAACGGCTGTCGCGTGGGCGACTTGAGCGGCGCCTCGCCCCTCATTACCCGGAACGGGTACCTCTACCGATCAGCCCAGCCACACCCGCGCATTACGGAACATGCGCAGCCATGGCGAGGCGTCGGGGCTGTCCTGAACCAGCCATTGCGGTGCCCAGGACATCTGCAGGGTACGCGCCGTACGCTCCGGATGCGGCATCATGATGGTGAAACGCCCATCCGCGGTAGTGAAGCCCGTCACACCATCCGGCGATCCGTTCGGATTCGCCGGGTAGGCCTGTGCAACGCGGCCGTGGTTGTCGACATAGCGCAGTGCGAGCAGTGCGCGCTCGCGGTCGGCCTCGCTGCGGAACACCGCCCTGCCCTCGCCGTGGCTGACCACGATCGGCATGCGGCTGCCGGCCATGCCCTGCAGCAGGATCGAGGGGCTGTCGGCGACCTCCACCATGACGAAGCGGGCCTCGAACTGCTCGCTGCGGTTGCGGTGGAAGGTGGGCCAGGCCTCTGCACCCGGGATGATGGGCGCAAGATGAGCCATCATCTGACAGCCGTTGCACACACCGAGCGCGAAGGTGTCGCTGCGACCGAAGAAGGCCGCGAACTCGTCGCGCAGGCGGGGATTGAAGAGGATGGACTTTGCCCAGCCCTGGCCGGCGCCAAGCACGTCGCCATAGGAGAAGCCGCCACAAGCCGCGAGGCCGTGGAAGTCGGCGAGGTCGATGCGGCCGGACTGGAGGTCGGACATGTGCACGTCGACCGGGGTGAAGCCGGCGCGCTCGAAGGCGGCCGCCATCTCGAACTGGGAATTGACCCCCTGCTCGCGCAGCACGACAACCTTGGGTCGTGCGCCGGTGGCGATGAAGGGAGCCGCGACGTCTTCCCTGACGTCGAAGGACAGCGCCACCGACAGGCCGGGGTCGCCGGCGTCGGCGAGCGCGTCGAACTCCTGCTGCACCGACTCGGGGTCGTCACGCAGCTTGGCGATGCGGTAGCTGGTCTCGGCCCAGGCCTGCAGCAGCTCGGCCCGACTGGCGGCGAACACGAGCTTGGCGTTGCGGCGGAAGCGAACCTCGTCCTTGTCGTTGGGCTCGCCGATGAAGTGGTAGGCGAGCTTCGCGGCGCGCAGCGCCTCGGTGATGCGCGAGCGCTCCTCGCGGCGGATCTGGATTACGGCCCCGAGCTCCTCGGAGAAGAGCCCGGCGAAGAGGCGGTCGTCGAAGCGCCCCTTCAGCGTATCGGGCTTCTTCTCGAGGCCATCGACGTCGACCATGTAGGGGTCGTAGCACACGGTGTCGAGGATCAGCGACAGGCCGCAGTGCGACGCGAACGCCATCTCGCACAAGGTCGCAAAGAGGCCGCCGTCGGAGCGGTCGTGGTAGGCCAGCAGCAGGCCGTCACGCCGGAGCTGCTGCACGGTCTCGAAGAAGGCCGCAAGCTGGGCGGGATCGACATCGGGAGCATGCTCGCCGACCGATTCGTAGGACTGTGCGAAGACGGAGCCGCCGAGGCGGTTCTTGCCGTTGCCGAGGTCGATCAGCAGCAGCTCGGTCTCCACCCCTTCGGGCAGCTGCAGTTGCGGCGTGAGCGTGCTGCGGATGTCCTGCACCGGGGCGAAGGCGGTGGCGATCAGCGACAGCGGGGCGACGACCTGCTTGTCCTCTTCGCCATCGCGCCAGGCGGTGCGCATCGACAGCGAATCCTTGCCGACCGGGATCGACACGCCGGCGCTGATGCAGAACTCGGACACGGCCTTGACCGTGTCGAAGAGCCTGGCGTCCTCGCCACGATGGCCGGCGGCAGCCATCCAGTTGGCCGACAGCTTGACGTCGCCCAGCTTGGCGATGTCCGCGGCGGCGATGTTGGTGATCGCCTCGCCGATCGCCATGCGGCCTGAAGCCGGCGCGTCGACGCAGGCCAGCGGCGTACGCTCGCCCATCGCGAAGGCTTCGCCGCGGTAGCCCTGGAAGCTCATCGCGGTGACCGCGACGTCGGCCACCGGCACCTGCCATGGGCCGACGAACTGATCGCGCGCAGTCAGGCCGCCCACCGAGCGGTCGCCGATGGTGATCAGGAAGCTCTTGCTGGCGACCGCCGGCACGCGCAGCACGCGCATGCCGGCTTCCTTCAAGTCGAAGTCGGTGGTGTCGAAGGGCGGCAGGTGCACCGCACGGCGCGAGACGTTGCGCGTCATCTTCGGCGGCTTGCCGAGCAGCACCTTCATGTCCATGTCCACCGGCTTGTTGCCGAAGTGGCGGTCGGACACGGTGAGGTGGCCATCGGCGGTGGCGGTGCCGAGCACGGCGAAGGGACAGCGCTCGCGCTCGCAAAAAGCCTGGAACAGCGGCAGGCTCTCGGGTGCGATCGCCAGCACGTAGCGCTCCTGCGACTCGTTCGACCAGATCTCGCGCGGGCTCATGCCCGGCTCCTCGATGTGCACCTCGCGCAGCTCGAAATGCGCGCCCAGGCTGGCGTGGTCGGCGAGCTCGGGCATCGCGTTCGACAGGCCGCCGGCGCCGACGTCGTGGATGGCGATGATCGGGTTCTTGTCGCCCTGCTGCCAGCACGCGTCGATGACCTCCTGGCAGCGGCGCTGGATCTCCGGGTTGCCGCGCTGCACCGAGGCGAAGTCGAGGTCGGCGGTGTTGGTGCCGGTCGCCATCGACGAGGCCGCGCCGCCACCGAGGCCGATCAGCATGCCCGGGCCGCCGAGCTGGATCAGCAGCGTACCCGGCGGGAAGGTCGGCTTCTCGGCCTGCTGCGCCTGGATGCTGCCCAAGCCGCCGGCGATCATGATCGGCTTGTGGTAGCCGCGCACCTCGCCCTGCACCGCCTGCTCGAAGGTGCGGAAGTAGCCGGCGAGGTTGGGACGGCCGAACTCGTTGTTGAACGCCGCGGCGCCGATCGGGCCCTCGATCATGATGTCGAGCGCCGAGGCGATGCGCTCGGGCTTGCCGTAGGGCTTCTCCCAGGGCTGGGCGAAACCGGGGATATTGAGGTTGGATACCGTGAAGCCGGCCAGGCCGGCCTTGGGGCGCGAGCCGCGCCCGGTCGCGCCTTCGTCGCGGATCTCGCCGCCGGCACCGGTGGCGGCGCCCGGGAAGGGCGAGATCGCGGTGGGATGGTTGTGGGTCTCGACCTTGGCGAGGATGTGGGTGTCCTCGTCGTGGTAGCGGAAGGCGCCGTCGGGGTCCGGGTACAGGCGGGCGATGCGCGCGCCCTCGATCACCGAGGCGTTGTCCGAGTACGCGACAATCGTGCCCTCGGGATGGGCCTTGTGGGTGTCCTTGATCATGCCGAACAGCGATTTCTCCATCGGCCGCGCGTCGATTACCCAATCGGCGTTGAAGATCTTGTGCCGGCAGTGCTCGGAGTTGGCCTGCGCGAACATCATCAGCTCGACGTCGGTGGGGTTTCGCCCCATGCGGCCGAAGTTTTCCACCAGGTAGTCGATCTCATCCTCGGACAGCGCGAGGCCAAGCTCGCCGTTGGCCCGCTCCAGCGCAGCGCGGCCGCCGGTGAGGATGTCCACGGTGGTGAGCGGCTGCGGCTCGTAGTGGTGGAAAAGCGCGTCGGCGTCATCGGCAGTATCCAGCACCGACTCGGTCATGCGGTCGTGCAGCAGCGCCTGCAGCGCCGCGTTGCCTTCCACCCCGCGCGCCTCGATCGAGTAGGCGATGCCGCGCTCGATGCGCACGATCTTGTCGAAGCCACACTGGTGGGCGATGTCGGTGGCCTTTGACGACCAGGGAGAGATCGTTCCCAGGCGGGGCACCACCAGGCGCAAGACCCCGGCGGGCGCAGCCGTGCTGGCTGGGCGGGCATCGAGCAAGTCGACCAGGCGTGCGCGCTCCGCCTCATCCAGCGCAGCCGACACCTCGACGAAATACCAGTGCTCCGCAGCCAGTCCGGCCAGCTTGGGGAGCACCTCGCCGACGGCGCGGGAAAGACGTTCCAGACGGGAGGAGGACAGCGCCGGAGCGCCACGCAGCTTGAGGATCGAAGTCATGTTTTCGGGAAACCGGGTCGTATACGGGCAATGCGGATAGGCGCCAGGCAAGGTCGCGAGGAACCCGTCGAGCTGCGCACAGGCAGCTTCGCATTATAACCGAGCCCCTTCTGCAGCCCGGGGCGTTGTAGACTTTGCGCCTCGATGAGCCGGAGGCCCGACATGCCCGAAATCAACTACCTGTGGGCGCCACCGGCGCCCGTCTCCCTGCCCGTTCGCGGTACCGGCGCACGTTTCCCGGTGAATCGCTTGTTCTTCGTCGGCCGCAACTACCAGGCCCACGCGATCGAGATGGGGACCTCGGTCGACAAGACCAGCATGCGCCCGGTGTATTTCACGAAGTCCTCGGCCAATCTCGCACTCTCCGGCGGTCGCGCTCCCTACCCGCCCGAGACCCGCGACTACCATCACGAGATGGAACTCGTGGTCGCGATCGGCGAACCCGGCTTTCGCGTGGACGAATCCGCCGCGCGCCGCATGATCTACGGCTATGCATGTGGCCTCGACATGACCCGGCGCGATCTGCAAGCCGCAGCCAAGGCGAAGGGGAATCCCTGGGATCTGGCCAAGAACGTGGAGAGCGGCGCCGTATGCGGTGACATCCAGCCCGCCGACGGCACGGTGCTGCGTAGCGGCTCGATCGTCCTGAGGGTCAATGGCGAGGTGCGCCAGCAAGCCGATCTGTCAGACATGATCTGGAGCATCCCTGAGATCATCGCGGACCTGTCTACCTACTACCACCTGCAGCCCGGCGACCTGATCTACACCGGTACGCCTGAAGGCGTCGGGCCGGTCCAGCCGGGTGATCGGCTGGAGGGCTCGGTGGAAGGCGCGGGCGAGCTCGAGTTCGAGATCGGCGAAGCGGAATAGGTCTCGGAGGAAGGCAGGCTCCTGCCCCCCCGGCTGCGAAGTCTCCTTTTCAGCAGCGGGGGGGGCCGAGCGGGAGAGGCTC
>Ga0268298_10003304_pt1 | contig 16599 bp, 13 predicted proteins | sample WWTPWeurt_MetaG_FD_194462 | JGI IMG/M metagenome (GOLD analysis project Ga0268298, IMG submission 194462) | Activated sludge microbial communities from WWTP in Nijmegen, Gelderland, Netherland - WWTP Weurt | ecosystem: Engineered > WWTP > Aerobic digester > Activated sludge | place... | reverse complement strand
TGTTACCGCCACACCCGAGACGCCGCTGCGCGAGGCGGTGCTGGCGATGTCGGAGAACCGTGTCGGCTCCATCATCGTCGTCGAGCCCGAGAGCGGTCGTCCGCTGGGCATCTTCACCTTGCGCGACCTGCTGCACCGCGTCGCCGCCAAGTCCTGCGACCTCGACCAGATCATCATGTCGGTGATGAGCGACACCGGACTGCTCATGCTCAACTGGCGCTCGACCATCTATCAGGCCGCGCTGGTGATGGCGCGGCATGGCGTGCATCACGTGATCATCGTCGATGCCGCCGGCAAGCTGGTGGGCGTCGTCGCACAGGAAGACATCTACGAACTGCAAGGCGGTGGTGGCAAGGCGATCTCCGGCGCGATCCGCACCGCGCGCGACATGAACGCCCTGGTGGCCGCCGCCGAGGGTATCCGTCGCCAGGCGATCGGCATGCTTGCCGAAGGGGCAGCGGCCGAGCCGCTGACCGAGCTCATTTCCAGCCTCAACGACCACCTGACGGTGCGCATCATCGAACTGACGCGCAATGATTTCAAGCTGCCCAGAGTGCCGTGGTGCTGGCTTGCCTTCGGTTCGGAAGGCCGTTACGAACAGACGCTATCGACCGACCAGGACAACGGACTGGTGTTCGCCGCGCCGGAGGAAGAGGCAGCTGCGCTGCGCGAAGCCTTCCTGCCCTTCGCCCGCGCCGTCAACGAACGGCTGGCGCAGTGCGGCTTCCCTCTGTGCAAGGGCAACGTCATGGCCAGCAATCCCGATCTGTGCCTGTCGGTGGACGAGTGGCACGGCAAGTTTGGCGGCTGGATGCGCGCCAACAGCCCGCAGGCACTGCTCGACGCCACCATCTACTTCGATTTCCGCCCCATTTACGGCCAGGAGGAACTCGCCGACGAGCTGCGCGAATGGGTGCTCAAGCGCGTTCCCAGCGAGACGCTGTTCCTGCGTTTCATGGCCGGCAACGCCATCCAGGTCGAGCCGCCGATCGGCTTCATCCGCGATTTCACCTTTGACAAGAACCCCGAGTTTCCGCACACCCTCGACCTCAAGGCCGGCGGCGCGCGGCTGTTTGTCGATGTAGCGCGTATTCTGTCACTCGCCCACGGAGTGACTGACACAGGTACCGCGCAGCGCCTGCGCGCGCTGGCCGAGCGGGGCAAACTTGGGCGCGACGACGTACACGCCCTCGTCGAGAGCTTCTTCTTCATCCAGCAGTTGCGCCTGAGGAACCAGCAAGGCGAGGTCAGCGAGGGCGCCGCCAACCGTGTCGATCCGGACCACCTCAACGAGCTCGACCGTCTGGTGTTGCGCGAAGCCTTCAAGCAGGCCAAGCGCCTGCAAGCGCGCCTGCAGCTCGAGTACCATCTCTAGGTCGGGAAGGGCCGATGGCCAGCACCCACGGTACCCCGGTGCCGGCCATCGTGCCACTTCGCACGCCGCTGTTTCGCGGTGAGCGGCGGCTGCGTATCGCGCTGGTCGGCTTGCCGGGCGGCGGCAAGACGACAGCGTTCGAGGCGGTTTCGAGCACGGCGCCACGGCGCGGCGAATTGGCCGGAACCCATGGTGTATACCGCGAGTGCACAGTACAGATCGGCTTCGACGAGGCCAGCGTGGTGGACCTGCCCGGTATCCAATCCCTTCATCATCTAAGCGGCGACGATCTCACGACATTGAAGTACCTGCTCTGGGGTGACCAGCGACCCGTCGTCTCGGCACACGAACGACAGGGGCCACCGGTACCTTTTGCGCCGCCCGACCTGATCATTCAGGTGGCCGATGCCAGCAACCTGCAGAGCCACCTCGAGCTCACGCTGGAGCTGAGCCAACTCGGCCGACCCATTGTCCTGGCGCTGAACCACATGGACGAGGCGGCGAGGAAGGGGCTTTACATCAACGCCGGGGCGCTCGAGCAACTGCTGGGCGTGCCCGTGGTGCCGACCGTGGCGCTGATGGGGCAGGGCCTCATGGCTCTGTTCGAGAGGGCGGCCAAGGCCGCGCGCGAGGCGGCCTGCCCGCTGCCGCAGCCGCCGAGTCCGCATATCGCGCAGGGTCTGGCACAGCTGTCGGCGGCCCTGAACCGGCCGCAGATCCAAGCCGCCTTCCTTCTGCCACATCCCATGCTGCTGCAGCAGTTCGCCGCGGCCGACGGCTTCATCGAGGAAGAGCTGGACCAGCACTTTCCGCGGTTACTGCCCGAATTGCGCGCCTTGCGCGAGGCCGCCGGGGCAGGGCTGCCGCGGCCACTGGCCGAGGAATTGCATGCCGACCGCCATCACCGCGCTGCCAGCCTGGTCGAGGCCGCGCAGCGCTGGGGCGCGCCCGATGCGGCGCGCGGCTGGCGCTTCTGGCTCGATGAACTGTTCCTGCATCCGCAGTGGGGCCTGATCGGCTGCCTCGCGGTGTTTGCGGCGGTACTGTTCGTGGTGTTCGAAATCAGCAGCTGGATCGACGCGATGACCACGGTTCGCCTTGGCGCCTTCTTCGCCGACTGGCAGCCGCAGGCGGTCGAAGGCGTGGTCGGTCGCGCCGTGCTCGACGGCCTGATCGGCCTGACCGGCATCGTGGTGCCTTACATGATCCCGCTGGTGATATTGCTGGTCAGCCTGGAGCAGGTCGGGCTGATGCAGCGCATCGCCTTTGTCGTCGATCGCGGCTTCCACCAGATCGGCCTGCATGGCGGCGTCGCTGTGCCCTTCCTGCTCGGTCTCGGTTGCAACGTGCCCGCGATATCCGGGGTAGCCAGAACCACTCGCGGCCGCGAACGGGTGATCGCCTCGATGCTGATCACCTTCGTGCCCTGTTCGGCCCGCTCCGCGATCATCCTCGCGGTCGCCGGCAAGTACCTCGGCGCGGCAGGCGTGTTTGGCATGTTCGTCCTGATCCTGGTCCTGATTGCCGTCCTGGGTCGCCTGCTGTCGCGCCGCAGGCGCGAACTCGGGCCCGGCCAGGTGCAGGAAATTCCCGCCTATGCGCTGCCGGCCTGGCGTCCCTTGTTGTTGGAAACCTGGGCGCGCACCCGCGACATCCTCACCATCGTCACGCCGTTGCTGGTGGGTGGCAGCGTGTTGCTGGCGCTGCTTGCCCATGTCGGCGCCGATACGGTCGTGAACCGCCTGCTGACGCCGGTTACGGCCTGGTGGCTGGGCCTGCCGCTGGCACTGGGCGTGCCGATCCTGTTCGGCGTGTTGCGCAAGGAGCTTTCGCTGGTGATGATCTACCAGGCGCTGGGCACCCAGGAAATCGACCGCCTGCTCGATCCGGTGCAGATGCTTACGCTGCTGGTCTTTCTCAGTTTCTACATTCCCTGCGTCTCGACCTTCGCCGTCATGCTGCGCACCGTCGGCCGGCGTGACGCCTGGGCTTCGGTGGCGCTTTCGGTCGGCGTCGCGCTCCTGCTCGCCGGTACGGTGCGCCTGATCTTCGGCGGATTGTCGATGGTCGGTGGCTGATGCGCGGCGGATCTTCGCCCGCAGGAGCGAAGTACGATGTTTTGTACCGCTTGCGGGTAAAATTTCCCTCCCTGATGACATCGAGCATAAGCCATGCAGGCCTTTGATTTCGACAATGCGCTGGACAAGCACCGCGCGTGGAAAATGAGGTTCCAGATCGCGCTGGGCAGCGTCCAGGGCGAGGATTACGACACCGCGCCGATCGGCGATGCCGCGAGTTGCAGCCTGGGGCAATGGCTGGCGGCCAATGCGGACGAACTGGCAGACCATGCCGCAGCCGCAAGCTTGCTTCCGGTCCACGAGGAGTTCCATCGCCAGTCGAAAGCGATCGCGGACCAACTCAGGTCGGGCACCGTCCTGGCTCTGGCCGACCCGGCCATCGTCGCCTACCTCTCGCTGTCGGCCCGGATCGAGGAACTGTTGCTGCAACTCAAGGACCAACTGAAGGCCGGCGATCCAGCCTGAAACGGGCCGGCACATCCAACCCACGGAAAGGACGGCAATGAACCCGCGCAACGGTTACGACATCGAAGACATGAAGATCGGCATGAGCGCCGAAATCACCAAGACCATCACCGAGGCGGACATCGTCCACTTCGCCACCGTCTCCACCGACTTCAACGCCGTGCATATGGACGAGGAGTATGCGCGGACCACGCCCTTCGGTGGCCGCATCGCCCACGGCATGCTGAGCGCCAGCCTGCTGTCCGCGGTGATGGGCAACCAGTTGCCGGGTGCCGGCGTGGTGTACCTCAGCCAGTCGCTGCGCTTTCGCGCCCCGGTACGGATCGGCGATACCGTCCGTGCGCGGGTCACCGTCAAGGAGGTTCTCACTGAAAAATGCCGCGTGGTGATGGACACCGTGTGCACCGTGCTCGACAAGGTGGTGATCGATGGCGAGGCGATGTTGATGACCACCTCGCGCCGCAAGCGCGAAGAGGCCGCGAAATAGTTCGTGGCCTGGCGCGCGTCGGGCTGAGTGCCTGATGGCCGATACCGGGGAGTCACGCCAGCGCCTCGACAAGTGGCTCTGGGCAGCCCGCTTTTTCAAGACGCGCAGCCTCGCGGCCGATGCCATCGACGGCGGCAAGGTGAGATGGAACGGGCAGGCCGTGAAACCGGCACGCGAAATCAGGGCCGGCGACGAACTTGAGATAGCCGCCGGCGAATTGCGCTGGACGGTGATCGTGCGCGGACTGAACAACCAGCGCCGGCCGGCGCCCGAGGCGCGCCTGCTCTACGAAGAAATGGCTGAGAGCGTGGCGCGCCGCCAGCGGGCGGAGGAGCAGCGCCGGCTCGCCCCGGTGCCCGGCGCCGGTCTCAAGGGACGGCCGACCAAGAAGGCGGGGCGGCTGATACGCGGGTTCAACGAATGACGCCAACGCCGTAAATTTCACTTGCGCGGATTCATCCGGCGAGCCTGCAGCCGGTGATACTCTTCTCCCTATGGAACTAGTCATCTCACTCGTCATCGGCCTGCTGCTCGGCGGCGGTCTGGTCGCCCTGGTTTTTGCCGCACGGGTCAAGGAGTCGCGCGAGGCGCTGGCGCAGCGCGAAACCGAACTCGCTGCGCTGCGCGATGAAAAGTCGGCGCTGGCGGTACGGTGCGCCACATTGCACAGCGAGCTCGAAAGCGAACGTGCCCTGTTCGCCGAACGCCAGGCCACGCTCGAAGCTGCCCGTGCCGGCTTCGCCGACGCCTTCAAGGCGATCTCGGCCGATGCCCTGGCTAAGAACAACCAGAGCTTCCTCGAACTCGCCCGCGCCGCGCTGGAAGCCCAGCAGGCGACCGCCCGGGGCGAGCTGGAAAAGCGCCAGCAGGCCATCGGCGAGCTGGTCGCCCCGGTGAAGACCTCGCTGGAAAAATTCGAGCAGCAGATCACCGGCCTGGAAAAGGCCCGCGTCGATGCCTATGCCACGCTTTCCGAACAGGTGCGCGCGCTGGCGACGGGCCAGGAACAGTTGCGCGGTGAGACCGGGAATCTCGTCAAGGCGCTGCGCGCGCCGCAGACGCGCGGCCGCTGGGGCGAGCTGCAATTGAAGCGCGTGGTCGAGATGGCCGGCATGCTCGACCACTGCGACTTCTTCGAACAGGAAAACGTGAACACCGAGGAAGGCCGCCTGCGTCCCGATCTGATCGTCAGGCTGCCCGGCGGCAAGCACATCGTGGTCGACGCCAAGGCGCCGCTCGCCGCCTACCTCGAAGCCCTCGAGGCGCCGGACGAGGAGGGCAAGAAGCGCAAACTCGCGGACCACGCGCGCCAGGTGCGCGACCACCTCAGGAAGCTCGGGCAGAAGGCCTACTGGGAGCAATTCCAGCCCTCGCCGGATTTCGTCGTGCTGTTCCTGCCCGGCGAGATGTTCTACTCGGCCGCGCTGGAAGCCGACCCCTCGCTGATCGAAGCCGGCGTCGATTCGCGCGTCATCCTGGCGACGCCGACCACGCTGATCGCGCTCCTGCGCGCCGTGGCCTACGGCTGGACCCAGCAGGCCCTGACCGAAAACGCCGAACGCATCAGCCAGCTCGGGCGCGAGCTCTACGAGCGCCTCGGCACCCTGGCCGAGCACTGGGGCCGGGTCGGCAAGAACCTCGGCGAGGCGGTCGGCGCCTACAACAAATCGGTGGCTTCGCTGGAAACGCGCGTCCTGGTTTCGGCGCGCAAGTTCCGCGAGCTCAAGGCGGCCGGCGAGGACCGCGAGATCGCCGACCTCAACCCGGTGGAAAGCCTGCCGCGCGAGGTGCAGGCGCCGGAACTGCAGGCCCCCGATCCGGTACCGCCGCCCGACAGGCTCACGCCATGAGCCTCGCGCCCGGCAGACTCCTCCCCATCATCATCAAGGAGGAAGTCCCGTGTCTGCCAAACAGTCTGCCGAAACGCCCGCCAAACCCCATCCCGCCGACCTCATCGTGTTCGTCGTGACCACCACGCTGTGCGCCCTTGGCGCGCTGATGTTGCCGCTGGCGGGATGATCCGTCCCGACCTGCCCGTCATCGCGCTCGCGGACCTGCCGGGCGGGCCGGAGCCGGTGGTGCTCTGTGCCACGGCGCGGCTGGCCACCGATCTGCGGCGCGCCCATGGCGAGGCGCAGGCCGCACGCGGCGCGATGAGCTGGCGCGCGCTACAAAGCGCGACGCCAGCACTGTGGCTGGACCACATGGTGTCGCGCGCGCTGCTTGCCGGCGAGCTTCCGCCGGATGCCGCCGCCGGCAGCTTCCTCGGTCATGTACAGGAGCGCAATCTCTGGGAACTGGCCATCGCGCGCGACACCGGCGCGGCGGCCGGGCTGTTTGACGGCGAAGGCCTGGCGCTGGCGGCGATGGAGGCGGCGAGCCTGCAGCGCCACTGGCGCATCGAGGTCCCGGAAGCGCTGCACAACGCCGAATACGCGGCCTTCCTGCGCTGGCGCGAAGATGTCGACGCCGCCTGCCGTGCCGCCGGCTGGCGCGGCATGGATGAAATCCTGGCCTGGCGCATCACCTGCGTCGAACGTGGGCTGGGCGGCCTGCCGGGCCGCATCGGGCTGGCAGGCTTCGTCCTGCCCGATCCGCAGGTCTCGCGCCTGCTGCTGGTGCTGGAAGAGCGCGGGGTTGAGCTGTTCCACGTCGACTTTGGTGCCGGCATGCCAGCACGGGCGCTCGGCATCGCATGTACCGAGGCGGAAGCCGAATGCCGTGCCGCCGCGGACTGGGCGCGGCAGCGGATGGACGCGGCGGGCGACGCGCGGCTGCGCCTGCGCATCGCCGTGGCGGAACTGCCGGCACGGCGCCGCCAGCTCGACGCGGCGCTAGCCGACGCCCTGCACGGCGACGCCGTCGGCGCCGGCTGGGCGGCGCAGGAACGCGACTACGAGTTCGTCGGCGGCGAGCCGCTGGCGGCGCAGCCCCTGGTCGCCACGGCGCTATCGCTGCTGCAGATCTACGCCACGCCGCGCCGCATCGCACAGGCGGAATTCGGCGCCTTGCTCTGCGCCCCGGGATGGTCGGCCGATATCGACGAGGCGGATGCGCGCGCCCGCATCGAAGCCGGCCTGCGCGAGAAGTTGCCGCCCGAGGCCACGCTGGAACGGCTGCGCGCCACCGTCGGCGGCCTGGCCGCGCGGGTGCCGTCGCCGCGCCTGCTGGAAAGCGTCGATGCGCTGCTGGCAGCCGTGCGCGCGGCCTCGCGCCGCCAGGCGCCATCGGACTGGGGCCGGGCTTTCGGCGAACTGCTGGCCGCGCTGGGCTGGCCCGGGCAGCGCCCTCTGCTGGCGGCGGAAGCCGGCGCCGCCGACGCGCTGGACGAACTGATCGCCGGCTTGTCCTCGCTCGATGCCATCCTCGGCCGCATCGACCGCAACGAGGCGCTGCGCCAGTTGCGCCGCCAGTGCCGCGACCGCGCCTTTCGCGCCCGGCGGCACAGCGCGCCGCGCGTCGAGGTCTGCAGCCTCGACGAGGCGCTGGCCGGGGCCGTCGATGGCCTGTGGCTGATCGGCATCAACGAAGGCGCCTGGCCGCCGGTGCCGCGCCCCAATCCGCTGCTGCCGGCGGAGTTGCAGCGCCGCGCCGGGGTTCTCGCCGCGCGCGCCGACAGCCTGGCCGATGCCGCGTGCGAAACCCAGGCGTTGTGGTGCGCCAGCGCCCCCGAGGTGAACTTTTCGTGGTCGTCGCAGGAGGGCGAAAAGGCTTTGCGCCGCAGCCCGCTGCTCGACGAGCTTGCGCTTGTAATGGCGCCGGCGCCGGACACGACGGACGAAGTCATCGATGAATCTGCGCTGGAGCTCATCGATGATGCCGTCGTGGAACTCATCGATGATTCGCGGGCGCCGCCACTCGGCGCCGACGAGGAGATCCGCGGCGGAACGGGCTTGCTGGCGGCTCAGGCGGCCTGCCCGGCCTGGGCTTTTTACCAGTATCGCCTCGGTGCCGCCGTGCTGCCGGCGCCGACTTTCGGCCTCGACGCGCTGGCGCGCGGCTCGTTGCTGCATGCCGCGCTGGAGGCCTTCTGGGTCGGGCGCGGCCTGGCCGAGTTGCTGTCCATGGATGACGGGCATCGTGCGGCCGAGATAGCCCGCGTGGTGGCGCTGGCGCTGGCCGACTACGATCGCGCCGCCGTCGAGCCGCTGCCGCCGCGCCTGCGCGCGCTGGAGGCGGAGCGCCTGGGCGAATTGCTGGCCACCTGGCTCGAGGTCGAGGTGACGCGCAGCCCTTTCCGCGTTCTGGCGCGCGAGGAACGCCATCGCCTCGACATCGAGGGCCTGCCGGTGACGGTCGTGGTCGACAGAGTCGATGAACTCGGCGACGGCCGGCTGGCCATCATCGACTACAAGAGCGGCCGCGCCGACCGGACGAAAGCCTGGGCCGACCCGCGCATCACCGAGCCGCAACTGCCGATCTACGCCGCGCTGGCCTTTCCCGATCGCGCCGTGGCCGCCGTCGCGCTGGCACGCGTGACGCGCGAAGACCCGGCCTTCCTCGGCGTCGCCGAGGAAGCGGGCCTGCTGCCCGGCGTCGCCACGCTTGACGAGCAGCGCCGCCGTTACGCCAGCGCCGACTTTCCGGATTGGGAGTCGCTGCGCGCGCTGTGGGCGGAGCGCATCCGCGAAGTCGCGCGCGAGGTGAAGGAGGGCACCGCCGCCGTGGTGTTCAGGAACGAAGCGGATCTCCGGTACTGCGAGGTGAAGCCTCTGCTGCGCTTGGCCGAACGCCAGCAGCAGTTCGAGGCGGAGGCCGAATGACTACCGACCTGCTTGCCGAAGACGACGCCAGCCGCCGCCGCGCGCTCGAGCTCGAGTCCTTCATCGTCGAGGCGCCGGCCGGCGCCGGCAAGACCGAACTGCTGACGCAGCGCTACTTGCGCCTCTTGGCGATTGCCGACGAGCCCGAGGAAATCGTCGCCATCACCTTCACCAACAAGGCCGCCGGCGAGATGCGCAGCCGCATCGCCGAAAGCCTGGAGCGCGCGCGCGGCGGCGTGCCGCCCGAGGTCGCGCACAAGCGCGTCACCTTCGATCTGGCGCGGGCGGCGCTGGCGCGTTCGGCCGAGCGCGACTGGCGCATCGAGACCCAGCCCGGGCGGCTGCGGCTGACCACCATCGACGCGCTGTGCGCCGGGCTGGCGCGGCAGATGCCGCTGCTGTCGCGCTTTGGCGCGCAGCCGGCGACGATCGAGGATGCCGGCCGGCATTACCGCGAAGCGGCGCGCCGCGCCCTGGACCACCTCGAAGACGGCGACGAAGCCGAGGACTACGCAAGTGCCGTGGCGGCGGCCCTGGCCTGGATGGACAACGACGCCGAGCGCCTGATCGGCCTGCTGGTGGCGATGCTGGCGCGGCGCGAACAGTGGCGCCCGCTGCTACAGTCCGGCGCCGCGCTCGATCATCCGGAATCGGCGATCGCTGTGGCGCTGGAGGAAATGCTGGACGAGGAGCTCGCCAACGCGACACGGACGCTGGGCCCGGCCTGGCAGGCGCCATGGATGCCGCTGGCGCGTTTTGCCGCGGCCAACCTGGGTGGCGGCGAACTCGCCGACTGGGACAGTGCCTTGTCCGCGCAAAGTGACGAGCTGCCGCGCTGGCGCGCACTGGCCACCTTCCTGCTGACGCTGGACGACGCACCGCGCAAGGTGGTCAACGTCAAGCAGGGCTTCCCCGCCGGCAAGGAGTTCAAGGCGCGGAAGGACACCATGCTCGCCGCGCTGGCGGGCATGGACGTGGATGCTGTCGCCGCCCTGGTGCGCCTGCGCCGTCTGCCGTCTGGGGAGCACGACGATGACGACATCGTGCGCGCCCTGGCTCGCCTGATGAAGCTCGCCGCGGCCGAGCTTTGGCTGGTGTTTCGCGAGGCCGGCGAAGTGGATTTCAGCGAACTCGCCGCACGCGCCATCGCCGCCCTGGGCGACGACCTGGACCCGACGGAACTCGGCCTGCGGCTCGACTGGCGCATCCGCCACTTGCTGGTCGACGAGTTCCAGGACACCAGCCCGACCCAGGTCGAGCTGCTGCAGCGCCTCACCGCCGGCTGGCAGCAGGGTGACGGCCGCACGCTGTTCTGCGTCGGTGATCCCATGCAGTCGATCTACCGCTTCCGCAAGGCCGAGGTGGGGTTGTTCCTGCGCGCCAAGCAAAAGGGCATCGGCGGCCTGCCGCTGACGCCGCTGCGCCTGTCGCGCAACAACCGCGCCTGTGCGCCGGTGGTGGGCTGGATCAATGCCGGCTTCCCGCCACTCTTCCCGGCTCATGACGAGCCGCTGCGCGGCGAAATCAGTTACCGGCCCTTCATCGCCACGCGCGAAGACCTGCCCGATGCCGGCGTCGCGGTGCATGCGCTGGTCACCGGGGACGGCGGAGGCGAGACCGGCGAGCGGCTCGAAGCCGAACGCGTGGTGGCCGTGATCGAGGCCGAGTGGCGTGCCGATCCGGCGCGGCAGATCGCCGTGCTGGTGCGCGCGCGCAGCCACCTCGTCGCGCTGGCGGCGGCGATCCGTCGCCATCCGGCGGGCTGGCGTTACAGCGCTGTCGAAATCGAGCCGCTGGCCGAGCGCCAGGCGGTGCAGGACCTGATCTCGCTCACGCGCGCCCTGCATCATCGCGGCGACCGCCTGCACTGGCTGGCGATCCTGCGCGCACCCTGGTGCGGGCTCCGGCTTTCCGACCTGCACGCGCTGGCCGGCGACGACCACGAGTCCACGCTCTGGTCGCTGATGGCTGACCCGGCGCGCGTGGCGCGCCTGTCGGCCGACGGCCGGCGACGCCTGGCCCACCTGCGCGAGGTCATGGCCGAAGCGCTGGCGGGGCAGGGCCGCCAGTCGCGCCGGCGCTGGGTCGAAGATGCCTGGAAGAAGCTGGGCGGGCCGGCCTGCCTCGGTGCGGGGTCGCAAGCAGCCGACGCGCAGGCCTTCTTCAAGCGCCTGGACGAGCTCGACGCGACGGGGCGCTTTGCGCTGGACAGCCTCGAAGACGACATGGCGCGGCTGTTCGCCGCGGCCGACGCGCGGGCCGACGGCCGCCTGCAGCTGATGACCATCCACAAGGCCAAGGGTCTCGAGTTCGACACCGTGATCCTGCCCGGACTGCATCGCGGCACGCGGCCGCCGGATGCGCCGCTGCTGGCCTGGGACAGCCTGCCGCTGGAAGCCGGCGAGCGCCTGCTGGCGGCGCCGGTCAATCGCCGGCGCCGGCGCGGCGCGGGCGAGCCGACGCTATATGACTTCCTGCAGCGACTGGAAGGCGATCGCTCCGCCAACGAGGCGGCGCGCGTGCTGTATGTCGCCGTCACGCGCGCGGTGCGCCGCCTGCATCTGCTGGCGGTCGCAAAACGCAAGGAGGACGGCACGCTGGCCATGCCGGCCGCGAATTCGCTGCTGGCCCGGCTGTGGCCGGCGGTCGAGGCCGAGTTCGCCGTTGCCGCCGTTGCGCCAGCGCCGACTGTTGACGCCGGCGAAGACGCCGCGTACTTCGTGCCGCGCCTGTGTCGCCTTTCCGCCCCCGCGATTCCCGAAGCCTGGCGCGCGCCACCGCCGCCCGCCGCAGCGGCCGTGCGCGAGGAGGTCGTGGACTCCATGGCGGCCGATGTCGGCACGCTGGTGCATGCGCTGCTGGAAATGGCGGCAACCGATCCGGCATCCTGGCCGGTCGCGGCGGTCGCCGCGCGCCGGCCGAGCTTCGAGCGCTGGCTGGCCGGGCGCGGCTGGCAGGAGGCCGCGGCGCGCGACGGGGCGGAACGGGCGGCGCGCATGCTGGCGACAACGCTGGCCAGCGCGGACGGCCAATGGGTGTTGCAGCCGCGCGCCGATGCCGGCGCCGAACTGGCCATCGCGCGGCGCGGGGAGGAGGGTACGGCGGAAACCCGCGTCATCGACCGCAGCTTCGTCGAGGACGGCGTGCGCTGGATCATCGACTACAAGACCGCCGACCTCGGGCCGGCGGCCGATGCGGCGCGCCTCGCCGCCCACGCCGAGCGCTACCGCACCCAGCTTGAAGCCTATGCCGCGCTGTTCGCCGCAGAAGGCCGGCCGCTGCGCCTGGCGGTGTTCTATGTCGCGCATGGCATCCTGGCGAGTCTGGACTACAATCGTCCCGGCAGTTGAATTTACCGGCTTCGACCGCTTCGCCAGATGTCGAAGGATCCGGCATCTGCGCCGCCTGGGAGACGAGAAATGTCCGACAAGAAATATCGCCTGGTGACCCGCAGCGATTTCGACGGCCTGGTCTGCGCCGTCCTGCTCAACGAGATGGACCTGATCGACGAAATCAAGTTCGTCCATCCCAAGGACATGCAGGACGGCAAGGTCGAGATTTCCGAGCGCGACATCACCACCAACCTGCCTTTCGTCCCGGGCGTGCACCTGGCGTTCGACCACCACCTTTCGGAAACCTTCCGCAGCCCCGGCGAGCGTCCCAACCATATCATCTACCCCGACGCGCCATCCGCGGCGCGCGTGGTGTATGAGCACTACGGCGGCAAGAGCCGTTTTCCGGCGCCCTTCAACGCGATGATGCTCGCCGTCGACAAGAGCGACTCGGCCAACTTCACGCGCCAGGAAATCCTCGACCCCAAGGACTGGGTGCTGCTCAACTACATCATGGATTCGCGCACCGGCCTCGGCCGCTTCCGCGAGTTCCGCGTCAGCAACTACCAGCTGATGATGGACCTGATCGCCTACTGCCGGCATCACGGCATCGACGATATCCTGGCATTGCCGGATGTCAAGGAGCGCGTCGACCTCTACTTCGATCACGTGGACAAGGCCAGGGAGCAGATCAGGCGCTGCACGAAGATTCACAAGAACCTCGCCGTGCTCGACCTGCGCCGCGAGCCGATCATCTTCGCCGTCAATCGCTTCATGATCTACGCGCTGTTCCCGGAGGTGAATATTTCCATCCACGTGTTGTGGGGCGTGCAGAAGCAGAACACGGTGCTCGCCTGCGGCAAGTCGATAATCAATCGCACGTCGAACACCAACATCGGCGAGCTGATGCTGTTCTACGGCGGCGGCGGCCACGAGAACGCCGGCACCTGCCAGATCGCCAACGACAAGGCGGATACCGTCTTGCAGGAGTTGATCACCAACATCAACGACGACGGCTGAGATCCCCGCGGCAGACGCCGGGACCGGTGGTTCCCGGTTGTTTCCCTGGACCGAGGTGCACCAAGTGAGCCGGATAGCAGGTACCGCAAGACAAGCTTTGATCCTCCCGTGCCGGCGCGTCCTGCTCTCGGCGCTGTTGGCGTTCGGGCTCCTCGCCGCGCCGCCAGCCCGCTCGCAAGCGGCCGCTGGTGCCACCGAGGATCCGAACCTGAAAATGAGCAATGCCGTGCTTACCGTATCGCGCGGCGACTACAGCATCTCCGGGCTGGCGACCCACACCCCGGAGGGCAAGTCGTTCAAGCACGGCATCGCGCTGTTTCCCGGCTACCCGGGCATCATGCGGCTGCGTGAAGACGACGGCAAACCGCGCTTTGACCTGGGCGGCAATTTTCTGGTCCGCTCGCGCTTGCATTGGCTCGACGGGGAAACTTTGATGCTGACGGTGGATGCGCCTTCGGACGAGTGGGCCCGCTTCAGCCAGCGCTTCCGCGAAACGCCGCGCTACGGAGAGGACATCAAGGCACTGCTGCAGGAGGCAGGCCGGCGTTTCGGCATTTCGGAGTGGACACTCGTCGGCACCAGCGAGGGTTCGATCAGCGCCTTCCACGCCGCGCGCATGAACCCGCAGCTGGCGCCGCGCGTGATCCTGACCGCGTCCGTTTTCATTGCCGGGCGCAACGGGCCGGGCCTGTCCGGGATCGGCACCGAGGACATGCCGGCACGCCTGCTCTGGGTACATCACGAGTCCGATCCCTGCGCGTACACGCCTTATCGCAGCGCCCGCGAGTTCGCCGAACGGACCCGCAGCCCGCTGCTCACGGTGCGCGGCGGCGGACCGGAGCGGGGCGCGCCATGCATGCCCTTCAGCGCCCACGGCTTTGTCGGCATCGAACGCGAGACCGTGCGGGCCATGCGTGACTGGATCAGGACAGACACGGTGCCTTCCGACGTTGGCAGGGAGTAGGGCCAGTGGCACAGCCACAGGCGCCAGATTGTTCATCGTCGATTGATGCCAGACCCCGGCCCTTCGTTGCGTCCGAGGATCTACCCCGTACTTTGCCCGTTTCCGTCCGCGGCTCAACCCGAATCCAGGACATCCCGATAGGCTGTTGTCTCGTTACCCGAAGGAGCGTTCATGTCGAATCAGATCCTGCCAGGCAAGCGCGTGCTCATCACCCATGCCGATGCGTTCATGGGGCCGGTGCTGTGCGAAGTGTTCGCCGGTCACGGTGCCACGGTGATCCGGAGTACCGACCCTTTCCTGAGCGCCGATGCGCCTGCCGCCGTCATCGCCGAGGCGGGCCACGTCGATATCCTGGTGGCCAACCTGGCAATGCCGGCTCCGAGCACTGCGGCCACGGAAGTGTCGGACGCCGAGTGGAATGACACATTCGCTGCCTTGGTGCATCCCCTGCCGCGACTGTTCCGTGCTGTCCTGCCGGCCATGATCGAGCGGCGCTCGGGCAAGATTCTCGTCATGGGCAGCGCCTCGGCACTGCGCGGAATGAAGCGCTCCTCGACCTACAGCGCCGCCCGAGGCGCCCAGCTTGCCTACGTGCAGGCCGTCGGCGTGGAGGTTGCCCCGCATAATGTCCAGGTGAATGCGATCGCGCAGAACTTTGTCGATAACCCGACCTACTTTCCGCCAGAGGTCCAGGACAATCCAAGGTTCCAGGAACGCATGAAGCGCGAGGTTCCCCTTGGGCGCCTGGTAAGCGCAAAAGAAGATGCCGAGTTCGCGGCCTACCTGTGCAGCGAAGCTGCGAGCTGCTTTGTCGGGCAGGTGTTTCCCATTTGCGGCGGCTGGGTGGCGCGCTAGTGCAAGCGACACCTGCCCCGTCCTGCTTCATCAAGCTTGTGCGAGGAAGCCGCACAGAGCGGGTGAATCCTGAGTTCATGAGTCCGACTGATTGGCATGAACTCGCTTGAACTCAAGGTTCCGCCGATGCTTCTGGCGTTGCTGCTGGCCTTTGCGATGTGGGTTACGGCTGCATTGCTGCCGTCCCTTGTCATTGCCCTGCCTTGGCATCGGGCAATTGGAGCCATGCTGAGTTGCGTTGGCATTCTTTTTATCCTGGCAGCGGGGGCAGTGTTTCGCAGGGCAGGGACTACCGTGAATCCGATCGAACCGGATACCACCTCTTCACTCGTCGTTTCGGGCGTCTACGGCGTCAGCCGCAACCCGATGTATGCCGGCGCCCTGATAGTCCTTGCCGGCTGGGCGGTATTCCTGTCACACCTGCTGGCGCTGGTTTTCCTGCCGGCTTTCGTCGTCTACATGAACCGGTTTCAGATCGCACCCGAGGAGCGTGTGCTCGCGGACAAGTTTGGAGCCGAATTTGACAAATACAGGAATGCCGTACGCAGGTGGCTATGAGGCATAAGCCTGCGATCGTCCCCCCTCGCCAGGGACGACACAAACCAGTCGAAACACTGCGTCTACTTGCGCATGGCGGTCCAACCCGCATGCCAACTCGCCGGCCGCCGCTTTGGACGCCGTGTCGCCAGCGCCGACTTTTTGCCGGGCGCCGTCGCGGGTCCGGCGGCAGGTTAAAATTCCCCAAAAGTTATCGGGGGGAGCCATGAAGTATCACCTGGCGAAGCAGGGCGACGATGTCGTCATCAGTTTCGAACAGCTCGAAGGGCAGGCACAGGCGGTGATCGACGCCATCGTCCGCTGCCGCGCCAAGGCGTCAGCCTGCCCGGAGGGGGCGTGCGTCAAGATCGGCGGCATGGAGACATGCGGCGCGGGCGATGCGCTGGCCGTCAGGCTGAAGCCGCGCGGGGAGGCGGCGCTCGATGTGGCGGCCCTCGGCGAATGCCTCAAGTACAACCTGCCGAAGGGCTCCGACGGCTGATTCCCTCAGACCTGCAGCACCGACAGCAGGTCCTGCTCCAGTTTTACCAGCGTGGCGGTATGAGCAAGCTCCTTGCCGCTGATGAGGAAACTGTCCTCAACGCGTTCACCCAAGGTGGAAATCTTCGCCATGTGCAGGGCGATGCCGTGCTCGCCGAGCACGCGGGCGACGCCGTAGAGCAGCCCCGGCCGGTCGGCGGCGGTGAGCGAGAGCAGGTACTG
>Ga0268298_10003303_pt1 | contig 16601 bp, 13 predicted proteins | sample WWTPWeurt_MetaG_FD_194462 | JGI IMG/M metagenome (GOLD analysis project Ga0268298, IMG submission 194462) | Activated sludge microbial communities from WWTP in Nijmegen, Gelderland, Netherland - WWTP Weurt | ecosystem: Engineered > WWTP > Aerobic digester > Activated sludge | place... | reverse complement strand
GATGCCGGCACCGACCTCGTCAAGGTCGCCATCGGCACCCCCGGCGGCACCGTCACCCTGTGGGACAACGTCGAGAACGCCACCCTCGTCAATGCGGTGGCCTTCAACCTCACCGGCAACGCCCTCACCAACACCCTCACCGGCAATGGCCTCGCCAATGTCCTCGACGGCGGCCTGGGGGCAGACGCCCTCATCGGCGGCCTGGGCAACGACACCTATGTGATCGACGATGCCGGCGATACCATCACCGATACCGGCGGGATCGATACCGTCCAGTCGAGTCTTGCCTTCACCCTCGGCACCGGCCTCGAGAAACTGATCCTCACCGGCTCCGCCGATCTCGACGGAACCGGCAATGCAGGAGCCAATACCCTCATCGGCAACGACGGGGCCAATGTCCTCACCGGGGGATTGGGGAACGATGTCTTGTGGGGAGGGTTGGGGAACGACCAGTTCGTCTTCTCGTCGGCACTCAACGGGGCGACCAATGTGGAGACGGTGATGGATTTCGCGGGGGGGGATCTTCTCGTTCTGGACGATGGGATCTTCTCCGCCCTGGCCGGGGGCGTGACCGACGGCAACCTGCGGGTCGGGGCCGGGGCGGTTGCAGCCACCACCAGCGATCACCATCTGATCTACAACACGACCACCGGCAATCTGTATTACGACGCCGACGGCTTAGGCGGCTCCGCCGCAACCCTCTTCGCCCATCTCAATCAGGATGGCTTGCCAGCCAGCCATCCGGCGACGCTTTCGTCTGCTGATTTCGGGGTAATTTGAGCGGAGAGGCGATTCAGCGCTCGCGGAAGGCCCGGGCAAGGGATTGGGTCACCGGGTCGAAGAGGTAGCCAATCGCTGTTCGGCTCCTGACCCGCAGATAGGCTTCCACGGGCATTCCCGCTTGGAGAACGCCGATCCGGGCCGCCCGGAGGGAACCCTCATCGAGGCTCACGCGAGCCAGGTAGTGGAACTGCTGCGGAGTGGCCGGATCGTTCAGCGCGTCGGCGGAAACGTACTCTAGGCGGCCACCGACCAGCGGGGTCGTACGTTGCTGAAATGCAAGCAAGCGCACTTCCGCCGGCATTCCCAGAACCAGGTCGCTGACGGAATCGATGGGCAGCATGAGTTCGGCCACCAGCCGCTGGTCCTGAGGCACGATTTCCATCAGAGTTTCCCGGGGTCCGACCACGGCGCCCAGAGTGTGAATCTTGAGGTCTACCACGACCCCATCGGCTGGCGCCGTGACCTGCTGGCGCTCGCTGGCATCCAGCGCCGGCTTGACCCGCTGCTGTAACTCGTTAAGGCGGTCGTTGGACTCCTTGAGTTCAGCGGCTGCCGTTTCCCGATAGGTGTTGCGTAGGCCCTCGATCCTAAACTTGAGATCGCTCTGCTTTTGCTTTGCCCGGGCAAGGTCGGCCTCGTGCTCTGCCAGCCGCGAAGCGTAATCGGCCTCCGCCCGATCCAGGGCCAACATGCGAGTGGGCGATATGAATCCTTTGTCGAGAAGCGCGCGATTGGCCTGGGCTTCGTCACGTACGGTGCGGCTGCCCGACCGGTCGGCTTGCACCTGGCGTTCGGTCGCATCGGCCTCGGCGCCGGCTTCCGTGCTTTGGCGTGAGAGGATTTCTATTTGCTGATTGAGGATCAGGCGACGCTGTTGGAAGAGATCGCCCTCCTTGTGACGGATTTCGGCCACCTCGGGTTTCTTTTCAGTCGCAAGCTCCGGTGGCCAGTTCACCTGATTTGCCATCTCTCGTTCGGCGCGCAGACGGGCATTCTTGGCGAGTTCGGAAAAGTACTGCTGCCCCAGTAGATCGAGGGACGCGGTTACCCGCACGTCGTCGAGCACCACCAGGACCTGGCCTTTTTTGACCACGTCGCCGTTCTTCACCAGGATCGTCTTGACGATACCGCCCTCCTGATGCTGGACCACCTGACGGTAGCTCTCGACCTTGAGCAATCCATGGCCAATGACAGCGCTGTCGAGCGGAGCGAGCGAACCCCACAGAAGCAGAAGAAAGAGACTGCCGAGAGCGACCAGCGCGCCACGCCGTCCCCACTTGCGGACTTCGGCCGCTTCGGCAGGTTCGCCGGCCGAGGCCGCGCTGCGCCCGGCGAGCCAGTCCTTAAGCGCGCCCACGCCGCTCCCCCTGGCTGACCGGGACCACCGGGGCCAATTTGGCCAGAATTTCTTCCCGTGCCCCGAAGGCGGCGACGGACCCCTCTCGCAGCACGAGCAATTTGTCCGCCCGGGCAAGGAGGCTGGGCCGATGGCAAATCATGATGACCGTCGCGCCACCCTGCTTGAGTTGATCCAGGGTGGCGACCAGAGCCTGCTCGCCGTCGGCGTCCAGATTGGCGTTCGGCTCGTCGAGAATCACCAGACGGGGATTGCGGTAGAGGGCGCGAGCGAGGGCGATGCGCTGGCGTTGTCCCCCTGAAAGATTTTCTCCATTGATTCCGATCTCCGTGCCGTAGCCATCCGGGAGACCAAGAACGAGGGCATGGACGCCGGCGGCGCGGCCCGCCTCGATCACCGCGGCGTCGTCCACTTCCCCCAGGCGGGCAATATTTTCAGCGACGGTTCCGGGAAAGAGTTCGACGTCCTGGGGCAGGTAGCCGATTTGACGCCCCAGGATCGCCTGATCCCATTGGCCAATCTCGGCGCCGTCGAGGCGCACGGCACCCGCCTGGGGCGACCATACGCCCGTCAGTAGCCTCGCCAGGGTCGACTTGCCCGAACCGCTGGGTCCGATCACTCCCAGGAACTCCCCAGGCTCCAGAGTGAAGGATACCCCCTTGAGAATAGCGGGCTGCCCCGGCCGTACGCCGAATACCACGCGATCCGCAGTCACTTCGCCTTCGAGCGCCGGCAACTGGACGACCTTCGTCCATTCCTCCTGGCTCGAGAAGGCAGTGCTGAGACGGCGATAGGCGGCCCGCGCCTCGCCGATCAGCTTCCAATTGGCGATCAACTGCTCCACCGGGGCGAGGGCGCGGCCCAGGATGAGGGTGGTGGCCATCATCACCCCGGGAGTCACATGCTGGTCGATGACCAGATAAGCACCCGCGGCAAGCATCAGCACCTGGATGACCTGGCGGGCGAAGCGGGTTCCGCCCGACAGCCAGGACGTGTTTCGTGCCATCTCGCTCTGCAGTTTCAGGGCCTCGCGATTGTAGTCTCCCCACCGCTCGACCACCTCTCGGTACATGCCCAAGGCCTTGACCACCTCGGCATTACGACTTCCCACGTCGATAAAGCGGCTGGCCCTGCGCGTCGCATCCTGGATCGCCTCCAGGGGTTTCTGCGTGACGCGGAAGTTGAGTACCGCCAGACCGACCAGCACCAGGGCGGATACCACTGCCAGGGAGCCCAGCAGCGGATGGAAAAGGAAGATGACGACGATGAAGAAAGGCAGCCAGGGCGCCTCAAGCAGCGCAACGATACCCGGTCCGCCAAAGAAGCTTCTCAGAATCCCGGCATCGCGAGCAAGAAAGGCGAGCTTCCCGGGTACGGGAGCAGCCGCGTCCTCGAGTACCCGGAGCATGACTCTTTCGCCTAGCAGACGATCGACGAGGGCGCCGACTCCGGCCAGCAAGCGTCCACGCATCCAGTCGATGACCAGGTAAAGGGCGAGGAGGGCAACGGTGATCGCGGTGAGCCAGAAGAGTGTTTCGTCGCTGCGACTGGAAAACACCCGGTCGAAGACCTGGAGCATGTACAGCGTCGGTGCCAGCAGGAGGAGATTGAGGAAAAAGCTCATCGCTCCCGCATAGATCAGGACTTGGCGGTATTTTCGAACGAGTTCACTCATGATTTTCCGGCTTTCGGCGGGAAAAGCCGATTTTCATCCCATTGGCACGACGCGAATGATACCTCATCGAGGTCGTTCCACCGACCGCCCCACCCGAAGCAATCAGCTCACATGTTCCGCCGGTACTGCCCGCCCACCTCGTACAGGGCCGCCGTGATCTGGCCGAGGGAGCAGACCCGAACCGCGTCCAGGAGGGCGGCAAAGACGTTGTCGCCGGAGAGCGCGACAGCTTTCAGCCGGGCCAATTGCTGCGCAGCGGCCGCCCCGTGGCGAGCCTGGAAATCCCGCAGACGGGCGATCTGGGAGCGTTTTTCATCGTCGCTGGAACGGGCCAGCGGTATCTCCGGCGGCACGCCGAGTACCGGATTGCGGAAAGTATTGACCCCGACGATGGGGTAGGAGCCATCGTGCTTCATGCGCTCGTAGAGGAGCGATTCTTCCTGGATGCGGCCCCGCTGGTAGCCGGTTTCCATGGCCCCGAGAACGCCGCCCCGGGCGGCAAGCGCGTCGAACTCGCGGAGCACGGCCTCCTCCACCAGATCGGTCAGCTCATCGATGATGAAAGCTCCCTGCTGCGGGTTTTCGCACTTGGCCAGTCCCCATTCCCGGTTGATGATCAGCTGGATGGCCAGGGCCCGGCGCACCGAGGCGTCGGTGGGCGTGGTGATGGCTTCGTCGTAGGCATTGGTATGGAGGCTGTTGCAGTGGTCGTAAACAGCGATCAATGCCTGCAAGGTGGTGCGGATGTCGTTGAAATCGATCTCCTGGGCGTGCAGCGAGCGGCCCGAGGTCTGGATGTGGTACTTGAGCTTCTGGCTGCGCTCCCCGGCGCCATAGCGATGCTTCATGGCAATGGCCCAGATTCGCCGCGCAACGCGGCCGATCACGGCATATTCGGGATCCATGCCGTTGGAGAAGAAGAAGGACAGGTTGGGGGCGAAGTCGTCGATGGCCATCCCCCGGGCAAGGTAGGACTCGACGTAGGTGAACCCGTTGGCCAGAGTGAAGGCGAGCTGGCTGATCGGATTGGCTCCGGCTTCGGCGATGTGATAGCCGGAGATGGACACCGAGTAGAAATTGCGCACTCCGTGGGTGACGAAATATTCCTGGATGTCGCCCATCATCTTGAGGGCGAATTCGGTGGAAAAGATGCAGGTGTTCTGGCCCTGGTCCTCCTTGAGGATATCGGCCTGCACGGTGCCGCGCAGGGTGGCCAGGGTGCGGCGAACGAGCGCCGCGTCCTCTTCGGCGCCGGGTGGGCGGCCGCGGTCGGCAGCGTAGCGTTCCCGCTGCTGGTCGAGGGCGGCATTGAAATACATGGCCAACAGGATGGGGGCGGGGCCGTTGATGGTCATCGACACCGAGGTGGCGGGGTCGCCGAGATCGAACCCGGCGTAGAGGGCCTTCATGTCGTCCAGTGTGGCCACTGAAACCCCGGCATTGCCGATCTTGCCGTAAATGTCGGGCCGCTCGTCGGGGTCGCAGCCATAGAGGGTGACCGAATCGAAGGCGGTGGACAGGCGTTTGGCGGCCATGCCCTCGGAAAGCTGGCGGAAGCGCCGATTGGTGCGGAAGGGATCGCCCTCGCCGGCAAACATGCGGGTCGGCTCCTCTTCTTCCCGCTTGAAGGGGAAGACGCCGGCGGTGAAGGGGAAACGGCCGGGCAGATTCTCGTGCATGAGGTAGATCAGGAGATCGCCGGCATCGCTAAGCCGAGGCAGGCTCACGCGGGGGATGGGCGTTCCCGAAAGCGTCGCCCGGTGCAGCGGCGAGCACTGCTCTTGGGAAGTCGAACCGGTATAGGCCGCAACAGTCCCCGGCCAGCCGTCGAGAAGCGCTCGAGACTCGGAGTCGAGAGCGGCTTCCCGGGCGGCGATCAGGGGGTCCAGGGCCGCCGGATCGCTCCCCGCCGCCAGACCCAGCAGCTCCCGGGCGGTGACCAGGGCCTGGCGCTCGCGCGCCACGGCAGCCTGGGATCTGGCCCGGTCGTGGTAGTTGCGCACGCAGGTGGCGATTTCCGCCAGATAGCGGCTGCGTCCCGCCGGCACTACCGCCCGGGCGGCACTGGAAGCGCGTACCGTCACCGCCGGCAGGCGCCCGGCGGCGAGCTGCAGACCCCGCTCGACGAGCCTCGGCACCAGAGCCTGGTAGAGCGCGGTGACCCCGTCGTCGTTGAAGCGTGCCGCCTGGGTGCCGAAGACCGGCATGGCCGCGGGGGACTCGGCGAAACGGCCGTGATTGCGCTGCACCTGTTTCTGAACGTCGCGCAGCGCGTCCTCCGCCCCCTTGCGGTCGAACTTGTTGATGGCCACGCAGTCGGCAAAATCGAGCATGTCGATCTTTTCCAGTTGGGACGCGGCGCCGAATTCGGGAGTCATGACGTAAAGCGAAACGTCGGCGAGGGCGGCGATGGCGGCGTCCCCCTGGCCGATGCCGGCGGTTTCCACCATCACCAGGTCGAATCCGGCCAGTTTGCAGGCGGCAATCGCTTCGGGCAGGGCGGCGGACAACTCGCCGCCGGCGCCCCGGGTGGCGAGGGAGCGCATGAAGATCTGGGGATGACCGATGGCATTCATGCGGATGCGGTCGCCGAGGAGCGCGCCGCCGGTACGGCGCCGAGTCGGATCCACCGAAATCACCGCGATCCTGAGTCGATCGTCCTGATCCAGCCTCAGCCGGCGCACCAGTTCGTCGGTGAGCGAAGATTTCCCCGCCCCGCCGGTACCCGTGACGCCCAGGACGGGCACCGTCAATCCTGCCGCCGCATCCGGCAGCGCCGCCTTGAGGGCCGGCGCCGTACCGTTCTCCAGAGCCGTGATGGCCCGGGCGAGAATCCGCCGGTCGCCGGCGCGCAGGCCATCCAGGACCCCGGCCGCGTCGAGTCCGGCGCAAGGGTCGAAGTCGCAGGCAGCAAGCACCTCGTCGATCATGCCCTGCAAGCCCAGACGGGCTCCGTCCTCGGGCGAGTAGATACGGGCGACGCCGTAGGCCTGCAGGGTGGCGATTTCCGCCGGGACGATGACTCCACCTCCGCCGCCGAAGACCTGGATATGCCCGCCCCCTTCGGCCCGCAGCAGATCCACCAGATATTTGAAGAACTCCAGGTGTCCGCCCTGATAGGAAGTGATCGCCACCCCCTGGACGTCTTCCTGCAGGGCGGCATCGACGATTTCCCGCACCGACCGGTTATGTCCCAGGTGGATGACTTCTGCCCCGGTCGCCTGGAGCAGCCGGCGCATCAGGTTGATCGCCGCGTCGTGGCCGTCGAAGAGGGCAGCGGCAGTGACCAGCCGCACCCGGTGGCGGGATCGGTAAGGCGTCGCGGGGGGGGCGAGGGAGAGATCGGTCATGGCGCGGGAGGATACGATGGCGGGTCCCGGAAAGGGGCGCGCCCTGTTCATGATAGTCCTCCGCTCCGTGCCGGGGAAAGGCGCCTCTCTCCCACGGCAATTCCTTGGCCCGCAGGGCACATGCGGCACGCAACGATTGGCAGCGACGGCCGGCGGCGCTACCCTGACGACGAACAGCCCTGGAGCCCTCCATGTCCGACCACGTCCCCTCCCCCACCGTCCCCGGCGTCGGCATTCCCCGCCCTGGCGCCTTCGACCCCGCCGCTTTCGAACAGGCGGTGAGCGACTTGCTCAAGGCCTGCGGAATCGCCGCCGATACGCCCCACATGGGCCGCACCGCCCAGCGGGTACGGGAGCTGTGGCAGAAGCGCCTGCTCGGCGGATACGAACTGGACCCCGCCACGGCCCTCGGCGAAGGCTTCGAGGACCCCCGAGCCGACCTCGTCGTGGTGCGCGGCATCGCCGTCCATGGCGTCTGCCCCCACCATCTGGTGCCCTTCCGCGGCGTCGCCCACGTCGCCTACCTGCCCGGAGGCCGGCTCCATGGCTTCGGGCGCATCGCCCGATTGGTGGACGCCATCGGCCACCGCTTCACCTACCAGGAATGGATGACCCGCGACATCGCCGATGCGCTGGTCACCTACGGCCAGGCCGCCGGGGCCGCCTGCGTCATCGAGGCGGAACAGCTCTGCCTGCTGCTCGGCGAAGATCGTCGGGGCGACGAGCGGGTGGTGACCCAGGCCTTTTCCGGCGCCTTTACCGCGTCGGAACAATTGCGCTACGAATTCCTGCGCGCCATCGGCTGAGGGAACCCTCAGCCCCGCGGATCACTTACGGCCGGATTCGGCCTTGTCCTTGAGCGCCGCTGCCGTGTCGTCGGCCAGCGCCTTGCGCAAGCTCGGCATCTCGTTGTCGGCGAGATCCCAGATCCGCAGTCCATCCGGAGTTCGTATCAGGGTAAGTCGGATGCGCTCGAGTCTGTCTCCGGGAAACTGGAGCTTGGCTTCGCCGGCCAGCCTGCCTCCTTCGTCCCTCATCGCCTTGACTTCGCCGACCTTGAGGCCCGACACCTCCATGCAATTGCACAAGGGATCGCCGCTTACGAACGGCACGGCATCGGAATTGGCCTTTTCGTTCTCGGTCAGCAGGCGGATCAACGATACGTCGTACCAGCGCGGATCACCGCGCTTTGGCCGCTGCCCTTGCCCCTCGTAGCCGCGATAGAGATCGGAAATGAAGGCCGAGGCCTCCGCGAGATCGTCGGCCCAGGCCGGCTGGCCGAGGCATGCGACGAGAAAGACAAGGGCCAGGCGAGAAAGGGGATGCATCAGGATTCTTGGAGGGCAAAGGAAAGGAGGAGCCATTTTAACGTCCGGGCGCGCCGCCAGCGGGGAAACTGCTCAAAGCACCTCCGGCGCGTTCGGCAATTCGTCGATATCGTCCTTCCCGGCCGGGAAATGAGCGGCAAGCACCCGGCCGACGGCCTCGACGCCCGCCACCGCACCACGCTCAAAGTTTCCGACGGCGAAGGCTTCCTCCATCAGGCGGCAAATCGTTCTCCAGGTATCCTCCTGCACCTGGGAATCGATGCCCCGATCGGCAAGAATCTCGACCCGCCGGTCGGCGAGCTGGACATAGATGAGGACGCCGCTCTGCGCCTTCGTCCGGTCCACCCGGAGCTTGTGGAACAACTCCCCCGCCCGCTGGCGGGAGCTCACCCCGCGCAGGAGGTAGGCCATGTCGAGTCCCCCTTCGACCACGAAGCGCAACTCGCCGCTGTGGGTGCTCTCCGAAGCGCGAACCGCCGCTTCCACGGCCTTGCGTGCTCGCAGCGGGAAGGCCCGTAGGGCTCGCCAGCGCGGATAAAGCAGATGATCAAGGATTCTTCCCATGGCCTACCAGCTCCCCGACGCGCCACCGCCGCCAAAACCGCCGCCCCCACCGGAAAATCCGCCGCCTCCGCCACTGCCGCCGGAACCGACGCTCAGCGCCATGCTGACCCAATTGGAAAGACCGACCAGGACGAAGAGGAAGGCGATGGCCGCGGCCGCCAGCGCCACCTCGACAAGACCGGCGACGAACCAGGCCCCCGATCCGACCACCCCCGCCATCACCAGGGCACCGAACAGGGGCCCGAGAAACCAGCGGATTCCGGTTCCAATCACGATCAAAGCGACGATCAGCCAAACGGGCACCGAAGCGAGCTCGTCGAAGACGCGCTCTTCCAGATTCCGATTGGCCGCTGCCGCATCGATCAGGCCCTCCACCTCCTGGGCTGCTTTCTGCAGGGTCGGCAATAATTCGCCACTGCGCAGGCCGGGCTCGATGATTTCCGCCACCAGCTGCTCGGCGGCACCGGCGGGAATGCGCTGGCTCAATCCGGCGCCCGTCGCAATATGGGCTCTGCCTTCGTCGCGGGCGACCACCAGGAGCAGGCTGCGATCCACATCCAGATTGTCCTTCTCGCCCCACAGGGCGAGAGCACGAGCGGCAAAGCGGTCGATGGGCTCCCCCCCGGTATTAGGTACGATGAGGAAGAACACCGGCTTGGTGCGGTCCCGGCCATCGTCGCTCATGTAGAAGCGATCCAGTTCGTCGCGCAAGGCGAGGGCAGCATCGGGATCCAGCGTGCCGGTCTGGTCCATGATCGCCCAGGGGTGATCCGGAATCCTGGGATCGCCGGGTTCGGCCGGCGCTGCGGGTTCGGCCGGCGCTGCGGGCTCCGCCAGTTTTTCCGGAACCGGCTTGGCCGCGATGGCCGCCGCCAGTCGGGCGATGCCGGCCTGTAGCCCGCCGACGAAGTCCCCCTGCTTGAATCGCGGCGTGATGGCCTCGTCGATGATGCGCTTGGCCACCGCATCCGGAATCACGCCCTCCAGGCCGTAACCCACCTCGATCCGCAGCTTGCGGTCATTCTTCGCGACCAGCACCAGGACGCCATCGTCCTTGCCTTTGCGACCGAGCTTCCAGGCCTCGACGACGCGTATCGAATACTGCTCGATGGCTTCCGGTTTCGTGGACGCAACGATCAGAATCGCCACCTGAGCGCCAGTGCTTGTCTCAAGGGCCCGGAGATCGCCGTCCAGGCCGCTTTTCTGTGCTTCGGCGAGAGTCCCGGTGAGGTCGGTCACCCGCGCCTGGAGCACGGGAACCGCAACCTCGGCCCGTGCCCCAAGGGCCAGCGCCAGCGCGAGGAGCAGGCCAATCAGGAACCCGGGAAACCGGGCCAAGGGCATTTACTTGCCGCCCGGCTGGGCGCCGAAATCGACCTTGGGAGCGGTGGAGACCGCCTTTTCGTCCTCGACGGCAAAACTCGGCTTGGTCTGATAGCCAAAGGCCATGGCCGTCAGGTTGGAGGGGAACGAGCGGACCGTCGTGTTGTACTCCTGGACCGCCTTGATGTAGCGATTGCGGGCCACCGTGATGCGGTTTTCCGTCCCTTCCAGTTGCGCCTGCAGGTCGCGGAAGGCGCCATCCGCCTTGAGGTTGGGATAGTTCTCCGAAACCACCAGCAGCCTTGAGAGCGCCGAGCTCATCTGCGCCTGGGCCTGTTGAAACTTGGCAAAGGCGGCGGGGTCGCTCAGCAGCTCGGGACTGGCCTTGAGGGCGCCGACCTGGGCGCGGGCCTCGGTCACCTGGGTCAGCACATCTTTTTCATGGGCGGCATAGCCCTTGACCACATTGACCAGATTGGGCACCAAATCGGCCCGCCGCTGGTACTGATTGAGCACCTCGGCCCAGCCAGCCTTGATCTGCTCGTCCTGAGCCTGCATGGCGTTGTAGCCGCAGCCCGAAAGAATCAGAGTGATACCGAGGGTGATGAGCAGGGTAAGTTTGCGCATGGCGTCTCCTTGCAGGGAATCGGCGGATCGTGACGGATGGGTTCGGATGCCGGAATGTTACACGGGGAAACCCTTCCCGCCCCTCGACGGTCGCTACAAATTGCAACAATCGCTGCCCCGGTGCCGGCGCCCCGCACGCGTATGATCTTCGGCATGGTCGCGCCCAATCACGTCTTTCTCGAGATCGAGTTTTTCCTGCTCGTTGCGTTTTCATTCGTCCTTCCCGTGGCGATCTATGGATTTCTGCTCAAGCGCGCGTCGATCTCCCGCTACGCGGTCATCGCGCTTGCCATCGTCTTGATCGCCATCGCGGGCATCGACCTCTATCTCCTCCAATTCCTTGCCGACGCCGCCAAGCGGACCCCGAGCGCAGTAGACGATTGGTTCTTCCTTTCCCAGTTCTCGATCGCCCTCTACCTCATTCCGGCTGTGTTCGCGGGCCTTGGCGTCAATCTGCTCTCCCATATCCTCATCGACCACCTGCACCGCGCCGAGTCCCGTTACGACCGAGCTTCACGGGAGCGTTAGCAATCGGTCCAAGCGACATGCCCGTCTTCGTGCCTGCACGACCGAAAGTCGCTCCAGCACGAGATGGGCAGCATCACTGCGACGCCGACTCCGGCTTCGCCGGTTGGCCATCCGGATCTCAAGAGCCTGCATCGCTCCCCGGGGGCGCCACCGTCCCTCCGATCCCTTGCACGTCTGATGGGGGATTCGTGATCGCGTAAAGCCAGGCCAGCAACACGCCCTGAAGAAACAACACTTGTGCGATCAGTTCGAGACACTCCTCCACCGTTTGCTCAAGCCGCTGGAGACCGAGACTCAAGCCGTGGATATCGTAGGCGTCCATCAGCACGGCCAGCACGGCGACGCCGACACCAGCCAGAAAGTGGCTACACGCCTGGCGCTGGGCTCGCCAAAGCGGCAATAGCCAGATCAGTGAGGCCAATCCGATCACCATGTAGACGAGCAGGATGAAATCTCCAGGGGCGATGGGTAGAAACGGTATCGCTATCCCTCGTGGCGCCAGGAACCCATCGCGAATGCGTTCATGGATGGCGAATCGGTCGTCGAGGCATAGCCAAAAGAAGCCGGCACCGAGAAACAGCCAACGTCCACGATCGGCGTACAGGCCACGCAAATGGCAAGTCGCCGCAGAACCCCAGCAGGCAAGCGCCGTCGTGTAGAGCACGCCCACCTCCAGGGAAGTCATGGGAGTATCCTCGCTGGCAATCCATTTCCAGTATTCCGGCCAGCGACCGATCAGAAATACCGCCACGAGGGCGGCGGGAATCAAACTCGTGGCCAGTATCAGCGCACGCTGGAGTCCGCGAAAGGTGGCGGGTTCGCTACTCATAGTGCCTCCGCAAGTGCGATCAAATTCTCCACCCAAGCCCCCGCTCCCCGCGCCATGGCCTCGTCGGAATACCATCCGGTGTGCCCGGTTTGCAGGATTCGCCCCGGCTCGACACCGGCCAAAACCGCGGGTGAGTAGACTCTTTCATCCACGCCATAACCTGCGAGCTGCCCACAAAGCACGGCCTGAAGAGCCGCCTCGCTGTCGACCAATTGCGGCCGCGACGGATTGATGAGGTAAGCACCGCGCTTCATGCGCGCCAAGCCCTCGCCATCGATCAAGGGCCGCGCGCCCCGCTCGACGCTGGCAGCAAGCACGATGACATCGCTTTCGGCAAGCAGCCTTTCCCACGGAACCGCCTCATACTCCGACGTCGCGACCTCCGGATCGCAATAGACGGCCTTCGCGTCGAAAGCGGAAACCAACCGCGCAATACGCAAACCTATCTTCCCCAATCCGACAATCCCGACGCACTTGCCAGCCAACTCCCAGCCGCGCAGCGAAACTGTATGTGGCAATTCCGCCCTGACCACGCGATCGCTGAGATGGATGCGACGCGCAAGAGCGAGCAGCATCCCCAAGGCATGTTCAGCGACAGTCTGGGTCGAATAATCCGGGAGGATTCGCCATTGCACCCGACGCTTGGCCAGGGCCTCGGTGTCCAGCCATTCTGCTCCGGTCGCGAATACTGCGAGGCCAGCCAATTTCGGCAACCGATCAACAAGCCCCCCGTGAAAATCCTTGCAAGCTCGGCGGGTCAGACCCACGACGCGAGCGTCTGCGCACTGTCCGACGATTTCATCGTCGGACAGTGCGGTCAAGGTCGGGCAGTAGGTGACGGCCGCAGAACTTTCCAGGCGGGTTGCCAAACAATCCGGCAAGCTCTCCCGTCCCCGAGCCGAGAACAAAACCAATTCCGGCTTTCCATTCATTTTTTACTCCATGCGAATAATTGCGTGCGCCGCGCCACGCGTCAGCGCACCGCGATCGTCCCCGCCTTCCAGAGCGGGCTCTGCCAACGATAGAAGGTGCTCAGACTCGCCGGTCTGTCGGCGGCCTTACGGGTTTCCAGCGTGGCCAGACTGAGCACCTCGAAACTTTGGCGGTAGCGTCCGTCCACCTTGACCTCGCGGGCGGCGAGCATTTCCTTCCCGCCGGGCACCCAGCCTGCGAATTCGACGTAGCCCAGGTTCGGCGTGTCGAGCCCGGGCGGAAGGATATCGACCGACCAACCATTCGCCTGCTTCTTGAAAACCCACATTTCCCGCCAGGTGTCGCCGGTCTGCACAGCCAGGGCCAGGGCACTGCCATCGGCATTGGCCGCGGCCGAGGCTGGCCAGACGATGCCGTAGGTGCAGCGGCTGGCCAGCGGATTGCCGGCATCGTGCTTGGCATCCACGAGGGCCACGCAGGTCTCCCCGGGCTGGCCGGGGCTGGTGACGACGGTCAGCTTGGCGGCCTTGCCCGTCGAGGCCGGCGTTGCGGGTACCGCCGACCAACGCGACGCTCCGACCCGGATGGCGGCATCGCTGTAGGCGGCGGCGTCGGTCTCCATCAGTTCGGTCTTGTTGATGGCGGCCAGGTGGTCGATGGCACGGTTGGCCGCTTCCTGGACCGCCTGCATGCCCAGTTCCGGCCTCCGGGCGCGTTGGTAGGCGAGGCTTGCCCACACCCCGGCGCTGCGCAGGCGAATGCGGTTCTTCAGCACTTCGGGCAGTTTGGCGAGTTCCACTCGATCCAGCACTTCCGTCCGCCATTGGTCGAGGGCATAGCGTTCCACCGGGGTAAGGGCAGGAGACACGCACTCGTGGCGGGTGAGCGCCAGGGCGGCGATGGCCTTCTGGATGTCGGTGGAGGGCAGGGCCAGGACCCGGCGCTGGGGATCGCCATTGGCGCAGAGTTGAACTTGCCCGTCGCGCTCGAAGGTGGTCATGGTCACGCCGTAGGCCGCCACCACCTCCAGGTGGGCTGCAGTGGCCTCTCCCGGCTTGCCGGAGCGACCGGCGCTGGCGCGCCGGGCCAGCCGGTCGGACATGACGCCGAGGGCGTCGAAGATCTCGGGGCCGATGGCCTCGGCCGGTGCCGCCCGCAAATAGGCGGCGGCGTAAGCGACCCCCAGGGCCTCCGATCCCGGAGCCTCCTTCAGGAAACGCAGAACCGCGAGGAGTTCCGGAGCGGCCTCGGGTTTCAGCGATTGCACGCGAACCTGGGTGGTGCGGATGTAGCCGGCCCGTTCGCGCCGGTGGTCGTAAACCTGGAGAAAATCGCCCTTTTCGCCGCGGATTTCCAGGCTGTCCCCCTGCCACAGAACGGCCTGCTGCGCGGCGGAATCCCGGGGTGCCGCCCGCAGGGCGGTCTGGTCGGCGGCGACGATGGCGACGACGGTCAGTGCGGTCGCAAGCATGATCATTCCCCTTCCTGAGCGTTATCGGCAGAGGTTTCGACATTGCTGACCGGCTGGGCGCGACCGCCTGCCTTGCCCAGCAGGGCGGCACCGATGAACCCGCCGTCGCTGGGCGGCGGGGCGATGATCACCTGGATCTTGTCGGAAAGCTTGTCGGCCATGGCCTTCTGGATGAGGAGCGGATTCTTCTGGATCAGGGCGCCATCCCGGGCCAGTTGTTCGCTGGCGATCTTGCCCAGGCGGTCCTGGCGGTAGGCTTCGGCGTCGGCCAGCTTGCGGCGCGACTCCGCCTCGCCCTGGGCCTCGATCTGGCGCGCCTGGGAAGACGCTTCGGCGCTCTTGATACGAACGACCTTCTCGGCTTCGGCTTCCAGACCGCGCTGTTCGATCTGCTTCTCCTTGAAAGGCAGGATGTGCTTCATCGATTCCGCCTGGGCCTTGGCGGCGATGATCTGCTCTTCCCCGGCAGCGGCAGCAGCCGTCTCGCGGCGCGCTTTGTCGGCCAAGGCTTCGAGTTCGGTTTGTTTGACCTGCTTCTCTTTCAGCTCGAGGGTATAGCGCATCCTCTCGCTCGCCAGTTCCTCGGCCAGCAGCTTTTCCATGCCCGACTTGTAGTCGGCCGGCAGGTCCACCTTGCCCACCAGCACCTGCTGCAGCTTGATGCCGTCCCTATCCAGCATGGGCTTCAATTCGGCCTCGACGGCTTCCTTGATTTCCTGCCGCTTGCTGGAAAAGATTTCGCGCACGGTGTAGCGGGCCAGAGTCTTATAGAGCACCCCCTGCACCGCCGGCGCCACGACCTGGCCCCCGATGTCCTCCGGGAGAGCCCGCGCCACGGTCGCGATGCGGGCCGGGTCGAGAGCGTAGCGGACAGCTACGTCCATGCCGATGGAGAGCCCTTCCACGGTCTGGTACGGGGCACTCCCTTCGGCACTGGCGGCGCCGGCCGGACGATAGGTCTGGTCGCGCAGGGAATAGCGGCGCAGTTCGTGCAGACCCGGAATCACCAGTACGGCTCCTTCCTGGAACTCCTCGCTGGTGCCGGTGAATTGGTTGATGCGCAGTCCCACCTCGCCCCGATCCACGCTCTGCATGGGGGGATGGGTAGAGATGCCGTAGGCGCCGATTCCGGCAATGGACAGCGCGATGAGGCTCAGGCGAGCCCCATGGGCACGGCGAGCCAGATGGCCGGCCGCGCGGCCGGTGCGGGAAGCCAGATTGCCAGCGGATTGGCGCAGGCCGTCGAGCATGTCCAGAAGACGTTCTTTCACGATTTTCTCCTCAATGTTGATGTTCCGGGATGGGGCCGGAGCCCTCGGCGGCCGGTCGGGAGTTCACTTCCCGTCACCCTGCCGCCATGGAGGTCATCGTGCCGGAAGCCCCGTGGAGCAAGCCATGCCGCGGCGAGGTGACTTTGGTAAGGCTGAGGAGACGAATACTCCGGCGCGTGAATGAACGCTCACGCAGGCAGGGAGCTGCCTCCCCCGCGACCCTGCGAGTCCGGGGAGGAATCGAGAGGCAAAGAAATCAGCGAGCCAGTCTGTTAAGAAGCTCTCGGGCCGGGCGATCCTCCGCCTGGGCAGCTTGCTCCAGAAGGCGCAGAGCAGCCAAGCGGTCGCCCGGTGCGCCCCGGTCCAGACGCATCAGCGCCCCGTTGTAGGCCGCGATGGGGCTACCCAGACTTGCCGCCTCGTCGAAGATACGCAGGGCCTGGTCCGGACAGAGGAGGAAGATGTCAGCTCCGGCCCCCGCATGGAGCAAACCTTCGGCATCCTTCGCCTGACGCAGGGAGTCCTCCAGGAAGGTCGGCCAACTGGCCACGAGCGCCACCAG
>Ga0268298_10003302_pt1 | contig 16601 bp, 9 predicted proteins | sample WWTPWeurt_MetaG_FD_194462 | JGI IMG/M metagenome (GOLD analysis project Ga0268298, IMG submission 194462) | Activated sludge microbial communities from WWTP in Nijmegen, Gelderland, Netherland - WWTP Weurt | ecosystem: Engineered > WWTP > Aerobic digester > Activated sludge | place: Netherlands... | reverse complement strand
GTATCACGAACCGTGATGCATGCCTGATTACGCTGCTGGGATAGCTCCACTGACACACTACCATGCTCGGAAGTAGCGTCTAGGGCATTTTGCACGATATGCCCAAGGATGCGTTCAAGTCGTTCGGAATGGGCAATAACGGACAGTTCGGGCGCACCTTCGACGAATCGCGGACAGGGTTTGAACATTCGTTTTGACTGGACGATATGCTGCAGCAATGCATTGAGCTGCACCGGTCTGCGCTGGTTGATCGGCGTTTTTTCCATCAGCTGGGTCATCAGGCCGCGCATCCGCGCCTCGACATGCCTGACCGTATCGAGCATGTCAGCCTGAAACTCCGGATTAGCCTTGTGGCGCTCGGCATTCCTTAGCATCAGCGACATCTGGGCGACGAGATTCTTGAGGTCATGAACCACGAAGGCCGACATTCGGTTAAAGGCATCGAACTTGCGCGCCTCCAGCAGCGCATCGGTCACCTGCATGCGGGCAAAATAGCTTGCAGCCTGCCGGCCAGCCATCTTCAGCAGGTCGAGAACCTCCCAATTCACGTCGATAGGCGTACGCGGCGTAAGAAGCACCACGAAGCCCACCAGCACACCGGACGAAATCAGCGGCACGATCAGCCAGATATCCGACAGCTCGGACGCCCATTCAGGCAGCTGGGCCTGCTTGATCCCGGCCGAAACGCCGCTGCGCAACTCCTGCAGATTCACGACCCATTCACGTTCAAGCATGAAGGCAGTGAATTCGGAGCCCTCACGCTCCTGGATGCCGTAGTGCGGCATGTTCAGTCGCGCCTGCTGGCTGTAACAGCCATTCGCATCGCGCAGCCAGACCCCGCCTCCGGGGCTTTCGACGAGATCAGCCAGGGCCTTGACGACGGACTCGCCGAGGCTGAGCCCGTCGCCGGCAACGGACAGGGCCTGCGTCACGCCCAGCCATTCCGTCCTGTAGTCATAACGATAAGCGAAGAAATGCTTGGCCAGAAAAACCTTGAGACGGGCCCGGGATGCGCCCGAAACGAAGATCACGCCTAGAAACAGCACGCCGCCAAACAGCAGCGCCAGCTGCAGCGCCTCGCCCCATTCGCCGCCGAAATAGCGCATGTAGTAGCCGGCCGCGGCGATGATGAGCAGGTACAGGCCCGAGCCGGCCAGCGCCGTCGAATGAAAGACCACGTGGCGGGACACCGAAACACGGAAGGTCCAATCGGGATTGCGGGACGCCGACACGGCAACCAAAGGCAGCGCCAGCGCATGCGCAAACCCGCGCACGCCCCAGATCACCGGATGGATACGGCTGAACAGCAACATCTCGGAATAGAGGTAGACGTCGAACGCAAAGAGCCCACCCAGCGCCAGCACCAGTGGCTTGACACCCCAGCGGGAACGCTCGGTCACCGAGCGATAGAACAGTTCGAGGAGCACAAGCCCGAAAACGGAGGTGAGCAGCGAGGTTGCCGCCCAGGTGCGCAAGGGCGTGCCGTAGGCCGGCAGACCCAGCGTAAAACAGGCCACTCCCACCGCGCCCAGCGTCACGACGGCCAGCACGCCTGGCCGGGGCCAGCCCGGAAGAGCGCCGTCCGACCCACCCGCAGCAGGCTGGGAAAGCATCGCCACCAGAAAACCGAACCACGCGGCCATCCGCAGCACATCGAGCAGATTTCCCAGCTGGAACATCCAGACCCAGCCCGATGCGGCAAACGCCCAGTTTGCCGCCGCCCACAGTCCGCTGGTCACGACTGCAGCGATAAGAAAGATCCCCTGCCGACCCTTGCGCCAGGCCACAACAAGGTAAAGCCCGAAGAGACCGTGGAGCAGCGCGGCAAATGCGTAGCTCCACGCCGAAAATTGGGAAAGGATGGAATCCATCAAGCCTCAGCAGAAAAACAAACGCTCCCTGGCAGGGGAGCGTCTGGACAACATTGCGTTGCGGGAGAATACCGGCCGGGCTTAATGCGCCCCCTCACCGGTAAGCACAACCCTGACGGTTTCGAACAACACCACGGTATCAAGGAACAACGTGTGATTCTTGACGTAGTAAAGATCGTACTGCAGCTTGTTAATCGCGTCATCCACCGACGATCCGTACTGGTACCGGACCTGGGCCCAGCCCGTGACACCCGGCTTGACGCAGTGACGTACTGCATAGAAGGGGATGTCGCGGGTCAGTTGATCGACGAAGAAGGGACGTTCGGGACGCGGCCCGACGAGGCTCATGTCGCCCTTGAGAACATTGAACAATTGCGGCAGCTCGTCGATGCGAACCCGGCGGATGAAACGCCCGACCCGCGTCACGCGATCGTCGTTGGCGGTTGCCCAGCGCGGCTTGCCGTCCCGCTCGGCATCCCGGCGCATGCTGCGAAACTTGGTGACCTTGAACAGCCGTCCGCCCAGACCAACGCGCTCCTGGCGATAGAACACCGGTGCGCCATCCTCCAGCACGATCAGCAGTGCGGCAAGCACCATGACAGGCGCGGCAAGCACCAGCAGAAGCAGCGAAACGAAGATGTCGAAAACGCGCTTGACCAGCGTCCGGCCCCAGCCCTGACGGAAGCCTTCGCCGTAGATCAGCCAGCTCGCCCGCAGGGAATCGATACGCACCTGACCACGCACCCGCTCGAAAAAGCTCGACAGGTCGAGCACCTTGATGCCGGCCATCTTGGAGTCGAGCAGTTCGCGCAGCGGAATGGCGCCGCCCCTGCGCTCCTTGAGCGCGACGATGATTTCGGTGACGCGAAGATGATTCGCGGCGGCCAGCAGGCTGCCATCGAAATGGATGATCTGCTTGGGATTGACCCGAACCTCGTCTCCGGAAGCGGCGGGATAGAAGCCCACGACCTGAAGACTGGAACTCGCGGGATGGGTAAGTGCATGCTCGACCGCTGCTGCATCCGAACCCGTCCCGATTACCATGATACGTTTCACAAAAACCCCTGCACCCGTGCGCCGGGCCGTAAAACCGCGCACTGCAACCACGAAACCCAGGAGGGCAATCACATTCAGCTCAAGCGCCTCATGAGCGAACTCGCCCCATGGCAGAACCTGGAATATACCGTAAGCCACCGGAACACTCAGCGCGATGGACATCCCGATCCGCATCAATGTCTGACGGAAATCCGCGCCGAAGCCTGGCCGATAGAGGCCGAGCGCACCGTTCAGGATCATCATTGCCACAGCAAAGGCAAAGGCCGAGGGCACGACTGCAGCAACAAGCATTCCGTCCACCCGCGCCTGCAGCACAAAAACCACGACAACCGCCACGAACAGCAGCATGGCATCGAAAATCAGCTGAAGGATTGTGCTAGACGGTACGTAATGATTGAATAATTTGAGCATTCCGACCTTCGGTCACCCTTTAAAGACGACCGCCCATGCAGATGAGATCAGCCAACGAGGCGCGAAACCGACCGCACACCCCACAAAAAACGGTTTGCCGTTCCCCTTCGAGTCAGGCTGCCAGCAGACGCCGCTTACGCCACGCAAATTTGCCAAATGCGTGAAAATGCGTGCAGACGAACGATAGCGCCAATGGCTCTGGGCACCCGTGATGCCCGTCACAAGAAAAAAAATTACGTTGCCAATCCATCAACACGATCCGACGACCGGCAACGGCATACTGCGCCGCAATTTTTACAAAAATTGTGGCGCTTGCCAGATCGCCCCCTACACGGCCAAGTCCGGCCGTTGCAAGGCAAATCCTGTTTAAACCGCCCAAAAGGCTGACGCAACCCAATATTATAGTGTCCTAAGGCTCAAGATGGGCAGGGCTGCGGCTGAAACAAAGTTCATAGTTCAATCTGGGTACCGAACTCCACCACCCGGTTAGCCGGAATACAGAAGAAATCGGCCGCGCTGTGAGCGTTGCGAAACATCACGATGAAAAGGCGCTCCCGCCACCGCGCCATCGACGATCCGGTGCGCGGAATCAGGGTCTCGCGACCAAGGAAAAACGACGACTCCATCAGCTCGAACGGCAGCCCCTGGCTTTCACAGAGCGCCAGCGCAGCAGGAATGTCGGGATCATCCTTGAACCCGTAGCGGACAAAAACCCGGTAGAAGCCGAAGTCCAGCTCCTCGACCCTCACCCGATCAGCCTCTGCCACATAGGGAATGTCCTCGGTGATGACATTCACCAGCACCACGCGGGCGTGTAGCACCTTGTTGTGCAGAAGGTTGTGAAGCAGGGCCCGCGGCACGCCATCCGGCGCGGTGGTCATGAAGACGCCAGTGCCCGGCACCCGCAGCGGAGGATCGTGGAACATCGAACAGATGAACATTTCCAGCGGCATCGTGTCCTGGCGCATTCTTTCGGCAAGCGCCTCGCGGCCTTTCTTCCATGTCATCAGCAGCGTATACACCGCCAGCCCCATCGCCAGCGGGAACCAGCCGCCGTCAAGTACCTTGACGCTGTTGGCGCTGAAGAAGGCGAAGTCCACGGTGAAGAACAGCGCCACAAAGCCCACGGCCCGCGCCCACCCCCAATGCCACAAGGCACGCACCACGAAAAAGGCAAGAACAGTGTCGATCATCATCGTCAGCGTGACGGCGATGCCGTAGGCCGACGCCAGCGCGCTCGAGGACCGGAAACCGAGCACCAGCGCAATCACCGCACCGAGCAACATCCAGTTGACGTTCGGAACATAGATCTGGCCGACCTCCTTGTCCGAGGTGTGCACCACGTGTATTCGCGGCGAATAGCCCAGCTGGACCGCCTGCTTGGTCAGCGAAAACGCACCTGAAATAACGGCCTGCGACGCGATGATCGTCGCCAGAGTCGACAGGCCGACCATCGGAATGAGCAAGGGCTCTGGCACCAGCAGGTAAAAGGGATTCTTAACGGCCGAAGGATCGTCGATGATCAGCGCCCCCTGCCCCAGATAGTTGAGGTAGAGCGCCGGAAAAACGAAGCCGAACCAGGCCACCTTGATGGGCCGCCGCCCAAAATGGCCCATGTCCGCATAGAGCGCCTCGCCCCCCGTGATGGCCAGCACCACGGCACCGAGCGCCAGGAAACCCAGCCAGTGATTGTCGGCAAAGAAGGCAAGGGCGTAGGCCGGATTGATCGCCCGCAGGACATCCGGGTGACGGACCACGTTGATGGCGCCCAGCACGCCCAGCGTGGTGAACCAGAACAGCATGACCGGGCCGAAAACCGCCCCGACCCGCGCCGTGCCCTTGCTCTGGATGACGAACAGGCCGGTCAGCACGACCAGCGAAATCGGCAGCACGTAAGGGCGAAAGGCGGGCGTCGCAATCTCCAGCCCTTCAACCGCCGAGAGCACCGAAATGGCCGGCGTGATCATGCCGTCTCCATAGAACAGCGCCGCACCGAACAAACCCAGCATCGCCATGAGCGAACCCAGGCGCGGAGACTTGTTGGTTCGCATGGCCAGCGAGGTCAGGGCCATGATCCCCCCCTCGCCACGGTTGTCTGCGCGCATGATGTAGACGACGTATTTCAGCGAAACAACGATGGTCAGCGCCCAGAACACCAGCGACAGGATGCCAAGCACGTTGTCCGGCGTGACCGGCACCGCATGGGGCCCGTTGAAGACTTCCTTCATCGTGTACAGCGGACTTGTACCGATATCACCGAAAACCACACCCATCGCTGCAAGCGAAACCGGCAAGACCTGTAAACGGGACTGCCGGGTCTGCCCTTCTGCAAGCACTTGGGACATTCAGCTCTCCTGAAACAACTCGAACCAGACCGCTCGGCCCGATCCTGAAATACCGCGAAATCGGTTATGAGCCGTAATCTCCCGCCACGCCTTGGCAGGGGTCGTGCGTCAGCACAAAGGTGTCGCGCCCGACATTGGATCACGGATGTTACCGCAATGCAGCAAAAGTGCATGGCCGGATGCCACGGCCCATAAACCAGGTCATGCCGGCCGAATCGTCCTGCCCGTCTGTCAACTTCGCCGCGATACAATTATCGCAATCCGGACATTGACGCTCCGCCTGTCCCCCTTCCCCCTTCATCCCATCCGATGTTTCCTTTCCATCGCATCAGTCCGTTTGCCGGAATCGCCATTGCCTACGCCGTTTGCGGCCTGATCGCCCTGCACATTGCGATTCCGCCCGGCTACGTTGCCCCCCTCTTTCCTGCCGCCGGTGTCGCCCTGGCCGGCATGCTGATTTACGGCCCACGCATCTGGCCGGCCATTTTGCTCGGTTCGCTGGTGACCAACGCCGACGCGGTCATGCGCAGCGGCTTTGAAAACTGGGGCTGGATCGTTCCGCTCTGCGTGGCCACAGGTGCCGTGCTGCAGGCCTTCGCCGGCGCCGCACTGGCGCGCCGCTGGGTGGTCTTTCCGAACGCGCTCGACACCGCGGGCGCGATCCTGCGTCTGCTATTCATTGCCGCGCCGCTCAGTTGCCTTGTCAGTGCCAGCATTGGCGTGGGCACCCTGGTCATGCTCGACCTCCTTCCGCCCAACGAGGCCGGCTTCAGCTGGTGGAACTGGTGGGCGGGCGACGCCATCGGCATCCTCATCGCCACACCCTTGACGTTTGTCTTCATCGGTACCCCGCGCCGCGACTGGGCACCACGCCGGATGGCCATCGCCCTGCCCCTGACGGTTGCGCTGATCCTCCTGACCGGTCTCGAAATACAGGTTGCCAGATGGGAACTCCAGCGCCTCCAGTCCCGCTTCGAGCGGGATGCCAGCCACCTCGCCAGCCTGGTCGTAACGCGCTTCTCCGATTACCTGGACATCCTCCAGTCCGCCGAAAGGGTCATGGTTGCGGCCCCTGGGCTGGATCAGGAGCACTTCGAGCACTTTGCCGCCAGTTGGCTATCGCGCATCGGCGGGTTACAGGGCATCGGCTGGATTCCGCGCACACCCCATGAAAAGCTTGGCGCACTGGAGCGGAGCGCCCGCGCCGTGCCGGCCACCCACGACTTCCGGGCGGTCGACCGCGGTGGCAACAACCAGTTGGCCCCGCTGGCGCGCCGGGCCGAGTACTACGTCATCCGCCATGTCGCCCCGCTCGAGGGCAATCGCCGGGCTCTTGGCGTGAATGTGCTGTCAATCCCCCACGCTGCCGAGGCGGTCAGCCGAACCCTGCAGGACAGCAAGGCGGCTGCCACGCGCGCCTTCGAACTCACCCAGGAAACCGAGCGCAAGTTTGGCATCGTGGTCTACCAGCAAACCCGGCAAGCCGGCACGCACGCCGCCTGGCCCCCCGACGGACTGGTCTTCGTCGCCCTGCGCATCGAGGAGGCCCTCGAAGGCATTCTCGGTCCGAATCGCATCTCCGGCATCGGCTACTGCCTGGCCGAGATCACGCCGGAATACCCTGCCGGTAGACGGCTGGCCGGGCTGGAAAACTGCCCGGTGGCGGGCCAGCCCGGCGCAGGCGGCCTCACTCCATGGCAGGAAATCTTCGACTTCGGCGGACAAACCTGGAAATTGAGTTTCGCCCCCGAACCCGGCTACGCCCCCCTCCACCGCGGCTGGGAAGCCTGGACACTGATGGCCATCGGACTTGTCTCGACCGGCATGCTCGGCGCCTTTCTGCTCTCCACAACGGGCCACGCCCGCCGCGTCGAGGAGCTTGTCACCCAGCGTACCGGTGAGCTGGCCGAGGCCGGCCAGCGCCTGCATGCCCAGCAGGCAATCCTCACCCATGCCGAGCGGATCGCCCGACTTGGCAGCTGGGAGGCAAAACCGGGCACCGGCGAAGGTCACTGGTCAGCCGAGCTGTACCGGATCCTGGGCCTGGAGCAAAACGGGGACGGCAGCCTCGCCGCACTGCTTGCGGCGATCCATCCGGACGACCGCGCCATACTGCAAAAAGCCCTGCGGGAAGCCGAAGAGCGGCAGTCCGCGACGAGCTTCGATGTGCGCCTGCCGAAAACCGGCAACAACAGCCCCATCCTGCACTTCTCCATCGAAGCCGCCCCCGGCCCCGACGGAACGGCAATGCTGCGCGGAACCGTCCAGGACGTCACCGCCATCCGCGCCACCGAAGCCCACATCCAATACCTGGCCCACTACGACACCCTGACCGGGCTGCCCAACCGCAGCCTCTGGACCCACCGCGCCGAGCAGGCCCTCGCCATTGCACGCCGGCACCAGCTGCGGCTGGGGGTGCTATTTCTCGACCTGGACAACTTCAAGACCATCAACGACACCCTCGGCCACCCGACCGGTGACCGTCTGCTCTCGGCGGTCGCCGCACGCCTGTCGGACTGCCTGCGCGACGAGGACGTCATCGCCCGTCTCGGCGGCGACGAATTCGTCATCCTGCTGCCCCACCTGAACCGGCCCGACGACGCCGCCATCGTGGCCCGGAAGCTCATCACCAGCCTGACCGCCCCCGTCCAGATCGACGACCACGACCTGATCATCACCACCAGCATCGGCATTGCCCTTTACCCCGGCAACGGCGCCGACATGGCGGCACTCCTCAAGCACGCCGACACCGCCATGTACGACGCCAAGAACGGGGGTCGCAACGACTTCCGCTTCTTCACCCCGGACATGAACAGCCGCGCCTTCGCCCGCCTCAAGCTCGAAAACGCCCTGCGCCGGGCCATCGAGCGCGACGAATTGCTGCTCGAATACCAACCCCAATGGGAAATGCCCGCTCGGCGCCTGATCGGTGTCGAAGCGCTGATACGCTGGGACAATCCCGAAAACGGGCGGATTTCGCCCAACGAATTCATTCCGGTGGCCGAAGAAAGCGGCGTCATCCACGCCATCGGCGACTGGGTGCTGCGCGAAGCGTGCCGCCAGCAGGCGGCCTGGCAGGCCGCCGGGCTGCCGCCGATCAGCGTGGCGATCAACATCTCCGCGCTGCAGTTTCGCAAACAGGGGTTTGTCGAGCGGGTGCGCGAAATCATCCAGAGCAGTGGCGCCGCGCCGCGCTTCCTCGAGCTGGAACTCACCGAAAGCGCGCTGATGCAGCCGACCCCCGAAACCGAAACCCAGCTCGCCGCGCTGCGCAGCATGGGCCTCGGCCTGGCCCTCGATGATTTCGGCACCGGCTACTCCAGCCTGTCCTATCTCAAGCGGCTGCCGCTCACGCACCTCAAGATCGACCGCTCCTTCATCCGCGACCTGCCGGGCGACACGGAAGACGCCGCCATCGCCACGGCCACTCTGTCCATCGCCCGCGATCTCGGGCTCGAAGTGGTGGCGGAAGGCGTCGAAACCGAAGCCCAGCGGGATTTTCTGCTCGATCGCCAGTGCCGGATCATGCAAGGCTTCCTGTTCGCCCGGCCGCAGCCCGCGGCAGACATCACCCGCCTGCTCGAAGCCGAAGCGCCGGCCCGCACCCGGGCCTGAAACCTGCGTCCCGCTCTGCAGCTACTCCTTGATGCCCAGGCGCTCCAGGCGGTAGCGCAGCGAGCGGAAAGTCACCCCCAGCGCCCGCGCGGCCGCGGTGCGGTTGCCGCCGGATTTGTCGAGGGCCTCCTCGATCACCTGGCGCTCCACCAGGTCAAGATAGTCCTGAAGGTCAGCCCCACCGGGGGTTGCCTGTGCCGCCGGGCTCGCTTCGCCCTGTTCGGCCGGGTCAAGCATCAGATCCTCGGCCTCGATCAGCTCGCCGCTCGACAAGGCCAGCGCCCGCTCGAGAATGTTTTCCAGCTCACGCACGTTGCCCGGAAAAGCGTAGGCCTTCAGCGCCGCTAACGCCTCGGCAGTGAGCTTTGCCGAGGGCATGCCCGACGATTCCGACAGCTTTGCCAGCAGGGTCTCGGCCAGCTGCGGAATATCTTCGCAGCGCTCCCGCAGGGCCGGCATGCGCAGCTCGATCACATTGAGGCGATAAAACAGATCCTGACGAAAGCGCGCGGCATCGACCATCGCTTTAAGGTTCTGGTGGGTGGCGCTGAGAATGCGCACGTCCACGGTGGTTTCGACGGTATCACCCAGACGGCGGTACTTCTTCTCCTGGATCACCCTGAGCAGCTTGACCTGCATCGGCAGCGGCAGGTCGCCCACCTCGTCGAGGAACAAGGTGCCCCCGTGGGCGGCCTGGAAGAAACCTTCGCGGTCACTGTCGGCGCCGGTGAAAGCCCCCTTTTTGGCCCCGAAGAATTCGCTCTCCATGAGGTTCTCGGGAATTGCGCCACAGTTCACCGCGACGAACGGCGCTGCGGCCCGCGGCCCGAGATCGTGGATCATCCGCGCCGCGCGTTCCTTGCCACTGCCCGATTCGCCGGAAATGAAGACCGGCGCCTGGCTGCGGGCAAGTTTGTCGATCAGCGAACGAACCTGGACCATCGCCGGCGATTCGCCGGTCAGGCTGGAGCTGTCCTTGCGCTCAGCTTCGTCGGTCTTCGACGAGAGCGAAAACACCGATTTCACCAGCGCCCGCAACTGGTCGATGGACACCGGCTTGGAGAGGTAATCGAAGGCGCCGGCCTTGAGCGCCGTCACCGCGTTGTCCATGCTGCCAAAAGCGGTGATCACCGCCACCGGCAGGTCGCGCAGGTTCTCCGAGATATAGCGCACCAGCTCAAGGCCGTCACCGTCGGGCAGACGCATATCGGTCAGACACAGGCGGTAGCGCTTCTCACCAAGCAGGCGACGCGCCTCGGCGAGGCTTGCCGCCCCGTCGCTGGCCAGGCCAAGACGCAGCATGGTCAGTTCGAGCAGTTCGCGGATGTCGTCCTCGTCGTCGACGATGAGCACATCCGGGCCACTGGAGCGAGCTCGTCTTTCAGTCTGGGTCATGGTTTGACGCGTCCGATGATTCGGAAATGGGCTCCGGACAACGGAGCCGGGTCAGGCGGGCTGGAGCGCTCCGGCGGCACATTCACGCACAGCTCGAGCACCGCGCCGTTGGCCTCGGCCAGCTCCCGGGAAATGTAAAGCCCAAGACCTGTCCCTTTCGAATGGGTGGTGAAAAACGGTTCAAAAACCTGTGCCCGCAAGGGCTCCGGAATACCCGGACCATCGTCGCAGACATCCAGCGCTACGCGGCCGTCATCTCGCAGCGCAGCATCGATTTTTACCGCAGCGGGCCCGCCACTGCAATGCCGGCGTGCATTTCCGACCAGATTCCAGAGGATTTGCCGCAGATGGGTGCGGTCCATCGCCATCTCGATGCCGGGCGGCACGGTGCTTACGACCACGCCCTGCCCGGCGGCGCCTTCGGTCAGCACAAACTCGTCCAGGAATTCGGCCACAAAATCCGCCAGCGGCAGCGCTTCCGGCAACGCTTCGTCGCGCCGGCCAAGGGCCAGCACATCGGCCACCAGGCGGTCGATGCGCTGGGCGTTGTTGCCGATGATGCGGATCAGCCGGGCCTGCATCTCGCTGCGCTTTTCGTCCAGCAGCAACTCGGCCGCCTGATAGACGGAGGCCAGCGGATTGCGGATCTCGTGGGCAATGCTGGCGGTGAGCCGCCCCAGCGCCGCCAGCTTGACCTGCTGGATCTGGCGGTGGATGCGATCGAAGTCTTCAAGATAGACCAGGGTTTCGTTGGCTTCGCCCGCGGCCAGGAAGCGCGCCAGCAGCATCTTTCCGCTGCCGTCGGCCCGGAAGCTGTGGGCCGAATCGCCCTGCTCCGCGCGACGCATCAACTCGCGCTCGAGGGCCGGCGCGCACGCGCCAAGAACCAGGCCTTCGCGCAGGCTGGCGCCCAGCAGCGCCACCGCCTGGGGGTTGAACTGGCGCACCACGCCGCCCTCCCCGAGCACCAGCACGCCGTCCTGCATGTCCTGGATGATCTGCTGGTTCAAACGCAACTGGCTGGCCAGATCGGCCCCCCGCTGACGCGCCAGGTTCTCGTTGGCAAGCGCCCGCAAGGCCAGCAGGCGCGCCACCTGGGCGATGGCAAAAAAACCGATGCAGGTGACGCCGACCGTAAAAAAATCCACCGTCTCCCGCCCGGACAGCAGTCGGAACATGTTTTCAAGCAGCACCGCCAGCGTTGCATAGGCCGCATAGAACAGCACCATGCGTCCCTGCCCCACCAGCCCGGCGCCTGCCAGGGCAATCAGGATGAGGATGGGAATGCCGCTGCGGTAGCCGCCACTGGCCCACATGATGAGCGTCAGCAGGGTGATGTCGACGAGCACCTGCACGGTGATCAGCCGGCTTCGGCCGAGCATCCGGGCGGCATCCGGAAAACCGAGGATCAGCACCGCCGCCAGGTAGGCGAATGAGGATCCGAAGAAGAGGGTCGGTGAATCCCCTCCGAGCTGGAGGGATCTCCCGGCCACCAGAAACAGGCCGGACAGGACCAGACGAAAAAGATTGAGGTAGCGCAGCGGCTCTGCGCGGCCGGCTTCATTGGCGAAGTCCGACGGATCAGGATTGAGCAGCGCGCCTTTCACCGGCGCACGCCGAGACGGCGATGCTCGTCCGAGCAGAAGAATTCACCCGCCCCACGGACGCTTTCGCTTTCGGGCACATGCAGGCCGCAATGGGCGCAGGCCACCATCTGCTCGATCTCCGGGTGTTCGGCCTCCCGCTGCCGGCCGCCACCCGCCGCGTCCTGCCCTTCGCCGGCGGCCCTGCCGGCCTTGCCGCCCTTGCCACGCAAGGCGCGCCGCGCATAAAAAAGACCGATCAGAAAAAGAACAAACAGAAGAAGATTGCGCACGAGCGAGGCTCCAGAAATATCCGACCCAGTTTAGCAGAAGCGTTCCAGCCGCTCGAAGGCCGCCGCCAGCGTCTCGTCCCGTTTGGCAAAGCAGAAGCGGATGACCTTCTCGTCGTGCCCGTCGCCAAAAAACGCCGACAGGGGAATCGCCGCCACACCCACCTCGCGGGTCAGCCAATCGACGAACCCGGTATCCGGCGCATCCGAGATTGCGCCGTAGCGGGCCGTCTGAAAGTAGGTGCCGGTGCACGGCAGCAGCTCGAAACCGGTGCGGGCCAGCCCGGCCCGGAAGGTATCGCGCTTGGCCTGGTAGAAGGCCGCCAGCTCGAGATAACGCGAGGAGTCGGCCATGTAATCGGCCAGCGCCAGTTGCACCGGCGTATTCACCGTGAACACATTGAACTGATGCACCTTGCGAAACTCGGCCATCAGTTCCCGCGGGGCCAGCACGTAGCCCACCTTCCAGCCGGTCACGTGGTAAGTCTTGCCAAAGCTCGACACCACCACGCTGCGCCGGGCAAGATCGGGGTAGCGGGCAACGCTCTCGTGGCGCAGGCCGTCAAACACGATGTGCTCATACACCTCGTCCGCCACCACGATGATGCCGGTGCCGGCGGTAATGACCGCCAGCTCGCGCAGATCGTCGGCGCGCCAAACCGTACCGCTCGGGTTGTGGGGCGTGTTGATCATGATCATGCGTGTTCTGGGCGACACCAGCGCGCGCACGGCGGCCCAGTCGGGGCGGTAATCCGGCGCCGCCAGCCTGGCCCGGCGAACCACACCGCCGGCCAGCTCGATGGCCGGCACGTAGGAATCGTAAACCGGCTCGAAAACGATCACCTCGTCGCCCGGGTGCACCAGCGCCGCCACCGCGGTGAACAGGGCCTGGGTTGCCCCGGCCGTGACCGTGATCTCCAGCTCCGGGTCGTAATCGGCACCGTACAGCGCCCGCACCTTGGCGGCGATCGCCCCCCGCAGGGCCGGCACGCCGGCCATTGGCGCGTACTGGTTGTGGCCGGCGCGCATCCAGTGGGCCACGCGTTCAAAGAGCACATCCCCGGCGTTGAAATCGGGAAATCCCTGGGACAAGTTGATCGCCCCGCACTCCTGGGCCAGGCGGGACATCGTGGTAAAGATGGTCGTGCCAACCGTGGGCAGGCGGGAAACGACAGCGGCAGGAAAACTGGGCATGGCACTCACTCCGGAACAGGCCGGGCGATTCTGGCAGATGCAGCCCGCTGCGGCCAGCCACGCCAGGCAGCGCGCCGCTACAATCGCCTCCCCGACGACTTCCGAGCGGAAGGAAACCCGTGTCCGACCACTGCCCCACCCTGCGCCGGAATGGCGACCAGGTCATCATCCTCGACCAGACCCGCCTGCCCTGGCAGGAGGTTTTCGTATGCCTCGACACCCTCGACGATGCGGCCACCGCCATTCGCGACATGCAGGTGCGCGGCGCCCCGCTGATCGGCGCCACGGCCGCCTTCGGCATCGCCCTCGCCCTGCGGAACAACGCCTCCGACGCCGCACTGCAGGCCGCCGACGCCTGCCTGCGCGCCACCCGTCCCACCGCGGTCAACCTGCACTGGGCACTCGACCGCATGCAGGCTCTACTTCGCCCGCTGCCCGCCGCAGAGCGCAGCGCCGCAGCCTGGGCCGCAGCCGAGGCGATCCAGAGTGGCGACGCGGCCGCCAACGCCGCCATCGGCCACCACGGCCTTGGCCTGCTGCAGGCGCTGGCCGCCAACCAAAACCGGCCGCTCCACGTCATGACCCACTGCAACGCAGGCTGGCTTGCCACCTGCGGCCACGGCACCGCCCTCGCCCCGATCTACGCTGCCCACGCCGCCGGCATAGAAGTGCACGTCTGGGTCAGCGAAACCCGCCCGCGCAACCAGGGTCTGCTCACCGCCTGGGAGCTGGCCCGCGCCGGCGTGCCCCACACCCTCATCGCCGACAACGCGGCCGGCTGGCTGATGGCCGAAGGGCGGGTCGACACGGTGATCACCGGCGCCGACCGCATTGCCGCCAACGGCGACACCGCCAACAAGGTCGGCACCTACCTCAAGGCCCTCGCCGCCCGCGCCCACGGCATCCCTTTTTATATTGCCGCGCCCCGCTCCACCGTCGATTTCAAATGCCCCGACGGCCGCGCAATTCCCATCGAGGAGCGCAGCGCTGACGAAGTGCGCATCATCCAGGGCCTCGATGCAGCCGGCCTGCCTGCCGGCATCCGCCTTGCCGGGCCCACCACAGCCGCCTGCAACCCGGCCTTCGACGTCACGCCGGCCGGACTGGTGGCTGGCATAATCTGCGAGTTCGGCGTTTTTCCCGCGGACGGACTCGCCGCGATCGCCGGGCGCCAAGTTTAAACAGGAGCTGCGATGATGAATGAGAACGTCCTGCGCGAAGGCCTGCTGTCCACCGCAAAGGCGATGGCCAGCAGCGGGCTCAACACCGGCACGACCGGCAACGCCAGCGTACGCTGCGCGCGGGGGTTCCTGATCACCCCCAGCGGCCGCAACTACGAAGACTGCAGCGCCGACGACATGGCCCTCGTCGCCATGGACGGCAGCTGGCAGGGGCCCTTTGCCCCGTCGTCCGAATGGCGCATGCACCGCGACGTCTTCCAGGCCCACCCCGAGGCCGGCGCCGTGCTGCATGCCCACTCGCCCTTCGCCACCGCCCTCGCCTGCCACCGCCGCGCCATTCCCGCCTTTCACTACATGATTGCCCGCTTCGGCGGCGACGACATCCGCTGCGCGCCCTACGCCACCTTCGGCACCCAGGCCCTCTCCGACAGCGCCCTTGCGGCCCTTGAAAACCGCAGCGCCTGCCTGCTTGCCAACCACGGCATGCTGGTGTTCGGCAGCGACCTGCGCCGCACCCTGTCCCTCGCCATCGAATTCGAAACCCTCTGCGAACACTACTGGCGGGCCTGCCAGATCGGCGAACCCAGCATTCTCTCGGCCACTGAAATGGCCGAGGTCATCACCCTCTTCGAAACCTACGGCAAACCCCGGCCGGCACCCGCCAGCGGCAGCGCAAGCACGCCCGAAGCCGGCTAAGAGCCCTCCCCATGCCTTCCGGGACAAGTGCCGAACGGCAAGCGCCACGCCTTGTCCGCAGCCTGCTGTGGCGCATCGGCGCGGTTTTCCTGGCCAGCCTGCTGATTTGTGCTTGCGCCATCCAGTTTCTCATCGTGGCCCCGGCCACCCAGGCCCTCGGCCACCTCCAGCTCGAACTCGCCACCACGCGCATCCAGAGCGGCGCCGAGCAGCACTTCCGGGACATCGAAACCCGCCTCCACAGCGCCCGCAGCCTCGCCGGGCGCCTCAAGCTGGACGATACAGACGGCTTCAGGGCCCTGTTCGCACCATTCATCGACAGCGACACGCCCATCGCGGCCATCCACCTCGCCGACGCCGACGGCCGGCAGATCACCCTTCGGCACGGCAGTGACCAAGCCTTGCAAGGCCGGACCAGCGCCGATCACGGACACCCCGATCCAGCATCACGCCCCTGGCTGGGCGCCGCGCAGCAAGCGGGCGGTGGCGATGAAATCATCGGCTGGACACCGCCCTACCGCCTGCCCGCCACCGGCGACGGCGGCCTCAGCGTGTTCACCCGCTGGACCGGCGCTGACGGCAAATCGCGCATCCTTGCCTTCGAGATCCCCCTCACCACCCTCTCGCAGCTCAGCCGGAACAACCCGGTGGGCCAGGCCGGTAGCGGCATCCTGCTCACGGATGGCGGCCAGATCATCGGCCAGCCACGCCCGGAAGGGCTCGACGCAGCGCGGCTTGAACCACTGACACAACTCGATGCCGGCTTTCTTAGCCACGGCTACGCCCGCTGGCTTGAAACCGGCCGCAAAAGTGGCGAAACACTTCTGTTCAACAACGTCGGCGAAACCTGGCTGACCCGCTTCGTTCCGCTGCAGCTGGGCCAGCAGCGCTGGTGGGTTGGCGGCTTTGCCCGCACCGACGACTTCACCCAGGTCCGCCTGCAGGATATGGCCTGGGCCCTGGC
>Ga0268298_10003301_pt1 | contig 16601 bp, 17 predicted proteins | sample WWTPWeurt_MetaG_FD_194462 | JGI IMG/M metagenome (GOLD analysis project Ga0268298, IMG submission 194462) | Activated sludge microbial communities from WWTP in Nijmegen, Gelderland, Netherland - WWTP Weurt | ecosystem: Engineered > WWTP > Aerobic digester > Activated sludge | place... | reverse complement strand
CTTGCCCATCGCGGATTTTCCAAGCGAGGTTTCCGCCAGTTGCCCGGCTTCCTTGACCTTGCCGGCGGCCATCAGGGTCAGGATTTCGTTGATGGCGAGCAGGTTACCTTGCATTTCCTCGCGCAGCGCTTCCTGCGCGGCGGGCGGGAGCGTCGCCAGCTGCCGGTTGTCTTCTGCCAGCGCCTGGCCTGCCAGTAACGCTGCCGCCATCGCAAGTATCTTCAGGTTCATGTCCGACTCCTTAGCGGAACACCACGGTCTTGTTGCCGTGGAGCAGCACGCGGTCTTCGAGGTGGTAGCGCAGGCCCCGCGCCAGCACGTTCTTTTCGATGTCCTTGCCGTAGCGCACCATGTCCTCGACCGAATCCGAGTGGTCGATGCGGATCACGTCCTGCTCGATGATCGGGCCCTGGTCGAGGTCCGCGGTGACGTAGTGGCAGGTGGCGCCGATCAGCTTGACGCCGCGCGTGTAGGCCTGGTGGTAGGGTTTGGCGCCGACGAAGGACGGCAGGAAGCTGTGGTGGATGTTGAGGATGCGCCCCGGATAGGCGGCACACAGTTCGGGCGAGAGGATCTGCATGTAACGCGCCAGCACCATGGTGTCGCCGTGCACTTCCTCGAACAGGCGCTTGATTTCGGCATAGGCGGCGGCCTTGTTGTCGGCCGTTACCGGAACGTGGTGGAAGGGGATGCCGTGCCACTCGACGAAGCCCTTGAAGCAGTCGTGGTTCGAGATCACGCAGGCGATCTCGATGTCGAGGTCCTTCGACTGCCAGCGCGCCATCAGGTCGTAGAGGCAGTGCTCCTGCTTCGAGACCAGCACCACGACGCGCTTCCTGACCGCCGAATCGCTGATGCGCCAGTCGAGTTGCAGTTCGTCGGCGAGCGGCTGGAAGCGGCTGCGGAACTCGGCGAGGTGGAAGGGCAGCGAATCGGCCTTGACCTCGATGCGCATGAAGTAGCGGACATCCCGCATTTCCGTCGCTTCGTCGGCGTGGAAGCTGGATTCGAGGATCCAGCCCTTGTGTTCGGCGATGAAGCCGGTGACGCGCGCGATGATGCCGACCTGGTCGGGGCAGGAGGCGGTCAGCGTATAGAAGCGCGATTTATGCATTGGTTGCGTGCATCAGATGCGGGCCGAAGCCTTGTCGATTTCGGCGCGCAGCTCGGCGTAGTTCATGGTCACCGGGAACTGCGGGAATTCGTCGATCACGTTTTGCGGCGGATGGAACAGGATGCCGGCGTGGGCCTCGGCCAGCATGGCGGTATCGTTGTACGAATCGCCCCCGGCGATGACCTTGAAGTTGAGTTCCTTGAAGCGTTTGACCGACTCCATTTTCTGGTTCGGCATGCGCAGGCGGTAGTTCACCACGACGCCCGCGGCGTCCGCTTCCAGCTTGTGGCAGAACAGCACCGGCATGTTCAGCTGCGCCATCAGCGGCATGGCGAATTCGTAGAAGGTGTCGGACAGGATGATGACCTGGTAATCGCGGCGCAGGGCGTCGAGGAAGTCCTTTGCGCCGGCCATCGGCCCCATCTCCGCAATCACCTTCTGGATGTCCGGCAGGCCGAGCTTGTGGGTTTTCAGCAGCGCCAGCCGATACTTCATCAGCTTGTCGTAGTCAGGCTCGTCGCGCGTGGTCCGGGACAGTTCGCGGATGCCGGTGCGCCTGGAAAACTCGATCCAGATTTCCGGAACGAGTACGCCTTCGAGGTCGAGACAGACGAGTTGCACTGAGATTCTCCAGAAGTCGGCGCCGGCGGCACGGCGCCCTGCCAGGTGCTGCGGGTCGATTCACTGCCGGGCGGCACGAAAGCGCGGGATTTTACCCGTTTGGGTCGCTTCCCGCACTTTGGCCGGGGGGGCATGGTGTCCTGCGCAGGCCGCGCCCCGGCCCGACAAATGTCCGTCCCGGCTTGCCGCAGATGCTGCCGCCCGGTGGGATAATCGCGGTTCGGGCTTGCCGGCCGGCGTGCGGCCTTCTTGTCGCCTCCTTGTTGTTTGCGCCCGATCGGTTTCTAATACGCCCTGCCGGAATTTTTCGTCGCGTTTCAAGGTCATATCGCCGTGCAGCTGTTCGCTCTGGGCATCAATCACCATACGGCCCCGCTCGCGGTTCGCGAGCAGGTGGCGTTCGATCCTTCGCGCATGGGTCAGGCCTTGCACGACCTGTTGCGGGCCAAGTCCGTGCGCGAAGCGGCGATTTTGTCCACCTGCAACCGCACCGAGCTGTATTGCGCGGCCGAACACCCGCAGGGTGCGGCGAACTGGCTGGCCGAATATCACGCGCTGTCGCCGCAGAAGATCCAGCCCTATCTTTACCAGCATCCGCAGCAGGAAGCCGTGCGCCACATGTTCCGCGTCGCGGCGGGGCTGGATTCGATGGTGCTGGGCGAGCCGCAGATCCTCGGCCAGATGAAGCAGGCGGCGCGCGTTGCCGAAGAAGCCGGAACCATCGGCACGCTGCTGGGCAAGCTGTTCCAGCGCACGTTTGCCGTGGCCAAGGAAGTCCGCTCGACCACCGCGATCGGCGCCAACACGGTTTCCATGGCCGCTGCGGCGGTGCATCTTTCGGCGCGCATCTTCGACAGCCTGGCGGAACAGAAAGTCCTCTTCATCGGCGCCGGCGAAATGGTCGAACTCTGCGCCGCGCACTTCGCCGCGCAGCGGCCGCGGCAGTTGACCATCGCCAACCGCACGGTGGAGCGCGGCGCCGACCTGGCCGCCCGTTTCGGCGGCGATGCCATGCGCCTGGAGCAACTCGGCGAACGCCTGGCGGATTACGACATCGTGGTGTCCTGTACTGCCAGTTCGCTGCCCATCATCGGCCTGGGCCTGGTCGAGCGCGCCCTCAAGGCGCGCCGCCACCGGCCGATGGTGATGGTCGACCTGGCCGTGCCGCGCGACATCGAGGAAGAGGTCGCGCGGCTCGACGACGTGTTTCTCTACACCCTCGACGATCTCGGCCAGATCGTCGAATCCGGACTCGAATCGCGCCAGGCGGCGGTGATCGAGGCCGAGGCCATCATCACCGACCGCGTCACCGGGTTCCTGCACTGGCTCGAATCGCGCGAGACGGTGCCGACCATCCGCGCGCTGCGCGATGCCGGCGAACGGGCGCGCCGCCATGAGCTGGAACATGCGCTGAAGCTGCTGGCGCGCGGTGACGATCCGGGCAAGGTGCTGGACGCGCTGTCCCACGGCCTCACCAACAAGCTGCTGCATGCCCCGACCCACGCCCTGAACCAGGCCGAAGGCGCCGAGCGCGCCGAGGTTTCGGCGCTCATTGCCCGCATCTATCGCCTCAATTCCGGGGAGTAGCTGCGTGGTCCCGCACCGACCGCCCGGCGCCCGCGCGGCGCGCAACAACGCCCGCCCGTGAGCGCAGCGTCATTCTTCGACTTCACCGGCTGGACCCTGGACGTCCTGCGCCGGATCCTCTATCTGGGCACGCGCACCAAGGTCTTCCCCGATTCCCCCGAGGAGCTCAAGCTGCGCCCGGACTTGCCGGTGTGCTACGTGCTGCACGAACACCATCTCTCCAACCTGCTGGTGCTCGACGAGGAATGCCGCAAGCGGGGGCTGCCGCCGGCAATGAAACCCTTGCGCGACGCCGCCTTCAGTTCGCCGCGATCCTTCTTTTTCCTTTCGCGCAACGAACGCGGACGCCTGGTGCCGAATCCGCGCAGCGATCATGCGCCGCTGCTCAAGTCGCTGGTCAGGGCCGCGGTGGCAGATCCGGGTTTCGACGTACAGCTGGTGCCGGTGACCATCCTCTGGGGGCGCGAGCCGCGCAAGCAGGACTCGATCTTGAAGGCCCTGTTCGCCGAAACCTGGCAGCAGGTAAGCACCCTGCGGCACCTGCTGGCGATGCTGATCCATGGCCGCCATACCGTGGTCCGCTTCAACGCGCCGATTTCCCTGCGCGAACTGCTCGCCGGCGACATCGAGGAGCGCCGCGCCTTGCGCAAACTCGGACGCATCCTGCGGGTGCACTTCCGGCGCCAGCGCGAAATGGCGATCGGTCCCGACCTGTCGCATCGCCGCACCCAGCTGCACACCCTGCTCAACACGCCTTCGGTGCGCGCGGCGATTACCCTCGATGCGGAAACGCGCGGCGTTCCACTGGCGGCCGCGCAGAAATCGGCGCGGGATTTCGCCTTTGAAATCGCCTCGGACTACACCTATTCGGTGATCCGGGCCTTCGCGCTGTTCCTGACCTGGGTCTGGAACAAGGTCTATGACGGCGTCGAGGTGCACAACTTCGACCGCGTCACCACCGTCGCGCCCGGCCACGGCATCGTCTATGTACCCTGCCACCGCAGCCACGTCGATTACCTGCTGCTGTCCTACATCATTTTCAACCGCGGCCTGATGGTGCCTCACATCGCCGCCGGCGCCAACCTCAACCTGCCGGTGGTCGGCTCGATCCTGCGGCGCTCCGGCGCCTTCTTCCTGCGCCGCAAGCTGAAGGGCGAGCCGCTGTATGCCGCGGTTTTCCTCGAGTACCTGCACCTGATGATCGACCGCGGTTTCCCCATCGAATACTTCATCGAGGGCGGGCGCAGCCGCAGCGGGCGCATGCTGCCGCCCAAGGCCGGCATCCTCGCCATGACGGTGCAAAGCTTCGTGCGCAGCCATTCGCGGCCGCTGGTCTTCGTGCCGGTGTACATCGGCTACGAAAAGCTGATGGAGGGCAAGAGTTACATCGCCGAGCTTCACGGCCGGCCCAAGAAGTCCGAATCGCTGTTCGACCTGGTCGCCGCGGCACGGCTGCTGCGGCGCAACTTCGGCCAGGCGCACGTCAATTTCGGCCCGCCCCTGGCCCTGGAGGAGTTCCTCGACCGGCAGCATCCGGCCTGGCGCGAGGAAGCCTTCGATACCCAGGCGCCATGGCTGCGCGGCGCCGTCGATGCCACGGCGATGCAGCTGGCGCGCAGCATCAATGCCCATGCGGTGGTCAACCCGGTGAACCTGGTCGCGCTGACCCTGTTGTCCACGCCCAAGCATGCGGCCGACCGGCGCCTGCTGGAACGGCAGATCGGGCACGTCCAGGCCCTGCTCGGCGAGCCGCCCTGGGCCGGCTCGATCATCCCCTGCGAAATTCCTCCGGAGCAGGCGATCGCCAGCGCGCTCCGGCTCGACATGGTGCAATGCCAGCCGCATCCACTCGGCGACATCATCCGCGCGGACGAACAACAGGCGGCGTCGCTTGCCTATTTCCGCAACAACGTGCTGCACCTGTTGGCACTGCCCGCGCTGCTGGCCTGCCTGGTCAGCCACAACCAGCGCCTGCCGCGCCCGCGCGCCCGCGAGGCGATACGGGGCATCTACGGCCTGCTGCGCACGGAATTGTTCCTGCCATGGGAAGCGGGGGATCTCGACGCGGCGATCGAACGCAGCGAGGCGGCGCTGGCCCGGCGCGGGCTGATCCTGACCGAAGCCGAGGTGCTGCGCGCGCCGCCGCCCAACAGCGAGGCCAGTCCCGAACTGCGGCAACTGGGTGAAATCATCCGCCCGATGCTGGAACGCCAATTCCTGACCCTGGCCCTGCTGCAGCACCACGGCAGCGGCAGCCTGACCCGTGCCGCGCTGGAGGATGCGACCCTGCTGCTGGCGCAGCGACTGGCGATGCTGTACGAATTCAATGCCTCGGAGTTTCCGGAAAAACTGCTGTTCGCCAACGTGATCCGCAACCTGGTCGATGCCGAAATCCTGCAGGTCGGCGACGACGGGCGACTGCGCTTCGACGAGCGCATCACGCTGGCGGCGGCGCAGACCGAACTGCTGCTGGCCGCCGACGTGCGCGCCAGCATCCAACTCATCGCCAGCGCGACGCCGTCACCGGCCCCCTGACCCCGCCATGAAAAAAAGCATCCTCGACAAACTCGAACGCCTCAGCGAGCGCCTGGCCGAAATCGACGGCCTGCTCGGCGGCGAACACGCCGCGCGCGACATGGACGGCTACCGCAAGCTCACGCGCGAGCGCTCGGACATCGAGCCGGTGGTGGAACTGTTCCATGCTTACCGTCGCGCCGGCGCCGACTTTTCGAGTGCCGGCGAAATGCTGGCCGATCCCGAGATGAAGGAGCTGGCGCGGGCCGAGCAGGACGCCGCCGGCGCCGAAATGGCCCGGCTCGAAGCCGAACTGCAGCGTGCCCTGCTGCCGAAGGACCCCAACGACGAGCGCAACCTGTTCCTCGAAATCCGCGCCGGCACCGGCGGCGATGAATCCGCGCTGTTCGCCGCCGACCTGTTCCGCATGTACAGCCGCTACGCCGAACGCCAGCGCTGGAAGGTCGAGATCGTTTCGCGCAGCGAATCCGACCTCGGCGGCTTCCGCGAGATCATCGCCCGCATCGAGGGCAACGGGGCCTATTCGAAACTCAAGTTCGAGTCGGGCGGCCATCGCGTACAGCGCGTGCCGGTGACCGAAACCCAGGGCCGCATCCACACCTCGGCCTGCACCGTGGCGGTGATGCCCGAGGCGGACGAACTGGTGGACATCGAGATCAACCCGGCCGACCTGCGCATCGACACCTTCCGCGCCTCGGGCGCCGGCGGCCAGCACATCAACAAGACCGACTCCGCGGTGCGCATCACCCACATTCCGACCGGCATCGTCGTCGAGTGCCAGGACGACCGCTCGCAGCACCGCAACAAGGCGCAGGCACTGTCGGTGCTGGCGGCGCGCATCAACGACGCCAAGCAGCGCCAGCAGCAGCAGCAGATCGCCTCGCAGCGCAAGAGCCTGATCGGCTCCGGCGACCGCTCGGAACGCATCCGCACCTACAATTTTCCGCAGGGCCGCGTCACCGACCACCGCATCAACCTGACGCTGTACAAGATCGACGCCATCATGGATGGCGACCTGGATGAACTGGTGGCCGGCCTGACCGCTGAGCATCAGGCCGAACTGCTGGCGGCGCTGGGCGAATGAACACCGTGAAGGCGGCGCTCGCCGCGGCGCGGGAAAAGCTGCCGGCCAGCGAAGCGCGCCTGCTGCTGGGGCATGTCCTGGACCGTCCGGCGGCCTGGCTGGTCGCGCATGACGACGCCCTGCTGGAAGAGGCGGACCTGCTGCGCTTCGCCTCGCTGGTGGCGCGACGCAAGGGCGGCGAACCGGTGGCCTACCTGGTCGGCTACCGCGAATTCTACGGGCGCGAATTTGCGGTATTACCCGCGGTGCTGATTCCGCGTCCGGAAACCGAAATGCTGGTCGATCTCGCTCTCGCGCAAAAAGTCGGTGTCGGTACCACGGCGCGGATCCTCGACCTGGGCACGGGCAGCGGCTGCATCGCGGTCACGCTGGCGCTCGAAATCCGGCAGGCGGAAGTCACCGCGGTGGACGCTTCGGCGGCGGCGCTGTCGGTAGCGCGGGAAAACGCGGAACGACTCGGCGCGACGCTGCGTTTGCAGCAAAGCAACTGGTTTGACCAACTGGCTGGCGAGACATTTGATCTGATCGTGGCCAACCCGCCCTATATCGCCACGACCGACCCACACCTGGCTGTCGGCGATCTGCGCCACGAACCGGAACCGGCGCTGGCCAGCGGTGCGGACGGGCTGGACGCGATCCGGCAGATCGTCGCGGGGGCGCCGCGGCACCTCCGGCCCCGCGGCCGGCTCTGGCTGGAACACGGCTACGACCAGGCCGCTGCCGTGCATGAACTGCTGGCGGCGGCGGGTTTTGACGACATCCAACAGCATCGCGATGTGGCGGGTATCGTGCGGGTCAGCGGTGGGCGCCGGTCGTGAAAGCCAAATCGGCAGCCCGGCGGTCCCGGATTTCGGGAAAGCACCTTCGCGGCAAGATCGATGCCGGAGATTGTCCGTTATCCGCAGCAGCGCCGGAACTGAAACGGCTCCCGCAGGAGCCGTTTCAGTTGCATTCGTTGCGCCGCGTGGACGCGGGATCGGCTAACGCAATCCGGCGATGTAGTCCGCTACGGCCTTGATTTCGGCGTCGGTCATCTTGATCGCCACCATGCGCATCATCTTGTTCGGATCATTGGCGCGGGCGCCGTCGCGGAAGGCCTTCAACTGGGCTTCGGTGTACTCGGCATACTGGCCGCCGATGCGCGGGAACTGGGCGGGCATGCCGGCGCCGGCCGGGCCGTGGCAGGCGGCGCAGGCGGGCAGGCCCTTGGCCTGGTCGCCTGCGCGATAGAGCTTCTGGCCGAGCTCGATGGTTTCGCGGCTCTTCGCCGTTTCGCCCTTTTGCGACTGCGCCGCGAAATAGGCGGCCATATCGCGCATCTGGCCTTCGTCGAAGGCGGCGATCATGCCGTTCATGATCGCGTTGGTACGCTCGGGCTGTTTGCCGTCGACGGCCTTGAAGTTGTTCATCTGCTTGTACAGGTAGTCGGCATGCTGTCCCGCCAGCTTCGGGTTGGCCGCGGCGGGGCTGTTGCCATCCGGACCGTGGCAGGCAGCGCAGACGGTGGCAGCAACGGCTTGGCCGCGTGCGGCATCGCCTTTGGGCGCCGCCTTGGCAGCATCGGCAGCCTGGACGCCGAACGCTGTCATCGCGCTCAGGGTGGCGAGGCAACTTGTTAGGCAACTGAGCAGGGAAGGCTTCATCGACAAAAACTCCTGGGAAACTGCCGGATTCGGAAATTGTAAACCTGATATTCTATCCCAGCCCACCCGATTTCTCCATGCCCGCCTGCCAAGGCGCGCATCTCCGCCGCATTCCCATGTCCCTGTTCCGTCACGCCACCTTTGAAATTTCGGCCGCCCAGCCCGGTGGATTGCCTCCCCCGGCGGGAGCCGAAATCGCCTTCGCCGGCCGTTCGAATTCAGGAAAATCCAGCGCGATCAATACCCTGGCAGGACATACCCGGCTCGCGTTCGTTTCCAAGACGCCCGGCCGTACCCAGCTGATCAACCTGTTCCGCATGAAAAACGGCGCGGCGCTGGTCGATCTTCCCGGCTATGGCTATGCCCAGGTCCCCCTGGCGGTTCGCCTGCAATGGCAGGGGCTGCTCGAGCATTACCTGACCCGCCGCTCCAGCCTGGTCGGGCTGGTCCTGATCATGGATTCGCGCCGGCCCCTGACCGACCTCGACTGGAAAATGATCGGCTGGTTCGGTGCCACGGGACGCCCGATCCACTGCCTGCTGACCAAGTCGGACAAACTGACGAAGCAGGAGCAAACCAAAACCCTGCGCGAAACCCGCGCGGCCCTGGCCGATTTTGGCGAGCAGATTACGGTGCAGATGTTTTCCAGCCTGAAGAAGACCGGCGTTGAGGAGGTCGAAAAGGTGGTTGGCGGTTGGCTTGCCCCGGTTAGTTCTGTTTCTTCAAACGGCTGACGAAGTCAGCAAATTTGTCACCCCCTTTCTTGAAAGGGGGCCGGGGGGATAGCCCATATAATTCGCCCGCAGGGCTTTTATTTTGGCTGCGCCAAAATAAAAGCCCCCGACCAAAGGGGAGAAGGTCGAGGGCAAAACACCTTGAAAAATTCAAGGCACCCGCTCAGGGAGGTGAAGCGGGAGACAACGCGAACCAAAGTCCGACGCCATCTGAGCAATATGATAGTCCTGATACGTTAAAGTTCAAGCAAACCGAAAAATATTCCGAAGGCTAAGACAATGATTACAAAAGGTGTATTTCCCGGAACCCGGATGCGGCGGATGCGTCGCGACGATTTCTCTCGGCGCCTCATGCGTGAGTACACACTGACGGCCAACGACCTTATTTATCCGGTGTTCGTCCTTGAGGGAGCGGGACGTACCGAAGCGGTTGCATCGATGCCCGGGGTCGAGCGCATGTCGCTGGATCGCCTGTTGCCGGTGGCGGAAAAGGCCTTGAAGTTGGGGGTGCCGGCATTGGCGTTGTTCCCCGTGGTCGATGGCAGCCGCAAGACGCCCGGGGCCGAAGAGGCTTGGAATCCTGCCGGACTTGTGCCCACGGTGGTCGCGCGCCTGAAGGCCGAGTTTCCCGAACTGGGCGTGATTACCGACGTTGCCCTGGATCCCTATACCAGCCACGGCCAGGACGGCCTGATCGACCCGGCCGACCCGCGCGGCTACGTGATGAACGACGAAACCCTGGAAGCCCTGGCGAAACAGGCGCTGTGCCACGCCCGTGCCGGCGCCGACGTGGTCGCCCCGTCGGACATGATGGACGGCCGCATCGGTCGCATTCGCGCCACGCTGGATGCAGAAAAGCTGATTCACACCCGGATCCTGGCCTATTCGGCGAAGTACGCCTCCTCCTTTTACGGTCCCTTCCGCGACGCCGTGGGTTCAGCCGGTAACCTGGGGGGCGGCAACAAGTACACCTACCAGATGGATCCGGGCAACAGCGACGAAGCGATCCGCGAAGTGGCGCTGGACATCGCCGAAGGCGCCGACATGGTGATGGTCAAGCCCGGCATGCCCTACCTCGACATCGTGCGCCGGGTGAAGGACGAGTTCGGCGTGCCGACCTATGCCTACCAGGTCAGCGGCGAGTATGCGATGTTGAAAGCGGCGGCGCAGAACGGCTGGCTGGCGCACGACGCGGTAATGATGGAGGCGCTGCTGTCCTTCAAGCGCGCCGGTTGCGACGGCATCCTGAGCTACTTCGCGCTGGAAGCGGCTGCCTTGCTCAAGGCCTGAGGAAAAGTTATGTCCCCGGCAACGCCGGGGACGGTATCCCTTGCGGACGGCGCCGGCGGAACGGCGTCAGCGGGCGAGGATCGGCCACTGCGCCGGCCAGTTCGCCAGCGGATCGTCCTTGAAGCCGCTCTTGACGAAACGCTGCCAGCGGCCCATGGCATAGCACACCAGCAGGTCGGCGTGGGCACCGAAGTCGTGCTCGGCGGCCAGTGCACCCTGTGCCGAGGCAACCTTCAGGCACTGCTTGAGGGTGGCTTCGATGCGATCCAGCAACTGGTTGATGCGGGCCTGCAGGCGCGGGTTCTCGTGTACCAGCGCGTCGCCCACCAGCACCCGGGTCAAGCCGCGGTTTTTCTGCGCAAAGCGCAACAGCGAAGCGACGATGGCTTCGGCCTGTTTGAGGCCGGATTCCTCGGCGGCCTCGATCTGGGTGATCACTGAAAACACCCCCGTTTCGATGAACTCGATCAGGCCCTCGTACATTTGCGCCTTGCTGGCGAAGTGGCGGTAGAGGGCGGCCTCGGACACCTGCAGCTGCTTGGCCAGGAGTGCGGTCGTCACCTTGTCCGCGGCAGGCCGTTCGAGCATCTCGGCAATGGTCTGCAGGATCAGGAGCTTCTTTTCGCCGACTTTTGCGCTACGGGCTTCGTTCATCGCGGGCTCACTTTGACTTGATCAGCGTGCCGACGCCTTCGTCGGTCAGGATTTCCAGCAGCAGCGCATGCTCGACGCGACCGTCGATGATGTGCACGCCCTTGACGCCGCTCCTTGCCGCATCCAGCGCCGAGCTGATCTTGGGCAGCATGCCGCCGGAGAGCGTGCCGTCGGCGACCATGTCATCGATCTGCTTCGGCGTGATCCCGGTGATCAGCTTGCCGGATTGATCCAGTACGCCTGGCGTATTGGTCAGCAGCACGAGTTTCTCCGCTTTCAGCACCTCGGCGATCTTGCCGGCGACGACATCGGCATTGATGTTGTAGGTTTCTCCCTCGGCACCCACGCCGATCGGCGCGATGACCGGAATGAAGTCGCCGGTATCGAGCAGGGCGATCAGGCTGGGATCGATGGAAATGATGTCGCCGACCTGGCCGATGTCGATCAGGTCGCCCGGGGCATCCTTGTTTTCCATCATCAGCTTCCTGGCGCGGATGAAGTTGCCGTCCTTGCCGGTGAGGCCCACGGCCTTGCCGCCGTGCTGGTTGATCAGGTTGACGATTTCCTTGTTCACCTGGCCGCCCAGCACCATTTCCACCAGGTCCATGGTTTCCGCATCGGTGACGCGCATGCCCTGGACGAATTCGCCCTTCTTGCCGACGCGCGCCAGCAGGTTTTCGATCTGCGGGCCGCCACCATGCACCACCACGGGGTTCATGCCGACCAACTTGAGCAGCACCACGTCGCGGGCAAAACACTGCTTGAGATGCTCGTCGGTCATGGCATTGCCGCCGTACTTGACGACAATGGTTTTGCCGTGGAAGCGCTTGATGTAGGGCAGGGCTTCGGCCAGTACGCCGGCCTTGGCAGCGGGGGGGAGCTTTTCAGTCATGGATGGCGGCGAGTGCGAGTGACAACTTCGCCCATTCTACCGGTGCGGCAGCACTCCGCAAGCAGCGAACCGGACCCGGGCGTGACAACCCTCCGCTCCCGCGACGGGCTGCCACACCACCGGACGCCTGAAGGATCCCGGTCGGCGTATCGCCAGCGCCGACCTTTCGTTGCCGCGCTTACTGGATGGTAATCCTGCGCGCCTGGGTCGCGGCCTTCTTGGGCAGCGTCAATTCAAGCACGCCATCCGTGTATTTGGCGGTCACCTGCGCCTCGTCGATTTCCTGCGCCAGCTGGAAGCTGCGCGAGACCTTGCCGAAATAGCGCTCGGTGCGCAGCACACGCTCGCCTTCCTTGACATCCTTTTCCTCGCGCCGTTCGGCGCTGATCGAGACGACGGCGCCATCGATGGCGACATGGATGGCGTCCTTCTTCACACCGGGGATTTCGGCATGGACGAGATAGCTCTTTTCCTGTTCCTTGACGTCGATCTTGACAGACGGCGCGTCAGGCTCCGGGCCATACTCGACGGGACGGACAAAGAAGCCGCGGAACAAATCGTCAAGCGGGTCGCGACGGATCAAGCTGTTCATTTCAGTCTCCTTTCATTCGGTTAATGACCCACGCGGGACGGGGCCTTCTACCGATAATCTGGGTTCGGGGAGATGAATTTCAAGAGACTCCCGGAGCCGAAAGGATTCCGTCACTATCGGTTGCGGCTAGGCGGTCGGTACGATGTGCTGCGGCAAGGCCAGGATGGCGTCGCGATTGGTCCAGGAAAAGCACGCCGCCGCGGCTTCCTGCCAGGGCAGCCAGCGCCAGGCCAGGTGTTCGCCGGCGGCAATGGCGACCGCGCGCGGTGCGGGCAGGCACAGGCTGAAAACGTGTTCCGTATTCTCGGTGACGCCCGGGGCATAGCGATCACGCCATTCGGCAAAAATCTCGTAGCGGTTGGTCATCCGCCAGTCGGTCAACTCACCGATGCCTGCCTCGATGCCGGTTTCTTCGCGCACTTCGCGGCGCGCGGTTTCCGGCAGGGGTTCGTCGCCTTCCTGGCTGCCGGTGACCGATTGCCAGAATCCGGGGTGTCGGGCGCGCTCCAGCAGCAGCACGTCCAGGGCTGGGGTATGAATCACTACCAGCACCGAGACCGGTTTCTTGTAGCTCATTGGCTTGGCTGTGCGACCGTCGGCAGCCAGGCGATGCCGTCGGCCTGCATGTCGACCAGGCACCAGAACGGGATATCGTCCTCGCGCCAGGTGTTGGCGGCTTCCTGAAAGACCTGCATGAGCTGGACGAAATCGCTTTCGGCGCGGCCATGGATGCCATCGCAGTGGTCGAGGATCACCAGGTAGCCGGTCGCCGGCAGCCAGCCCATGTCGAGCAGGCAGTCGGTCAGGGCGTCCCAGTTGTGGCCGAACCATTCCGGGAAGCGCAGGGCGCGGCCGACGGCGTCGAGCATCGCTTCCTTGTCGCGCGCCGCCGCAAGGTCGACACGCAACACCAGGCAGCCCGCGGCCCGGGCGCCGGCCAGCAGGTCGTCGATGGCGCCGTGCGGCAGGTGATGCACGCCGGCGCGCGCGGCATCGGCAAACAGGGCCTCGTAGTGGGCGGCATTCATCGCTGGATCCTGCGAAAGGTCTTGTAATGGTCGGCGGTGTAGTAGAACACCACCGGCGGCTTGTCGCCGGCGACGATGCGCCGCGCGCCGCGATCCCGGCTGCCCGGCGTGGGGACGGTGTATTCGCGATAGTAGCCGCGCGGCTGCTCGGGCAGGCGGCGTTCGCGGTTCTGGAAGACGATACCGTCGCGGCGATAGGGGAAGGGGCCGCCGGCGTCGATCAGGCGCAAGGTTTCGCGCGCCTCGGCGGGCAGTTCGGCCAGAGCGATGCCGCGCACGTCCCTGGCGTGTGCGCAAGCACAGGCCAGCGCGGCGAGCAGGGCGAGGAGCAGGCGGCGCATGAGGGGCGTCAGCCCTTGCCGACCTCGACCTGGGTTTCGACCTTCTGCCGCAGCCGGATGTGCAGTTCGCGCAACTGCTTTTCATCGACGTCCGAGGGCGCGTCGGTCAGCAGGCACTGGGCGCGCTGGGTCTTGGGGAAGGCGATCACGTCGCGGATCGATTCGGCGCCGGCCATCATGGTGACGATGCGGTCGAGGCCGAAGGCGAGGCCGCCGTGGGGCGGCGCGCCGTACTTCAGCGCGTCGAGCAGGAAGCCGAACTTGGTCTGCTGTTCTTCCGGGCCGATGCCGAGCGCCTGGAAGACTTTTTCCTGGACGTCGGCGCGGTGGATACGCACCGAACCGCCACCCATCTCCCAGCCGTTGAGCGCCAGGTCGTAGGCCTTGGCCAGGCAGGACCCCGGATCGGTCGCCATCAGGGCTTCGTGGCCGTCCTTGGGGCTGGTGAAAGGATGGTGGCAGGCCGACCAGCGCTGGTTTTCCTCGTCGTATTCGAACATCGGGAAATCGACCACCCACAGCGGTTCCCAGGCCTTGCCATTGACGTACCCCTTCTCGTGGCCGAGCTTGATGCGCAGCGCGCCGAGCGCGTCGTTCACGATCTTGGTCTTGTCGGCGCCGAAGAAGATCAGGTCGCCGGATTGTGCGCCGGTGCGCGCGACGATGGTCTTCAGCGCGGTTTCGTGCAGGTTCTTGACGATCGGCGACTGCAGGCCTTCCTCGTTGAGCTTCGCGGCGTCATTGACCTTGATGTAGGCCAGGCCGCGGGCACCGTAGATCTTGACGAATTCGGTGTAGCCGTCGATTTCGCCGCGCGTGAGGCTGGCGCCGCCGGGCACCCGCAGCGCCGCGACGCGGCCGCCGGATGTTGCCGGACCGCTGAAGACCTTGAAGGCAACGTCGGCCACGGCATCGGTGACCTCGGTCAATTCCAGCGTCACGCGCAGGTCGGGCTTGTCCGAGCCGTAGCGGCGCATCGCCTCGGCGTAGCTCATGCGCGGAAAGGGTTTCGGCAGTTCGACGTCGAGCGCCGTCTTGAACACGCTGCGGATCATTTCCTCCATCAGCGCGGTGATCTGCTCCTCGGTGAGGAAGGAGGTCTCGATATCGACCTGGGTGAATTCCGGCTGGCGGTCGGCCCGCAGGTCCTCGTCGCGGAAGCACTTGGTGATCTGGTAGTAGCGGTCGTAGCCGGCCACCATCAGCAATTGCTTGAACAACTGGGGCGACTGCGGCAGGGCGAAGAACTGGCCGGGATGAACGCGCGACGGCACCAGGTAGTCGCGCGCGCCTTCCGGCGTGCTCTTGGTCAGCATTGGCGTTTCGATGTCGATGAAGCCCTGCTCGTCGAGGAAGCGGCGGAAGGCCATCGCCACCTTGTAGCGCAGCATCAGGTTCTTCTGCATCTGCGGCCGGCGCAGGTCGATCACGCGGTGGGTCAGGCGCACGTTTTCGGAAAGATTCTCTTCGTCGAGCTGGAAGGGCGGCGTCACGGCGGCGTTGAGCACTTCCAGTTCATGACAAAGAATCTCGATCTCGCCCGAAGCAAGGTTGGGATTCTCGGTTCCTGCGGGACGGCGACGCACCTTGCCGGTGACCTTCAGCACGTATTCGTTGCGTACGTCCTCGGCGATCCTGAACATCTCGGGGCGATCCGGATCGCAGACCACCTGGGCCAGGCCTTCGCGGTCGCGCAGGTCGATGAAGATGACGCCGCCGTGGTCGCGCCGGCGGTGGTTCCAGCCGCAAAGGGTGACGACCTGGTCGACATGGGAGGCATTCACCTCGCCGCAATAGTGAGTACGCATAGGAGTTCCGTTCCGTGATTGCCCGCTACGAGGCCTTACTGGTTTTGCGCGCGCCCGGCAGGATTCCTCATGGGCGGGGCGACGACGCCCATGGAGACGATGTATTTCAGGGCCTCGTCGACATTCATGTCGAGTTCGATGACGTCCTTGCGCCTGACGAAGAAGAAGAAACCGTTGACCGGGCTGGGCGTGGTCGGGATGAACACGCCGACGTGTTCGTCGGGCAGCATGTCGGCCACATCACGGGCCGGATGGCCGGTCTGGAAGGCCACGGACCAGGCTTCCGGATGCGGATAGCGGACCAGCAGCACCTTGCGGAAGGCGACGCCGCTGCCCGAAAACAGCGTATCGCTGACCTGCTTCACGCTGTAGTAGATCGACTTCACCACCGGAATCCGCGCCAGTACGCCTTCCCAGAAGCGCACCAGCTTCTGCCCGACGATGTTGGTCGTCACCAGGCCGGTGAGGAATACCACCACCAGGGTCAGCAAGGCGCCGAGGCCGGGAATGTACATCCCCAGGACTTCTTCGGGGTGTATCGCCCGTGGCAGCAACAGCAGGGACTGGTCCATGGAGCGGACGATCAGCGACAGCACCCAGGCGGTGATCGCCAGCGGGACCCAGATCAGCAGCCCGGTGATGAAATACTTTTTCAAGGGGATTCAGGTGTTTGCGGCG
>Ga0268298_10003300_pt1 | contig 16615 bp, 15 predicted proteins | sample WWTPWeurt_MetaG_FD_194462 | JGI IMG/M metagenome (GOLD analysis project Ga0268298, IMG submission 194462) | Activated sludge microbial communities from WWTP in Nijmegen, Gelderland, Netherland - WWTP Weurt | ecosystem: Engineered > WWTP > Aerobic digester > Activated sludge | place... | reverse complement strand
CCTTGCCGCACGCGCAGGCGTCGGCTACTTTCACACACGAGTTCAGCTAATGGAGCGCCACCATTGAATTCACACGTGATCGGCTTAAGGCGGGCGCCCACGGAGACTTTCCTTCAGGCAAGCGGCAACTACTCGCCAGGTAAAGGACATGGGTCTCGGAGCCCCTTTCCATATCAGACTGCGCCTCGGGGGCTTTGGCGGCGGTAGGGGGTAGAGAAAGGGAAAACCACAAGTTGCAAGCGCGCCGCAATTGTCGAAATACTTAAGAGTCGCGGGTTCAATGTGGAGGCTGGTGTTTCGTCTGGTGGCTGCCGGATGTTGGGGGGGGTGCCCAGGAGGGTTGGCGCCAGTGGCGCACTTCAAGAGAAGCACGCCACCGAAGATATATGGGATCTTAACTTCCGGCATCGGTCGGAATCACGCCTCCATTAGGTACTGCGCAAGCCGCCTCCTCCCGTAGTGGAGCCTCGACCTCACTGTCCCCACCTTCACCCCTATTACCTCCGCCACTTCCTCATAATCGAGATCCTGTGCCAAAAGCTCCATTACCTCCGCCTGTTCTTTCGGCAACTGCGCCAGGCACTTCTCAAACAGCTCTATTGCATCGTACCGGTCCTCTTCCATCACCAGAAGCGTCCCCACCCTCATCCTTTCCTCTCCTCGCATAACAGCTCCTTCCAATTGGTCATACTCCACAGTCGAGTCCAGGTGCACCGACCTCCTTCCCTCCTTCCTGAAGTGGTCCGCTGCCGCTGACCTCACCACTTTCACTACATAGCCGGGGTTACTCATTCTTCCTGCCTTCCACACCTTTATCATCGCCTCCTGCACCAGGTCCTCCCGGTCTTCCATCCTCAGACCTGTGTAGTTCATTCTCATGAGCATCCAAAGCTGATTCCTCAGCCCCAGAAGTACTTCTCTCGATACCTTGGTCATCACATTCACTTCTCTATTCATCGCTTCAATCCTCGGGTTAACCTCCGCCAAAGCTCGCGCGACAGTTCAAGTCCTCGTCAGTAAGGGCTTGAACTGTCGTCGGCGCGAGTCAACGCTTCGGTCTAGTTTTCTACGCTTCCCGCCTTGCAAGCCGCGGGTGGCACTCTTACACTCCTGGCTGCGACGGAGGCCGCGGCAGGCACACACGGCAGCTCTGGCACGGCTTCTCTCTGTCTGGCTCATTCACGAGCTCATACTGGCCTAGCACCTGCGGGCACACCACGCCCTTTGTCTTGAGCGGCTCCACATGGAAGGCGCCCTTGTGGACCGGAAACACCACCAGCCTCTTTTCCGGCACCACCCTCTCTATTTCAAGAAGCATCTTCTTCACCTGTGGGTTCGGCTTCTCTTGCATCACCGCCACAGAGAACACTTCCGGGTACCGCCTGAACGCCTTCAGCCCCTCTTTGTAGTTCTCCCGGTCAAGACTCAGGAAGCCTCTGACATTCGGAAGCTCGGCCAGTAGCGCCAGCTTCTTCAGTATCTCCGGCTCCACAAATGACCTTGAGTAAAACCACAGCAAACACTCCGGTCTCTTTATCGCCGCTAACCACCAGGCATATGCCACCTCCGCCCTATGCACGTCTCCGACGTCAAAAAGCCTCAAAGTCCACGGCACCTTCGTCTTCACCCCGGACAACTTCGCCACAAGCCAATCCGTCGGTCTCGCCATGTCTATCAAGTGCACCAGGTTGTCGGCCAGTAGCTCCGGTCCACCCAGGGCAAGCAACCTCTCTACCGTCCGGAAGTTCCTCTCCCTCTTTCTCCTGGCTCCCTTCGTCTTGTATCTGACGCCGTTTCCATAGCAGAGGGCGCGACAGGCTTCCGTGGCCCCAATGCAGCTCTCTTTCCTCGACACACTAAACGCCCACCCAACTTTCGAATTCCTCGTCAGCTCCAATCCGTACAATCCCTCTGCATCGTCCATATGTTGCCCTCCAAGAGCCCAGTACGGACTTGGGAAGTCAGGTTGGCTCCCGCAGTCAACCGGCGGCCGCGGGCATTAACCCAGGTTGCCGCATTCGGTTGGCGGAGGGTGGCGCCAACCTGACATAGTTGAGGCACCTGGGCAGGTAAGCCAATCGCCCTCAAAGAGAGCGGCAGACATACAGAAAAGAGGTTTTGAATATTTGATGAATATCTATGAAATATCCACCCTTAGGCCGCCGCATATTGGTCTAGTTCAGGCTTCTGACAATTCCCGGGGCTCTCTTGCGCAAGCTTCAACGCCACCTTTGGCAGCCATATTTTTCTTCCTTAGACCTTTTGCGGGGTACTGGAACTATCCTCAAAACCCGCTATTCTTGATGCATACACGGTGAGCGGTGACCAATCTGGTTCTTCGCTTTGAGCCGAGGGGCATTGTGGAAACGCCAGGTCTGCGCAGACCCGAAACCGTAGCAACCAGCCCGCTACCTGCCGATCCTGACTGACGCAGTAGAAATATCGAGTCCTCGCAAGCGGACTGTCAGACGATAGCTTAAGGACCGCCGCAGTTTATTCTGGGCGGTCTTTTTGTTTGCCGCCGGCGGATTGATGGTGACCATTTCAACGTAGCCGGGGCTTGGAAGGCGGCTCGCAATGCGGGTTTAGACTATTCGCGGCAATAGTATAGTAGAAGCTGAAAAAGCTGAAAAAAGAGGGCGCCATAAAGTTGTTTATCCTAGGCTGTGCATTAGAAGCAGATTCGCTTCTCGTGAAGAACACAGTTAAAGAAGTGTTACTTCAAACTAACTGTGTGCTTCAAGCAGAAAGTAGGATCGAAGTTTGAGTGAGAGAACCGCATAAACGATGGCAAGATGAGCAGCAAAATCACACGACTCATGATTTGGTCAGTGTTCTTAATACCTTGTTTTTGGTTTATGGCATATGTGAGCTGGTTGTTTCGGTTCGTGGGAGACATTTTTGTCAGTCCAACTACATTCAGCGAGACTGAGTGGAAGAAGACACTAAAGAAATCTCCATCGAATCACTACGAGCAGCTTTCTCTACTTAAGGGCATGGACCGTGACAGCTCCTTGAGAGGAAAGACGCCCGAAGAAGCGGAGCAAATTCTTGGTCTGAGCAAAATCAACCGTGGGGGTAACCATCGCCCTTTGAGTGTCTATTACAGAATCAACGATATAACCATCCAACTCATGCTAAAGGATGGAAAGATTACAGAGAGCGACTGCTACACCCCAGGTCCGGAAAACTGGCACTGAGCGGTTAAAGATTATTTGTGGCATAGTATAGTAGACGGTGAAAAAGAGCGAAAAAAGAGGGAGCCGTAAAGAGCACCGCCTGGGGGCGGTGATAAATACGACTCCCAAAAGGGTCAGATGGTCGGCGTTTCAGTCTACAAGACGCAGCGATGAAACATCACGAGGATATTAGATCTTCCTTCGTTTAGAGGGTAATACCTTGCAAATGCACAACCGTCTGGCGACGGAAATCGGGCGGACAGAAAGGGATGACTTAGTTTGTTTCTTCATCCAGAACTACAATTCGCTCTGCTGTTCAAGCTCATCCCACATTTCAAGATGGGATGGAACCAGTTTTCTCAGTTCGGTCAGAAATTCGACCCGAGTTCCTGGTTCATCTGTCAAAATATCTGACAACATACCAATAACGCGCACGTGGCCTCGTTCCCGCAGCCAGTCGTCAAACTTATTGGACAACAACTGAGCAAGTTCTTGAGGGCTGTTGGTCAGTATCAGCCGGAATACTTCCAGTTCCAAAATGTCCATAGGGTCTACAGGAAACTTTGCTGCGGTCTCTAAACACTCTGCGGCTCTGCGCGTATCTCCGTCAATGAGACAGAGTTTGGCTAGGAATAGCCAAGGCTGTCCCCAGTCCCAATCAGGTGCATGCGACAGTAAGATCTCAAAATACTTCCGTGCAGAATCTCTTTTATGGGAATTCATAGCATCAAACGCAAGGGATTCAATTTCATTGAGATCCAAGTTTGAATCTGTCATAGCGCTCTTCTCCATACGCAAATGTTATCCCTCCAAGACCCAGCACGTACCCGATTCTAGCAAGATCAATGTTTCCAGACCTTGAAATGCCCCTTGTTTGGACCAAACACTCTTTTGGAATCTTTTCTTAGTGGACTGCGATAATTTAAGTATTCTTCTATGTTGATATGCGAACCAACCGCTGCGCCATGATCATGATCTATATCGAATCTTACTTGGCGAGTAGTTTTATCAAGATTGGCCTCAATTCTCGTTGTAGACATCTGGACATCACCAAAGTTTAGCGGAGCTTTAGGATCTTTGCTCCAATTACCGCTGTTAGGCTTAAAGCCTGGTGTGACTTTGCCAATTGTTTGGCAGACTTTTTTGCGAATTAAATTGCAAAAATTGGCGAGTTATTTGGCAAAGTATTAATCCGTGGGCATTTGAGCTTCAAGTTTGTGCCAAATAATTCGCCATACCTCGCCATTTAATTCGCAACTTCACACTCTTCTCTTCTGGTTTTTACTTTCCCGTCCGGAGTAAGCCAAGCAAAGCCCTTCTGTAGGGGTAGCCTTAAGGCGTTACCGGAAGGAAAGACTTCTAGGGTTCCTGATTTGATCTCATACCTACGATGCCTTAAGTAGTCTTTTATCGTTGTTTCTACTTCATTGCTTAGTACAGCCTTATCAAAATAAAAATAGAGGTGCCATCCCCCTGATTCGCTACTCTGGTACGGAACCAGGGCGATGCCCACGGCCGCAAAGTCGGACGTTATCTCTTTCAGCCCTTCTGGGGTGTGGTACTTGCTACCGGCATCAACATCAAGAACCCCGTGCCGGGTTTCCTCACCCCAATAACAGCCACGCAAGAGCCCTCGGCCCTCATCCGACATGACCCCAAGGATCTGGCGGTCGTCCAGGTCATGGCTCCACTTCATCCACCGCCTTTGCCCAGGGTGTTTCCAAATGGAGGGATTTCTAAGCGGATACAGCTCACAGATATCTATCGACACTGCCATCAGTGGCAATCCCGATGATTTTATTTTTCTCTCTAACTCGCGTTCCTCGAGCCCAATAGGGCTTTCCAGGACGGCTTGCGCTTCGCTCGTCTCTCTCTCCTTGCATTTTTTTGCAAAGCAAACTTGACCGAGCAAAAGCTATCCGTTATTCTTCTAGCAGCTTCAGGAAATCGCCGTACCAAAGCAAAACCTGATTTGAGAATGCGGATAGCCTCGACCTCGGTCGGGGCTTCTTCATTAGTAGGGCTGGTTCACTGAACCGCTGTGAATTTGCAGTCTTTATATCTCTCACATGTCTTTGATATCGCACACCGCATATGGTGGCAGATACTCACCTGCGATTATATGATCTCAGAGTCAAAAAGACTACCGCGAGCGAAAAAACCAACTAGAAAACCGAGCCCACCAACCTTGTTTACTTTGGCTATCGGTTAGCAAGAGTATTTGGTTTTCCTTGTCTTCCAACTTAGCTTCCAGGAAGCCATTACGATAAGTGGCGCCTTGCAATTGAGCTTTCAGCTCACGATTTTCATTCTCGAAAATAGAGAGTCTTGTTTTCATTTCGACAAGCTCTTCTGAAAGAGAAGATAGGCTATGAGGAAGGTTCGAAATAATGTTCTGGGTCGGTTCATCAAGCTCCAAAATTGCTTCTGTTTCGGATTGATGAGAGACATCAGCTATTTGCGAACAGGCGAGGCTGATGTCCGGACTCACGGTGTCCAGCCCGGGCTCAAGGCAACTTTGGCTATCGGAAGCTTGTTCTGACTGGAACCTTGGATATATTGAGAGGTCCTCAAATTGAGAAAGCGGGCTGGACATGCCCGGGCAAGGCATGTCCAGCCCGGACACGAACTGGCTTACTTGTGCATGAGGATGTCCAGGCTCAACCCTCCACTCAGGACCGCGCGGTCCTGAAATTTTGAGAGCATTAACTCTCCCTTGTTTAATCCATCTGCGAAGAGTTTTTTCATTGACAGAAAAAGATGCGGCGGCTTCTGTAAGTGTCATCCACGAGTCCGGACAAGAGTTGTCTAGCCCGGGCTGAGAGCCCGGACTGCTTAGTACATGCCCGGACTCGGCAGCAAAGAAGTCGTCCCAACCATGATTATCGGCTGGTTGATTAGTCTGATAACTACGGGCGGTATCACTCATGGGAGGAAGTATAGAGCGAGATATTAACTCTGTCTAGCTTTCACGCCCCAACCCCTCCAAAAAACCACCCCCACTCCCAACAACACATCTAAACACGTCCGATAAGATATGTTATGTATATTCAATGGATAATGAGGGGTGTTGAGGGTCAGCTGGCGGGGCTTTCCGGCATTTTCTTTATTCGGCGGTCTTGGCAGGCGCCACCGCCCCCGGTTGTCATTTATATGCCAGCTTATATTTGGGGCACCCACTCCCGGCCATCCCGCCAGCACAGAGGCTGATAAAGCAACTATTTCCCTTGAGAGGGCTTTGTAGGGGTAGGTTGTTTCGGAGGTTTTGGAGGTGTCGGAGGTTTTTGTCCCCTTTCCTCAGTTTGGACTGTTTGAGGTTTATCTATTTGTTTCTTGTCTTGAGAGTTACTTGAACATTTCATCATCGCTTCTTATCCGAGGCAGGCTGAGTATTACTAGAAGAACTTGAATTAGTAGTTTGGCTTTGCTGTGGTAAAGGAGTAGGCAATGGCTTTGGAAGCGTGGAAGGCTTCTGCCCATAGTTCACAATTTCCTTAGCCTGTTCGCTTTCTGATGCCATAGGTGTTGTTTGTGCTCCCCATGTGATGACTAATATCAAAGCTACTACGAAGCAAGCAAATTGAACAAGATTTAGGATAAAAATTATTGGCGCTTGGCGCTGCAAAAGAAATTTCTTAAGCTTAGACTTCTCCTTCTCAATTTCTGGGTAAAAGGGCAATTCATCTGGAACTGGTTTTGCTTCCTTTGCAGCTTCCAACGCTCTGTCTATGACTTCAATATTGTAGTCAGCTAGTAGCTCAGATATGGCCATCGAAAGAAGTGTTATTAGTATTACCGAGACAAAACAACCCCATGCCCAATATAGATAAGGGCCTGGGTGTCCTTTTAACAACGGACAAAGAGCTACCGTAATAACAATTGCCTGACCGCTCAAGGTCATCATAGTCTTGTCTATTTCAGCTCTAGAGTCGGACCGCAGCTTCTCCTGCTTATTTCTAAATTCAAGATAGGTCTGATAGTGCTGTTTGAGCTTTTCTTGATCATTATCTTCAACAGCAGGAGCTGGACTATTTTGGGGCGACAGCGCTAACAAAGAAGCCAAAATCTTCGGAAGGAACAACTAGTAAACCTCTGGTAGTGTGTACTCTTCACAAGACGGACGGACCGGATCACTTAGTCCGATTAGCTGAGAATATAGCCTCGGTTTCATTGAGTGTACTTTGCCAGGCATCAGTACGCGGAGTGACACCGACTTCCGTAATCATAAAGCGCACCACGTCTTCTATTGGAATTCTGGCAGTCGGTATATGCTTATTGATTAAGAAGTGAACAGGCGCAACACCTGGTTTTGGTGGAATGTGCAAATGCCCTTTATACAAATCGGCTTTGCGTTCATGGTAGTGAAAATCAATTAGGAGCTCACTTTGCTTGGGCCAAATTGAATAATAATACTTGAGCGTCGAAATACGGAACGAGTCATCGTCGAAGACCTCGAAGAATTGATACCCCCTGAAAAAGAGCACTTCTTTGCCCCTCTTGACACGGAGGAAGTATTCACTTGCCTTATCTGTCTTTTCTGCATCAGCAGGGGCAGCTATGAGCATGTATTGCCCAGCCTTACGGGATGGGTAAGCATAAACCCAACAGTTAGCAACACAATTTAAGACCTTGCCGATCTGCCGCTGGTATTCAACTAATGCCGCATCCCTATTCTTCGGAGTCATCGACTAAGGGGATCAAGAACTCAATGCTAGGAAAGTGAGGATTACTTTCAAACTTCTTGCGGTCCTTAAGAAATTCCGTGGCTGAGACTCCCAAAAATTGGCGAACCATCTCGTCAAAGTAAGCCGCAGCCTCTTCGTTGGAAAGATTGTGTAGTTCTTCTTTTGACGGATTAATGACAGTTGCCATTGAAAGTCCTCCTGTAGCTTGAATTATATACTTCAGACAGCATTCTGTAAAAGATATCTTTGGGGAACCGCACGACGGCAAGGAGCAAGAAAGAAGCTCCAGTCCAACAGCTTCAGGGCTGCGCAGGATCACGACTTGCTATTTCTAGAGCCTTATCTATCCACTGCTGCCCCTGCCTCGCTTGTTCTTCCTCTCTCTTCTTCCGCCATTGCTCCTTCGTGGCCGCGTCCAGGGGCTTCTGGTTCGCCAGGTAGCTTATTACCTCGTCTGTATTGTCCGCCGCTATCTGCGCCAGGTACCTGGCCGCCGCCACTGCCTTCATTTGTGTTATCACCACATCCGCTAGCCACGTCTGCCCTCCTTCCAGATTCTCTTCCAACTGCTTCATGCTGGCCAGTAGCTGCACTGTTAGATCCGAGCTGGCTTCCGCTCCCTCTATCCCTACTTTCACCATCTCCCTTACCAGGTCGGACACCTTCATGCCTCGGCTGTTTGCCATTTTTTGCAGCTTTGCCACCTGCTCCACCGGCAGCCTTACCCCTATTACATCTGTCTTCATCTATCACCCCAACCCTAATACCAGCCGCCTCTTTCGAAGTTGTCCCGGTCCCTCTTTTCCCTCTCGTCTCTCTCTTTCTTCTCCTTTGCTTGGCGCTCCCGCTCCTTCTGCGCCGCCTCATTCCTCTCTATCGCCTTACCTAAGTTCGACCGCCTTTCCTCTTTCCTTTCGTGCTGCTCCTTCGTTTGCGCATCCGGCTCTTTGTCCAGGTCCAGCTTTGCCTTTTCCAGGTCCTCTCTGTTCTCTTTCAGGTGGTCTTTGTTCTCCGTCAGCTTTATCATCCCCACTACCGTGTTCGCTATCGACGCCACCTGCATGAATACTCCGACCACCGGGTTCCTCATCATCGCGTCTTGCATCGGGTCCAATACCCTTGGCCCTTCAGCCGCCTTCAGGTCTCGTCCTGATTTGTTCCGCTCCATCTTGTTTCTGGCTTGCTCTACGCCCTTCTCTATCGCACCGGCAAACCTCGCTCGGTCTCGGTCCTCTATCCAGTTCCTCAGATTGTTGTAGTCATCTACCGGCAGCCTCTCCTTCTTCTCTCTCAGTTCCTTAGCCAACCCTGAGAGCTTTTCATAGCTGTCTTCTTTGCCGTATTTCTTGCCGTTGTGCTCAAAGAAGTCTTTCTCTACTTGCTCTTTGCCTTGCTTGCCGCCCTGGTCCTCTCGGTCTTCGCTCCTGGCTCTTTCCTTGTCCCTTATCCACCCGGTCAGCTTCCGATAGTCTTCCTTCCCTATCCGGTCGCCATAGTTGTCCCACAGGTGCTGGTTCAGCTCCTGCAGTTCCCCCAACGTATTACTCCTCGACCACTCTCGACCGGCCGCTTCTATCCTGTCATTATGATACGGGCGCTCCGCCTGATCACCTCGGGGCGCCCTCTCTTCCTTCTCTTTGTCCTTCTTCGCTCGCCACTCTTTGTATGGCTCTAACTGCTCTCGGATTACTCCCCTCTTCATCCATGGCAGCTCTAATCCCTCTCGGTTTCTCTCTTTCCACTCCTGCTTCCTTAACTCCAGCCTCTCCTTTTCCTTCTCTTCTCTAGCTTCTCTTGCCTTCTCAAACTCCCTCGGGTGGTTCTTCTCCAGGTATCTATCCCCGTATTCCTTTGCCTTCTCTATGTCCTTGAGGCTCAGGCTTACCTCGCTCCCGTTCCTGTCTTTCCCCAGTATCACCACATGCACATGATGATGGTCCGTGTTGTTATGCTCCACCGCAAACCAGTCCAGGTCTAATCCTTTCGACCTGCTCAAGTTCTTCATCACGTCTCTGGTAAAGGCTTTCTTGTCCTCCGGTGCCACTTCCGGCGCCAGTGTCAGCTTGTGCGCTATTACCTTGGCGTTCCCGAGCTCCCTTATTGCCTTCCTCATTTCTTTCGCGGATAGCCGGTCCTCGGAGTCATTGAACATCTCCCGGCCGCCTTTTCCTCTTTCCTTGTCCTCTCCCGGCCGGTTCTGTATGTATTTCATGTGCGCTATCGTCTTGCCGATGGCCGCCACTTTCCCTATGCCGCCCTTCCCTCTCGCTGCTATGTACTTGTGCTTTATGACTATCACTAGCCCTTCACCACTCCGCTAAGCTTCTCCGCCAGCTCTTTCTCGTCCTTTTCCAGCCTCGTCCTCATCTTCTGCTTCGCCGTCGAATTGGCCGCCTGGAACTGTCTCCTAGCCTCCTCATTTGGCAGGCTCATCCACGTCAGCTCATACAACGTCCCCACCAGGCCCCCCTGCCGGGCCAGCATGGCGCAGACCCGGTTCGTCATTTCCTTTATCGCCTGAACCGTCTCCGACTCTCTTGGTTTTGCCGCTATCTCTTCTTTGTGGTCCAGGTACCACAGCAATGCCGTCCTCACCAGCTCCGACTTTGTCACTCCTTCCGCCTTCGCCATGGCTTCCACTCGGTTGAAATCTTCTCGGGCCAGCTTCGTTTCTACTGTTGGCTTAAATCTGCTCTTTTTTGCTTCCACCATCTTACCGGCACCTACACTTAGCTATATCTACCATCTTACTCTTTTGAGTGGATGTTTTACTATCTTTTTCATTTCTTTACCGGCGCGTTCACAGCGCTTATCTGCCATCCTTGCTCGCCAGAGCGGATGGCTTCATCTTGCCTTACGTCTCTCCCGCTGCAAGGGATAGACCGTCCTTCGTATTATAACAATATTGGGCTGTTTACGACTTTACCGATCTGCGGCTCTTCCGGCTAACTGTCATTTAGTACGCGCCGCACATTTCGTTAACAGCTAACTCTGTTTGAGTTTTAGGCGACTCTACTTATCCGCTCGGCTTTCTGACTTCTGCGATATTTAATACGGAATTGACTATCTCTCTAGTGTTAACTGGATTTACCACAAATTCAATAACGCTGCCAGGTTATCGGATAATCAATAATAGATAGCGTTAACATCACTGCAAAACTATAAACTTACGCGCACACTAAAGTTTCCGGAATCCAGCATTCTTAGCGAGCAGTTACCAATCAAGCGTTAACAGATATTGCAATTTACTATTTTGAATAATAAAGCAAAAAAAAACGACCTAAAGAGACTTGAGGGGCTAGCAGACAGAGCATTATCAACAATTGCCATCAATAAGTAGATGTGAAGTGACATGCTGATATCATGGTCAACAGCAATCGTTATTGAAAGAATTTTGTAGAGCTGTAATCGGGGGACATTCGAATGAAACATTTGTTGGCGAGATTCAATCCATTAGCTCTAGCACTTCTACTTTGTGGATTTGTTCCAGAATCAAAGTCCGCATCGCCTAATCCCGACACCCATGAGTGCGGATCGTCCGCAAGCACTGATTTTCCAAACAAACCAAAAGTTCGACTGTTCTTCAATGACCTTGGAAATGCGCGTCCGACAGGCTATTCCATGTTCTTCGTGAACAAAAATGGTGAGGGCTACTTCAGCAACCTTAGCAAGGCAAAGAGGGAAGAACTTGAAACAATTTGGGGTGCCAACCACAAGGAAGGTGAATCTTTCAAACTCTGGGGCGAGTACGCATTTGATAGAGTAGAAAAGATTCGAAACCCTTATTGGATTGACGTTCGCTTTCGGGGTGATGAATTGATAAGTTATCGCATCCGCGGTCCCCGTATAGACTCTCAAAATTGGCAGACTTTGGATAGAACCGAGGAGAAATCGGAATAATTTCTCCCCGGTAAAACTTAGAAGGACTGAGGGTTAGAAGAGCGGAAAGTCAGGCTTCTAATGGCAACCACCAGGCCAATACGTATTCATCCAGATATTCACATTCGCCATATAGCCCAGACCGGGAGCTGCATTGTCATACCGGTTTGTGAACTGAACGTTGTCGAGTGGCAAATCGTAGATTGAGTAACCCGAGCAAGTCTGAAAAGCGAAAGCAAACATTTCAGAATCGACAGGCTGAGCGCCAATATACACCGATTGCATAGTAACCCAAGGATTTGCGTCTGCGGAACGTGCAATACAGAATGGATTATCCAAGAACACTTCAATACACGTTGGAGACTGCGGAAGAGTTGGGTAATTCCCAATCATGTTGTTCATATCAGCTGTGTAGGCAGCTATAAAACCAGCTGTGCCTTGGGGATTACCATTGACAGCATTTAGAAGGTGACCAAGTTCGTGCATTAGCGCACCTTTCAAGAATAGCGAAATATCGGTACCACCAGCTCCTTTTTGTCCAAATACAACAGCTCGCTTCTTGGAAGAAGTGGAAAATCCTTGGGCTTCAATACCGAGCGTAGTTGCTGGTTTGAAGAAACTGTTGTAGTCTGCAGCTTTGGTAAAGACATAGAGATATGTCCCATTTAAGGCTGTCTTAAAGGTAGAAGGAAGTAATACTGTTGCATCCCTAAGAGTGCTTTCTGCTGTGGTGGGAGCATCCGGATGTGCACAGTTCCAATAGGATTTCGGCCAGCTAGTTCCAACACGAAATTGCTGACAAGAAATACCGTTATGGACCATTCGCCCGTCCAACCCACCAGCTGAAGTCAGAGTGTTACCTCCACCGACTTTTACAATGGTATTGAGATCAAGGGTATCTGTGCCATTCGCATAGTTGAATGTGACTTTGCCACCTTTACCAGTGCCTTTCCCTATGGCACTAATTCTGGCAGCTGGATCCAAGCTCTGAACATAGGAATAAATGACTACCTCACCTCCGTCGCCATTTCCGCCAACAGCGGATGCATTGATAGCATTTGCTGTTTTGACAGTCACAGGATCGGAAGAGATCAGGATAGTGCCACCTTTACCACCGCTCTGCCCCCCTTTTGCAGAGAAAGAGATCTGTCCAAGGCCTGAAGCTGTACCAATGTTTAGAGGGACAGCTCCTGGATAGAATCGAATTGCTTTAGGATCTCCAGTTGACGGATCACTTGCGATGGCGTCACCAGTACCAAAACTAGATGCATTTGCAGTAATGGTGAATTTTGCGGTCGGACTTAACGTTAGGAGCTGGCTGCCAACATAAACAGTTCCTCCATTTCCGTTAGATGCAGTTGGTCCATTTGCGGTAAAGGTATAGGTGGTTTTATTGAAGGTGGCTTTATCCAAGAAGAGTTCAATGTCTCCACCTGCGCCAGCAACACCCAAAACATCAAGAGTGACGGCTCCAGTGCCACTGAAATTCAGTCCGACGTTAGCGCCAGTCAGCGTTCCAGGATTCTGTAGTCTAATCTTGTGATTAGTTGCTCCCCTGGCTTGCATCTTTACGGCTCCGCCGGTAAAGGTCAAAGTCGTTCCAGTAAATGCAATGCGTGTATCGTTACCATCAGCGGTGATATTCAGAGGAGCTGTGCCTGTCCCTTGAAAAGTCACATTACCAGCCTGATTGCTCCCAATCACGGCGGAAATCACCAGATTAAACGGTGTTTCAGTATCACTGATCGTGACAACGCCTTGCGGGTAAACCTGGACATAACCAGTACTGAAGGCATCGGCCCCATTACCACTGCCGATAAGATTCAAGCCACCGGTTCCTTGATAGGTCACCTTCTCAGCCGAAATCAAAACTCCATGTAGGGTTCCAGCAGCTGTGCTTGATTGCGCTGCTGTGACGGTAGCGTTTGTACCAAAAGCAATAGTTTTTGCCATCAGGGCAATAAGACCTGCTCCGTCCGAAGTGCCACCATTTGCAGACAATGTACCTGCTGGAATTGTCAGAGTTCCATTCCTAGCGTTGAGGAAGACGTATGCGGCCCTAGAACCAGGCTGTGGCGTAGTGATGATACTTGAAGCACTGGTGAGAGTTATTCCACCAGTAGAGTTAGCGATACCATTCACGACATGGACAATAGCCGGAGCAAAATATGGATCATACCCTGCTGGTTTAGCCGTAATAGTGCCATTCACACCATTAGAATTACCGGAGCCCCCAATAGTGAAAAGGGTGTTTGCTGCTCCGGCTTGATTGGCCTTCAGATCAATATTCGAGCCAGGAGCACCAATGATCTGACCAGTGACTAGATTAGACTGCGCACGGATCAAAATATTGCCCAGATTCACAGGGTTTATTGTTCCGGTCACAGTAATGTTCTTGCCAAAGAGATTCACAAAGCCGGAATCTGTAGTGATGGCACCAGTCACGGTGATATCGCTTGAAGCTGGTGCCTGAAGATCCACCTCGGCGAAAGAGCTAAGATCTTGCGTGCTAATGGTAGAACCGGCAGTGATTTTGATACGACCAGTTGCAGCGACTGGATGGGTAATATTGCAAGCTCCTGACTCAGTGATATCTACGTTACCGCTAACGCTAGCTGGAACATTGGCACAGTTACCGGTGTAGTCAGCAGCTAAAGCTGGTTGCGAGAAAGCAAAGAAAGCCAAGGCAAGAGGCGCCAAGACTAATGCTAGCTGTGTTTTTCGTTTGTTCATTTTGATTCCTCTTCTTGAGGTTGATCGGTTGGTTTGACTACCAGTCTCAATTCCAAAGCAAGCAGAAATACCCCGAATCGGCACAGCCGACTAGAGTTATCCTTAGTTTTATTAGCCTGGTGGCTCTTTTGAGATTTTGCCTGATAAGTAAATTGAACGAGTAGCTACTGAAAGCTCACTCATCTATAGGGCTAGAATCAGGATCTGCAAATATCTGTTTATAAAGAAAAGCCTAAAGCGACCGCAATTCAGCCATTTACAGCTGTTAACAAGCGCAATTGAGTCTATCAAGGCTAGCGCTAGCCTTGATAGACAAAGTTTCCTAAACCAGTTGTGTTGGACTTACTTGGTCTTATCCAGCCTAACCATTAGTTTATCATTCTGAGCCTGCAAGGTCTCTAACCGTCCCTTGAGTTCAGAAGCCTTGGCAGCTTCAATCCGGAGGCGCTCGACTTCTTTTTCTTGTTTTTCCACAAGTTTCTGAAGCTGGTCAACCATCCCCTTATGACCAACAGCCTCTTTCTGGGCTTCGAGGCAAGCAGCTTCTACTTCAGCAAGCTTGGCGGTCAGTCTTTCTATCTCCTGGGCGTCGGCTTCGCTTTCTGCTTCCATCTTGCCGATTGCCTCCAGGGCTCCATGGAATTGCCGCAAGGCTGCCGCTACTTCTTCTTTGGCCTTTTCTTTCACTTCTGCCACCTCTCGACCGGCCTCCTGTGTGGCCAGCCTCCATGAATTGGCAAAGCCGGCCATTACCGCCGGTGGTATTTCGGTAGGTTCGTTTTTTACCTCCGCCGGTCTGGAGTGCTGCCAGGCTTCCATAAGTTTGTAGATAGTGCGCAGGCTACCGCCCCCGAGAGCATCAAGAAGGGCCACGGCCGTTACCTCTTTGCCTTCAGCCTTTAGCCGGTTGGCAGTTTCAAACAGTTCATCAGCCTCAATTGCCCGTCTACGTGCCATGGGTGAGCCCTCCAGTGTGCGGTGTTGCAGGGTTAGCCTAGCACAGATCCACCTTTTATTTTTACCACTGCTTTATTATTACCATTATTACCTTGTGGCGAACTATCCCGCGAAAAGCCCATTCTGGGAGCTTTCGCGCACGCGCGCCCGTTACCTCCACCGCCCCAAAACCCCACAGATACCAATCCAGAATCCGCCTGCAGCTCTGGCCCTCGGCGGAACTTTCCCACCAGCCCAGACGCTACGGCGGACCTCTTCCAACCACCCTTGACCGTGTAGCACAAGACTTCCCTTGCCGATGGCGAGAAGGACCACTGAACAGATGCGAAAACCCAAGAGAGTCATCACCAGCAGCCAGCTGTACTCCCTCCTCTATGGGTTCGACATCGAAGCCACCGAGAAGCCCAACCCCAGGCAGTAAAGAAAGCCCCCCCGCCGTCTCAGGCCGCAGTGCCTGAATACCAGAAAGCCAGGGTCCTAGAGTCAAGCTTGCCGTAGGCACCCGAAGGGCTTGAGCTTGACTCTGGGGGTTTTCTGGTAGGCTATCTTGCCAGGCATGGAGCAAGGGGGGGTCTACCGGGAAGTCCTGCGAACCACTGACCACTAGATCAAATAACCCCAGCTCTGAAGGCACCGGATCTAAAACTGAAACTTCATTAGCAGAACCAAGAGAAGCAGAAGGAACAGACTCCAAAGAACCAGCCAGGCAGTCAAGAAGCAGAGACAATCCCCCCAGCCCCCCCGCTATATATTCGCCTCCCGGGCTGCAAAGCAGATCTCTATTCTTGGCTACGGTCTTATGGCAAGCCTTAGCCCTTTTGGCTACTTTCGACATGTCTATTTCTGAGCCTTCCGCTTCCAGTTGCGCGACAGCCATCGCTATCCTCTGTCGAGCATTTAGACTTCGGTCTATGTTTGCCTGGGCAAGTTCTTCTACCGTGAACCACTTGCCTGTTTTCGTCTGCAACCACTTGAGCCTTTTTAGTAGTCTCTCAGTCAGCTGGTACGGTTCGTATTCTTGTATTAGAGGGGTCTGCTTGCTCCAAGAAGCCGCTGGCGGAGCATTTTTTGTTCTGTAAATTCAGTCCCGGAGCGGTTTAATCTTTCTGGTGTCATATAGCTCGAAGACCTGATTTTGAATATACCACAAAAAAGACAATTAACAGGTGAAGATTTTCGAGT